>WNFU01012640.1_pt1 | contig 14870 bp, 10 predicted proteins | sample 5400121 | NCBI WGS metagenome assembly WNFU01 (sample SAMN13153360, study PRJNA577476) | soil metagenome | isolation source: 100 cm soil or saprolite under grassland replicate 1 | place: USA:California | collected 2016-06-15
GTCGGTGGCGGCGACGTGAAGGGCGTTGAGGGCCCCGTCCGCGCCTGGGCTGAGCCCACCGCTGAGGGTGACGTCGGGAGCGGCGTGATCCACCCGCAGGACCCAGTTGCGGTAGTCGCCCTTGCCGAGCGGGTCCTCGGTGTAGACGCCGGTGATCGTGGTCCCGTTGGGCAGGTTCGCGGTGCTGTAGCCGTGCGGGCCGGTGCTGGCGTTGGTGGGGCAGGTGGAGGTCTTGGTGCCGGTGCAGCCCAGGCTCACCTTCTTCAGCGTCCTCGGGTCGGAGGTCGGCACCTGGAAGCTCTGGACGCCGAGGCCGCCGTCGGTGGCTGACGCCGTCACCGACGGGCTCGCGTTGTCGACCCAGTCCGAGTAGCTCCAGTTGGCGGACCCGATGCCGATCCCCGAGTGGGTGACGCCGGTGAGCTGCGCCGCCTCGGTGTCGTCGAGCGAGACGGTCATCTGCCCCACGTAGCTGTGGCGCCAGCCGCTCATCGTGTGGTTGTAGCCCGTGTAGAGCTCGACCACGGGCTCCTTGCCCGCCGCCGAGCTGTTCGGGAAGTGCCAATAGGCGTTTGAGGCGGCCGCCGAGGTTGCCCACGCGGTCACCCAACCGCTGGACGGATTGTAGATTCCCGCCGCGAAGTAGGGATTGGTGGAGGGGTCGTTTCCGGGGAGGTAGGTGAGCCAGAGGTCGAAGGCGGAGACGTAGGCGCTGGTCGAGGGGTAGTGGGGGACCTGGTAGTAAAAGCCGGCGCGTGAGCCGGCGGGCACGTAGTAGCCGTTGGGGGCGTAGATGTAATGGCCGTAGCCGGTGCCCCCGCAGGTGCTTCCCGGCCAGCAGTCCCAGCGCACCGTGTAGCCCTGCCCGGCCCAGGAGGGCCAATCGTAGAGCCCGGCGCTGTTGGCCGGGAAGTTGTAGGCGTCGATCACCGGGTCGACCGTGATCGGGTAGGCGAGCTCGGGGTCCTCGTGAGGGACGCTCAGCTCGAGGGCGTCGCCGTCGACGGACGTCGTCACCGGCACGGACTCGCCGGTTGCGTCGTGGGCCGTGGTGGGAGAGATGCTTGCGAGCGTCTTTCCCTCCTTCACGATCGTCGCTCCGCCGTCATCGGTCGACTCGAGGCTCGCGCCCTCCGGCAGCGAGAAGCTCATCCGGAATTGGGTCGGGCTCTCGGGCGAGCGGAGCTGGTAGAAGGTCTCGAGGCCGGTCGTGAGCGGCGCCAGCACGACGTCGGTGTCGGTTGCGGCGTTGGGGTAGAAGAGGTTGTCGCCGGAGATCGGGTCGGCGCTCGCCGCCTCGGTGGCTCCGAGGTCGATCCCGATCCCTTGGTCGCCGACGGAGACCTCGTCGGTGAGGTTGCTCGGGAGCGTCAGGTCGACCAGCGGGTTCTCGGGCACGTACCCGCCGCCGCCCTGGTCGAGCGACAGGTCGACCGGGGCCTCGCTGCCGTTCTCACCGGCGCGCAGCGGCAGGACCGAGGAGACCAGCTGCGTCGCGTCCCGGCCCTGCGCGCCCTCTTGGTCGAGGAGGTCAGCGAGATCGGCCTGCGCGGCCTCGACATCGTGCTGGTCGCGGGCGAGGATGGACTCGTACCGGGTCGCGAAGTCGGCGCCGCCGCCGGGGGGCAGGAGAAGCGCCGTGTGGTCGTCGAGGTATCGGAGGCGATCGCCGAGGTCAGGGGGATCGTTGGCGAGGGAATCGAGCGTCGCCGAGGAGCCGCTCGTGAACAGGTTCTCCGCGTGCTCGGTGGAGGCGTCCGGGTAGCCGCTCGGCGACCCGGCGTTTGGGTCGAGGCCCTCGTCGCTCGCCGGCGGCGGCGGGGGAAGCGAGGGCGGCTCGTCCGGGCCGCTTGCGAATGACTGCCCGGCGCCCAGGACCAGGCAGACGGATGTGGCGAGCAATAGAGGGCGAGGGTTGAAAGGGCGCGAGTTCCGTTTGCTCATGGATGCCTTGGCGGCATCTCTGAGCCGTCCCCGGAGGACGAGATGGTGCGGATCTGAGCCAAGTGCGTGTTCCCTGCCTGATCGAGCGGCTTGCTTGATCCTTGCCGCCACTTATCTCATCGCCCCTTCTTCCCTCCGCCTTTAGCGCAATGACCACTGAGTGGATATGAACGTGATCGCCTCCGCCGCGCTCGCTGGAGGGGTGCGGCGATCCGTCAGCCCAGCCAGCGAAGCGACTGGCGGTACGAGATGTGGCTGTTCCCGCAGCCGCGGGAGCCCGGCGCTCCAGGGACCCCGAAGCCGTCGGAGCGCTCGCTCGTCCTCGTGCAGGCGGCGAACCGCCACGCGAACACGGCGCTTGGCCGCCTCAACGCCATAAACGGCGCGCGGATAGCGGAGCGAGTAGGAGAGGCGCAGCTTGTGGCGCCCGGGCAGGCGCCGCCGGCGATCGCAGAGGTTGCAGCGCACGCTCAGGAGTTGCGGCTCGACGTAAGCGGTCCGGGTCGGGCTGTGCGCGGAGGGCTGACCGGATCGCGCGACCCGGTACCGCGTCGCGGTGCTCGGCTGCCGCGCGAATGAGTAGGCGCCGTGATGGCCGCTGGTCCTTGTGGCGACGCGCCTGAAGCCGGATCCGAACGGAAAGGCATCCGCCCACAGCGCGACCCGCACCCCCGGGTGGCGGGTGCTGATCGCCCCATGGATCCTCGCGGGATGCGTGTAGGTGACGACGTGCGGGGAGATGTGTGCCGACAGGGCCGGCATCGCCGCCGCCGGCGCGGCGCCGATCAGGACGCCCGCCGCAACGGCGGCCGTGGCGGCCCCCCCGCCTGCAAGGCGGCGCCTAGCGCGGCAGCCCGCGGAGAAGCCGTTTCGCAATCCCCTCCTCCGTTTTCTCGCCGTAGACGTGACTGTGGTGGCGCTCGAGGAAGGAGACCTGGTTCTCGACGCTGCCGTCGCCCACGCCCCAGCCGCTCTTGAAGAAGAGCTTCCAGCCCGTGGGCCTCGCCTTGGCCACCCCCCAGCGCTGCGAGGGGACGATGCTGGAGAGCAGCTTGCGCGCGTAGTGCCAGTGGCGCCGCGGGATGTAGCGCCCCAGGTGGTACATGAAGGTGGCCTGGTCCCGGGAGCTGATCCGGCTGAGCCCCCAGACCTGGGGGTCGTAGCGGAAGTCCCGCATATGGGCATCTCGGGCGAGCGCCTCGATCGCCGCCGGTCCGACGATCGCGGAGACGCGACTTGCCGCGTCGTTGTCCGAGCGACGGATCATCGGGCTGAGGAGGTCCTTCTCGCTTTGGTTCAGGTCTCGGTGGCGAACCGAATCGCGGCGCAGGTAGGCGGCGAGGAACATGACCTTGATGACGCTGGCGGAGGGCACGGTCTGGGCGGCGTGGAACTTGTGCATCCTCCCGCCGAGGTCGATGAACGCGAAGCGCACCTCTCCGGCGCGATCCCTCGCGTAGCGCTTCGCGCTACGGACGTGAGGCTTCCAGCTTCGCCCGCCGCCCGCCACCGGCCCCGCCTTGGAGATCCCGGCGGCGCCGGCGGTCTCGCCCCGGGGCACCGACGCCAGACCGAGCCCAAGGAGCACCGAGACCACCAGACAGGACAGCGCCTTGCGCATCCTCCAACCGTAGTCCGTCAAGCTCGCACGCACTCAAGGCCTTGCCAATCGGCTCCGAAAGAAGGATGATTTGTCGTGCCCGTGGGCTTAGGGCAACTGGGAGCTTCAGAGATCCGTCATGGACGACTCAAGTCAGCCTGACCACAGCGCGGGGGAGAACCACCGCGGGGTCGCCGTGCGCCGGGGCCGGATGGCGCTCTGCCTTGTGGCGGTCGCGGTCGCCGTGCTGTCGATCGCCGCCGCGACCGCGCTCGCATCCACGGGGGCACTCACCGGACAGGGCTGCATCCAGAACTTCGGCAGGACCGATTGCGGGGTGACCGCGCCCGGCCTGATTACCGCCAACGGGGTGGCGGCGAGCCCGGACGGCAAATCGGTCTACGTCACCTCGCTCTTGGGCGACGCGATCGTCCGCTTCGATCGCGACACCACCACCGGCGCCCTCACCCCACAGGGCTGCATCGCCGACGCCGGGATCTCCGGCTGTGGCGTTGGGGTGACCCAGCAGGGGCTCGACGCCGCCACCGGGGTGGCGGTGAGCCCGGACGGCAAGTCGGTCTACGTCGCCTCACAGGCCGACGACGCGATCGTCCGCTTCGACCGCGACACGACCACCGGCGCGCTCACCGGTGCGGGTTGCATCCAAGATGTGGGCAAGGCGGACTGCGGCACCAACACCCAAGGACTCCACGGCGCCTACGGCGTGGCGGTGAGCCCGGACAACAAGTCGGTCTACGTCGCGTCGGCCCAGGACAACGCAATCGTCCGCTTCGACCGCGACACGACCACCGGCGCTCTCACCGGCCAGGGCTGCATCGCGGATGTCGGGGACGCCGCCGGCTGCGGGACGGTCCAGCAGGGCCTTGCCCAGGCCACCGGGGTGGCGGTGAGCCCGGACGGCAAGTCGGTCTACGCCGTCTCGTTCGGGGAGGGCGCGATCGTCCGCTTCGACCGCGACACGACCACCGGCGCCCTGACCGGGCAGGGCTGCATCGCCGACGTCAATGACTTCGCCGGCTGCGGCACGACCCAGCAGGGCCTCAACGGCGCCGACGGGGTGGCGGCGAGCCCGGACGGCAGGTCGGTCTACGTCACCTCGCTCCAGGACAGGGCAGTGGTTCGCTTCGACCGAGACACCGCCACCGGCGCCCTGACCGGGCAGGGCTGTATCGCCGACGTCGGCGACGCCGCCGGCTGCGGCACGACCCAGCAAGGCCTCGCCAGCGCCAACGGGGTGGCGGTGAGCCCGGACGGCAGGTCTGCCTACGTCGCCGGATTCGACGACGACGCGATCGTGCGCTTCGACCGAGACACAACGACCGGAGCGCTGACCGGGCAGGGCTGCATCGCCGACGTTGGCGACGCTGCCGGCTGCGGGACGACCCAGCAGGGCCTCGACGGCGCCATCGCTGTGGCGGTGAGCCCGGACGCCAAGTCCGTCTACGTCGCCTCACAGACCGACGACGCGATCGTACGCTTCAATCGCGAAGACCCGCCGGAGACCCAGATCGACTCGGGCCCCTCCGGCACCACCAGCAATACCACGCCCACCTTCACGTTCTCGTCGGACGAGGGGAACGTGACGTTCGCGTGCAGCGTGGACGGCGCGGCGTTCGCGGCCTGCTCGGGTCCGGGCAACTCCCACACCACCGCAGCGCTCGCCGACGGCGCCCACACGTTCGAGGTCCGCGCCGCCGACACCTTCGGCACCGCCGACCCCAGCCCGGCCTCGAGGGCGTTCACCGTCGACACCACCGCCCCCGTCGCCCCCGCGATCACCGCCTCCTCGCCCGCCTCGCCGGCCAACGACAACAACCCCGAGCTCACCGGCTCGGCGGAGGCGGGCTCGACCGTGAGCCTCTACACCTCCGCCGACTGCACCGGCTCGCCCGCCGCCACCGACACGGCCGCCAACTTCGCCGCGCCGGGGGTCACGGCGACGGTCGCAGACGACTCCACCACCACCTTCACGGCGACCGCCACCGACACCACCGGCCACACCTCGCCCTGCTCGGCCGGCCTCACCTACGTCGAGGACTCGACCGCGCCCGAGACGACGATCGCGTCCGGACCGGCCAACGGTTCGACCACCAACGATCGCACCCCGGCCTTCGGCTTCTCATCCAGCGAGGCCGGCTCGAGCTTCGAGTGCAAGGTCGACGGCGGTTCCTTCGCGGCCTGCAGCTCCCCGAACACCACCGCCGCCCTCGCCGACGGGGCCCACACCTTCAAGGTTCGGGCCACCGATCACGCCGGCAACACCGACCCGACCCCCGCCAGCCGCTCGTTCACCGTCGACACCCACGCGCCGAACACGAAGCTGACGGGCGGCCCGCCGCCGGTGACCACCAAGCACACCGCGACCTTCAAGTTCAAGTCCACCGAGCGGGGCTCGAGCTTCAAGTGCAAGCTCGACCGGCAGCGGTTCAAGCGCTGCAGGTCGCCGAAGACCTACAAGCACCTGAAGCGCGGCAAGCACGCCTTCAAGGTCGAGGCGATCGATCGGGCCGGAAACGTCGATCGCACGCCGGCGAAGCGAAGCTGGCGGATCAGGTAGAAGCGAAGCTGGCGAATCACGTAGCGCCTTGCAATCGGCTCGAAATGGAGGATGATCCCTCGTGCCCGTGGATTAGGGCAAGGAGAGCTTCAGCAATCGGTCATGGACGACTTACTTCAGTCTGAGCACAGCGTGGGGGAGAACAGCCGCGAGGGCGCGAGGCGCCCGGGCCGGATGGCGCTCTGCCTTCTGGCAACCGCGATCGCCGCGCTCTCGATCGCCGTCGCGACCGCGCTCGCCTCGACGGGAGCGCTCACCCCGCAGGGCTGCATCGCGGACGTCGGTGACCTCGCCGGCTGCGGGACGACCCAGCAGGGCCTCGCCGCCGCCTTCGGGGTCGCCACGAGCCCGGATGGCAAGTCGGTCTACGTCGCCTCGGAAATCGACGACGCGGTCGTCCGCTTCGACCGCAACATCACGACCGGCGCCCTCACGCCGCAGGGCTGCATCGCCGACGTCGGGGACGCGGCCGGCTGCGGGACGACCCAGCAGGGCCTCGATGGGGCCATCGGCGTCGCGGTGAGTCCGGACGGCAAGTCGGTCTATGCCGCCTCTTTCCTCGACAATGCGGTCGTCCGCTTCGACCGCAACACCACTACCGGCGCCCTCACCCCGGCCGGCTGCATCGCCGATGTCGGGGACGCGGCCGGCTGCGGGACGACCCAGCAGGGGCTCGGCGAGGCCGTCGGCGTCGCGGTGACCCCGGACGGCAAGTCGGTCTACGTTGCATCTCAGGCCGACGACGCCATCGTCCGCTTCGACCGCAACATCACGACCGGGGCGCTCACCCCACAGGGATGCATCGCCGACGTCGGCGACGCAGCCGGCTGCGGGACGACCCAGCAGGGCCTCGACGGCGCCGGCGGAGTCGCGGTGAGCGCGGACGGCAAGTCGGTCTACGTCGCCTCGAACTTAGATAGCGCGGTCGTCCGCTTCGACCGCAACACCACCAGCGGGGCGCTCACCGGGCAGGGCTGCATCGCCGACGTGGGGGACACCGCCGGCTGCGGCACGACCCAGCAGGGCCTCGACGGCGCCACCGGGGTCGCGGTGAGCCCGGACGGCAAGTCGGCCTATGTCGCCTCACAAAACGACTTCGCGATCGTCCGCTTCGACCGCAACACGACCACCGGAGCCCTCAGCGGACAGGGCTGCATCGCCGATGTCGGGGACGCGGCCGGCTGCGGGGCGACCCAGCAGGGCCTCGACGGCGCCTCCGGCGTTGCGGCGAGCCCGGACGCGAAGTCGGTCTACGTAGCCTCGAACGGCGACAGCGCGATCGTCCGCTTCGACCGCAACACGACCACTGGCGCGCTCACCGGGCAGGGCTGCATCGCAGACGTCGGTGACCTCGCCGGCTGCGGGGCGACCCAGCAGGGTCTCGACAGCGCCAAGGGGGTCGCGGTGAGCGCGGACGCCAAGTCGGCCTACGTCGCCTCCAGCGGGGACAGCGCGATCGTGCGCTTCAACCGCGAGGACCCGCCGGAGACCCAGATCGACTCCGGTCCCTCGGGGATCACGAACGATCCAACCCCCACCTTCACCTTCTCCTCCGACGAGGTGAACGTGACGTTCGGATGCAGCGTGGACGGCGCGGCGTTCGGGGCCTGCTCGGGCCCCGCCTCCCACACCACCGGCGTGCTCGCCGACGGCGCCCACACGTTCGAGGTGCGCGCCGCCGACGCGTTCGGCACCGCCGACTCCAGCCCGGCGTCGAGGGCGTTCACCGTCGACACCATCGCGCCCGCGGCTCCCGCGATCGCCGGCTCCTCGCCCGCCTCGCCGGCCAACGACAACAACCCCGAGCTGGTGGGCTCGGCGGAGGCGGGCTCGACCGTCAACCTCTACACCTCGGCCGACTGCACCGGCTCGCCCGCCGCCACCGACACGGCCGCCAACTTCGCCTCGCCGGTGATCACGGTAGCGGTCGCAAACGACTCCACCACCACCTTCAAGGCCACCGCCACCGACGCCGTCGGCAACACCTCGCCCTGCTCGGCCGGGCTCACCTACGTCGAGGACTCGACCGCGCCGGAGACGACGGTCGACTCCGGACCGAGCGACGGCTCGAGGACCAACGACGCCACCCCGGCCTTCGGCTTTACGTCGAGCGAGGCCGGCTCGAGCTTCCAGTGCAAGGTGGACTCGAGCGCCTACGCTGCATGCAGCTCCCCGAACACCATCGCGGCGCTGGCCGACGGCTCCCATAGCTTCGAGGTCCGGGCCACCGATCAGGCAGGCAACGCCGACCCCACCCCGGCGAGCCGCTCGTTCACGGTCGACACCCGCGCGCCCAACACCAAGCTCACCGGCGGCCCACCGCCGCTGACCACCAAGCACACCGCGACCTTCAAGTTCAAGTCCACCGAGCGGGGCTCGAGCTTCAAGTGCAAGCTCGACAGGCAGAGGTACAAGCCCTGCAGGTCGCCGAAGACCTACAAGCACCTGAAGCGCGGCAAGCACGCCTTCAAGGTCCGGGCAACCGACCGGGCCGGAAACCTTGATCCGACGCCGGCGAAGCGAGGCTGGCGGATCAGGTAGACGGCGCACGCTCAACCGTACTTTTTCCTTCTATTGACGAGTTGTCAATAGATCTGCTAGCCTGCCGCCCATGCCGGATCCGAGGCGCGTGAGCGAGATCGCTCCCCTGGGACTCAGGACGCGCGTCTTCGAGGTCGGGCCCGAGTACACAGACGAGGCCGTGGTCTTGCTCCACGGCCATCCTGGCTCAGCGGACGACTGGCAAGGGCTGATGCCGCGGATCGCGCCCTTTGCCCGCGGCATCGCCTTCGACCTGCCGGGCTTCGGCAAGGCCGAGAAACCGAAGGAGTGGGACTACTCCGCCGGGACGTACGCCACCTACTTCGCGGCCGCCTTCTGGGAGCTGGGCGTCAAGCGTGCTCACCTGGTGATGCACGATCTGGGCGGGGTCGGGGTGATGTGGGGCGCCGCCTGTCCGCAGTCCTTCGCCAGCGCGGTGCTGATCGACACCGGCATCCTGCTCGACTTTCGCTGGCATCCCGTGGCCCGGCTGTATCGGACCTGGCCGATCGGCGAGGTGATGACCGCCCTCACGAATCGGACCGGGTTTCGCGCCGTCATGCGTCTTTACAACCCCCAGCCCCGCAAGCTCCCCCCGGAGATCGTGGATCGCTGGTGGCGCGACTACGGGCTGCGAACGAGGCGCGCGGCGCTTGGCTTCTATCGCGCCGCGCCGCCGGAGGCCATGCAGCGTCTCGTCGAGCCGCTTCGCCGCCTGGATCGTCCGGCCCTGGTGGTCTGGGGCGCTCACGATCCCGCCGTCCCGGTGGAGCAGGCCGAACGCCAGCGCCGGAGCTTCCCCAGCGCCGAGGTGGTGGTGTTCGAGGACAGCGGTCACTGGCCCTACCTGGACGATCCGGAGCGCGCCGCCGAGACGATCATTCCCTTCCTGGAGCGCCAGATTGGCGGGCATCGCCGGTCGAGAACACACACACGCCTCGCCGCTGACGCCGGGTCATCATGAGGGGCCACAGGCTGCTGGCTCTGGCAGGTCTGCCGTTCATCCTGGGCGGCGCCGTCGGCCACACCTTCCTCGCCGAGCGAATGGCCAAGAACTACGCCTGGGCCCCCAGCCCGTGGTTCCAGCGCCAGCTGGCCAGCTTCGAGCTGCCGCATCTCTACGCCCTCGCGCTCCTCCTGCGGGGGCCCGGGCGAATCGACGATCGCGTCTATGTCCGCATGTTGTCCATCACGTCCGTCCTTCTCGGGCTCCACCACATCCTGGCCATCCGCCGCGGCGACACGGCCGGAGTGCCCAATGTGGTTTCGGCGAGTGCGGCGACGGGGCTCGGGCTGGCTGGGCTCGCCCTGAGCCACAACCAAGCGCCGGCGAGCTAGCTTGCCCGTTCAGTCGCGAGCTAGCTCTCCGCTTGAGTATCGACGCCGGCGGACGCCAGCGCGTCCCGCAGGGCCTGGGCCAGCAGATCCAGCAGTTGATCGCGGGGCAATCCACGCTCCTTGAGCCACTCCAAGACCGCACCCTCCTGAAATCCGGCCCACCCGCGAAGCGCGATCCGCAGGCGTGGGCTGGGCCGCTCGACCCCGAGCGAGCGCGTGATCTCCTCGAGCCCGCGCCAACGGAATTCCTCACAGAGCGCCCGGACCTCCGCGTCGCTGCCGTTTCCCCCGCTCATGAGGGCGACGTACGCAGGGGCATACTGCTCGGCGAAGGCCAGATGGGCGCCCATCCCCTGGTAGAGCCGCTCGAGCAACGGCCTGTCGAGATCGGCGGTCGTAGCCGCCAGCAACTGCTCCCCGACGAACCGAAGGGCGGCGAGATACAGATCGCGCTTGTCCGAGAAGTAGTGGTAGACGAGGCCATGCGAGACGCCGGCGGCCTCCGCAACGTCATCCATCGAGATCTCGTCGTATGGCCGCGCTCCAAAGAGCTCGAGGCCGACCTCGACCAGCTGCTGCCGCCGCTTCGTTGTTTCCAATCGGGATCTCGTGGCCACCAACGGGCGGGCACCTTACCACGCTATTGACGCTTTGTCGATAGATGCGGTAGGTTGTCGGGGTGGCGCCTACGGGAACTCGGGGCTGATCGTGGAGGTCGCTGGCACGCGCGTCCTCCTGACCGGCGCATCGAGCGGCATCGGCCGGGCGCTCGCCCTGGAGCTGGCGGGCAGGGGCGCCCATCTTGCCGTCGTTGCCCGGCGCCGTGAGCGACTCGAAGACCTAGCCGCTGAGATCGGCGACCGCGCGCAGGAGCGACCGAGGGTCCTGATCGGGGATCTCGCGAAGCCTGGTACCGCAGCCCAGCTGGCCGAGCAAGCGCTCGAGGAGCTGGGCGAGGTCGACATCCTGATCAACAACGCCGGCGGCGGAGCCGGCGGCATGCAATGGGTGGTCGGTGACCACGAGAAGGCTCGCGAGGCCCTCGAGATCAACTACTGGAGTCCTTTGGCGCTGATCAGTGCCCTGGTCCCGGCAATGCGCGAGCGGGGCAGCGGAGCCGTCGTGAACGTCACCTCGACGGGCCAGGTCATGGCCCTGTGGCTGATGGGTCACTACACGGCCTCCAAGGCCGCCCTCGCTCAAGCGACCGAGGCTCTGCGCTTGGAGCTGCACGGCTCCGGGGTCCACGTCCTCGAGGTGATTCCCGGTCCAGTCGACACCGCGGTCCAAGGCGAAACGAGGCTCATCCCGGGCGCCGAGGAGGTGCTCAAAGGCGCCCCCCTCGGCAAGCCCGAGGTCTTGGCCGAGCTGATCGTCAAGGCGCTCCGCAAGGAGCGCAGGCGCATCGTCTACCCGAGGGCTCTCGCGGCGGTCTACTCCCTGCCCGGCCTTTACCGCTGGTATAGCCGGCGGTTGAGGCGGAAGCTCGATGCGCATATCGACCCGGATGACCGCCGGGTGGTACGGACCGGCTCGTGCGGCGACGAGGAGGCGCGCAGGGCGCGCGAAGCGTGGGAAACGCGCGATCTGTGACGGCTCGGACCCGTCGGCACGGCAAGTCGGCCTACGTCGGCGCGAGCCTCGACAACGCGATTGTGCGCTTCAACCGCGAGGACCCCCCGGAGACTCAGATCGACTTTGGCCCCCCGGCCACCACGACCGATTCCACCCCACCTTCAGCTTCTCCTCCGACCAGGGGAGCGTGAGCTTCGAGTGCCGCGTGGACGGCGCCGCATTCGGGGCCTGCTCGGGGCCCGGCGAGGGCTTCCATACCACCCCCACGCTCGCGGACGGGGCCCACACGTTCGAGGTTCGCGCCCGCGACACCTTCGGCACCGCCGACCCCACCCCGGCCTCGAGCAACTTCACCGTCGATACCACCGCCCCTCCGATCTCGATCGACTCCGGTCCCGCCGGGGCCACCAACATCCAGCGCCCCACCTTCGCCTTCTCCTCCACCGACGGCACCGCGACGTTCGCCTGCTCGATCGACCAGGGAACGGAGAGCTTCGGCGCCTGCTCGGGGGCCGGCTCCCACCAGCCCGCCTCCGACCTCGCGGATGGCTCCTACACCTTCCGCGTCAGGGCCACCGACCCGGCGGGGAACTCGACAACCGCTACGCGCTCGTTCACCGTCGATACCCGAGTGCCCAACACGAAAATCACCGGTGGGCCGAAGGCGGTAACCACGAAGCGCAGCGCAAGGTTCAAGTTCAAGTCCAGCGAGCCCGGCTCGAGCTTCAAGTGCAAGCTCGACAGGCGAAGGTTCAAGCCCTGCAAGTCGCCGAAGACCTACAGGCACCTGAAGCGCGGCAAGCACGCCTTCAAGGTCCGGGCGATCGATCGGGCCGGCAACGTTGATCCGCACGCCGGCGAAGCGAAGCTGGCGGATCAGGTAGACCACACCGAACCGGGCCCGGCGACTTTCTTCACAACCGCGGCGCGAAGCCGCGGCACGCTGGTCTGGATCTGTATCGCGATCGGCGCCAGCATCGGCCGAAACCGAAACCAGGAGGCCCGATGCTCTACAAGCTCGCCGCATACGTCCACACCCAGTTCCTGCGCCGCTCCCGCCGGATCGTCGCCGCGCTCGAGGGTGAGCGTGCCCAGGGCACCGTCGAGTACGTCGGCCTGATCCTGCTCGTCTCGCTCCTGATGGTCGGCATGGTCGCCGCGATGAAGGGCTTCAACGGCAAGCAGGGGGTCGAGCTCGCGGACGTGATCGTGGAGAAGATCAAGCAGGCCGTCAACTCCGTCACGTACCGCTAGCGGCTCCGCGGAGCCGTGCTTCCACGGTTTCCCTGGGGACCGCGGAGCGCCGCCGCCCGCCCCGGTCGTCCACCGCGCGTGGGCGAGGAGAGCGGGCGGCGGCGCCGCCGGCGATCCGTGCCAGGCTCGATACCCTCGGCTCGGTGGGCAGGCAATCCAGGGGTTTCATTCCGCGCCTTCCTCTCGTCCTCGGTGCGGCCTTGACCGTCGCCTACCCGGCGGCGGTCAGCTTGGCCTCCACCGGCGACGGCTCGGCCGCGCTCGCCTGCTCGATCGACACGGAGGTCGCGAGCTTCCGCGCCTGCGCGGCGGCCCAGGCGCACCACGCTCCCTCTGTCCTGGGCGATGGCTCCTACACCTTCCACGCCAACGCCACGGACCCGGCCGGCGACGCGACCACCGCGACGCGCAGCCTCTCCGTCGACCCTCCGGTGCGCGCATCCTCGGATGGGTCCGAGCCGGACCGCACCGGGCCGCACCTCGACGCGCGCGGCCCCTTGCTCGACACCGCCGAGGTGTCGGTCGGCGCTGACGCTGCGACCCAGGTCCATGCCACCGACCCAGGTAGCGGTGTCACCTCGATCGAGCCAGGGCACGCTCGAGCCCGACCTCTCCGCTCTGTCGCCCGGACGGCACTCGTTTGAGTTCGTCGCGACGGACGGCGCGGGCAACGCGATACATGAGCTGGGAACGTTCAGCCTGGCCGCCAAGTCCACTGGAGGGGTCCCGAGCGGGGCCCCAAGCGCGGTCCCAGCGTGGTACATGACGGCGACGAATCGCCACGATTTGAGGCTCCAGGCGGCACACGACGCCTGCGCCTTCGCACGGGGTCAGCCGAACAGGACGCGAGTGCTGATGCTCGATTTCGGAAAGGCCGAGATATGGGAGGGCCGCTACGGGGCCCAGCTCAGGACCGGCCCCCATTTCTCGAACGCCGACGTTCTCGACGCGATGAAGGCGGCGGCGCACGCATACCGCGGCAACGGACCCTGCTACAGGCGAGGATCGGTGCGCATCACCTACGGCAACACCAACAACATGCCGACCACGATGGGCAACTCCAGCACCCGCAAGGCCGGCCGCCACCAGGCGCGGACGGCCCACCGTCTCGGCGCCTACCAACGGCGCCAGGGCTCTGCGTACGGACACCAGGGCGTGGCAGTGGCCGGGGACATCGAGCCGCAGTGGAACCCACCCCGGATCACCAAGGCCCTCGTCAGCGGGGCGGCCGCCAACGGGCGCGGCGGCCTCTACCTGAACTACGGGGCGGCGACGTACTGTCCACCTCAGGGATCGGCCTGCGCAAACGACTGGGACTTCGACGATCTCGGCGACGTGTCGTTCGGTGGGGCAAGGAGGCCTCTACCGGAGATGTATCAATCCTGGGAGTCCGAGCAGTGGACTCACGTGCGGCGGCATTGGAACACGCCGTGATGGGACGTACGCGGTAGACCAATGCTTGGCAGCGCCCGAAGGCGGTTGGTCGCGGGAGGGCTCGCCGCGGTCGCAGCGGGCGCCGTCGCCGTGGCGTTGGCGACCGGGGGATGCAACACGGATTCGGGGACGACGAGCGTCCCCAGGGAAGCAACGGGCGGCGAGACGACGAGCGTCCCCAGGGAAGCAGCAGGCGGGGAGACGGCGAAGGCGGTGCAACGATCCGCGCCACCGAGGCCGCGGACGGCGCATCCACGCCCGCCCCGTCCACACCAGGGCCCACCCGGAGGGCCGCTGCGCGGCACGTACCCGGCGCACATCCTGGGGCACGAGCTGGCCGAGGGGGGCCTCGTCGAACCCGCGGAGCTGTGGCCGGTGCGCAACGGATGGGAGGTCTCGGATCACCGGATGCTCACGGCCGTCTACGCCGGAGCGGATCCTTCACACCGCTCCACGGGAAGGCTCGTCATCTTTCGTCAGGACTTCATCCAGGTCACGCAGAAGTCGGACATGGTCAACGTGGTCGGCACGGGCCCGCTCAAGATCACGTCCGCACCGCGCGGCACGGAGGTCGAGACCTCTGCCCAGCGGCGCGGGACCCTGACG
>WNFU01005992.1_pt1 | contig 14869 bp, 15 predicted proteins | sample 5400121 | NCBI WGS metagenome assembly WNFU01 (sample SAMN13153360, study PRJNA577476) | soil metagenome | isolation source: 100 cm soil or saprolite under grassland replicate 1 | place: USA:California | collected 2016-06-15
CACCGGCGCAGGACGATACGCGGATCGAGGGAGCACACCACCGGCGCCTCGACGCTCCCGCGTGCAGCGACGCGGCCGACGCCACTGTCGGCCTGGCAGTCCCCGAACCGTTGCCAGCAACCGGATACGGGTGAGGTGGAGCGTGGCGATCGGCAACCAACCAGGGTGCGATTCGCTGTTCGAGAATCCAAGTTAGCCGCGCATGAGGTAGAAGCGCCAGAAGCGGTTGTCGATGGGCAGAACCTCGAACCCGGCGAACCCTGCCGCAGCAGCCCAGCGCGCAACCGTGGGGGCGCGCAGGACAGTGCCGGAGGCCTCGGCGGGCCGCCCGGCGAGGGTGGCGGGTAGGCAGTGCAAGACGCTCCAGCCGTACATGAACCGCTCCACCGGGTCACCGTGCGCGGTGAAGGCATCTGCCACCCGCTCGTCGGCGACCAGGACCCTCCCGTCGTCAGCGAGCACCGCGCGGGCTGACCGCAGCGTATCCACGGGGTCGGCCATGTCATGGAGCGCCTCGAACACGGTGACAAGATCGAACGCGGACCCGGAAGCGATACGCTTGGCATCGCCGACCACGAAGGTGACACGGTCAGCCACCCCCGCCTCGGCCGCCTCGGCGCGCGCTTCGGCTACCGATGCCTCGTCCAGGTCGACTCCCAGGACCCGCACGCGTGGGTAAGCGCGGGCGAGCGCGATGGACGACGCTCCAAGTCCGCAGCCCAGATCCAGCACCCGCGACGGCGGGGCGGCGCGCAGCCGCCGGTGGATGTCGGGCACAGCGGGCAGCCAGGCGCTGGCGAGCTCGTGGAGGAACATCGGCCGGTTGGCCGCCGCGATGCCCCGCCGGATCTGCCGACCGTAGGCGGCATATGGGACGCCACCGCCGGTCCGGTACGCCTCGACCAGCTCCGGCAATACCAGGGCGACGCCTGCGAGCATGACCGTGACCGGCGCGATGTAGTACGGGCTGTCGCGGTCGAGGAGCATCTCGGCGTACTCCGCGGCCAGTCGGTAACGGCGCTCCTCCGCCGGGCGGGCCGGATCATCGCAGACGATGTACCCGGCGGTCGCCTGCTGCTCGAGCCACTCCCGGGCATACCGCGCGGCGACGCTGGCATGGGTGGCGACCTCGGCCTCGGTGGCCGGCCCGAGGTCGCCGAGCGTCTGGTAGAGCCCGAGCTCGAGGCCCAGGTACACGCTGAGCGTCTCCAACGAACGGGTCACGTCGTCGACCAGTCGTTCGCCGAGCGCTTCGCGGGCGTCGACATTGGTGTGGGTTGTCATGCGTCCTCCTCCTCACCGCTGCCGCGGCCGGCGCGGCGGCTCCTGCGTGCAGCGTCGCCCCGGGCGGGTACAGCTCGCGTACAGATGGCGTACACCCGGCCGATCACCCGCTTACCCTGTAGCCAGGGAGCCCGGCTGTGGCCGCTGCCGGGCGCGCCGGTTGGCATGGCGGGGCAATGGACGGGGGTGACGAGGCTGCAGCACGAGGTGGAGTTCGCCGTCCTGGGGCCGCTCGAGGTTCGCCTGGCGGGCCGACCCGTCACGGTGCCCGGTGTCCGGCAGCGGGCGCTGCTCACCGCGCTCCTAGTCCACCGCGGCATCGTCGTCCCATTCGACCGACTCGTCGACGAGGTGTTCGGCGAGGAGCCGCCCGAGGAGGCCCGCAACGCGCTGCAGACCTACGTCGCACGGCTGCGCCACGCCCTCGGACCGGCCGCGACGGTGGTCGTCACGCGCGCACCCGGCTACGTCCTGGACGTGCCGGGGAACGCGGTCGACGCGGAGCAGTTCACTGTGCTACTCGCCCAGGCACATGAGGCGCAGGCGCCAACGGCCGCGCTGGCCTTTCTCGAGGAGGCGCTGGCGCTGTGGCGCGGCCCGGCATACGCCGAGTTCGCCGAGACGTTCGCGCGGGCGGAGACGCTGCGCCTCCAGGAGCTCCGGCTTGCCGCCCAGGAAGACCGCGCGGCCCTGCTGCTCCGGCTGGGCCGCATCGCCGAAGGCACGGCCGCGTTGGAGGCCATCGTGGCGGAGGAGCCGTGGCGAGAGCGGGCCGTGGAGCTGTTGGTTGCCGCCCTTGCACGGGCCGGTCGGGGCGGCCATGCGCTCGCCACCTATACCCGCTATCGCGAGCGGGTTCGTGATGAGCTTGGCCTTGACCCCTCGCGCAGCCTGCGGCGTCTCGAGCAACAGGTGCTCCGCGGGGAGCTCGAGCCAGTCCAGCCCCGCCAAGCCCAAGGGCAGCGGCATGTGCTTCCCGCCCCGGCGACCTCCTTCCTCGGCCGAGACCAGGAGTTGGCCCTGGTCCGCAAGACTCTTGCCGGCGGGCGGCTGGCCACGCTGGTCGGCCCCGGCGGGGTCGGCAAGACCCGCCTGGCCCAGAAGGCCACAGCCGCCGAGGGGTCGGTCTGGTGGGTGGACCTGGCCCCGCTGCGCGGCCCCGACGCCGTGCCGCAGGCGCTGGCCGACGCGCTCGACTTGGATGTCCTGCCGGGCACCCCGCTGCAGAGCAGCCTCCGCGAGTGGGCGCGAGGCGCCGCGGGGCTCCTGGTCCTCGACAACTGCGAGCACCTGCTCGCCGCCGTGGCCGGGCTCGCCCAGCAGCTGCTGGCGGTCCCGTCGGCGCTTCGGCTGCTTGCGACCAGCCGCGAGCGGCTCGGCCTCGACGGCGAGCAGGTGCTGGTCGTCCCGCCACTTGGCGTGCCCACGCCGGACGCCGAGGAGGTCCGCACCCCGGCGGTCCGGCTGTTCTGTGACCGGGCTCGCGCCGCCGACCCGAACTTCGCGCCCGGCCGGGAGGTCCTCGAGCGGGTCGGCGACGTATGCCGCGCTCTCGATGGGCTCCCGCTCGCCATCGAGCTGGCCGCCGCGCGGATCGGCACATTGACCGTCGACGACCTCGCCGACCGGCTCGATGACCGGTTCGAGCTGCTCCGCACGACCCACCGTGGCGGCGACGCGCGCCACCATACCCTGCGTGGAGTCGTCGACTGGTCCTTTGACCTGCTCACGCCAGAGGAGCAGCGGCTGTTCCTGCGGCTGTCGGTCTTCGCCGCGGCGTTCGACATCGCCACGGCCGAGAAGGTCTTGGCCGACGACGACCTGCCCGCCGGCCGTGTCGCCGACCTGGTGGCCCGGCTCGCCGACCGCTCCATGCTCACCCGGCCAGGCCACAGCGGCGTCGGCCGCTACCGGATGCTGGACACCCTGCGGGCGTACGCCACCTGGAAGCTGCCCACCGCCGAGGCCGAGAGGATCCGGCGCCGTCACGCCGCGTTCATGGTCGACCTTGCCGAGCGCGCCGAAGCGGGCCTGCAGGGCCCCGATGAGCCTGGCTGGGCTCACCGGGTCGAGGCGTGGATGGACGACCTGCGGGCGGCGTGGAGCCGGACCCGGGACGCCGGTGAGGTCGACGTCGCGGTGCGGCTGGCTGCGGCCCTTACGCGGTTTGCGTACTGGCGGGTGCGGCCCGACATCCTCGCCTGGGGGACGTGGGCGGCGGCCATGGTGCCCGCCCACCCCCGCCTCGCCATCGCCCACGCCGCGGCCGCTCACGCCGCATGGGTCGACGGCCGCCTCGACCAGGCCCGCGAGCTTGCCCGGCGGGGAGTCGCGGTCGCTGGTGGCCCGACGGCCCCAGGCGCGGCAGTCCCGATGGAGGCACTCGGCGATGTCGCGCTGCTCAGCGGGGACCTCGCAGCCGCGCTGGAGGCCTACCGTGGCGTCGCCGCACTCGCCGGCCCCGGCGACCTGGCCGGGCTCGCCATCGCCAAAGCAAACCAGGCGCTTGCCCTGTCGTACGGCGGCAACGACCGCGCCGCATGCACCGCCGCCGGGGAGGCGGTCGCGGCGGCCCTGGCCTCGGCCAACCCCACCGCCATCGCGATGGCGCGGTTCGCCGAGGGGGAGGCGCTCGCCGACCTCGACCCTAGCAACGCCGTTGCGGCCCTCGACGAGGCGCGGCGGCGCTCCCAGGACGTCGGCAACAGATTCGTTGCCGGCACCGCCCTCACCGCCACGGTGGCGCTCCGCAGCCGGCACGGCCCCCCGGACCGGGCGCTCGCCCTCTTCCGGGACGCGGTCGAGCACTGGCAAAGGAGCGGCAACCGCGTGCTCATCGTGACAACATTGCGCAACCTTGTGGTCCTGCTCGCCCGGACCGGCCGGGACAAGGGCGCAGTCTCCCTCGCCGCGACCCTGCAGCGACAAGCTCCGGGCAAGTCGTACGGCAGCGAGGCCGAGCGGACCGCGACCGCGCTCGCCGCGGTTCGCCAGCGTCTCGGTGACGCCGCCTACACCCACGCATGGGCGGCGGGGACAGCCAGAACGCTGGAAGCAGCCGCAGACGACGCCATACGCCTGCTGGACTCCGGTCCCGGAGCGGAATGACGAAGGCCCAGGCCAGCTGCAGCAGCGACCGACTGGGGAGCGACCGTGGTGAACACCTCGTCACACACCGTGCCGGGCTCGCCGCAGCCGAACACCTCCTCGACGTCGGAGGGGAGGTCGCTTGCGTTCACGATCGTCAGGGTGTGCGGCTCGTCGGTCGCGTCGTCATGGCTCAGTGTGAGCTGGTCGCCACTCCCGAGCGTGGTGTGCCCTGGGCTGAACCGCAGGGAGATCCTGCGTCCTCAACACGAGGAACGCTGGCGGAGCTCGTTGCGTTACTTAGATTTCGTGGCGATCGTAAGTAATGAGGGCTTTGTGGCACCTCACGGGCGTGCGGGCATGGGGTGCTCTCCAGTCCCGCCCTGCTGTGGTGGTCAAAGCGATACGACCGAAGCTGGCTGCACCGGCGGCGCCCAAACGCCTCGCCTGCGTCTTCGCCCTCCAGCGAACGGCGATTGACCTCGAGTTGATCGCCCAGCGTCACACGGGTTGCTCGTGCGCATGGCTGTTGAAGAACACGGATTCGGCGCCGAGTGTCGCCACCCCCGGATCGCCTCCCAGCCAACCCCCTGCCCACAACAGCGCCGAGGTGAGGTCCCACCGGCCGGGACGCTCACTGGGTGGTCGTCGTCTGGCAGCCGAACCAAACCCCCGAGCGTGCGCCGGACCCTATCTCGGTCATAGCGCGGGATAAGGGCCAAAGTTCACGACCTCCAGACCTGTAGACGTCGGGCGCGTTGCGGACCGCCCGAGTGTGGGGCAGCAGCAGCCGCGAAGCCGCCAATGCGCTGGCCACAGGCCGAGAGGCCCGATTCCACCCAGCCGGCGCCATGTCTTGCTGTCACCCTCCGTAACAGCGCAGACTACGGGCCACCATGCGATTCGGGATCTTCTACGAGCACCAGCTCCCCCGCTCCTGGGCGCCCGGCGACGAACAGCGGCTGCTCATGACGCGCTGGAGCAGGTCGAGCTCGCGGAAGTTGCCTCCCACTGAGTCGAGCGGAGGGAGGGTCGAGGAGGACGGCCATGATCAAACGCGTGACGGTTGTGCACGCGCGTCCCGGCATGAACCGAGCCGAGGTGCTCCGGTACTGGAAAGCGGTCCACGGTCCGCTGATCGCCAAGGTCCCCGGAGTGAACCGCTACGTGCAGAACCACTGCACCGAGAGCGCCCAGGGCCGGGCCGAGCCGCCCTTTCTCGGGGTCGGTGAGGTCTGGTTCGACAGTCGAGAGGACGCCGAAAGGACGGCGGCGACGCCCGAATGGAAGGCTGCCATGGCCGATGCGGCGACCTTCATGGACATGGAGCGCGTCGAGGCGGGATGGGCTGAGGAACACCAGATCGTTTGAGTCTGAGCCATCGTGCCGCTGGCGCCTTGCTGTCACCGCCAGTAACAGCGCAGACTGCGAGCCACCATGCGATGTGGAAGTTCCCTCCCACTGGCCCTCGTGGACCGATCTGCGTGAGATCGCGCTGGCCGTCGCCGCGTTCGGCTACCACCCAAACCTTCGACCTGGCCACCGCGGGCATCCCGCAACACGCCGTGTCGGCCCGTTGGCCGACACGCATCATGCGGTTAGAATTCTGACTATGGGACTCAACGACTTTGACTTCGTCACCGTAACCGAGGCGAAGGCCAAGCTGTTCGACCTCATCGAACAGGTGGTCGACGCTGAGGCGCAGGTGGTCATCACCCGCAACGGCAAGCCGGTCGCGCTGCTCGTCTCACCGGCGCTCTACGAAGGCATGGAAGAGACGATCGACATCTTGGGCAACGACGACTGGCGCACCGCGCTGCAGCAGTCCCGCCGCGAGGCGGCGGCCGGTGACGAAGGCGAACCGATCAGCGGTGCGGCGCTGCTGGATCGGCTGCGCGCCGAGCGGAAGGCGGCCGGTTGACCTACGAAGTGCGCTGGGCTCGCGCCGCCCAGCGGGACTTGATGCGCGTCCCAGAACGGTTCGCCGCCGCCATCGTCAACTACATCGAGCGGCTGCTGGCCGAGCAGCCGTATCGTTTGAGCAAGCCCCTTGCCGAGCCGTTCGCCGGCTGGCGAAGCGCGCGGTATGGTGCCTACCGCATCGTGTTCGAGGTCGACGAGGACAAAACGGTGATGGTCATACGCCGCATTGGGCACCGCGCGGACGTTTACAGGCCATAGCTCAGTCCGCTTCCCCACGCCAGCCGGACGTGCTCCCGACCGCTTGCTCGATGTCCGGAGGTGGTTGCGGGTGGTTGCTTCGAACGGGTGCCAGGGACTGCTCGGACGGACGGAGATCAGCTGATGCGGATGGAGATCGAGCCGGCCGACGAGCGTGCTTTCGGCAAGCTCAGCCGTAGGCTCCAGGACGGGTTCGAGCGCTGGGCGGCGGCCAGGAGCTTAGCGGTCGACCCGTTCGTGGTCGGGCTTGTGCTCGACTACAAGGGTCGCTACGCCGACGGACACCTGGGCTGCTGGATCCCGGCAGACCTCCGCGACATGCTCTGCGAGTGGTTTCCGCGCAAGGCCACGATGGACGATGAGACGATCGAGCAGACGGTGCCGACCGTGGCCGCGTTCATCGACTACCTGGCATCCAGCGGCCTGCTCACCGACGTCAGCGCTCCCCCGGACGAGCTCAAGGCCGCACTGGAGAAGCTCGCCCCGACCTTCCGGGCCAACATGCACGACCCGGCCCGGTTCGGCCCGGCCAAGTCGATCGCGACCGCCATGATGGCCCAGGGTGTCGACCTCACGGACTCCGACGCCGTGGATCGCTTCATCGGCGACTTCAACGCGGGCAGGCTCGGTAAGCCGGAGCAGCTTCTCCCTGTGCTGGAGTCGCTGGCGTCGGCGCCGCTCCCGCCGGTCCGGCTCGCTTCTGAGGAGGAGCTCCGCGCGGCCGCCGGGTCGGCGCCGCTGCTGGTCCGGCTCGGACGGTTCGTGGCATGGCTGGGGGAGGGGCACAGGCTCACCCAGGCCGGCAACCTGACGGTGGCCGACGGCAAGGAGTTGCTCGGCGTGCTCGGCGTCGTGGACGTGACCGATGCAGGTGTCCAGGAGCGGCTCGCCCGGGTCCGGAGCGCGGCCGACCTCGCCGAGATCGGTTTGGTGATGAGCCTTGCCAAGCGTGCCGGGCTGGCCAGGGTGCGCAAGGGCCGGTTGGTCCGGACCAGGCGCGGCCGCAGCCTCGCCGTCCAGCCGCTCGACGTGTGGGAGCGAGTGCTGGAGGCGCTGGCCGACCTGGGGCCGCTCGGGGTCGACTGGGCTGGCGGGTGGCGACCGTTCTGGGTCGAGTTCCTCGACAGCGGCACGCGGGATCTGCTGGTGGCGCTTTACCAGGCGGACGAGCCGGTGCCGCTCGACGACCTGGCCGCCTCCGCCTGGGAGGAGGTGGAGCGGGTGTTCGATCTGGGCGAGGACCCGCGGCAATTGGAGCTGTGGCGCAACGGGGTCGTAAGGGATGTCGAGCGGTCCGTGCGTCGTCTGGAGGAGCTGGGCGCCGTCCAGCGCATTGCGCCGGCGGAGCTGCCTGGCGTACCGGGTGCGCCGTACGGCGGTGCTGCGGCCTCGGACCGCGGTCCGGAGACGACGGCCGGGGAGGGCACGCGGGTCGCGCTCACCCCGCTCGGCACCTGGGCCGTCAACCGGCGGCTGCGCGAGGGCGGAACGGACGCCCCGGTCGTCGGCGAGCTGGCCGGGGCGGGCGTGGACACCCTCATCCGGCGCTGCGCCGACTACGATCCGGACGCAGCCACGGAGGAAACCCGGGCCTGGGTAGCGGCCCGCGGCTCACCACGCGCGGCCGCCGAGATCGCCGAGTTCGCCCGCGGGGCCGACGATCCAGGGGACCGGCTGCTCGCGTTCAAGGCGCTGGACGTGGTCGGTCGCGACGCGGCCGATGTGGTGCGCTCGTTGCGGGACGTCCCACGTTTACGGCCCCTGGCAGCGGTCTGGCTGGTCGAGCACGGGCTCGAGGAGCGGTCGTCGCTCGACCCGCGGGACGTGGGGGCGCTCATGGTCGACACGGCGGCGACGGCACTGGACGCGAGCAGCCCCGACGAGCTGGTCGAGATGCTGCGACAGTTCGGCCCGGTCGAGGAGCAGGCGGCCTTCTTGGGGGAGCTGTGGCGGGTGGACAACCCGCGCACCGCCGAAGTGCTTGGCGTGCTTGGGCGCCTCCATCCCGACAAGGGGGCCGCCAGGGCAGCCCGGCGTGCCGCGTACAAGCTCGAGTCCGCCGCCCGTGCCCGCCGGGGACGCCAGCAGCGGTAGTGGCGCTCCGCGGGAGTCGGACCGGCCGGCTACCTCGTCTCCCTGAGCCACGGCGACCCGCTGCCAGGGACCGTGACGGGAGGCCACCGCCGGCGCGGAGCCACTGCCGGCACGGACGGAGGGGGACAAACTCGCCTACCCCGGCGGGACCGGTGCCACATGCCCAGAGACGAAGGCTCAGTGGCTCAGATGATCCAGAAATTGCAGAAGTGCAAGTTCCCTCCCACATCCGCGAATCAGTCAGCGCCTGGTAGCCGAACTGGCGGAGCTGTAAGCACAGCGGATAGCTGTTGAAAGGGAGCGGCGCTTCCCCGGTGGTCGGTCACCCGGACCGAAGCCCCGAGGCATGATCTCCCGCCGCCCGGGCGGGCTCTCAGGCTCTACGGCTGAGACCGGGGACCCACGGCCGCGCTAAAGAGGAAGCGTTCGCGGCGGCAAGGCGAGGCCAATCGGGAGTGATCGCGTCCTTGCTGTCACCCCCAGTAACTCCGCAGACTACGGACCACCATGCGATTCGGGATCTTCTACGAGCACCAGCTCCCCCGCCCCTGGGCGCCAGGCGACGAGCAGCGGCTGCTCGGCGACGCGCTGGAGCAGGTGGAGCTGGCCGACCGGCTCGGCTTCGACTACCTCTGGGAGGTCGAGCACCATTTGAAGTAGTGGTCGTTCCCTCCCACTGAGGCCAGAAGCGCATGGACAGCACGTTGACCCTGAGCGGATTCCTCTCGATGCTTGCCGAGCCCGCACCCGAGGGTGCCGAGCAGCTCGACCTGTTCGATCGGCTGCTGGCGGCCGCGCCCACCTCCAGCCTGACCGGCGTGCTCCGGCGAGCGACCGACGCCGACGACCGCCGGATGCTGTGCGACCTGCTCGGCTTCCGCAAGGCGAAGGCCGCAGTGCCCGCGCTGCTCGAGGTTCTGGCGGATCCAGTGCCCGCGGTGCGTGGCGCGGCGGTCGACGTGCTCGGAAAGGCGTTCGGATATGTCGCGGAGCCGCGCGCCGCCAGCAGGCGCTGGAGGCACTCTTGGCGCGATGGGGGGTGGAGGAGTCTGCCGGAGTCCGGAGCACCATCGCGCAGACCCTTGGACTGTTGGGCGATCCGTCCGTTCGGCCGCTACTCGAGCCGCCCGTGATGACCCGGACCGCCGGGTCCGGCGGCAGGCCGAATGGGCGCTGGACCACTTGAGCCGGCAGAGCCAGTCAGCCCGCGCCACCTGAGCGGCGGTCCATGCCGATCTCCCGCAAGCCGCTCATCAACTCGCCGACCGCGCGGGGTGGTTCGGGTCTCTAGTTCGGCTCGTCACTCTTGCGCTGATATCACAGCGGGAGCATTCTAGGCATAGAAAATCTATTTCTTCGGATTTAGCGGATCATCCACTGGAGCTGCGCGCGCAGGCTGCTCTGGCCCGACGAGGGAGGTGGCCCCCCGAATGCCTGCCAGGCGGCGACGGAGCCTCGGGCCAGAGCAGACGTACTCGCTGTTGAGGGAGTTCAAGGGCACCGCCCCGACCAACGAATTGCGAGCGACCTTCCGCGCTCACTCGATAGGCATCGGGCGCAAGATCACCGAAGGCAGGACGACAGATCAGCTCTGCCTGCGCGTCTACGTCGACCGCAAGCGGCCCGCGGAGGAGCTCGCGTCCGAGGAGCGGGTCCCCGAGACCATCCAGTTCTTCTCGCGGGGCCTCGTCCAGGAGGCGGCCCTCCCCACCGACGTCATCGAGACCCCTCCACCGGTCTTCGAGGTTAATCCGACCGATCGGGTCCGCCCTGCGCCCGGCGGCGTCAGCGTCGACGCGATCTCGGGCATGGCGGGGACGCTTGCGGGCTGGGTGTGGGACATGACCGACGACACGATCGTGGCGCTGTCCAACGACCACGTCTTCGGCCACGCCGCCGGACCCGAGGTCATCCAGCCGGGTCCGTTCGACGGCGGATCGTCGTCAGCCGACAGGATCGGTGACGTCAAGCGCGGCGTGCCCCGCTCGCCGACAGCGACGAACACGGTCGACGCAGCAATCGCCGACGCGGACAGCACCGATGTCTACGACCTCACCGTCCTGGACATCGGCCCGGCCGTGTACGCCGTCGACGTCGCGGCGCTGGACATGCCCGTCGAGAAGTCCGGCCGTACCACGGGCCACACGTTCGGGCAGATCACCGACATCGACCTGGAGACCACCGTCAGCGGCTTCTCGTTCGACGACTGCCTGCGGATCGACGTCGTCGATCCCAGCCCCGACTGGTCGGCGGGCGGCGACTCCGGCTCACTTGTCTTCTCCCGGGCCCCGATAACACAGGGCTCGGCGATCAAGCCCGTCGTCGGCCTGCACCTCGGCGGACCGCACGGAGGAAGCTACGGCATCGCCTGCAAGATCCAGAACGTGTTCGCCCAGCTCGACCTGACCACGCTGTCCGCCGGTGCGCTCACCGCCTTCCTCGAGCAACTGTTCGAGGTCGGGACCGTCGAGGACCTGGACGAGGCCGAGGCGCGCCGGCGCACAGTCGCGGGCGGCGCACGGGTACCCGTCCCGCTCGCGCCGCCGCCGTTCGTACCCCGGGAACGACGGCAGCGGCGCTCCGGCAGGTTCCACCACGGCATTGCGCGGGAGATGCAGCGACGCCTGATGACGAGCCAGCGGGGACGGATGCTGACCGACCTCGTCGACCGGTATCGGGCGGAGCTGGTTACCATGCTGGTCAAGGACGGTGACGTGCGCCGGGCGACGGTTTCGGCGTTGCGGCCGATCCTGGCCGGTGCCACGACCACCACCGACGTCCTGGAGCGCGCGGTCACCGGCGAGGATCTCCAGCGACTGGACAGGCTGTCCAGGGAGGTCGAGCGGAAGGCCAGCGCCGAGCTGCGGAAGGCGCTGGAGCCGATCACAGCGTTGAAGGACCGGGCCGAGGGCAGGTCCATCGCCCGGATTCTCGGCATGCGGACGTGAGGACATTGGGCGACAAGCCGCAGGACACCCAGATGCACCGCTGGCTGCGCGCCCTCAAGGACAGCCGGGGCGAGGAGCTCCGGCGGCGTTACGGCGCACACTCGCTGGGCATCGGCCGCAAACAACGGGGCGGCAAAAGGACCGGCGAGCTCGCCCTGATCTTCTACGTCGACCGCAAGGCGCGGAGCAGCGAAGCGGGGGTGGAAATGGTCCCTCCGGTCCTGACCTTCACCCCGCCTGGCGCCAACGGGCCGGTCGAGGTGCCGACGGACGTCGTCGTCAGCGCACCCGCCGAGCTCGAGTAGCCGCCTTGCGGAATCACCGGGCTCATGGCCGATCTGGGGATGGATCGCTCATGAGCGATGCGTTGGAGCCTCATTCCGTTATCGCCGACACCTGGAGCCGCTCATGCAGGTCCCGCATGGCTGAACCAGGCTTGTCGAGCGCACAGAGCGTGCCATCGAGCAGGGCGAGACGTTGCCGGGCGGTCTCGCGGAGCGCGGTGAACGGGATGGTGTCCAGGACCGCCATCGCGCGGTCCGTGGCCTGGTCGGGACGGTGACGCCGGGCGTCGCTGACCGCCAGGAGGAGCGTGGCGGCCGCCCACCCTGGCCGTCCCGTCGCGGTGTGCTCCAGCGACGCCTGTGCATGGACAGCCGCCTGCGTAGCGTCGCCGAGCAAGAGGTGCGCCTCGGCGACGTGGAGTTCGAACTCGGCGGGGTCGAACCCGAACCTGCCCGGCTCCTGGCCCTTCGGGTCGGCGTCCATCTCGCGATAGGCGGCGGCGATCACCCGTGCGGCCTCGGACCGGTGATGACAACCGAGCCCGGCCAGTGCGGGCAGTCGCGCCCATGCGAGCACCTGCGCCCGCATGAGCGGGGTGGTGGTATGCTCCAGCGCCTGGCAGGCCAGGTCGAGCGCCGTGGCGTAGCGATGCTGGTGACGGGCCACCATGCTCTGTGCCCCCAGCGACCAGCAGACGAGCCGTGCGTCTCCGACGCCGGAACCGACCCGCTGTGCCGTTCTGAGGTGGATGCGGGCGGCTGGATGGTCGCCGACGTGGAAGGCGAGATTCCCGAGCAGCGCGGACAGCCACCCAGCCACGCGCCGCAGGCTGTTGCCCATGGGTTCGGCCCGAGCCTGGCCGAGGAGGCCGGCGACCAGGACCCGACAGCGGTGCACCTCGGCGGCCAGCACACGGGGCGCGAACGCGGAGTAGTTCAGCGCGTAGCATTCGACGGCCTGCTCGAACTGCTCGAGCGTGAGCGAACCACCGATCGAGCCTTCGACCTCCAGGCCGAGCCGGATGGATTCCCAGACGGCGGTGAGTGCCGCGACCTCCTTGGTCCTGTCGGATGCCGGCGGCCTGGCCTGCTCCGTCCGCTGGTATCCGGCGGATCCCGTGAGCTGCATCGCCTGGCCCCGCCCTCGTCCCCCATGGCCAGCCCAAGGAGCGGCGTCGAAGCCCCGCGGCGCCAGGCCGAGCTCCTCGGGTGTCACGCCGTACAGGCGGCACAGGGCAGTGACGTACTCGTCGCTCGGCAGCAGTTCGCCATGCTCCCAGCGGCACACCATCGAGCTGTTCACCGCCGGGACGGCCAGCCCATCAGTGACGTACATGGCGGCGATGCCCTCGATGACGCGTGAACGGGTCCAGCCGTACGCGAATCGCCACGCCTCGAGCCTCGTCACCTCGGGAAGCTCGTGGACAATCGCGGTGGCGATGCGCCCCACACTCCAGCCGGACAACTGCCCACGCTGACGGATGTGGTGCGCGCTGCGCGCGATCTCTGCCCGTCGTCCCCGGCTGACCTTGGGCATGCTCCCCTCGACACCTCCCTTTGCCGCAAGTGTAGTGAATGGCCCAGGAGCCTGACATTGCCAGTAAGGTGGCAATGTCACGCTCCGGCAGCGACATTGATCGGGCTCACCTGTGCTGATGGACAATGACGGTGTCGGAGATCGCCCACGCCGACACGCGGGGGAAGGGCGAGGACCATATGCCCACGGACTGGGCCATCACCAGCACGAATATGAGGGCCAGCTATTCAATCTGCGAGTTGGCCCTGGGCGTTCCAGTCGAATCCTCGGCCATTCATCCACCCATAATTGACCTCTGCTCGCCATCAGCCTCCCATGATCCAAGGTATCCTGGGGTACCCGTTGAGGCGTGTGCCGACGCCCGGCGAATCGTAAACGACGCTTTTCACTGGCACAGCGTGCACTTCCCGGTCGCCACCCCACCAGACGCCAGCGGCGTCAGACGCCCAGCGATCGACTACATCGATGTTCGCCTGACGGGCGAGGGTGAGCTCCTGAGCGCCTCGTCAGCAGAGGTGCCAGGCCGCATACTCCTCGGCGCGCCATGGCCAGCGGAGTGCACCTACCGGCTCGCCTCACTGATTGCACACGAGGCCATCCATCAGGGCCTGTTTGTCCGCGAAGCGGTTGCCACCCCTGTCAGGCGAGGATCGCTGGGCTATTCGCCGTGGCGCCGCAGGACGCGGCCAGGGCGGCTTGTGTGGCATGCATTCTGGACATTCACGTGCCAGTTCTCTTTGCTCGCGGATGCGGTGACCCGGAGACCGGCCATGCTTCATGAGGAGCCTGGCCTCCTCGGCTTCATCGCGGCCATGCCCCCTCGGGTAGAGTGCTGCCTCGACTCCTTGACGCAGTTCAGGGTGGTCGATCCTCCCGAGCTCGACCGCTGCGGAGATGCCCTCCATCTCGTCAGGACCGCGACCGGTCGTCTGGCCGCGTTCCCTCGATTTTCCGCCAAACTCCAGGAGGAGGAGCAGACGACAGCCAACGATTACCGCGCCTGGGCTGACCAGGTCTTGAGCAATCGCAAGAGCGGCTAGAGCCGGGGCCCAGAAACCGCGACATGGAGCCTTCCCGGCGGGTCCATAGCGTGCAGGCAGGATTGGCACACAACACATGCCGCACACCGCGGCAGGTGCGAGGAACGGAGGTACGGCGATGGCCAGAAAAGCTCTCCCGAAGGAAATCAACGCACAGATCACCAGGCTGCTGAAGGAGATGGAGGTAGCCGAGGCCGAGGCACTCGGCGACGAGGCTCCGCTGGTGCTGGAGGCGGAGCAGGCACTGTGGTACGTCGCCTATCGGACTGACGCCGTCTAAATGCTTCCTGTGAGTTGGTGCGTAGAGCGGTGGACAATGGACATGGTCATCACTCCTGACCGCAAGGGGGACGATCATGGCGCTGCCGCCGCTGCGCGTGCGCCTGGACGCGGCCGAGCAGGCCGAGCTGGAAC
>WNFU01005993.1_pt1 | contig 14868 bp, 18 predicted proteins | sample 5400121 | NCBI WGS metagenome assembly WNFU01 (sample SAMN13153360, study PRJNA577476) | soil metagenome | isolation source: 100 cm soil or saprolite under grassland replicate 1 | place: USA:California | collected 2016-06-15
ACTCGGGCGAGTGGCGGAATTGGCAGACGCGCAGGCTTCAGGTGCCTGTGTCCGCAAGGACGTGGGGGTTCAAGTCCCCCCTCGCCCACCGGCCCATCCGCGCGAAGGGCAGAGCACTGGATCGACCGCGCTCTCGGCAGCCGCGCGCATCGGATCCTGGGCCCACGACCAGGCCTTCATGGCACCGAGCGGTGGAACGAGTTGGCCGTGCTCGTGGACAACGCCCCGGAGATCATCGAGATCGCCGGCCGTCTCGACCCGACCGCGGCGGGCCGGCCGCTCGACGACCGAGCGATATGGCAACCCACCGTCAAGGCCGCTGACCGAGCCTTCGCCGTCGAACAGCCCGAGCCGGTCATTGACTACGGACTCGGCATCGAGCTGTAGGGCAGGCCGAGGTGCGCGGACTGGGAGATCGGGGTCGGGGAACTTACGCCCCCAGTGTGCGGGGGTGGTTTGGTGACCGGTTCGGCGTGAACCGGTCACCGGTCCGGGGACGTCGATCAGGCGAGGTCGAAGCGATCGAGGTTCATGACCTTGTCCCACGCGGCCACGAAGTCACGCACGAACTTCTCCTTCGAGTCGTCACATGCGTAGACCTCCGAGATGGCTCGGAGCTCGGAGTTCGAACCGAAGACGAGGTCGACGGCGGTGCCGGTCCACTTGAGCTCGCCCGTCGCGCGATCGCGACCCTCGTACACGTTCTCGGACGCGACGGATGCCTTCCACTCCGTGCTCATGTCGAGCACGTTCACGAAGAAGTCGTTGGTCAACGTCTCGGGCTGGTCGGTGAAGACGCCGTGTGCGGATTGCCCGAAGCTGGCGTTCAGGGCACGCATGCCTCCGACGAGAACCGTCATCTCGGGAGGGGTCAGCGTCAACAGGTTGGCCCGGTCCAGCAGCAGGGTCTCCGGCGACAACTTCTCTCCGGCTCGGAGGTAGTTGCGGAACCCGTCGGCGGTCGGTTCGAGCACGGCGAACGACTCCACGTCGGTTTGCTCCTGCGAGGCGTCCGTGCGCCCTGGCGCGAACGGGACCGTGACGTCGTGCCCGGCGTTCTTCGCCGCTTGCTCGACGGCCGCGCAGCCGCCCAGGACGATCAGGTCAGCGAGCGAGACCTTCTTCCCGCCGGACTGTGTGCCGTTGAAGTCCTGCTGAATCTGCTCGAGGGTCTGTAGCACCTTGGCCAGTTCGGCTGGGTCGTTGACCTCCCAGTCCCGTTGTGGCGCAAGGCGAATCCTTGCCCCGTTCGCCCCGCCCCGCTTGTCGGTGCCGCGGAAGCTCGCCGCCGACGCCCAGGCGGTGGAGACCAGCTGGGAGATGGACAGCCCCGACGCGAGGACCTTGCCCTTGAGGGCAGCGATGTCCTCCTCCCCGATCAGCTCGTGATCGACCTCGGGGACGGGATCCTGCCAGAGCTGCGGCTCCGGAACCCACGGGCCGAGGTAGCGCGAGACGGGCCCCATGTCGCGGTGCAACAGCTTGTACCACGCCTTGGCGAACGCTTCCGCCAGCTGATCGGGGTTCTCGTGGAAGCGCTTCGCGATCGGCGCGTAGATCGGGTCCAGCTTCAGCGCAAGGTCCGTCGTCAGCATCATCGGGGCGTGCCGCTTCGACGGATCATGCGCATCCGGTACGGTGCCCTGGGCCTCAGGATTCGTGGGAGTCCACTGCTTTGCGCCGGCGGGGCTCGTCGTGAGCTCGTAGTCGTACTTGAACAGGTTGTCGAGGTACCCGTTGTCCCACTTCGTCGGCTCGTTGGTCCATGCGCCCTCGAGACCGCTGGTGAGCGTGTCGGGGCCCTTGCCGGTGCCGAAGGTGTTCCTCCAGCCCAAGCCTTGCTCCTCGAGCGGGGCGCCCTCGGGTTCCGGACCGACGTACTCTTCACCGACTGCACCATGGCACTTGCCGACGGTGTGGCCGCCGACGATGAGTGCAACCGTCTCCTCGTCGTTCATCGCCATACGGCGGAAGGTCTCTCGAATGTCGATGGCGGCAGCCAGCGGATCCGGGTTGGCGTTCGGGCCCTGCGGGTTCACGTAGATCAGGCCCATCTGCACGGCGCCGAAAGGATGGGCGAGCTCCCTGTCGCCGCTGTAGCGCTCATCTCCGAGCCACGTGTCCTCGGGCCCCCAGAAGATCTCGTCGGGCTCCCAGATGTCCTCTCGCCCGAAGCCGAATCCGAACGTCTTGAATCCCATCGATTCATAGGCACAGTTGCCGGCGAAGATCAGGAGATCGGCCCAGGAGATCTTGCGGCCGTACTTCTGCTTGACCGGCCAGAGCAACCGGCGCGCCTTGTCGAGGCTCGCGTTGTCGGGCCAACTGTTGAGGGGGGCGAAGCGCTGAGCGCCTTCGCCGCCACCGCCCCGGCCGTCGGCGATGCGGTACGTGCCTGCGGCGTGCCACGACATCCGGATGAGGAGCGGCCCGTAGTGGCCGTAGTCGGCCGGCCACCAGTCCTGCGACGTCGTCATCACCTCGAAGACGTCCTGCTTCAGCGCGTCGAGGTCGAGGGTCTTGAACTCTTCTGCGTAGTTGAAGTCCTCGCCCATCGGATTGGACCGGGGCGAGTGCTGACGGAGAACCTGCAGGTCCAGCTGATTCGGCCACCAGTCCCGGTTCGACCTGGGCCCGGTCGGCGTGGGCGTCGGGGCGGGGATTACTGGGTTTTCGCTTTCGCTGCCTTTGTCAGACACGTCGGTCCTTCTCCTTTTGCTGTTTCCTTCTGATGGCTCATTGCTCTTGACCTTGGTTGCTCTGGATCCAAGGCTGTGTTGCGAGCTGGTGTCGCACGCTGCGTGTCCGCTCTCAGTCGCCGGACGAGACCGAAGTTGCCGCGACACACTCGGGACATCGGCCCCAGTAGATGACTTCGGCTTCGTCGATCTCGTAGCCCGCGCAGTCGGCGGCCGTCAGGCACGGGGTGTCGCCGACCGCACAGTCGACGTCGACCATCCGGTTGCAGGTTCGGCAGATGAGGTGATGGTGGTTGTCACCGACCCGGTTCTCGTAGCGCGCCGACGACCCGGCGGGCTGGATGCGCCGGACGAGGCCCTTGTCGGTGAGGGCCGCAAGGGCGTCGTACACCGCCTGACGTGAGATGGCACCGATCTCGGCCCGTACGACTTTGTCGACGTCGTCCGCTGTACTGTGCGGTCGGTCGGACACCGCCCGCAGAACAGCCAGACGCTGGGCCGTGACCTGAATACCGTGCCGGCGGAGAAGCGCATCGTTATCAACGGATGTCTTCCTGGACACGCCCCGAGCCTAAGCCAAATGCTGGAGTAAGTCCAGATCTGGCTGGATACCAGTTCCCAACCGATGGTTCTCCGGTCGACGAGCGCATTGGGCACTTCGTCGTCGTGCCGACGGCCTCCGTCTCGACCGGCGGCCCGGTACCCCGAGGCACTTGCTGCACCACGCGAGTGCGTACCCGTGCGGAAGCTTCGCACCCGTGGCTCAGACAACATCGCTTGCCACTCGACAGTGACTCTTGATAAAAGCGGAACGTGAAGACGACCGAGGAGCTCACGGCCCTGTTCCGGAGGCGTGGCCTGCGCGTCACCCCGCAGCGCCAGGCGCTGTTCCGGCTGCTTTACGGCAACGACTCGCACCCCACCGTGGAGTGCCTCTGCCAGGAAGCCCGAGCGGAGATGCCCACGATCTCGCTCCGCACGGTGTACCAAGTGGTTCACGACCTCGAGGCACTTGGGGAGGTCGCGCTGGTCGACCTGGGGACAGGCAGTGTGCGGGTCGATCCGGACGTGGAGCATCCCCACCATCACCTCATCTGCACACGCTGCGGCAAGGTGCGTGGCGTGGTCATCGACCTCGAGCGCCTCCGGGTGCCAGCCGTGAGCCAAGGGTTTACCGTGACGAGCGTGCAGGTGCTCTTCCGCGGGGCATGCGACGAGTGTGGGCTGCCAGTGAGTCCTGGGATCCGACAGCGACGAGCAGCTGAGCGAGTGCGGGCGGCAGACGGCAAAACCAGAGACACGACAATCGGAGGGGCCGCGCGAGAACGGCGATCTCGGGCGAGGGCGCGTTGACCGTATTCGCTGACCTCGCGCGGAAGATGACGTGGAGATCCCTCCGCCTTGCCGCTGGGTTCCGCTCGGCGCCCCAACGTCAGACGAGGCGATGCCTCTATTAAGAGCGCGCGCCGGTAGGCGGGGTCAGGTGTTCCAGCGTCGGGCCCATTTGATGAGCTTGATGGTGATGACGAGCACGATGGTGAGGGCGAGTTCGGCGAGGCGATGCTCGGTTCGACGGTCGGTGTTGCGGCGCAGCTGCCCGAAGTTCGTGAACCAGCTGTTGGTCCGCTCGACGGGCCATCACAAGCCGAGGGGGACCGTCAGCTTGGTTCGCCCGTTGCGGTGTGGTCGACGTCTCGCGACGATCAGTTTGATGCCTTTGCCTGCGCAGGCGGCGTTGATGAACGGGTAGTCGTACCCGCGGTCGAGATGCATCGTGTCGACGTCGGGGAGCAGACCGCGTGCCGCGACCGCGTCGAGCGTCGGAACGAACAGGGTGCAGTCACGCGCGTTGGCTCCCGCGGTCGCCCATCCGATCGGCACGCCACGGCTGTCGGTCGCGATCGACCACTTCCAGCCTTGTTTCCGCGGTCGGTGGGGTTCGAGCCCGTGCCCGCACCGCCGAACGGTGCCTTGTGTTGGCTCGCGTCGATGGCGACATCACCGAGGTCGAGACCAATGATCCGGTCGTACGCGGCGATCGCTTCTTCGCTTCCACGGATGGCTTGGCGAGCACCGACAGCGCCGTCTCAGCATGGCTCCGCCGCCACACGTACCGTTGATCTCCGAGCGGCCCCCCACGATGTCGTGTTCGCGATGAGCACCACAAGGCTACGTCTCTTCTGCAGGCCGACATGCTGGGTGCGGTAGTGAGGCTGATCGTCAACTCAGGGTGAGGCTCCTAGTAGAGCGACTCGAGCGCCGAGGTGAAGCGCCCCGCGTGGCGCTTTTCAGAGCGAGCAAGCACCTCGAGCCACTCCGCGATTTCGTCGAAGCCCTCGTCGCGAGCTGTACGCGCGAACCCGGGATACATCTCCGAATACCCATAGGCCTCGCCGGCGATCGCGGACTTTAAGTTGTCGGCCGTCGACCCGACGGGCTCACCCGTGACCGGGTCGCCGATCTCGGCGAGAAAGTCGAGGTGCCCGAACGCATGGCCGGTCTTACCCTCAGAGACCGAGCGGAACAAGGCCGCGAGATCCGGATAGCCCTCCACGTCGGCCTTTTGCGCGAAGTAGAGGTAGCGCCGGTTCGCCTGGCTCTCGCGCGCGAACGCAGCCTTGAGGTTCTCATGGGTCTTTGTTCCCTTGAGCTCTGGCATCACCGCCTACCTTTCTCCTGGATGTGTGGCCTATTGGATCTGTGCCAACCAGGTAGAAGGCCTCTGAGCACTGGTGCTGCGACGACCAGCGGGGGCGCTGCCTCGACCAGGACGGCCTGGCATGCCGTCCGATCGGCTCGTCGCGGTTGGCGGCCGCGACGAGGACGCTCGTATCGACGATGAGCGCTATTGCCCGAATCCCTCGGTCAGCAGCTCATCGACCGCGCGCCCGCACAGCACGCGGGAGCTTCCGGTGTCGAAGAGCCCGAATGCGGTGCTCCGTGTTGACGCTTTCCGCGGCGCCGGCCTAACCCAGCGCGGCGCCCGGTCAGCGAGTCGGGCAGCAAGGTTGTCGTCGACACCGACAGTGATCCGCGTCACGGACACCATCGTAGAGGAGAAGACGTCGCCACCAGAGTGGGCCGAGGGTGGGACGCGCGCTGGTCTCGGCTTCCGGACGTGGTCACGGATTGGTCACGGACGCGGCGGAACAGCCCCGTACCGGACGGACCGGCTGGACGGGCGTGATCGTGTTTTGCCTGATCAGCGCCCTTGCGCACCACGAGCCGATACCCTCCATCACCGGCCCGAGGAGAGTTCAAGTCCCCCCTCGCCCACGGTCGGCCAAGTAGCGTGCGCACCCCAAGTGTGCCGAGGCGAGGCGGAACGCCGGTGTGCTTCTCGGCCGAGGCCGACTTCGTGAGTGGCGCCGTGATCGGCGCCGTCGGCGTCGCGACCCTCACCAACGTCGAGAAGCCGCGCGAGCTCGCACTGGGCGCGCTACCGCTCGCGTTCGCGCTGCATCAGGTCGTCGAGGGCTTCGTCTGGCTCGGCCTGGAGGGCAAGGGCGCGCGATCCACCAGCGAGATCGCGGCGTACGTCTACGTCGTGTTCGCGTGGGTCGTGTTGCCCGTGGTCGTGCCTCTCTGCATGCTGCTCGTCGAACCGAGCGAGCGTCGAAGACGTGCCATGGCTCCCTTCGTCGCGCTCGGCGGCGCAGTTGGCGTCTATCTGCTGTGGTCGGTGATGCACAACGGCGTGACGGCCCATGTCGCGCACCACACGATCCAGTATGGCGGCGCGGGCGACTACGCCGTGCTGGCGACCATCCTGTATGTCGTCGCGACGTGTACGCCGCCGCTCCTGTCGAGCCATCCGGCCATCGTCGTGTTCGGCGCGGCCGACCTGCTCGCGGTGGGCGCCATCGCGTGGGCGCAGGCAGATGGCCTGACGTCCGTGTGGTGCCTCTGGGCCGCGGTGGTCAGCGTCTTGATCTACGCGCAGTTCGTGGCGTGGAGGCGATCCGAATTGCCGAAGCGCTTGTCTGGCGTCGGCTCCTAAGGCAGATGTCGCTCCGGCGCGATCGCGCCGGCAGCCAGCCGTCGTTCGACGACCGCATGCGAGACGTCCACGAGTCGTTGGTTGTTGTCGCGCGCGTACCGGCGGAGCGCGGCGAACGCTTCGTCCATGCCGAGGCGGGCGTGTTCGGCGAGCACGCCCTTGGCCTGCTCGATCGCGATCCGGCTGTTGAGCGCGTACAGGAGCTGCTCCGCGAGCAGCCGATGCTCCTCGGCTGCTCGATGCTGGAGGATCCCGATCGTGGCGACGTCGGCGAGGGCTTGCGCGGCGACGAGATCCGCGGGCGGGAGCGACCCGGGTTCTGCTCGCAAGAGGTTGAGTGAGCCGATGACGTCGTCCCGCAAGTGCATCGGAAGTGCATGGACAGACGCCCAGCCGGAGGCGAGTGCCTTCGGGGCGAAGCGGGGCCACCGCTCGACCGCCGAGGACAGGTCCTCGCATCGCACCGGCTCGCCCGTGCGATAGCAGTCGAGGCTCGGCCCGTCGTCGTGCTGGAGCTCGAGCAGCTCCTGCACGCGCGCGTCATGGCTCGACGACGCGGCAACGCGTAGACCGCGCGGTGGATCGGCCAGGAGCAACCCGGCCTCGGACAGCTCGAAGAGCTCGACGCAGCGGGAGGTCAGAACGGTGAGGAAGTCGACGACATCGAAGTCAGCTACCAGTGTGTCTGCGACGTCAACGAATGTGTGCGCGAGCAATGTCTCACGTTGCGCCACCGAAGCACCCTCCCGTCTCAGTCGAACCTCAGCCGTCGCTCGACCACGTCGAGGGCCAGGTCGTTGATCGGTCGGCCCTCAGCGTAGGCATGAGCCCGGAGCCGGACGAGCGCGTCGCCGATGCCGATCTCGAGCTGACGAGAGATCATCCCCGATGCCTGATGAACCTGCACACGCAAGTCGGCGTCGTCGGTGTCGTCGACGACCCAGCCCGGACCCGCGCTCGACTGCACCGCGATCACCGCATGCGTGACGATGTCGGCCATCGCGATCGCATCCACAAGCTGTGTCCGGTCCAGATCTCCGGGTTGATCCTGGTAGAGGTCGAGCGCCCCGAGTCGGATGGCGCCCACGCGTAACGGGAACCCGAAGGCCGAAAGGAAACCGGCGGTGACCGCCGCAGGCGCGAAGGCCGGCCAGCGGGAGTCGACCGGAGCGTCGAGCTGGGGTTCGAGGACCGGCCGGCCGCGGGCGTGAGCGTCGATCGCGGGACCCTCGCCCAGCGTGAACTGCAGGTCTTCGACGATGCCGGTGACGTCGTCCGACAGTCCGACCGAGCTCCCGTTCCCGTCGTCGTCCATCAGCACGATCCCGGCACCCCCGACCGCGACGAGATCGACGCAGGCGCGGCAGAGTCGGAATGCGGGGCTGTGGCCGTTCTCGTGATCGCGTTGCAGCCCGGCGAGGAGCTCGGTCACGCTCGGCGGGTCCATGTCAACCGCCCCCTGACCGCATGCCCCAGGAGCAACCGGGCGCGGCCGGCGCTCGGGTCACCGGGTGCGCTCGGCGGCGCAGAGCTCCGGTGATCGGGGAATGCGACGCGTTGCCAGTCGGACCGGGTCCGGCCACCGGACGTTCCTGGCCCAACCGAGGCGCTCGAACAAGCGGATGATCATGGCCGACGTGTCGAGCTGATGACGGTCGACGCCGTGCCGCGCCAAGGCCGGGAACGCGTGATGGGCGTTGTGCCACGACTCCCCCATCGAGAGCACGGCGAGCGGAGCCACGTTGGTGCTCGCGTCTCCGGTGCGGAAGGGCCGCTTGCCGATCGCGTGACACAGCGAGTTCGTCGACCAGCTCACATGATGGAAGAGCCCGACCCGCAGCACGCCGGCCCAGAGGAACGCGGCGAGGCCACCACTGAAGCGTCCGGTGATCGCGTAGCCGATCCCGAACGGCAGCACGAACGTGATGACGGACAACGGCAGGAAGAGTCGATCGATGATGACGAGATCGCGATCGGCGAGCAGATCAGGCGCGAATCTCTCTCGCGACGTGCTCTGGTGCTCGAAGAACCACCCCATGTGGGCGTGCCATAGACCACGGAGACGGCCGAACGGCTGCGCACGAGGCCGCGTCGGAGAGTGCGGATCGCCGTCGCGCTCGGTGAACATGTGGTGCCGGCGATGATCGGCGACCCACCCGATCATGGAGCCCTCGAACGACAACGATCCGACGAGCGCCAACGCGATCTTCAGCGGGCGGTTCGCCTCGAAGCTTCGGTGCGTGAACAGGCGATGGAACCCGATGGTGACGCCGTGGGCGACGACGACGTAGAAGATCGTGGCGAGAACCATGTTGCGCCACGACAGGCCGTCGACCACCACCTGGCTCAGGATCAGCCCCAGCGCGGCAACGGGAGCGAGCATGATCACCGCGGTGAGGAGCTTCCGCGGCCCGGCCAGCGGCGGGTGGGTCGGCCCGGAGAACGGTGTCGCGACAGGAGGAAGGTGCTGAGGAGATACCCGCTCGGCTTCGGCCTGCATGCTCAACCTCGTGGGCTTGTGATCGCACCGGCTTGTGATCGCACCACCGAGGTCCGGAGCAGCGCAACGAGCGGCCCGTGCCCCGTGCTCGAGGCAGGTGACACCACCATAGGCCCTTGGCCGGCAGCGGACGACACGGAGCGTGACTACTTGTGCTTGCGGCGATAGCGCACAGCCGCGATCGCCGCTGCGATGACTGCTCCAGAAGCCAGCACGATCGCACCGTTCCGCAGTCGAATCTTCGCTCGACTGCTCCCCTCGGACGGCCTCTCGGCAGCTGTCACTTCGGGGAGCGCCACGTCCTGCTTGTCACCGGCGGAATCGGGGAGTGACAGGACCGCATCCTGGAAGGCCTCGTGGCGGCTCAGGTACTCGAGGTGGGTGGGGTAGAGGTCTGCCCCTACGCCGTCGGGAACATCACCCAATTGAGCGTCGTCGGGCTCGTCGTTACCAGGAGTTCCCATCGGCGCGGAGCGTACCTTTGCCGAGCTCGGCGACGAACCGGGTGTACGGTGAATTCAGCGTCACTTGTACGTAGCGTTACTTGGTAGGGACGCCTCGTTTGGTGGGTCGGCTGCAACGGCTGTCGCCCGCGCGCAGGCCCGACGCCTCTCCCGAGCAGAGCGAGAGGAGAGCGTCCGCGATGTTCCCGCCCGGTGCGATCCGGCGACAACCAGTCGACCGAGAAGCACCCGATCCAGGACGGGCCCAACGCGTCGCGCGGCGCAGCATCGAGCTGGCGGCCCCGCCGGAGGGCGACGAGATCGGGGGAGTCGCACTCGAGCTCATGCGAGCGGCCGACCACGACCCGGCGATGCTTCAGCATGCCCTCGTCGTCTGCCGTTCACTCTCGCGAGACGATCCGACCGATGAGCGGGTGAAGCGCGCGATCCGGCTGCTGAAGCAAGTCACGACGTTTCTCGGTGTCCCGCCACACCTCTTCGATGCGGGCCTGACCAAGATGGGCTCATGAGTGCCGTACCCTCCGCCGCATCGCTCCTCCTCCGACCGCCGGCGGGTTCGACGTGCTCGACGTGCACCACCACGTCGGTGACGCGTTCACCGCGCTCGGCGGCACGCTCGACCCGACCGGAGGCATGAGCGCCGACCGGTACGAGCGCGTCGAGCTCGAGCAGCGCCTCGCGATCATGGACGCGGACGGCGTGCATCAAGCAGTGGTGATCCCGGGGCACGGCTATCTCCGGCCGGACGGTATCGCCGACACCCGCCGCGTCAACGACGGCATCGCCGCGTACCGCGACCGCACGCCCGACCGTTTCCCCGTCGCGATCGGCATCGTGGAGCCGCAGCACGGCGCGCGGTCACTCGACGAGATCGCGCGTGCCCACGACGAGCTCGGGCTCGCGGGCGTGAGCTTCCACACCCGGTTCCAGGGCGTGTCGCTCGACAGCCGCTGGGTCCTCGCGTACGTCGAGCGCCTCGGCGAGCTCGGCATGGTGCCGGTGATCCACGCGATGGACGAGACCCCGGAGGAAGCGCTGTGGAAGCTGGCCGAGCTCGCCCGCGCCGTCCGCGACGTGCCGGTGCTCGCGCTCGACGCCTTCGGGTCGTACGAGTCGACCCGCCAGTGCTCCTTCGTGGCCGATGTCGCGCCGAACATCGTGTTCGACACGAGCCTCAGCTACAACTTCGACTTCATCGAGGAGTTCGCGCGGTGCTTCGGGTCGGACCGCGTCGTGTTCGGGACCGACCTCTACTCGTATCCCGTCGGGCGGCGCATCAGTCATCTCCTGGCGCAGATCGTCGAGAGCGGGCTCGACGACGCGGACAAGGCCCGGGTCCTCGGCGGCAACGCGCGCACGCTGTTCGGTCTCTAGCTCCCCGTCTGGCGACCCGTCACAGCACGACGACCGACCGCAGCACCTCGCCCCGCTCCATCTTGTGGAACGCCTCCTCGACACCTTCGAGGGGGATGGTCTCCGACACGAAGCGGTCGAGGTCGAAGCGACCCTGCAGGTACAGGTCGATCAGCGTAGGGAAGTCGCGCTCGGGCAGGCAGTCGCCGTACCAGCTCGGCTTGATGGCGCCGCCCCGCCCGAAGAGCTCGATCATCGGGATGTCGGGAAGGGGCATGTCCGGCGTCGGCACGCCCACCTGCACGACCGTGCCCGCGAGGTCGCGCGCGAAGAACGCCTGGCGCAACACCTCCGGGCGGCCGACAGCCTCGATGCACACGTCGGCACCGAACCCGCCCGTGGCGGCGCGTACGGCCTCGACCGGGTCCTCCTTCGACGCGTCGACGGTATGGGTCGCGCCGAACTACTTGGCCCACTCCAGCTTCCGGGGATCGAGGTCGATCGCGACGATCGTCCGCGCGCCCGACAGGCGCGCTGCAGCGATCGCTGCGTCGCCGACGCCGCCGCACCCGAACACCGCGACCGAGTCGTCGCGCCCCACACCGCCGGTGTTGACCGCGGCGCCGAACCCGGCCATCACACCGCATCCGAGCAGTCCGGCGGCCTCGGGTCGCGCGCTCGGGTCGACCGTCGTCGCCTGGCCCGCGGCGACGAGCGTCTCGTCGGCGAACGCGCCGATGCCGAGCGCGGGCGAGAGCGCAGTCCCGTCGGAGAGCGTCATCGGCTGCGACGCGTTGTGGGTCGAGAAGCAATACCAGGGCCGCCCACGTCGGCAGGCGCGACACTCGCCGCACACGGCGCGCCAGTTGAGGATCACGAAGTCGCCCGGCGCGACGTTCGTGACGCCCTCGCCGACCGACTCGACGGTGCCCGCGGCCTCGTGGCCGAGCAGGAACGGGAAGTCGTCGCTGATCCCGCCCTCGCGGTAGTGCAGGTCGGTGTGGCAGACCCCGCACGCCTGGACGCGCACCCGCGCCTCTCCCGGGCCGGGATCGGGGACGACGACGGTCTCGATGCGGACCGGCTCACCCTTCCCGGGTGCGATCACGCCCCGTACGTCGTGGGCCACGAGCCCGGAGGCTACCGACCGCGGCGCAGGTATCCTGCGCCGCAGGTAGCCGGGGCCGAGCGGCCCGGCCCCGAAGGGGCCGAGAGCGGACGGGGAGGCTACGCGGCTGCGTTACCGGACGCCCGCTCCCGAGGTGGAGACGAGGCCGAGACACTCGTCGAGCTCATCGGGCGGGAGCGGCCGCGCGTAGAGGAAGCCCTGGGCCTGATCGCAGCCGAGCCGCACGAGCGCGTCGTGCTCGGCGCGCTCTTCCACTCCCTCGGCCACGACCGGCACGCCGAGCGCGTGCGCGAGCTCGATGATCGCCCGGACGATCGTGACGTCGCGTTCGTCCTTCGGCAGCGCGACGACGCTCTCGCGGTCGATCTTGATCACGTCGACGGGGAACCGTCGCACGCGATCGAGTGACGAGTACCCGCTCCCGAAGTCGTCGAGCGCGATGCGCACCCCGCGCTCCCGCACCCGCTGCAGCGCGGCGATCTCGGCGTCGGACGCGCTGGTGTATGCGGTCTCGGTGAGCTCGAGGCTGAGCGCGTCGGCGGGCAACCCGGCGTCGTCGAGCGCGGCGAGCACGGCGTCGGCGAGGTTCGGGTCGGTGAGCTGCGACGCCGAGACGTTGACCGCGACGCTGATGCCGATGCTGTGATACCAGCGCGCGGCGTCCTGTACCGCGTGGCGGAGCACGTAGGTCCCGAGCTCATTGATTATCCCGGCCTGCTCGGCGACGGGGACGAACGCGCCGGGCAGCACGAGGCCGTAGCCGGGCCGCTGCCAACGCACGAGCGCCTCGACGCCGACGACCCGGCTCGTCGTCAGGTCAATCACGGGTTGGTAGTGCACACGGAGCTCGCCCTCTTCGATCGCGGTGTGCAGCGCGGCCTCGAGCTCGACCCGGTCGACGTGGTCTTCGCGCAGGTTCGGATCGAAGAGCACGTGCCGGTTGCGCCCGGCAGCCTTCGCGTGGTGCAGCGCCGCGTCGGCCTCGCGCATCAGCGAGTCGGCGGACGCCTCCTCGCGCGCGATCGCGACGCCGACGCTCGCGGTGAGATGCACGGTCCCGGTGCCGAGCGGGAGCGGACGCGCGATCGCCAGCCGCACGAGCGTGGCGAGCTCGAGCGGCTCCGCGGCGTCGGTGACACGGTCGAGTGCCACGACGAACTCGTCGCCGCCCACGTGCGCGACGCTGGCGTTCTCGCCGACGACCTCCACGATCCGGTCGGCGACCGCGATGATCGCCTCGTCGCCGCGGCTGTACCCCAGCGAGTCGTTGACTCGCTTGAAGTGATCGACGTCGATGAAGAGGACCGCGACGGCCGGCGCGGCGTCATGGTCGACGAGCGCGGCGCGGTCGGGCAGGCCGGTCAGGCGGTCGTGGTGGTCGGCGGTGACGTCACGGAGGAGCGCGACGACCCGGTCGGGACCCACCGGCCGGATCGTCGTGTCCCGCCGGCGCGGCGCCGAGCCGTCGGCGGCCGGCTGGACGTAGCGGTACGGGACGGCACGGTTCTCGGCGAGCGCGCGGCGGATCGCGTCGGCGAGGCCGTCCGCCACGTCGACGGGGAGGACGTCGTGGAGGCGCCGCCCGACGACCGCGGGCGAGATGCCGTCCCCGGGGCCGTCCGAGACGTCGAGGATCGTCCCTGCGCCGTCGAGAAGGGCGACGACACCGGGGAAGACGGACAGGATCTCGTCCGCGGGCAGAGAGGCGAGCCTCCCGCCGTGGCGGGCTCTCCGACGCTTGCCTGCCCGTACCGGGCGCATTTGGCCACCACTCTCCGTGCGCACTTTCGCGCGCTCTGTGGTTATACCGCGGGAAACCGCTGGGCGGAAACGCCGATTACAGCCGTTGTCCCGCGGGGAGCGGGGGATGGTGACAGGGCGGGCGACGGGGCTCGCCTGGGGGGTCTCAGGCGGGGCGGCGACCCGTGTCGATGCCCGTGAAGAGCCGGCCGAGGGCCTCCAGGTCGGCCGGGCGCCGGAAGGCGGCCGCGCCCTGCTCGGCGAGGACGTGATGGGCCTTCGCGATGTTGCCGCCGTACACGGCGATCCACGCCGATCGACCGGCGCCCTCCTGGAAGGTCAGCTCCCATGGATCGGAGAGACCGGTCGACCGCTCGACGCCACCTCGCGCACCGAACACCGACGCCAGGGCGGCGCGGACCCTCCCGACGATCGGCTTCGGCCGCCGGCGCCGCGACCGACGGGATGGGCGCGCCGCGGTCTCACCGACGAGGTCGACGTCGGCCGCGTCGATGCCCGCGTTCCGCAGCGCGACCATCGCCTCGCGGGCCCGAGCCATGTCGTCGAAGCGCGCCAGCAGCCGGGGCGGGGCCATGGTCCTCTCCTCCGAATCCTCCGAGCCGTCGTTGTGGTGCCGATGCCAGTCCCGTACCCATGGCCCGGCGCAGCTACACAGTGCTCCGCAGAGGGCGCGGTGGACCGGCAGGTCGTCAGTCGCGCGGATCGAGCGTCAGCGAGAGCGAGTTGATGCAGTAGCGCTGACCGGTCGGCGCGGGACCGTCGGGGAACACGTGCCCGAGGTGACCACCGCAGCGGCGACAGACGACCTCCGTACGGCCCATGCCGTGCGAGTGGTCCGGGCGCAGCTCGACCGCGTCCGCAACCGCGGGCTCGGTGAAGCTCGGCCATCCGGTGCCCGACTCGAACTTCGTGCTCGAGTCGAAGAGCTCCGCGCCACAGGCGGCGCACCGGTACGTGCCGTC
>WNFU01006919.1_pt1 | contig 14868 bp, 14 predicted proteins | sample 5400121 | NCBI WGS metagenome assembly WNFU01 (sample SAMN13153360, study PRJNA577476) | soil metagenome | isolation source: 100 cm soil or saprolite under grassland replicate 1 | place: USA:California | collected 2016-06-15
GCCTCGCTGAGGATCGCGCGCGCCTCGTTGGCCGTGAGCTTCTTCTCGGTCTCGATGTTCACCGACTCCGAGTGCCCGACGTAGACCGGCACCCGCACGGTCGTCGCCGTCACCCGGATCGAGTCGTCGCCCATGATCTTGCGGGTCTCGTTCAGCAGCTTCATCTCTTCCTTCGTGTACCCGCTCGGCAGGAAGTCGTCGATGTGCGGCAGGCAGTTGAACGCTATCTGGTACGGGTAGACGTTGGGCGCGGGCTCCTTGAAGGAGAGCAGGTCCTGCGACTGCTCGAGCAGCTCGTCCATCGCCTCCTTGCCGGTGCCGGACACGGACTGGAACGTGGTCACGACGATCCGTCGGATGCGCGCCCGGTCGTGCAGGGGCTTCAGCGCGATCACCATCTGGACTGTGGAGCAATTCGGGTTGGCGATAATGCCCTTGTGCTTGGCGATGTCTGCGGGGTTGACCTCCGGCACCACCAGCGGCACGTCCTTCCCCATCCGCCAGGCGGAGCTGTTGTCGATCACCACCGCGCCGGCCTTGGCGGCGATGGGGGCAAACTCCCGGCTGATGTCGGCTCCCGCCGAGAAGAGGGCGATGTCCACGCCCTCGAAGGAGTCCTTGGTCAGTTCCCGGACGACGAGCTCCTGATCGTGGAAGTTCACGCGCCCGCCGGCCGACCGGTACGAATCCAGCGTTTGCAGCACGCCCACGGGGAACTTGCGCTCCTCCAGGATCTCGATCATCTCGGCGCCGACGGCGCCGGTGGCGCCGACGACCGCGACGGTATACGCTGATTTCTGTTTCATGACGCGCTATTCTACCCCAAAACTGCCGGACATTGCATGCCAGGACCCGCTATTTGCCCCAGAGCTCCTGGAGGCGCTGGGCCCGCCCGCAGTTGTATTTGTAGAGCCGGTATCGGATCGGATTCTTCTGGTAGAAGTCCTGGTGGTACTCCTCCGCGGGGTAGAACTCCGAGGCCGGCACGATCTCGGTGACGATCAGCCCTTTGAACGGCTTGGACTTCACCAGCGCCTTCTTGGATTCCTCGGCGAGCCGTTTCTGCGTCTCGTCATGGTAGAAGATGGCCGAGCGGTACTGGTCCCCATAGTCGCAGAACTGCCCGTCCGGCGTGGTGGGGTCGACGTTGTGCCAGAAGACCTCCAGGAGCTTGGCATAGCTGACCTTGGCCGGATCATAAAGGACCTCGACCGACTCCGCGTGCCCGGTCTCCCCGGCCGACACATCCTCGTAGGTCGGGTTCTTTTTCTTGCCGCCGGTATAGCCTGACGTGGTGCGGCGCCTTGCGTGGCGTCGTTCACCGCCAGTGCCACGCCCGTCACAAACAGGCTCATGATGAACAATCCGATTACGCTTCGCTTGTTCATAGTCCATCCCCCGTGTGCTCTTTCCCGTTAGTCTACCCTGGCGCCCAGATGTTACACATCCGGATGGTCGCGGGTCCTGTCGCCGCATTACCCTGACGTGCTCAGACCCTTTCGCCGTCGAAGCCCCGCTGACTCGGCTGTAGGTTCTTCCGCTCCGCCAGGGTCCCATGCGGTGCCACCCGCTCTTTTAACCCCTCAGCTTGCGTCCTTTTCTCGTGTCTGACGTCTCCTGTAGTAGGCGCCCAATCAAGGGTTGCCCATGCGAATCAGAAAGGAGGATTGGACATGAGTGAACGTACCAGACCCCAGGAAGCGCAGGCCGAGGCCAAAGGGTAAGCGTGCTGCCAGCCGGATCCGCAAGCGTCGTGCTGCGAACTGCCGAAAGGCATGACGTGCTGCGAGACTTCCGAGAGTGCCTGGTGCTGCTGCCGGTTAACCAGAGCGTCGATGTATACTGGTGGCAGCGGAGATGGTTGATGACGAGCGACGCGGACCAGTTCTGGCACGAGTTCCACCGACGCTTGCGGTCGTTCATCGGCCGGCACGTGGAGAACCAGGCGGACGTCGAAGACGTGTTGCAGGAGGTCTTCCTCCGCGTCCACCGGCGCCTCGCCACACTCAAATACGCCGGCCGTGTCACGTCGTGGGTGTACCGGATCACCCGCAACGCCATCAGCGATCATTACCGGACGCGGGGAAGGCGTAGGGAGACCCCAGCGGGGCTTGCTGGGGAAATGGAGGGAGACACTCCGGGCGTTGCTTCAAGCAGGATGGGGCTCGATGACGATCAGGCGAGGCTCCGTCATGAGCTGTCCGCGTGTCTTAGCCCGATGATCGAGCGCCTTCCCGGGGAGTACCGCGACGCGATCGTCTTGGTGGAGTTTGATGGGGTAACCCAGCGCGCCGCCGCCGGACGCCTGGGGCTCTCGATCTCCGGGGTGAAGTCCCGCGTGCAGCGCGGCCGGCAGAAGCTCAAGCGTATGTTGCAGGCCTGCTGCCGGATCCAGCTCGACCGCCGCGGGAGCGTCACGGACTACGAGGTCCGTGGCCCGTCCTGTCGTCCCTGCGGCTCGACACCCGATCAGGAACCCCAGTAGAGTGCACGCCCGCGAGTATGCCGACGCAGGACATCATCACGAAAGTCGAGATCTGGCCCGTTGACGTACCCATCACCGACCCCTTCGCGGTGGCGACGGGGCGGCTGGTGACGGCGCAGAACCTGTTCGTCCGGATCACGCTCAAGGGCGGCGCGCGCGGCTACGGCGAAATCGCGCCGTTTCCCGAGGTGGGCGGCGAGGAGCGGGACACCTGCCGGCAGATCGCGTCGCAGCTCGCAAAGGCCGCGCTGGGCCGGCCGGCCTCTCAGTACAGAAAGATCGCCCGCCTGTTTCACGACATGGCTGCCTCACACCCGGCCTCGCGCTGCGGGCTGGAGACCGCGCTGCTCGACGCGCTCTGCCGTCACAACGGCGTCACCCTGTGGGGCTTCTGGGGCGGCGCCGACGTGCGGGAGCGCGAATCCGACATCACCATCCCGATCGCCGACCTCGAGCGCACGGTCGCGCTGGCCCGCCAGTGGTACGGCCGCGGCTTCCGCCTCTTCAAGATGAAAGTCGGCGTCGACGTCCATCAAGATGTCCGCCGCCTGGAAGCCATCCACCGCGCCTTGCCGGACGTCGCGTTTATCGCGGACGCCAACCAGGGCTTCACGCGGGAGGACTGCCTCGCCTTCGTGAACGGGGTCAAACGGGTCGGCGGGCGCCTCGTCCTTTTGGAGCAGCCGGTGGCGAAGGAAGACCTTGACGGATTGGCCTCCTTGCGCCACCTCACCGGCGTCCCGATAGTCGCCGACGAGTCTGTCCGATCTATTCTCGATGTGAGGAATGTCCTGGAAAGGCAGGCCGCTGATTACATCAACATCAAGATCATGAAGAGCGGTCTGCTGGACGCGATGGACATCGTGGCCTACGCGCGCGCGTACGGACTCCGCTTGATGATCGGCGGCATGGTGGAGACCCGCATCGCGATGGGCTGCTCGTTCGGCCTGGCCCTCGGGCTGGGCGGGTTCGACGTGCTGGACCTGGACACCCCGCTCCTGCTGGCCGCCGATCCGGTGAAAGGGGGCTATCGGTATGACGGCCCGAGGCTGCTGCCGTGGACTGGTGCTGGTCTCGACGTCGAGGCGCAAGTATCCGAAACGGTCACGACGATCGAGTGATGGCTCTCGCGGGGTGAACCCTCCGCTCACATGAGCAATTCGGCCAGGCCGTACAGCGGCCACGTGCGGCCGTCATAGGACAGCTCGCCGCGCGTAATGCCCATGGAGAATCCGCCGATCACCCAATTGGCGATCCCTTTTCGCTCTGTGAGGGTGAGGGTCAGCGAGCCGGGGCCTTTGTTGCCTTTCCAGCTGATGCGCCAGGCTGTCGGCCATCGGTAGAAGCCGAGCGCGAACTCCCTGTCCAGCACCGTCACGTCGAGATCCTTGAGATAGTCCGTCTCTTCGTTCAGGACGGCGAAGCCGACGAGGTTGCCGACCAGCGGCGCCAATCGTTCGCTCAGTTGGCTGTGCAGGTACACGTCGTCTTTCCCGTCAACCAGCAGATACAGGCCTTGGAATTCTTCCCAGAGACTGAAGTAGGTCCTGGTGAGCCGGTTGAAGTCCGATATGGCGAGGTATTCATAGATGGCGCGGCCGCGGATCGTCCGGCCTTGCCAGGTCAGCACCGCCGACGCGGATCCCATCCAGACCCTGGACTTCCCATCCGTTCTGTGGTGCCGCATGGGAATGGGATTGATCTTGAGCGTCAACCGATTCGACGTGCTGGTAATCGTGAGCCCGGCCTCCGGAGCGCCCACGAACTGGAAGGAGGGAGAGTCGGGGATCCGGTCGAGCTCTTTCTTGAGATTGTCGTAGGGGCCGTTGCCGAGGACGTCCATCCAGCCTTTGCGCTCGTCATGCAGCACGACAAAGTGCTCAGCCTGAAAGGCCTCTCCATCGCGCCCCCGGTTGTTGTCCAAGGCAAACGCGACGCGCCCTTCCTGATCCGCTCCGACGAAGGAGAAGTAGTCGGACACGTAGATGAGCGTGGAGGTCGTGGGCTCCTGCGCCGCGCTGTCCCCGCTGCAGCCCGCCGCAGCGAGGGGTAGGAGCAGCAGAGCGGCAAGGATTGCGCGTGTCATGGTCGACGAACCTTCACGTTCTTGAGGAGCTCGCTGAGCCGAGGATCGGCATAGACTCCGTAGGCGTCAACGACGACGCCTCGTGTGCCATCGGTAGTCTCGATCCCATAGACGACCGACATGTCATCCGGATCGCTCGCGCCTTCAAACCGGTGATGCTCGACGATCATGAGTTGTTGAGCCGCGAAGGTCTTCCCGCTGTCCACAGCTCGGAGGCCGTCGTCGGCAACCTCGAAGTTCGCCGTGAATCCCCTGGCCTTCAGCCCCTCCACCGCTTCCGACACGGTTGAATAAGGAACGGCTCGCATGGTTCCCCCGTGTTGACTATAGTACCGGATGGCTTTGGAGAGGGGAAGTCAATCACCCTGAGCTTGTTGAAGGGTCAAGGGTCCTGTCGGCGCCACCCGCTCATGTGGCGCACAAGTGGAGCGATGGTCTATACTATACCCATGCGAAGAACCTGGATGATCGCCATCGGAGTCAGTGTGCTGTTTAGCGCGTCGGCCGGCGCCGAAACCTGGATCTGCAAACAACCGGACGGCACCGAGGTCTTCACCGATTCCGGCAGCGGGCCGAATTGTACCCGCTACTTTCCTAAGTCGGAACTCGGCCAGGCCGCCGGCGGAGCGATGGGACAGCCGGACCGCGAAGGCTATAGCCAGCCCCCGACGGCGTCGGAGGGGCGATCGCCCACTGAGGCCGGGGCTCGGCAGCCGGGCGATATCACGTTTGAACAATTCCGGATGTTGTCGACAGGCATGACCGAGGGCCAGGTGTTGGCTAAGATCGGCCCCCCCGCATCGAGAATCATGATAAGCTGCACGGCGACCAGCGAGAAGTTGTCCCCTCAGGACCGAACCACGACCGTCACGTGCCCGACGCTCTGGACGTATATCATGGGCGATGGCTGGACTGCCGATTTAACCTTCTCGGCGAACCGGCTGGTGGATATCCAGAGCACCAAGACGCCCTAGCCGCATTGAGAACGCTCGAGACGCTTCAGTTTGACAACACCTTTGCGCGCTTGCCCGAGGTCTTCTACGCGAAGGTCACGCCGACGCCGCTCAAGAGTCCGTTCCTGGTGGCCTTCAATCCGGACGCGGCGGCCTTGCTCGATCTCGACCCGGAGGAGGCCAGGCGGCCGGAGTTCGCCGGCTGCCTCGCGGGCCATTACCTGCCGCCGGGCAGCGAGCCGCTTGCGATGGTCTATGCCGGCCATCAGTTCGGTGCCTACGTCTCGCGCCTCGGCGACGGCCGCGCGATCCTGCTGGGCGAGGTCCGCAACAGCCGGGGCGAGAAGTGGGACCTGCATCTCAAGGGCGCGGGCCTCACGCCCTTCTCCCGCGACGATGACGGCCGCGCCGTCCTGCGCTCGTGCATCCGAGAGTATCTCTGCGGCGAGGCCATGCACGGGCTGGGCATTCCCACGACGCGCGCCCTGTGCGTGGTGGGAAGCGAGGAAGAGGTCCTGCGCGAGCAGGTCGAAACCGGCGCCACGCTGCTGCGCCTCGCGCCTTCTCATGTCCGGTTCGGCCACTTCGAGTTCTTCTACTGGCGGCGCCAGTTCGACCATCTCAAGACCCTGGCGGATTACGTGCTCGCGCAGCATTTTCCTGAGCTGGTGGGCCGTCCTGACTCCTACGCGCGGTTCTACCATGAGGCGGCGGTCCGCACGGCGCGCCTGATCGCCGAGTGGCAGGCGGTCGGCTTCGCGCACGGCGTCATGAACAGTGACAACATGTCCGTCCTGGGGATGACCCTCGACTACGGCCCGTTCGGCTTCCTGGATGCCTACGATCCCGCTTTCATCTGCAACCATTCCGACCATCAGGGGCGCTACGCGTTCCACAACCAGCCGGACATCGGCTACTTCAACCTGCGCTGCCTGGCCCAGGCCCTCACGCCGCTGGCGCCCGACGAGGCGATCAAGGCGGGGCTCGACGCCTACGAGGCGGTGTGTGCGGAGCACTATGCCGATCTGATGCGGGCGAAGCTGGGGCTCCGCGAGGCGCGGCCAGGGGACGATACATTGCTCCGCGACCTGCTGGAGCTGATGCGGGCGAGCGGCGCCGACTATACCAGCGTCTTCCGCGCCCTCTGCGGCTTCAAGCGGGCGCCGGAGTCACGGAACGAGACGATCAGAGATTATTTCGCGGATCGGGAAGCCTTCGACAAGTGGGCCGAGCGGTACAAGGTGCGTCTCTGGGCCGAAGGAAGCCGCGACGAAGGGGGTCGAGAGACAGAGCGGGCGGCGCGGATGAGGCGGGTCAATCCCAAGTACGTGCTCCGCAACTACCTCGCCCACACGGCCATCCGGATGGCGACGGAGCAGAAAAACTTTTCCGAGATCGAGCGTCTCCGCCTGCTGCTGCGCGACCCCTTTGCCGAGCAGCCAGGGATGGACCGCTACGCCGCCCCGCCCCCGGACTGGGGCAAACACCTCATCGTGAGCTGCTCCTCATAAGCCCGCTGGCGAAGCAGAAGGGAACTGCCGCTGGCCTCGCTTTTCCTAATGCAAGGCGCTAGACTCGGGTTGGTCTTTGTGCATGGTGACGCACTATGCCGGCGGGTCGCGTGCTGGTAATCGATGACGATGCCGATGTAAGGAACTTGGTGCGCGTGACGCTCGCGAAGGCCGGCTACGACGTGGTGGAGGCCGAAGACGGTGAGGGCGGGATTCTAGCCGTTCAAACCAGTGAGTATCCGCCTAAGTTCGACGTCATTCTTTGCGATCTCATGATGCCGAAGGTGAGCGGGTGGGAGGCAATTGCCTATTTCAGATCTCATGCCCCGTCTATCCCTGTGATTGTCATGACCGCAAAGGATGATGTCGAATCCGTGCTCACGTCGTTCGAGTTCAGAACGGCGAACTATCTGCTGAAGCCGGTCCAACCTGACACGTTGAAGGCTGCGGTGGCCAAAGCCATCAAAGGGCGAGAAGAGACGTGAGAGATGAAAACGGGGACAGCCACGCTTAGGAAAGCGAGCCAGCCCCCTTAGGCCCTGTCGAGGTTGCGGTACTGGCGGTACAGCAGGAGGGAGCCCCAGAGGAAGGCGAGCACCATGAAGTAGATGCCGATCGAGTAGGCCGCGTGGGCGAGCGTGTGGTCGTATTGCGACCAGCCGAGGTTGGCCAACAGGTATTCCCAATCATGCCCTTCGACTTCCTGCCCGGTGACCCCGCCTAAGAGGATCAACTGGAGATCCCGCGCGTCGTTGATGTACGGCGCGAGGTCCATCAGGCTTTCGGCGAACCACCAGAGCGCCACCGTCGCGCCGAAGGCATCATTGTTATAGAAGAGGAACGCCCCCAGGCAGATCAGCGGCATGAGGAGCTGCCCCAGGCTGCCGCCGAGCACCGTCATGAACCGGCCGAAGGGCGAAAAGATGAGATGACCGGCCTCATGGAACGGGAGGTTGATGAGGTGCATGAAGTGCCCGCCCACGTAGTTCGTCTCCATGGGGGTTGCGATGAACTTCACGCCCCAGAAGATCAGCACGCCATACACGAGTACCCGCCCGGCGAAGACGAACGAGTTGACGCGCTCCTCAGCAGGAAGCAGGTAGGCGATGATGAGCGCGAAGAGCATCAGGCGCTGCGTTTACTTCGCTTGCGTTTCCAGTTGTGCGTAGAGTTTCTTCACGCAGTCCGGACAGAGGCCGTGGGTGATCGTCGCCTCCGAATGCGTGTGGATATAGTTCTCGACATAGTCCCAGTAGCCCTCGTCATCGCGGATCTTCTTGCAGGAGGCGCACATGGGCAACAGACCCCGTAAGGCCTTGATGTGCTCATGGGCGTGTTGCAACTCCTCAAGGAGCGCCTCGCGTTTCGCTGCAATCCGATGGCGCTCGGCCACCACCGCCGCAAACACCATGGCCAGCAGGGCGGTGACGCCGATGAACGCTTGCAACAACAGCAGGGAGTCGTTCGGCGTTTCCCCGGCAAAGGGACCGAGCCCACGCAGGGTGCCCCAGATCGCGATCGCGGAGAGCAGGACGGTGGCCGTCGCCGTTTCACGTGGACCGAATCGAAACGCCGCCCACACGAGGATTGGAACGCACAGGTAGTCCAGCGGGTAATCTTTGACTTTGAGAGGAGTCCAGCCGCCGAATACCACCTGGCCGACGACAACGAGACAGAGCAGCAGGCAGGCCGCCTCACGAACCTGCGCTCGCTGCCAGCGCACGCGGGGATTCGTGAGCCACAGTACGAGCAGCAGGGCCACTTGAGAGCACCCACCGCATCCCCGAGCCACCAGGTCAACCAGATAGCGCCAAAGTCGGCCCAGTTGGCGAAGCCGCCCAGTGACAGGCTGGTCACGCCGAGCGCGGGGCTCACCATCGTGCTGAGCATTCCGGCGAGGAGCGCGAATTTGAACACATCTTGCGGCCGCTCGAAGGCGTGAGTGCCGCCGGCGAACCTGTTCACCAGGTACGCCCCTGTCAGTCCCTCCAGCGTGTTGCCGGCCGCGATGCCGAGGGATGTGGCGACTGTGCCCGCCGTCGTGATATTCGCCAGGTATGCGCCGGCGAAGATGCCGGGCCAGACGCGGTACCCGAACACCAGGAACGCCGCCAGGGCGATTCCGGTGGGCGGCCATACCGCCGTTGCGCTGGCGTGCACGAAGGCGAGCTTCAGTCCGAGCTTGGCCGCGATCAGGTAGGCGGCGGCCAGGACGGCGACAGTCACCAGATAAACCAGATGAGGAACCCAGCGAGAAAGCTTCATCCTTTCTGAAAGCTGCAAATCCCATGCAAGGCGCTGGTGACTGTTGATACGGGTTGTCTCAGAATGTCAGGCCCTGTCGAGGTTCCGACCCGGCCTGACCCTTATTTCTTCAGAATGTAATCGTCGAGGCTGCGCTGGATGATGCCGCCGGAGAGAGAAGGGTACTGGCTGCGGAGGGCGCGCTGCCCGACGGCGGCGGGCTGATGATCGTCGTTGCGGATGAGGCCGGCGATGTTGGCGTCAATGCGCGTGACGGCCTCGCGAAAGAACTCGTCAGCGAGGTCCCAGACGTGGCCGTTCCCCTGCGCGCGGCGAAGCGCCTCGGCATGCAGGGCCGTGGCGGCGATGGTGAGAATGTCCTCGCCGATCTCCTCGATCCGGTTCTGCCGGCCCTGATCGTCGCGCAGCGCCTCGCGATAGCGCGCCATCGCGTACAGAATTGTCCGGGCAAGGCGCCGGCTCGCGCGCTCGGCGAATAAGAGGTTTTCCGAGACCTCGCGGCGCCGGAACTCCTCGCGATCCGACAGAGGCGTGCGTTTCCAGAGTCCCAGGTACCTGGGTACGTAGCCGCGCAGGAGCTTGAGCAACTCGCGGAGCTTCGCGGCCCCGATCACCCCCCTCTCGAGGTACGTGCGCGCCCGTTCGAGATGCGGGCTCAGGGCCTCGCGCGCCACGAACGGCCGCAGAATGTCCGTGGCCCCTTCGCCGATGCGGTACATCTCGGCGTCGCGGACGAGCTGTTCGATCGGGAAGCCCGGCTCGCCCCGGACCTGCCGCGACTCCGCCGTCTCGTAGCCCATCCCGCCGAAGATGATCTGGGCGTCCTTCAGGAAGCGGATCGCCTTCTCCGAGCAGAAGATCTTGGCGATGGCGGCCTCAATCCGGATGTCGTAGTGCTTCTGGTCCGCCATGCGCCACACGAGCGACGCCAGCGCCTCCATCGCGAAGAGGTCGGTCGCCATGCGGCCGATGCGCATCATCTGCGTCTGCCGCTCGCCCAGGGGCTTGCCGAAGGTGATGCGGGAGTTGGCCCGGTCCAGCGTCGGCTGCCACGCCTGCTTCGCCATGCCGAGACAGATGGCCGGGATGCTGATCGCGCGGCCGACGTTGAGGATGGTGAGCGCGTACTTGAGCCCCTTGCCGATCTCGCCGATAACGTTCTCGGCGGAGATGCGCACGTCCTTGAGCCGCATGTAGGCGTTCTCGATCCCCCGGCACCCTTCGAATTGGCACCGCTGCAGGACCGTCACCCCGGGGGTCTCCATGGGGAGGATGAAGGCGGTGTGCACCTTGTCGTCGCAACTCTCCCCTTCACGAACGGGCACCCAGGCCAGCTTGCCGTCCTGCACAACTTTTTTGGCCGGAACCCGGGCGATCAAGGTAACGTAGCGCGCGATGGGCCCGTTCGTGCACCAGAGCTTCTCCCCGTTGGCGAGGAAGTGCGAACCGGACCGGTCTAGCACCGCTTCGGTCTGGATGTTGGCGGCGTCGGAGCCCGTGATCGACTCCGTCAGCGCGAAGGCGGAGATCGCTTCCCGGGCCACGCGCGGGAGGTAGGTCCGTTTTTGCGCCTCGTTGCCGAAGAGGAGGATCGGCATGGCGATGCCGATGGACTGGGGCACCGCGACGGTCAGCGACAGGATGTTGCTCCAACTGGCGATGAGTGTGAGGACGCGCCCGTAATTGGTGTAGGAGAACCCGAGGCCGCCGTACTCCTTGGGGATCTTCATGCCGAACGCGCCGAGCTCGAAGAGGCCTTTGAGCACAGAGTCGGGGATCTTTGCGGTGCGCTCGATCTCTTCCGGGTCCACGTGGCTTTTGAGGAAGGCTTCGATCTTCCGGCAAAAGGCTTCGCCGGCGGCTTTCTCTTCCGGCGGCTCCGGCGGCGGGAGGAGCAGGGCGAAATCGGGTCGGCCGACGAAGACACCCGCCATGAAGCTCGACCCCGTCAGGCGCTCGCGGGCTTCCTCGATCCGCTCCAGGCCCTTGAAGAGTTCCGCCATGGCGTCCTACCTCGCAGGAGGGAGATGCAGGCTACCGATAATTTGTCTGCGACGTGCGGGACTGGAAGGTCGGCAACGGCGGGCTCTCCCCAAGCCAGGGCCAGGGCGGCAGCGTCAAGATCGGGGTCATCAGGACCAGCGCGACCGGTTCCCAGATCCGATTCAGGCAGGATTCCGCCCGCCTGCTCAGCAATTCCTGGCAGTACCCGGGCGGCTCGACGATATCGTAGCCGGTTAAATCCCAGTCATCGCCCTTCTTCTGAAGCTGTTTCTTGTACCCTGCTCCATACATGACGGGCGCCTCGAGCACCTCGCCGTTCTTAGCCACGGCCACCAGTTGGCCGGTCCGGGTTTGGTAGTAGCGGGTGCCGTCGGACCGTTCGTGGTAGTACAGCGACCCGGACGCGCAGCCGGTGAGCAAGAACACGGTCGTCATGAACCAGGCTGTAGCTTTCATGCGTGCCTCCTCAATGCACCCAGGGCCGCCAGGCTCCTCGTGGCGCCGGCGTGTTGGCCGGCGGGGTCGGAGGTGTGTAGCGCTGCGGCTGGCTGTGCGGTGGAGGATCGGGCGCCCGGCGCGCGCCTTTGCCCTCGAAGGCCTTGATCACTCGATCTGTGAGATTGATCGAGGGTTCGCTGTACATGATCAGCGCGCCGAGTCCGGCATCCCCTTTCTCCATGACCAGCGTGATCTTTTCCTGCTCGGCGATCTCCTGCACCACTTGTTCGACCTTTTTGGTGAAGTCGCTGAGCAACTCACGCTTCTTGGTCTGGACCTCCCCTTCGAGCTCTTGGACATGACGCTGATAGGTGACAAGCTTTTGGCGAATCACCGCCTCCTTCTCCTGTCTGGCTTCTGGGCTCAAGGCAGTGCCTTGTTTAACGAGGTCTTCCTCCATGGCCTTGATATCTTGCTCTTCCGATTCAATCAGCCGTTGTCGGGTGTTCACATAGTCAGCCAGCGCGTCCTTCACCTGCTTCCCGGCCGTGGTGCCATCTAAGACTTTTTGAGGTTCGACCACCCCGATTGCCAGGTCCTCGGCCCAGCCTGGGAGCCCGTACGCCAGCGCGAACAGACCCACGAGATTGAGGATTCTGAAACAGCGCTGCACCGGACTCATCTCATTCCACTATTCGTACCGCAGGGCGTCGATCGGATTCAAGCGCGAGGCTTTGTTTGCCGGGTAGAGCCCGAACACGAGGCCGACCAGGCCGGAGAAGCCGAATGCCAGGACCATGATGTGGAGCGAGAGGATGGTGGGCCATCCTGCATAGTCGGAGATGAGCGCTGCCCCCGTGACGCCCAGCCCCACCCCGAGAACGCCGCCAATCGCGCTGAGGATGACAGACTCGACCAGGAACTGCCACAGGATGTGCCAGCGCTTGGCGCCGACGGCCATGCGGATGCCGATCTCCCGGGTCCGCTGCGTGACCGACACCAGCAAGATGTTCATGATCCCGATCCCGCCGACGAGCAGGGAGATCGAGGCGACCGCCAGGAGCAGCATCGTCATCGACTGGCTGCTGTCTTCCTGGACCTTCGCAATATCAAGCTGGTTCCGGATCGTGAAGTCGTCCTCCTGGTCCGGGCGCAATTTGTGGCGCTCGCGAAGAAGCTCCTTGACGTCGGCGATGACGGACCCGATATTGTCCGGAGAGTCGGCGGACAGGAAGCCCATCCCGATCGACCCCAAGAATTTCGTGCCCATAAGCTTTCGTTCCGCGGTGGTGAACGGAACGAAGACCACGTCGTCCTGGTCGGACCCGCGGGTGTCGTAGCCCTTCGGCGCAAGCGTCCCCACGACCCGGAATGCCATGTTCTTGATCCGGATGGGCGCGCCGATGGGGTTTTCGCCCGGTTCGAAGAGATTGGTCACGAGGGTGTTCCCCACCACGGCGACGTTCGCGGCCGTGTCCAAGTCGGTTTGCGTGAAGAAGTCCCCCGCTGTTATGGACCAGTCCCTGATGGAGAAATAGGCGGGCGTCACGCCGTTGATGGTGGTGAACCAGTTCTTGTTTTCATGGACGACCTGCGTAGCATCCCGCCGTGCCCAGCTGGCGTATCGCACGTCGGGGACCTTGCCGGCTTCTTCCATGTCCTTGACGGTCAGCGTCACGGCCCCGCCGTGGCCCGTCCAGACGCCACCCGGGGTGATCGCACCGGGCAAGATCGCGATGACATTGGTGCCGAAGGTGGCGATCTGGGCCTGCACGGCGGCCGTTGCCCCTTCCCCGATGCTGACCATGACGATGAGCGAGCCGACGCCGATGATGATGCCGAGCATGGTGAGGAGCGAGCGCATCCGGTTCTGCGCCATGATCCGGAACGCCACCACCACGGTCATGAAGAGAAAGTTCATGGTCGCCCCTTATGCAGGCCTCTGCTGGTTATTAGACACCGGCACGCGGGAAAAGTCACATCTACTTTACACCTTCAAGAACCATAGCGGTCTGTGATAGATATGAAGGGTATGACGGCCGGGAACTTCATCCGTGAGATCGTCGAAAGCGATCTGAGGAGCGGCAAGCACCGTCGCGTCGTGACCCGCTTTCCTCCGGAGCCGAACGGCTACCTGCACATCGGGCACGCCAAGTCCATCTGCCTCAATTTCGGGCTCGCGCTGGAACACGGCGGCGTCTGCCACCTGCGCTTCGACGACACGAATCCGAGCACGGAGAGCGTGGAGTACGCGGAGGCGATCCAGGCCGACGTGCGCTGGCTGGGCTTCGATTGGGGCGATCGGATGTTTTACGCCTCGGGCTATTTCGAGCAGCTCTACGAATACGCCGTGCAGTTGATCACGAAGGGGAAGGCCTACGTGGACAGCCTGAGCGCCGAGGAGATCCGGCAGTACCGGGGCACGCTGACCGAGCCGGGGAAGGACAGCCCCTACCGGAATCGGTCGGTCGAGGAGAGCCTGGACCTGTTCGCGCGCATGCGGGCGGGCGAGTTCAAGGACGGGACCCACGTGCTGCGCGCCAAGATCGACATGGCCTCGCCCAACGTGAACATGCGGGACCCGACAATGTACCGCATCCGGCACGTCGCCCATTACCGGACGGGCGACCAGTGGTGCATCTACCCGACTTACGACTACGCCCATCCGATCTCGGACGCCCTCGAGGGGATCACCCATTCTCTCTGCACGCTGGAGTTCGAGGACCATCGCCCGTTGTACGACTGGTTCCTGGACAACGTCAGCGTGCCGTGTCATCCCCAGCAGATCGAGTTCGCGCGGCTCAACCTCACCCACACCGTCATGAGCAAGCGCCGGCTGCTGGAGTTGGTCGGCAAGGGGCACGTGAACGGCTGGGACGATCCGCGCCTGCCGACCCTCCAGGGTTTGCGGCGGCGGGGCTACACGCCGGAAGCGATCCGCGCCTTCTGCGAGCACATCGGCGTGCAGAAGCGCGACGGGATGGTCGAGATGGCCCTGCTCGAGCACTTCATCCGGGAGGACCTGAACAAGCGCACGCCGCGCGTGATGGCGGTGCTGCGGCCCCTGCGAGTGGTCCTCGAGAACTACCCGGAAGGCCGCGTGGAGGAGGTGGACGCCGTCAACAA
>WNFU01006665.1_pt1 | contig 14861 bp, 12 predicted proteins | sample 5400121 | NCBI WGS metagenome assembly WNFU01 (sample SAMN13153360, study PRJNA577476) | soil metagenome | isolation source: 100 cm soil or saprolite under grassland replicate 1 | place: USA:California | collected 2016-06-15
CCGATGTCTTCGTTCCATAACTCGGGGTGGGTCGCGATGAACGCCTCCATCAGGCGGATGCAGGTCGGATCCTGGAGCACGGCGATCGCCACGCCCCGCGAGCGCAGGAGATCTTCTTCTCCGGTGAATGTGCGGTTCTCGCCGATCACCACGCGGGGGATGCCGTAGAGGAGGATGGCGCCGCTGCACATGGCGCAGGGCGACAGCGTGGTGCACAGCGTGCATTCGCGATACACGGCGGCAGGCCGCCGCCCCGCGTTCTCGAGCGCGTCCATCTCGGCGTGCAGCACGACGCTTCCCCGCTGGACGCGCCGGTTGTGACCGCGGCCGATGATGCGATCGCGATGCACCAGTACCGAGCCGATGGGGATGCCGCCTTCCCGCAGGCCCCGCTCGGCCTCCTCGAGCGCCGCTTGCAGGAACGCGTCCACGCTTACCTCGGGAGGAACGTCGCGCCCGCCACGACGATGACGACGAGCATGTCGATGGCGGAGAAGCTACGACGGAGACCCCGGGTCGCCAGTCTCCCCGTCGCGCCCGATCTCCGACGCGTACGTCCAGCCGCGCAGGCAGGCCCAGAGGCTCAGGAGCACTCCCAGCAAGCGCACCGCGCCGCCGAGCAGCTGATCCCGGTCGAGCAGGCCGACCTCTCCGAGCAGGTAGTTCCAGTCGTGCTCCCCGCCGCCCACGAGCGGCAGCTCCTCGGCGCGCGCGTCCTTGACGTACACGGAGACGTTCCAGAGGTTCTGGGCGACCCACCAGAGCGCCACCGTCGATGCGTGGCGGTCGCCGCGGCGCCAGAAGTACCACACGAACAGCGCGGGCATGAGCAGTTGCATCAGCGTGCCGCCCAGGGCGCCGACGAACTCCCCGAAGATTCCGAACAGCGGGTGGCCGAACTCGTGGATCGCGAGGTCGAGACTGTCGAGCCAGCCGTAATGGTCGGGGTGGAAGACGAGATACGCGCCGTAGACCGCGAGGCCCGCGGTCAAGACCTGCCGCGGGCGGCGCTCCGTCACCAGCGGCCCTTCATCCGGGTCGTGTCGCCGAGGTAGGCGTACTGGATCTTCGACAGGTAGCGCACGGCGACGGCGTGCACGTCGTTGGGCGTGACACTACGCAGCCGCTTCACGAACTCGTCCCCCTGGCGGTAGCTGCCGAGATACAGCTCGGCGCGCGCCAGAAACTCCGCCTGGTCCGCGGCGCTGGAGTTCTCCGCGAGGTAATCGAACGTGTAGCTGTCGAGGAAACGGCTCAGCGCGAAGAAATCGAAGTCGCGCTCCTGCAGGGTCTGCATGGCCTCGACGATGAGGGGCAGCACCTGGTCCGGGCGGGGCGTGCTCGCGTAGGCGCCGCCCACGGGAACGGCGCGGTCGATGAACGGCGCGTACGCGGCGTACGAGAGGCTGCGCCGCGTCCGCACGGCGTGGTGGATATCGGAGGACAAAAGCGCAGTGGCCACGCGAAAGGCCCAGTAGGCGCGGTCCGTCGCCGGCGGCCCGGTGAAGTAGCCCAGGATGTAATTGGTCGGGATGAGGCGATGCTCGACCAGCCAGTGCGCCGCGACCTTGGGAGCCGGCGGAGGCAGCGTCCAGCGGTAGGCGCCCCGCGGCAGCCGGCCGAGCGTGGCCGCGATGAGCGACTCGGCGTGCGAGCGCTCGACGTTACCCACGATCACGAGCAGCAGGCGCGACGTCATCAACTGGTCGCGGACGTAGCCCCGGAGCTGGTCCACCGTGAGCGCCGCCAGCGAGGCCTCGGTCCCCTCGGGATCGAGCGCGTACGGATGGTCGGGGAACAGCGCGCGCGTCGCCAGCACGTGGATCCGCTCGTCGGGGTCCGTGTAGCGCGTGTGCGCCCGGGTCAGCAGCTTGCCCCGCGCCTGCGCCAGAGCCTGCTCCGAGAGCGTCGGCCGCATCACGCGGTCGGCGAGCACGTCCCACGCGGCGTCGACGTCCTGCGCCAGGCCCGTGAACCCGAACACGGTCCAGTCCGCGTCCGCGTCGAGCAGCACGAGGCTGCCCGTCCGGGCCATCGCCCGGCGCGCCTCCTCGCCCGGATACCGCTCGGTGCCGTACTCCGACGCCCGCAGCAGCAGCGCCTCGATCCCGGCGGTGCCCTCGGTGAGCTGGCGCGTGCCGCCGAGCAGGTAGAGGCGCACGGCGACGACGTCCGTGGCGCGGTTGACGCGCTGGATCACCCGCACGCCGGACACCTCGTACGCCGTGGTGAGTGTGTCGGGGGTGGTCGCCGGCGCTGCGCGCCCGGGCGAGGGCCGTTCCGGCGTGCCGGCGCCCGCGAGCAGCAGCGGCAGGGCGGCGGCCCAGACGCCGCGGGGGGTCGAGCGGGCGCTCACGGCGTGGGCCGGCGCATGCCCTGGCGCAGCCAGGCGGCGAGCTGATCGACCACGCCGGGCGTGGCGAGCACGGCGATCACCCGCGGCTTCGCAACGACGTACGTGCGGGCGAAGCGCCGCAGGTCGTCGGCCGTCTGCGCCGCCATGCGGTCGTGATAGGTCAGGTAGTAGTCCATGCCGGCGGCGCTCCACCAGAACGCGAGGTTGGGCGCGAGGCTCGCGGTGCGCTCGAGCATCAGAGCCGTTCCCACCTGGCGGCGCTTCTTCGCGATCGCAAGGTCGTCGTCGGTGACGCCGTCGAGCTGGTCGAGGTCGTCGAGCTCCGCCAGGAGCGCGAGCATCGCCTCCTGCGCCCGCTCCGGCGTCGTCTTGCCGTGAATCTCGATCGGGCCGGTGTGGTCGAGCGTGAGATATTGTCCCGAGATCGACCGGAACGGCCCGCCGTCCACGAGGCGACGCTGGAAGGCGGATCCGGGATCGTTGAACACGTCGAACAGCACGTCTGCCGCATAGGTCGCCCCGGGGTCGGCGCCCACGCTGGGCCCGTGCCACGCGATCACGATCGTGACGTCCAGGACGTCCTTGGCCAGCATCAGCGCGGCCGTCCCGGTGCGCGGGGCGATCGGCGGGATCGGCCGGCCGGCGAACGGGTCCGGTCCGGCCTTCCAGTCGCCGAAGTGGCGTCGCGCCGCCTCGAAGATGCGCTCCGGCGTGACGTCGCCCGTGACGATGAGCGCCGCATTGTTGGGCACATAGTAGCGCGCGTAAGTCTGCTTCAACCGCTCCAGCGTGATGCCCCGGACCGAGCCAGAGTCCCCGCCCACGTCCTTGCGGTGCCACGCGCCGCCCCACAGCATCCGCTCGACCTGGCGCTCGAGCTCCTGCTCCGGGTCGGACTCGCCGCGCTGCAGCTCGTCCAGGACCACCGGCCGCTCGTCCTTCAGGTCGCCGTTCGAGAAACGGGCCTTCTGCAGCAGGTCCGCGAGCAGCCGGATCCCGGACTCGATGTTCTTCGACGGCACCATGACGTAGTAGGTGACGACCTCCTCGGAGGTCGAGCCGTTGTAGACGCCGTTCAGCCTCGACGCCTCGCGTCCGAACGCCGACGGGTCGCCCCGGAACGAGTGGAACAGGAGGTGCTCGTACAGGTGGGCGAGGCCCGCTTCGTCCGAGTCCTGCGTGAAGGCCCCGTTGTGGACCGCGACCAGCGCCGTGGCCAGCGGGACCGCGGGGTTGTCAACGACGATGACCTGGAGGCCGTTGTCGAGCGCGGCGCGGTGCATCGCGCGCTCGAGCGGGGACTGCTGAGCGGCGGCGGTGTGGGGCAGGGCCAGGGCGAGGGCGAGCGCAAGCAGCCGAACGTCGCGCGGAACCAGGTGGCTCATCGGGACTGCTCGAGCATGTCTGTGGGATGACGGAGGTGCGCGTACTAAGCTGCTACCCGAACACCTCCAGCGCCACCTCCACCCGCCCGAACGGCGCGCTCACCTGGACGCCCTGCACCGTGCCCTTCACCTGCTCGAACATCTCGCGCGCGATCGCCACTCCCTCGGCGAGCGCCGGCTCTTTTCCTTTCTCCTGCGCCTTCCGCATCCGCGTCAGGACCGACTCGGGGACCGACACCCCCGGCACCTCGTTCGCCAGGAACTCGGCGTTGCGAAGCGAGATCAGCGGCCAGATCCCGGCCACGATCGGAATCTTGAACTGCTCGACGCGCCGCAGGAACTCCTCGAGCTGCTTGCGGTCGAACACCGGCTGCGTGACGGCGAAGTCGGCCCCGGCGTCCACCTTCCACGCAAAGCGCGACAGCTCGCGGTCCAGGTCCACCGCGCCCGGGTTCACCCCTACGCCGATCACCCACTGGGTGGGCCCCCCGATCGCGTTGTTCCCGGGGTCGAGCCCGTGGTTCAGTCGATACACGAGGTTCGTGAGCCCGATCGAGTCGATGTCGAACACGGCTGTGGCCTCGGGGTACGGCCCCATCTTCGGCGGGTCGCCCGTGATGATGAGGACGTTCCGCAGCCCCGCCGCGTGCGCGCCGAGGATGTCGGACAGCATGCCGAGCAGGTTGCGGTCCCGGCAGCAGTAGTGGATGACGGTCTCGATCCCGACTTCCTTCTGAATCAGGATCGCCGACGGCAGCACGCCCATCCGGCTCTGCGCGCGGGGGCCGTCGGGGACGTTTACGGCGTCCACCCCGGCGGCCTTCAGGGCGCGGGACTGCTCGAGCATCGGCGTCGGGTCGACGCCCTTGGGCGGGACGATCTCGACGCTGGTCACGAGCTCACCCTTCGCCAGCTTGGCGCCCCAGCGCGAGCGCCCGGCGAGCGGCGCTGGCTCCACTCCGGCGGGCGGGGCGATGGTCTCGCGTGACACGACCGTTGGCTGGTGGCGTGGCACCACGCTCGCCACGTAGTCGCGGATCTTCTTGATGTGCTCGGGCGTCGTGCCGCAGCACCCGCCCACGATCCGCGCGCCGGCCTCGATCATGCGCCGCGCGTAGCTCGCCATGTACTCGGGGGACGCGAGATAGATCTTCCGGTCTCCCACGTCCCGGGGGAGCCCGGCGTTGGGGACGCCCGAGATGGGGCGGTCCGTCACCTTCACCATCTGCTCGACCGCGTCGAGCACGCCCGCGGGGCCGACCGAGCAGTTCACGCCGATCACGTCGGCGCCCCACTCGGCGAGCTGCTTCGCGAACGTCTGCGGACTGGTGCCGTAATGCGTGAGTCCGTCCTCGCCGATCGTCATCTGGGTGACGGCGGGGAGATCCGACAGGCTTCGCACCGCGCGGAACGCCTGATGGATCTCCTCCACGTCGGAGAACGTCTCGAGGATGAACCCATCCACGCCGCCGGCGAGCAGGCCGCGCACCTGGCGCTGGAAGTGGGCGAACGCCTCTTCGCGCCCGAGGGCGCCGAACGGCTCGATCCGCACGCCGAGGGGGCCGATCGCTCCGGCGACGCTGGCCCGGCCAGCGGCCGCCTGACGGGCGAGCTCGACCGCCGCCTGATTGATTTTTTCCGTGTCGTCCGCGAGCCCGAAGCTGCCGAGCTTCAGAGGGTTCGCCCCGAAAGTGTTGGTCTCGAGGATCTCGGCGCCCGCGCGCACGTACGCCTCGTGCACCTCCCGGACGAGCTTGGGCTGCTTCAGGTTCAGCTCGTCGTAGCAGACGTTGAGGAAGAAGCCCTTCGCGTACAGCATCGTGCCCATGGCTCCGTCGAGCACGTGGACCTTGCCGTCGGCGAGCAGCTCGCGCAGCGTGGGCACCGTTCCCGTTTCCCCTTTCCCGCCTCCGATCAGACGAAAGCCCGTCGCAGCGCGAGAGCCGCAACGGGCCGGCTTTTTTGGCGGATCTGTAGCGAAAAATGTACCCCGCTTCGAGCGCGAAGCCAAGCATGGTTGTCGCGCGCTCGCCACAGTCGGGCTGCTGACTGACCTCGCTGCGTGGGTGCATCGTCGCCGGGACACTTTTTGCTAGTGGCAGAGATCCTCGCGCGCGCCGACCCCTCCGACCGCAACGGCGACGGCATCTCCGGTCGCCCCAACTTCTCGGCAGACGGGCGTCTTGGCCGCTTCGGCCGCAAGGCGCAGGAGCCGACGCTGCGGGAATTCAACGCGGGAGCCTTCCTCTTCGAGATGGGGATCACGAACCCGGCCAAGCCGAAGGAGGAGACCATCGGGGGCAACCCGCTACCGGCGGGCGTCGATCCGGCCCCGGATGCGGAGCTGAATCAGCAGGATTTCGATGCCGCGAACGCCTTCGTGCAGTTGCTCGCCCCGCCGCGGCGGCAGCCGTTGAGCATCGGCGCGCTGAAGGGCTATTACGAGTTCGCCAAGATCGGATGCGCCGCGTGCCAGGTGCCGGCGCTCTTCACGGGGTACAATCGCGTGAGCGCGTTGAGCTACAAGCGGGTGTACGCCTACACCGATTTGTTGCTGCGTACGGCGGAGAGGCGGCGCGCTCCCGCGACCGCTACCTGCGCCTGTCGTCCCCAGACCGCTGGGCGCTGCTCGAGTTCCTGAATCGCCTGTAACATTCGCGGGCGGGCAGGCGGGGCCTGGGTCTTCACTATCCAGGCCCCGCTGTTGGGCCGCGCGGCCGTATCTTTCCGGCTCACCGAGCGTCGGAGCCCTGGCCGTGTCGCTTGCCCCAATGCACCCCCAGATCGCGCACTTCGTGATCGCCCTCCTGCTCGCTGGCGTGTTATTTCGGTGCGTTTCGCTCAGCGGCAAGCTTGCGTTCACCGGGCCCGCCGCCGCGGTCCTGCTCTTCGTCGGGACGGCCGCCGCGGTCCTCGCGGTGCAGTCGGGCCTCGCCGCCCACGGCCCGGTGGAGCGGATACCCGGCGCCCGCCCGGCTGTGGAGGACCACCAGGCGTGGGGCACGCGCACGCGGAACATCTTCCTCGGCGTCGCCGCGCTCGAGGCGCTGGCGCTCGCCTTCGCCCGGACACGGTATGCGAAGTACCGGCGGGCGTTGCACGTGGGCTCCTGCGTGGTCGGGCTCGCGGGGGCGTACGCGCTCTATGAGACCGGTGACAAAGGCGGGACGCTGGTCTACAGCTACGCCGGCGGCGTCGGGATCCGAAGCGGGAATCCCGAAGACGTCAGTCGGCTGCTGGTCGCGGGCCTCTATCAACAGGCAATGCTGGACCGGAGACAGGGCGACCCTGCCGACGCGGCGCGGCTGATCTCACAGCTCGCCCAACGCCATCCGGACGACACGTTGGTGCAGCTGCTGACCGTCGAGTCGCTCATCGTGGATAAGCGGGACGGCAGAGCTGCGCTGGCCGCGCTGGCACGGTTCCCCGCCGCGCCGGACAGCCGGTTCCTGCGGTTCCGCCTCGGTATCCTGCGCGCGGACGCGTTCTCCGCCGGCGGGATGCCGGACTCCGCGAAGGCGGTGCTGCAGGCGATGACCGGAGAGTTCCCGAACAATCGGGCGGTCGAGGAGCGGCTGGCGACGCTCAGGTAGCCGTGCCCGACCTCCTCGCCGCCCGATCCCAGATGGGCGTCTCGCTCGCGTTCCACATCGTGTTCGCGGTCGTGGGCATCGCGATGCCGGTGATGATGGTGGTCGCCGAGCGTCGCTGGCAGGTGACGGGGCACGCGATCTACCTGGACCTCGCCAAGCGCTGGGCGAAGGGCACCGCGATCCTGTTCGCGGTGGGCGCCGTGTCGGGGACGGTGCTGTCGTTCGAGCTCGGCCTGTTGTGGCCCGGGTTCATGCGGTTCGCGGGCGCGATCATCGGCATGCCGTTCTCGCTCGAGGGCTTCGCGTTCTTCACCGAAGCGATCTTCCTCGGCATCTACCTGTACGGCTGGGGTCGGATTCCGCCGCAGGCCCACCTCGTCGCCGGCGCGCTCGTGGCCGTGAGCGGGGCGCTGTCCGGAGTCTTCGTGGTGATTGCGAACGCCTGGATGAATGCGCCGACGGGGTTCCACGTCGTGAACGGCCGGGTGGTCGACATCGACCCCCTCGCGGCGCTGGCGAACCCGGCCGCGCTCTCCCAGACGATCCACATGACGCTCGCCGCCTATGCGGCCACCGGGTTCGCCGTGGCGGGGATCCACGCGTTCTTCCTGCTCAAGAATCCGGCGAACGCGTTTCATCGCCGGGCGCTCGCGATCGCGCTGATCGTGGGCGCGCCCGCCGCCCTGCTGCAGCCGCTCTCGGGCGACTTCTCGGCACGCCACGTGGCGCGCCACCAGCCCGCCAAGCTCGCGGCCATGGAGGCCCTGTTCGCGACCCGCGCCGCAGCACCGCTCACGCTGGGCGGCTGGCCGGACATGGAAGCGCGCGAGACGCGGTTCGGGGTGAGGATCCCGTACGGCCTCTCGCTGCTCGCGTTCCACGATCCCGGGGCGGTGGTCGAGGGGCTGGACATGGTGTCGCGTGACGAATGGCCGAACGTCGCGGCGGTGCACCTGTCGTTCCAGGTGATGGTAGGCCTCGGCGCCTATCTGGCGCTGGTCGCCCTGTGGGCGGGGTGGCTCGCCTGGCGCCGCTCGGACCTCGCCCGCAACCGCTGGCTCATGCGGGCGGTCGCGCTCGCCACGCCGATGGGCTTCATCGCCGTCGAGGCCGGCTGGATGGTCACGGAGCTGGGGCGGCAGCCGTGGGTGATCCACGGAGTGCTGAAGACGGCAGACGCCGTGACCCCGATGCCGGGTCTCGTGGTGCCGTTCCTCGTGTTCACGCTGTTGTACTGTTTCCTCGGCGTGACCGTCGCCTGGCTCCTGTACCGGCAGATCGTCCGGAGCCCGGCGGCGCCGGAGTGGCGCGGCTTCTATATGCCGGACGAGCAGGCTCGATGACTGACTGGGCTCTCGCATGACGCTCGCCGACGTCATCGCCGGGATCGTGTTCGCCGCGCTCAACGCGTACGCGCTGCTCGGCGGCGCGGACTACGGCGGTGGCGTGTGGGACCTGCTGGCGGGCGGCCCGCGCAAGGAGCGCCAGCGAGAGCGGATCGCGGAGGCGATCGGGCCGGTCTGGGAGGCGAACCACGTCTGGCTGATCCTCGCGCTGGTGCTGCTGTTCACCTGCTTCCCGCCGGCGTTCGCGCAGCTCGGCATCCTGCTGCACATCCCCCTGTCGCTCGTCCTGATCGGGATCGTCCTGCGGGGCTCGGCGTTCACGTTCTGGCGCTACGGGGGCCAGGCGGACGACGAGCAGCGGCACTGGGGCGTAGTGTTCGCCGTGGCGAGCCTCGTCACGCCGCTCTTGCTCGGCACCGCCGCCGGAGCGATCGCTTCGGGAGCGTTGGGGGAAGAGGGAAAAGGAAGCGGGGGAGGGTTCTCCGCCCGCTACGTGGCGCCCTGGCTGACGCCGTTCGCGCTTTCGGTCGGCGTGTTCGCGGTGGTCGCATTCGCGTTCCTCGCGGCGGTGTATCTGACGCTGGAAGCGGAGGAGCCCGAGCTGCGGGAGGACTTCCGCCGCCGGGGACTCGGCGCGGGTGCGGCGCTGTTCGGCGCCGCCCTGCTGGTGCTGCTGCTCTCGCGCGGCGGCGCCCCGCGGGTGCGGGAGGGGCTGATCTTCGCGCCGTGGGCGGCACCGCTCCACGTCTGCACCGCCGCCGCGGCCCTGACCGCGCTCGCCGCGCTGTGGCGCCGGCGCTATCGCGTCGCCCGGATGGCGGCCGCTCTCCAGGTCTCGCTCATCCTCTGGGGCTGGGGGCTCAGCCAGTACCCCTACCTCCTCCCGCCCGATCTCACGATCGCGGCCGCCGCGGCGCCGGCCGTGACGCTGCGGCTCGTGCTCGGCACGCTCGCGCTCGGGGGCGTCGTGCTGCTCCCGTCGCTCTACTACCTGTTCCGGGTATTCAAGAGCATCGAGCCGCGGGCCTAGTCGGATGCGGAGAAACCAGTTTGCTCGTCCCAGCGCGGCTGACCCCGGGCCGGCGGCCCGGGGTCCACCAAACAGAAGTGGTTCCCTAACCCCGGGGCACCGCCCCGGGGTCAGCCGCCCCTAGGGTTGCTGCCGCAGCATGCGCGTCCCGATTCCCGCCAGCAACCGCGAGCAGAAAACGAGGCGAGCGCGAGTAGTCATCACCAGTCGAACACCCGCCGCGCGACCCACCAGGCAGCGACGCCGCCCGCAATGAACCCGAGCAGGGCCCCCCAGCCCCCGAACAGCCGGTCGCCGAGCGCCCCTACGATGGTCGCGACCGAGAGGTTCACGAGCGCCTTCAGCAGCCTCATGACGGCGCACCGAGCAGCCTCCGCTCGGCCGATTCCCGCGTGATCCCCTCGATGGAGACGGCCTTGCGGCGCGCCGTCGCGCCGCTCACGAGCGTGACGGCGCTCCGCGGCACGCCGAGCCGCTCGGCCAGGAAGCGGGTAAGCTCCGCGTTCGCGGCGCCGTTCGCGGGCGGGGCCGCGATGCGGATCTTGATCGCGTCGCCGTGCCGCCCGACGACCGCCGTCACGCGCGCCCGCGGCACGACGTGGACGACGAGTCTTCCCATCAGAGCATCACCACGCTCAGCAACAGCTGCTTCAGGATCCAGAGCGCGAGCCACGCCGCCAGCGGGCTCCAGTCCAGCGCGCCCATCGGCGGAAGCAAGCGCCGGATCGGCTCCACCAGCCAGTCGGTGAGGGCGTACACCGGCCGCATCCAGCGCGAGTAGCGGAACGCCCCGAACCAGGCCCCGATCACCCGGACCATCAGCGCGAAGAAGAGGACGTTGTAGGCGACGACGATGAGCAACGCGAGCAGCTCGCGCGGGCCGCCGGTGAACGCCGCGTACGTCCGCAGGATCGTGCCCACGATCCAGTCCATCAGCGACAGCAGCACCAGCCCCACGACGGCCACCACGACCACGAGCCACCACCCGGCGTTGATCGGGTTGCCGCCGACGCGCACGAGGCGCGTCTCGACCGGCCGGATCACCGGGTCGCTCGCCGCCCGGAACGCGCGCCCGAGCGCGCTGAACGGCGAGACGCGGCGCGTGCGGACGAGCCAGGAGGCGAGGGCGATGAGGACGCTCGCGGCGAAGGCGGCGAAGACGGCGTAGCGGGCGAGGGCTCGGAGGTCGTGCATGGCCGGTCAACTGGGCGCGCCGCCGGCCTGAGAGACGGCGCTGCAGGCGAGGAGCGCGAGAGCGGGGAAGCGCATGGACGTTGACCCGCGGTTGACGGTTCGCGGCAAGGTAACCCACATGACCAGGCTCGCAAAGATGAGCCAGGCGTTAGCGCAGATGGAGGGAACGTCTTGGGCTCGACTAGTCGGCGAACGCCGCCGCGACGATCCGCGCCTGCTCGGCCTGATGTGCCGCCGGATAGCCCTCGGCCGGGCTCGAGCGCTCGGGCCGTCCGATGTCGCGCACCGTCACGCCCGGCCCCGCGAGCTCGCCCAGCTGCGGCCGCATGAACTTCTGCGGCCCCATGTTGCGCGGCTCCTCCTGCACCCACACGATCTCGGTGACCTTCGGGTAGCGCCGGAGCAGCTGGGCGACCTCCGCGGCGGGGAACGGATAGAGCAACTCCACCCGTCCGATCACGACGTGGGAAGCCGGGGTGCGTTGGGGCGACGTGATGAGATCGTAGTAGACCTTGCCGCTGCACAGCACCAGCCGCGTGGCGTCGCGGTGGGCCTCCCCGTCAGGATCGTCGAGCACCGGCCGGAACCCGCCCGCCGCGAGCTCCCCGAGCCGCGAGCTGGCCTGCGGCAGCCGCAACAGGCTCTTCGGCGTGAACACGACGAGCGGCCGCATCTCGACGTGCCGCGCCTGGCGCCGCAGCAGGTGGAAGTACTGGGCGGGCGTCGTGCAGTTCGCGATGCGGATGTTCCCGTCGGCGCCGAGTGCCAAGAACCGCTCGATCCGGGCGCTCGAGTGCTCCGGCCCCTGGCCTTCGTAGCCGTGCGGCAGGAGCAGCGTGAGGCGCGATGTCTGGCCCCACTTCGCGAGCCCCGCGATGAGGAACTGATCGATGATGACCTCGCCGGCGTTCGCGAAGTCGCCGAACTGCGCCTCCCACAGCACCAGGGCATCGGGCGCCGCCGCGGCGTACCCGTACTCGAACCCGAGGCAGGCGAACTCGGAGAGCGGGCTGTTGTGCAGCTCGAACGGCGCCCGGGCGCTGGCAAGGTTCCGGATCGGCGCGTAGCGCCGGCCGTTGGCGGCGTCGTGCAGCACCAGGTGGCGCTGGCTGAAGGTGCCGCGCTCGGTGTCCTGCCCCGTCAGCCGGATCGCCGTGCCCTCAACCAGGAGGGAAGCGAACGCGAGCGTCTCGGCGTGCGCCCAGTCGATCGCGCCCTCCTTCAGCGCGGCGCGCCGGCGTTCCAGCTGCTTCTGGAGCTTGGGGTTGACCGTGAATCCCTGTGGCACGGCGAGCAGCTGCTCGTTCAGGCCCGTGACGAGCTGAGGCGACACCGTCGTGTCGGGCTCCGCGATCGCGCGCTGCAACCCGGAGATGCGCTGCGGCTCCTCCCCGGTGGGCTCCTGGGAGAGGTGGGCCCGCAGGGACTGCTGAATCTCGGCGAGCCGCTGGTAGAACCGCTCCGCCTCGGCCTCGGCCTCCGCGACGTCCAGCACGCCCTCGCGCGCCAGCTGCTCGGCGTAGCGCTGGCGCACGGGCGGCGTCTGCTTGATCCGCTCGTACATGAGCGGCTGCGTGTAGGAGGGCTCATCGCCCTCGTTGTGGCCCCAGCGCCGGTACCCGACCACGTCGATCACCACATCGCCGTGGAACTTGTCGCGGTACATCATCGCGAGCCGCGCCGCGGCGAGGCAGGCCTCGGGATCGTCGGCGTTCACGTGGACGATCGGCGCGTCGAACCCCTTGGCGAGGTCGCTCGCGTAGTCGGTCGAGCGCGCCTCCTTCGGGTCGGTGGTGAAGCCGAGCTGGTTGTTCGCGATGAGATGGATCGTGCCGCCGGTCGAGTAGCCCTTGAGCCGCGCGAGGTTGAACGTCTCGGCCACGACGCCCTGCGCCGCGAACGACGCATCGCCGTGGATCAGCACCGGCAGCGCGACCGTCCCGTCGTGGATCGCCTCCTTGCCGCGGCGGCTCGTCTGGTTCGCGCGGGCGCGCCCCTCGACCACCGGGTTCACGGCCTCGAGGTGGCTCGGATTCGGCGAGAGCGTGACGTTCACCGGCTTGCCCGCCGCGGTCTGGTAGACGCCGTCCGCGCCGTGGTGGTATTTCACGTCGCCCGTACCGCCTTCCGGCGCGAGCGTCTCCTCCACGTGCCGCCCACCCTCGAACTCGGCGAAGATCGTCTCGTAGGCCAGGCCCACGATGTGCGCCAGCACGTTCAGACGCCCGCGGTGCGCCATGCCGATGACCACCCGCCGCGCCCCGGCGCGGCCGGCGAGCTCGGTGGTCTCGTCCAGCATCGGGACCAGCGCATCGAGCCCCTCGATCGAGAATCGCTTCTGGCCGAGGTACGCCTTGTGCAGGAAGCGCTCGAGTGTCTCCACCGCCGTGAGACGCGACAGCAGCCGCTTTCTGGTCTCGGCCGGCAGCGGCTGGCGGTGCTGCCCGGACTCGATCACCTGGCGCAGCCAGACGCGCTCCTGGTGGCTGCCGATGTGCTCGAACTCGTAGGCGATGGTGCCGCAGTAGGTCCTTTGCAGCTCGGTATACGCCTCGGCGAGGGTGCCGCCCGGGACATAGATCCGCAGGATCTCGGCCGGGATGCGCGCCATGATCTCCGGCGTGAGACCGAGCGGGCCGGGATCGAGGGCAGGATCGCCGGGCGGCTCGGAGCCGAGCGGGTCGAGCCGCGCCGCCATGTGGCCGAAGTGGCGAAACGCTTTGACGAGCGACATCGCGGCGGCGACGCTCGCGGGGCTCGGGCCCAGGGGTTCGGGTCTCGGAACTACCCCCGCCGGCGCAGCTCCGAGCCCCGAGTCCCGAGCCCCGAGCCCCGTGATCGCCAGAGTCTCCGCCACCTGCTCGTAGAACCGCTCCTCTCCCTGCAACAAGGAGTCGAGCTTCCGCAAGAACAGCCCCGACTCCGCCCCCTGGATCACGCGGTGGTCGTAGGTGCTCGTGATCGTCATGATCTTGGCGGGCCCGATTGGTCCGGGCCTTGTCGACGAGCGCCTCGTACGTCGCGTGGAACGCGGCGAAGTCCATGCTCGCGGCGCGCTTGATCACGGGCACGACGAGGGTGCGGCTGCCGTCCTTCTTCTCCACGTCCACCGCGAGCCCGAGGTTGACGCCGTGCGGGGCGAAACGATGCGGCTTCCCGTCGACATCTTGGAAGGCGTGGGTCATGACGGGGAGCTGCTTTGCGGCCTGGACGATCGCGTAGCCGATGAGATGCGTAAACGAGATCTTCCGGCCGCTCGCCCCAAGCCGTGTGTTCAGCTCCTTGCGGCGCGCGTCGAGCACGTCCACGGCGACGTCCCGGAACGACGTGGCGGTGGGGACCGAGAGCGAGTCCGTCATGTTCTGCACGAGCCGCGCCGCGGGGCCGGTGATCGGCGTGATGCCGGGGCTCGGGGTTCGGGGCTCGGGGCTCGGGGGCGGTTGCATCCCGAGGCCCGATTCCCGAGGCCCGAGCCCCGCGACCTCCTCGCGGCTCGTCGGGATGACCGGCAGGTCAGTCACCTTGCCGTTATCGAACAGCTGGCGCCACTCTTCGCCGACCGACGCAGGATCGCGCAGGTACTGCTCGTACATCACCTGCACGAAGGCGGCGTTGTGGGTGCCGAAGGCGAACTCGCTCACGCTTCCAATCTAACCGATCCACGACGCATATTCTCCCGCGTCCCGAGCCCGAGGGTTGGCGCCTTGCCGCTGCCTCGCTTTCTCGCGGTGCTCGCGCTCGTCAGCGCGGGCCGCCCGGCGGTCGCTCAGGACCTTGCCGCGCTCCGCGCTCGACTCGAGGCGCGGATCGAGCAGGCGCCCGCCAGCGGGGTCGGCCTCTATTACCGGAGTCTCGGGGGTCCGGACTCCCTCCTCATCGGCGCCGACCTGCGCTTCCACGCCGCGAGCACGATGAAGGTTCCGGTGATGATCCAGGTCTTCCGGGATGCCGACGCCG
>WNFU01008819.1_pt1 | contig 14861 bp, 13 predicted proteins | sample 5400121 | NCBI WGS metagenome assembly WNFU01 (sample SAMN13153360, study PRJNA577476) | soil metagenome | isolation source: 100 cm soil or saprolite under grassland replicate 1 | place: USA:California | collected 2016-06-15
CCGTGACATCGTGTTGGAGCGGATTCGCGTGGACTCCGAAGTGAAGGAACCAGTTTTTCCCCTGTTCCTTGGACCCGAGGGTGTGGTCCAACAGTTTAAAGGCGTCGGTGCTCAGCAATCCGGGATCGGTCACCACGAGCGGTCTTTGAATTCGCAAGGCATCCAGGCGCTTGGGCAGTTCGGCCAACGCGCCCGCGCCGAACAGCGTGGTGGTCGGAAACGAAAAACTGGCTAGCCTCGTCATCAACCTTCCCCGGTCAGAATTTCACTTCTTCGCGTCGCCGTTGCGTGAACCGGCAGCAGTGAGTATAGCCCGCGCTCCTTGCCAGTTCAATCGCTTCGGGAAAATTCATTCCGACTTCGCCGGGTGCATGGGCGTCCGACGCAAAGGTAATCGGCACACCCATCTGCGCCGCCAGATTCACGATTTGCGGGCTCGGATAGATTTCTTTGCAATCTTTGCGCAGACCGGCTGTGTTGAGTTCCATCGCCACGCCCTTTTTTTTGGCGGCGCTGAGAAAACGGGCGAAGAGCGGCAGGCAATCCTGCGTCGGGTAAAAACAAAACTTCTTGCACAAATCGGCATGGGCGATGATTTCGAACAAACCGGATTCCGTCGCCAGGGTGAGCCGCTCGAAGTAAGCGCTCCAGACCGCAAACGGATCGCGGTCTTTCCATTCGGAAATCTTCCTGGGATTGTCGAGGTCCCAGGAGTCGGAGACGTAATGCACCGCGCCGATCAGGTAGTCCCAGGGATGCCGCCCCGCCAGGTCGCGGATCCAGTCCTCCTGCCCGGGGAGGTAATCCACTTCCAGCGCGAGCCTGATCCTCAGTCCCGGGTGGTCGTGGCGCGCTCTTTCCACCTTCTCGACGTAATCCCCCAGATCACTCAGCAGCATGCGCCAATCGTCGAAATCGTCCCTCGGCATCGGGCTGTGTTCGGAAAAACCGATCTCTTTCAACCCCAGTTTCACCGCGCGTGCCGCGTATTCGGTCGGCTCGCCCACGGCGTGGCGGCAGAGCGGTGTGTGCATGTGGTAATCGGCTGGCAACGACATTCGCAGAAAGTAAGACATGGCTCCCATCCGCCAGCAAGGTGATTCCCATCCCCTCTTTTGGTCATGGTGGAGAAATGCGAATTTGGGTATTGAATTCTCCATAGACTGACTGGGACGAATCCGGCATAAATATTAGCCTTGTGCAAGCCAGCTTGAATTTCTTCGCCCGCGCGCTGTTGTGGGCCGTGCTTTTCATCGGCAGTTCGGAAATAGCGTCGGCCGAAACCAAGGATTCCAGGGAGCATTGGGCCTTCAAAGCGCCGGTCCGCCCCAACCTTCCCGCCGTGAACAACAAAAAGTGGGTGCGCTCGCCGATCGATCGTTTCATCCTCGCCCGACTGGAAAAAGAAGGGCTCAGGCCGTCGCCGGAAGCGGACAAAGTCACCTTGCTCCGGCGCCTGTCGTTGGACCTGATTGGGTTGCCGCCGACGATCGCGGAAACGGACGCGTTTCTCGCGGATCAATCGTCGAATGCCTCCGAGAAGCAGGTTGAGCGCCTGCTGAACTCCCCGCATCATGGCGAGCGGTGGGGACGGCACTGGCTCGACGCCGCGCGTTACGCCGACTCCGACGGTTTCGAGAAGGACAAACCGCGATTCGTCTGGGCCTATCGCGACTGGGTCATCAACGCCTTCAATCACGACCTGCCTTATGACCGTTTCATTGTCGAGCAAATCGCAGGCGACCAGTTGCCCCATCCCGCCCAGGACGACCTGGTGGCCACCGGCTTCCTCCGCAATGCAATGCTTAACGAAGAAGGCGGGGTGGACCCCGAGCAATTCCGCATGGAGGCGATGTTCTACCGGATGGATTGCATCGGCAAGAGCGTCCTGGGCCTGACGATCCAATGCGCGCAATGCCACAATCACAAATACGACCCGCTCAAACAGGAAGAGTATTACCGGCTGTTCGCATTTCTGAACGACGATCACGAGGCCTCGCTGGTGACCTACTCGACCGAGCAGCAGATGCAGGTGGCAAATCTCGCGCGACAGATGCGCGATCTCGAGGCCGGCCTCCGCCACACCACACCGGACTGGCAGCAACGAATGAACCAATGGGAAGACTCGGTCAAAAACGACCTGCCGGCGTGGACCGTGGTGCGCTGCGTAAACGCCGGCGAAAACGGCGAGCGATTTTACTACTACGACGACGGTTCCATTCGGGCGGCCAGCTATGCGCCGACGAAGTGGACGGCCCACTTCCGCGGCACGAACAACCTGCCGTTCATCGGCGCGTTCCAACTCGAACAGTTGAGCGACCCGAACCTGCCCTGCGGCGGGCCGGGCCGGTCTGTCAAAGGCATGTCGGCGTTGAGCGAATTCAAGGTCGAGGCGGTCGATCTGCAGGAACCGACCAACAAGATCGACGTGAAATTCATCAAGGCCACTGCCGATTACAGCAATCCGGAGAAGGAACTGGAGCCGGAGTTTTACGACAAGTCCGACAAGAAGCGGATATACGGGCCGGTGAAATATGCGATTGACGGCAAGGACGACACGGCGTGGGGCATCGACGCCGGGCCGGGCCGGCGCAACCAACCGCGGAAGGCCGTGTTCATTGCGGAAAAACCCCTCACCTTCACCAACGGCGTGGTGCTGAATTTTCGGCTGGCGCAAAATCACGGCGGATGGAATTCGGATGACAACCAGAATCATAACCTCGGCCGCTACCGCCTCAGCGTCACCAGCGCGACGAATGTCGTCGCCGACCCGATTCCGGCGGGGGTGCGGGAAATCTTCGCGATTCCGCGCGAGCAACGGACCCCGGCGCAAATCGCCACCGTATTCAGCTATTGGCGCACGACCGTGCCGGAGTTCAAAGACGTCAATGACAGGATCGACGGGTTGTGGAAACAATGGCCCGAAGGCACGCCGACGTTGACGCTCATGGCGCGTCAAGGCAAAGGTCCCCAGGACGAACTGCGGACAACTCACCTCTTGCGGCGCGGCGACTGGCTCAAGCCGGGCGAGGAAATGACTTTCGGCGTGCCGGCCTTCCTCCATCCGCTGCCGGCCGACGCCGACGGTTCACGGCTGACCCTGGCGAAATGGCTGGTGGACCGCAGATCGCCGACGACGGCGCGGGTGTTCGTGAACCGCGTCTGGCAAGCCTACTTCGGCAATGGCATCGTGAACACGCCGGAGGACTTTGGCGTGCGCGGCGAAGAACCGTCGCATCCCGGGTTGTTGGACTGGCTGGCCTGCGAGTTTATGGACCAGGGCTGGAGCGTGAAATCGTTGCACCGTTTAATCGTTGAGTCGGCGACGTATCGCCAGTCGTCACGCGTCACCTCGGAGCTGTACGCGAAAGACCCTTACAACCGGCTGCTCGCGCGCGGACCGCGTTTCCGCGTCGAAGGGGAAATCGTGCGGGACATCGCGCTTGCTGCCAGCGGTCTGCTCAATCCGGAAATCGGCGGACGCAGCATTTATCCTCCGGCGCCGGAGTTTTTGTTCCAGCCGCCGGCCAGCTACGGCCCCAAGGTGTGGAAAGAGGAAACCGGCGACGAGCGATACCGGCGAAGCCTTTACATTTTCAAATTCCGCTCGGTGCCGTATCCGATGCTGCAAACGTTTGACGCGCCCAACGGCGATTTCTCCTGCGTCCGCCGCCAGCGCTCGAACACGCCGCTGCAAGCGCTGGTGTCGCTGAACGAAACGGAGTTTGTCGAGTGCGCCCAGGCGCTCGCCCTGAAAGCGCTGGCCGAAGGCGGGCGGACCGACGCCGAGCGCGTCGGCTACGCTTTTCGGCGCGCATTGAGTCGTCAACCGAGCGCCGACGAACGCAAAGAACTGCTCGACTTGTTGGCCAAAGAGAAACGTCGCATTGCCGAAGGATGGGTGAATCCGCTGGAACTGGGCCTGGGCAAGGAGCAGCGGCCGGCCCAATTGCCCGCGGGCGCGACCCCGACGCAGTTGGCGGCTTACACGGTGGTGTCGCGGGTGCTGTTGAACCTCGATGAAACCATTACGAAAGAATAGTTATGAACTGCCAATCTCATCTCTATCGCGGCCACGATCCGAAGCTGGTAACGCGCCGCTGGTTCTTTCAGCAATGCGGCGTCGGTCTGGGCGCCGTCGCGCTGGGCGCGCTGTTTCGCGAAAGCGGCTGGGCAGCGCCTTCCGCGTTAAATCCGCTGGCGGCGAAGCAGCCGCATTTCGGGCCGAAGGCCAAACGCGTCATTTTCCTGTTCATGGCCGGCGCGCCCAGCCATCTCGAATTGTTCGATTACAAGCCGGCGTTGGAGAAATGGAACGGCAAACCGCCGCCGGAGGATCTTATCAAGGGATACCGCGCCGCGTTCATCAATCCGAACGCCGCGCTGCTCGGCCCGAAATTCAAGTTCGCCAAACACGGTCAGAGCGGGGCGGAGTTGTCGGAGTTGCTCCCGCACCTCGCCGAAGTCGTGGACGACATCGCCATCGTCAAGTCCATGCACACGGACGCCTTCAACCACGCGCCGGGACAGATTTTGATGTGCACCGGCACGCAGCAATTCGGCCGGCCCAGCGTCGGCGCCTGGGCCAGCTACGGCCTCGGCAGCGAGTCTCAGGACCTGCCCGCCTTCGTCGTGTTCAGCACCGGCGCCAAAGGCCCCAGCGGCGGCTCGTCCAATTGGGGCGCCGGCTTTCTCCCGTCGGTTTATCAGGGCGTTCTGTTCCGCAGCATCGGCGACCCGGTCCTGTATCTCTCCAACCCCGGAGGCGTGGACCAGCAGATTCAGCGCGACTCGCTCGACGCGATCAAACGTCTCAACCAAAAACATCTCGATATCGTGGGCGACCCGGAAATTGCCACGCGCATCAATTCATTCGAGCTGGCGTATCGCATGCAGCTCATCGCGCCGGAATTGATGGACGTTTCCCGGGAACCGAAGCACATCCTCGACCTGTATGGCGCCGAGCCGGGCAAAGGTTCGTTCGCCAACGCCTGTCTGCTGGCCCGGCGGCTGGTCGAACGCGGCGTCCGTTTCGTCGAAATTTTCCACGAGGCCTGGGACCAGCATGGTAATTTGAAAAAGGACATCGCCAAAAACTGCGAGGTCACCGACCGGCCCTGCGCGGCGCTCATCAAGGACCTCAAACAATGCGGCATGCTCGAGGACACGCTGGTGATCTGGGGCGGTGAATTCGGGCGCACACCGATGGTCCAGGGCGGCGACGACGGACGCGATCATCATCCGAACTGTTTCACCATGTGGCTGGCGGGCGGCGGCGTAAAACGCGGCATCACCATCGGCGAATCGGACGAATTCGGTTTCAACGCGACGAAGGACAAGGTCCACGTCCACGACCTGCACGCGACGATCCTGCACCTGCTCGGTTTCGATCACACGAAACTGACCTACCGTTTCCAGGGGCGGGATTTCCGGCTCACGGATGTCTCGGGCGAACTGGTGGAGAAGCTGCTGGCGTGATTTGGAACAGCGATTGGACCGCTAATCCTCGCTGATTGACGCTGTTCTCCACGACGGCGAGCTTCGCTACAGCGCGATGCCTCCCGTCGGTCAGGCGGTGGTTTTGTTCGGCAAAACCGAGCTGTTGAAGCGGCAACAGGCCAAGATGCTACCGTTCTGATCCGGGCCGGTTTCGACGCTGGCCCCGGCTCCGCATCCCGATTTTCATCGAGCAGCAGGAAAGCGCTTTGCTTTTCGCGCTGGCGCTGGTTTACTCTCGGGCAAACCCAACGCCAACCCGGTTATGATGGAAGTGAAAATTCAGTGCGGCTGCGGCACGCGTTACAAATTCGATTGGGAACCCGCCGCCGGCCTGCTCCCGGCGGCCGTTCAATGCCCGCGATGCGGCGGCGACGGCACCGCCGCCGCCAACCAGATCATCCGGCAAAACCGTTCGACCTCCATCAGCTCCGGCCCCCTGGCTCCGCCTGCGGGCACGAGCTTGCGCGTGTCCGGATCGACCGGCGACACGGTTCACGGAAGGGCGCCGAGCGCATCGCCCGCCACCGGGCAGTTCGCCGTCCACGGCAATCGCCCGCTGCTCGAACGCACTTCGTTTTTCGTCAAGGAACGGGTTGCGGTGCTCAAGCTCACGGACACTTACGACATTCTCGACCCGGCCACGGGCCAGAACATCGGCGTGGCGAAGGAGGAGCCGCCGATCTGGGCCAAATGGCTGCGCTTGGTGATCGCGAAACACACGATGCCCACGACGGTGAACATCTACGAACAGGAAGGCCAGCCGCCGGTGGCCTCGATTCACCGCGGGTTCACTTTGATCCGCTCCAAAATCCGGGTGGTCGCCGGCGGCAAGCCGCTCGGTTATTTTCAAAGCAAACTGATTTCCATCGGCGGCGGTTTCAAAGTCTTCGACAACCAGAACCAGCAGGTGGCCGAGGTGAAAGGCAACTGGAAGGGCTGGGACTTCAAGTTCATCAGCAAGCAAGGCCGCGAGATCGGTTCGGTGACCAAGAAATGGGCCGGACTCGGCAAGGAACTGTTCACCTCGGCGGACAATTACATCATTTCACTCAAGGACCTGAGCGGCGCCAGCCCGGCTGCCGGCGCGCTGCTGCTCGCCGCCGGTCTGGCGATTGATGTGGTCTATAAGGAAGCGGAGTAAGGTGTTCGGCCCTTTGCGGGATCAAACCAGCGTTGCCTTGCACCGAGAGCGCAAAGTCAGCGCGAGCGGGAATGATCTTGTGCTGACGAAGGCGAAGAAGGCGGGGCAACCGTTTGAGCCACGGATCGAGGTCGCTATCGCCTCTTTACGGGACTTGAAATCACTTATGGACTGAGGCACTGTGCCCGCATGAGCAAAGTTGCCCAGATCGAATCGGAACTGGAAAAGCTTTCGCAAGCCGAACTGCGGCAGGTGCGCGACTGGCTGGATAACATCATCGAGGACGACTTGGAGTTCACGTCGGAGTTCGAGTCCGCCATCCAGCAATCCGAAGGCGAGATGGCCAAAGGACTGCGCCCACGCACGCGCCAGCCTTGAGCCGCCAAATGAGCGCGGCGTTGCAGATCTATTACTCGGGTTTCGACGCAGCCTTTTTCAAACTTCCGGCGAAAGCCCAAGCCCGCATCGAGATCGAGGTCAAGATTGATGACATGGGTCTCCGCCTCAAGACGTTCCCGCACCATCGCTTGAAGGGTCAAGACCGCTGCCGGTTGCGGGTGGGCGATTACCGAATCATTTACACATTCGACGCGGAGCGGAACATCGTTCACTTGCTGGCGGTCGGCCACCGGCGTGAAATCTATCGCGACTATTGAGCGCACGCGACGACTCGAAATAGAAACGCGCGGGCAAACATGTCACGAACGGGAATGACCTCACGCAGGGGAGGAAGGCAAAACGAGCGAAACTGAAATCAATTATGATCGCCTGCGAAAATCTGACCAAACGATTCGGCCACGTCACCGCGGTCGATCACGTCACTTTTTCGATTGGCAAAGGGTCCATCTTCGGTTTTCTCGGGCCGAACGGCTCCGGCAAATCCACCGTCATCCGCATGTTGTGCGGCCTGCTGGAACCGAGCGAGGGCCGCGCGCAAATCGCCGGCCATGACGTGGCGCGCGAAACCGACCGCATCAAGTCGCTCATCGGTTACATGTCCCAGAAATTTTCCCTCTACGACGAACTGACGGTGCACGAAAACCTGATGTTTTACGGTCGGCTTTACGGGTTGAGCGGCGCGGCGCTGACGCAACGGCGCGATGAACTGATTGCGCTGGCGCACCTGGGACCGTATCTGCATCGTCGCGCGGGATTATTGTCGGGCGGCTGGCGGCAACGCCTGGCGATGGCCTGCGCGCTGGTGCACAAGCCGAGCGTGCTGTTTCTGGACGAACCGACCGCGGGCATCGACCCGGTGGCGCGGCGCGAGTTGTGGGATTTGCTTTTTCAGTTTTCCAGCCTGGGCATGACCCTGTTCGTCACGACGCATTACATGGACGAAGCCGAGCGCTGCTCGCACGTCGGTTACATTCACATGTCGAAGCTGGTGGTATGCGGGGAACCGGATGACTTGAAACATTTGCCGGTGGTGAACCCGGCGGGAACAAAACGGCTCGATATCACCTGCGACCACGTCACGGTCGGCCTCCAGGCCCTGCGCCAACTGCCCGGCGTCCGAACAGCGACCGTGTTCGGCCAATCGATGCATCTGTTGGTGGATGAGTCCGTGTCGGAACAATCCATCGGCCAGCGGTTGTCCGGCGTCGGCATTCACCATACGGACATCCGCCCCATCGCGCCGTCGCTGGAAGACGTGTTCGTCGCGTTGACGAACCGCAATGGAAACGAAGGGACAAAATGAAGCTCCAAACTCCAAGCTCCAAATTCCAAAGAAACACCAGACTCCAAGGTTCTATAGACGAGCGCGGCGGTTTTGCAGCCTCTGATTTGGAGCTTCTTTGGAGCCTGGGGCCTGGAGTCCGGAGTTTTTCCAACCGTCTTCGACGACAGAGAGGCATTCCATGAAACTCCCCTTCCGCGGCTTCAAGGCCATTCTTTACAAGGAATTTCTCGTCGTGCTGCGCGATCCGCTGACGTTGTTCTTCATGTTTTTTCCGCCGCTCATCGAGATGATCGCCTTTGGTTACGCGCTCGACAACGACGTGAAACACATGGCCATGGTGGTGTTGAACGAAGACCGCAGCGTGGAAAGCCGGCAGATCATCGAGCGCTTCGTCAACACCCAGACGTTCCGCGTGGTGGGCGAAGTGCAGAGTGTTGGCGAACTCGCGTCGGCGATCCGCCAGGGGAAGGCTTACGTGGGCCTGCAAATCCCGCCGGATTTCACGCGCGATTTGCATGCGGGACGAAGCGCGCGGGTGCAAGTGCTGATCGATGGCTCGAGTTCCACGATTGCCTCGTCGGCGATGAACACCGCGATCGGACTCAGTTTTCGCGAGTCCGTCTTTCGGCTGCTGGGCGAGACCGGACGGCGCGAGCTGCCGGTGGAGGTGCGCCCGCAAATTCTCTACAACCCGGCGATGCGCAGCCCGAATTTCTTTGTTCCGGGTGTCATCGGCGTCGTGTTGCAAATCGCCACGACGTTTGCGACGGCGATGTCGCTGGTGCGCGAGCGCGAGCGGGGCACGCTGGAACAATTGCTTGTCAGTCCCCTGTCGCGCTGGGGCCTCATGCTGGGCAAGATCGTGCCGTATCTTTGCATCGGCCTGCTGATGGCCGGCGGGCTCGTTGCCATCATGCACTGGTTGTTTGCGGTGCCGATCGCCGGAAGTCTGACGGCGTTGTTCGGCGCCATCCTGGCGTACATCTTCTGCCTGCTGAGCCTGGGATTGCTCGTCTCGACCCGGGCGGAGAACCAGATTCAAGCGCTCCAGATGACGATGATCTTCATCATGCCGTCGGTGTTTTTCTCGGGGTTCATCTTCCCCCGGGAAACGATGCCCTGGATTTTCTACGCGCTGGGCGCGCTGCTGCCGACGACCTATTTCATCGAACTGGCCCGCGCGGTCATACTGCGTGGGGCGAGCCTGGCCGATTTCTGGCATCACCTTGTCATTCTGACGGGGATGGGCGCGGCGCTGTTTGCGCTGTGCGCGCTGCGGTTCAGGAAGAAAATCGGTTGAAACTGGTCAATCCGTGTGTTGCCCCTGTGCGGAAAAAATACGCATATGCGTATTTTTTCCGTACGCGGTTAAGTACGGAGAGGGCCGGTTATTAAGGGGCAGGATGCTGCCATTGCCGGGAACTTTTCACCCAGTGCACGAGTTTTGCCAGCCGCCAGGCGATGAACACGATGACCGTTGCGGCGATGAAATCACCCCACGGATTTTTGAGTCCCGCGGGAATGTGATGGAACCAGGGCAATTGCACGAGGGTCTGGTTCAGCCACACGGGCGCGCCGCGATAATTGAGGAATTGCGCGACGTAAAATTGCAAGATGAAGATGAACCAGGCCAGTCCGGTGAGGAAACCAAAGGTGGCGCGTCCGGCGCGCGTCCCGGCCCAGGCCGCGATTCGCCAGACCGGATGCCGTATTCGGGGCGGTTCGATCCGGAGGAGGCCGAGTCGGTGCAGCGCCCGCCATTCATTTTCGGCGAGCGCGTCCTGTGAAATCGCTCCCCCTTGAACGGCCTTCAACAGCGCCGAGCCGTAGATGCGCGCGGCCACGAGCCGCAACATCACAAACGCCGGGAAAACAAACAGCGCCGACCAGAAATAGTAACCGTTCAAAACCTGAATCGTTTGCGCTGGCGTCAGGTCGGCGAGTTTCGGATTGATGTTCGGCAGAAACATGACGGCGGAAGCGAGAATCATCAGGGGCACCGAGCAGAGGACGTAGAGTGTCGCCAGGCCGAAACACGCCAGCCGGCGCCGGCGCACCAGCGTCCAGACGAGGCGGAATTGATAGAAGTTGCGCCAGTTGCCGGTGACCGCCTGATGCGCCTGCGCCATCGGCAGATAAAGCATGACCGCGATGAACAGCAGGATGCCCAGCCAGCTCACGCCCGGTCCGACCTGGAATTGTTCGTAGCCTTTGTTGAACGAATTGTTCCAGCCGTCATACCAGCCAAAGAGCATCAGCACGCACGCGGGCAACGTCAGCACCCAGGTGTTGAAGATGGCCTGCACGCCAAGGCGAACGTTGCTCCAGAGCGACGTGAAGAGCGCCTTCAACATCCGACCGACGTTTCCGAACAGCCTGTCGACCGGAGAACTTTTGGCAACGCCGGCCGCACCCCGTCCTCTTCCCGCAGCATGCGACGGAAGAGAACCCGTTGAATCGCGAAAATTCTGCGCCAGAAACCAGTTTGGCCAATGGATGTGTTCGCGCGTTTCCGCATCGCCGGCGACGAATTCCGCGAAGCTGTCGGCCTTCGCTGACGACGGGCTCAGCTTCCACCAGTGTTTCAGAACCGAGCGTTGCATCAGGCGATACGTCCAGCCCAGAACCACCAACGCACCAAGCACGCTCTGACAAAAAGCCATTCCCCAGAAAAGTTTGACAGGCGCAAAACCCGTCCGGCGCAGCCGGGACGGCGCGGAATGTTTTTGCGGGATCAGGGGCGGCGACGGAAGAGGGAAGGATTCCGACGCGGGGAGCGCGCCCGCCCCGGGCGCCGCCAACGGCGCCTCCGCCGTTGGCAATTCAGCATGTCCGTCAGTGGATGCTTCGGCCGTCGCCAATTGGGTGTGGCGCGAGGGGGCGCCGAACGGCAGCCGAGGCGGCTGCGCTCCTTCTTTCTTCGGATCGTACGATTCCGCTGTGCTCATGCCATGGCTTCCTCGAGCACCCGTTGCTCTGCGAACTCGGCTTTGAAGCCCATCAGTCGGCCCAGTGTGCTTGCGACCTGGCTTTGGTCCACGCGTTTGTCCACCACGACGCCGCGCGACACGCCGGGCCCGACAAAGAGCGCGAAGATTTCATGCGCCGAGCGCGAGCCGAAATGGTGCTGACACGGCACGTCCGCGAACGGGTTGCTGTCCCGGCCGCAGTCGGGCACCACGACGAAGATGGTGTTCTGGCGATACTCCGCGTCGGCTTCGACGGTCTGTGGCTCAGATTCCCCCAGTGGACATAGTCACAGTCCTGGTAATTGACCATGATCAACCTGGGCCGCAGCTCTTTGATCGCGCGAACAGTGAGTTCGGTCAGCAAACGGTCGCCGCGCGGGTTGACAAACCCGGAGTCACCGTAATACTCCCGCCAGCGTTGCCAGAACGCCTCCAACTCCCGGCCCTGGCGGTCCTCGCCTTTGGTGCGATAATCCACTTTCTCCCACTTCGCCAGTTCCTTTTTCCGCTGCTCGATCTGGCGGTCGGTGAGTCTGCCTTCCGCGATTTGCCGGCGCATGAGCCAGGCCTTGAAACGGTAGAGGCTGAGCATGTTCGAGCGGTAGTTGATCCCGAAAGCGAAATGATTGCTGAAGGTATAAAACTCTTCATCGGGCCGGTCTTCGCCGTTGACGATGAGGGTCTGGTGGGGCGCCACGGCGAACGATTTCCGCAGATACTCGAAAACGGTCGGCACCTTTGGTTCGAAACGCGCGCCGAGAAATTTGTTCTCGATATCTTTGTATTTGTCGTATCTGCCGGTGACGATATTGAGGGTGCCTTCGCCGTGACTGGTGTTCAGGCCTTCGATCTGGGCGATCTCCATGTCTTTGAACAACGCGCCGCGCCTGAGGAACTCGTGGCAAAGGAACGGGCTGTAGGTGGATTGCGGATCAATCGTCTCCTTGCGCCGCGCGCCACCTCCGAAGCGGATCAGGACAACGTTCGGGCCCTGGAACGCGGGTTTAGGCGCAATCGGTTCGTCCAGCAGTGAATCGGCGCCGGACAACGTCCCGCCCGCGGCGAGCAGGCCGCCGCCGGCAAGCACGCCTTTGAGGAAAGTGCGGCGAGGTAAAGTGACGGGAGCGTCCCCTGGATTCGATAAGTTGTCGGTCATATTGCCTTTCAATCAGGCCACGGCTCGTCGGCCTGACGGCAGCGACGCCTGATAACAATAGGCTTTGAACTGACGCTTTGTTACAAAAAAGTTGCATGCAGCCAGCGGCCGGAGGTCAGGGGGGTTCCTGGACGCGGAAAAAATTCGCGCTTCCCGTCACCGGCAGGGAAAGACTTATCGGCCCATCGCTGGGAGACGGGACGGTTTGAATGATCTGATAGGTCCCGGTGACAATCGGGCTGGCGAGAATGTTATAGGTCTTGCCGGCTTTGGCGGGCCAGGAGAGGCGAAGCGTGGTCGAATCAAGCTGAGCACCGCTGACGCGGAGGACCGGGTTGACGTTGCTGTTGCCGAGGCCCAGCGCGAGGTCCCACCAGGCCTTGAAGTCGCCGGCCGGCACACCGCTCGCATCCAGCTCCGTATAGGTCCACGAAATCTGCGAATAATTCAGGCAGAGACTCTCCAGCGGTTTCGTCGAAGCCCCGACGGCTCCCGACGCGCTGACGCTGCTCACCACGACGTTGCTCAAGACGATCTGGTAGAACCGCACGCGATTGGCGTCGGCGGTGACAAGTTCCAGGTTCGCGGAACGGAAGTGTTGGCCCTGGGCGCAATTTTGTTCGAGCACGGGCGAGGATTTGTCCGTGTATTTCGTGAGGCAGCAATCGGAAAAGACAGGCTTGCCAGTGGCCGGGGCGGGGCTGGTATTACCGTGCGCGAAGGACTGGACCTCAATCCAATTCAAGTGCTTGCTGTCGGTTGACTCACCCTCGACGCCTTCAATCTTCAGGAAGGCATCAAACAACGCCGCATGGCCGGTGAAAGCCGCAAAGAGGCAGGCGACAATGGAAACAACAAGCCGTCTCATGGGTTTTCCTGTCTGGAAGGCAAACAGCGGCGCGGCGAAAACCGGCTCACGGCGTGTTCGTGGCAAGGTCCCACGTCGTGACAATCGGCGTTCCGGCGCTGCCGTCGGGATTTTGCGGGACGTAGCGCCACTCGATTTTGACAAAGTTGAGGGTGAGGCTCTCGGCCGGCCGGTCGCCGCCGGACGAACCGCTCGTTTGAACGCCGGAGATAATCACGTCGGTCAGGGTGATACGGTAGAATTCAAACGGCGTGGCACCGCTGTTGCGAATCGTGAGCACCGCCTGCTGGAGGTGTTTGCCTTGCGCGGCATAAAGATAGAGTAACGGCGTGGCTTTGTCGGTGATCTTGGTGATGGCAAGATCCGAAAAAGACGCCTTGCCGGCGGTACTACCGCCGCCACCACTCGGCGCGGAGATCGCGACGCTCATGCCTTGCGAGAAACTCAGCGCCACAATTTCTTTCGCATGTTGCTTGTCCATTGACTCGCCTTCGATGACCTGCCCGTTGCTGTCAACGAGCTTCAGAAACATGTCCACGGCGGCAAGAGAGCGTTGCGCGGGCAACAGCAGACCACTCAGCAAAACGGGAAAAAGCAGTCCCTTCGTAAGAAACTTCATGGCCTGATAGTAAGCAGATTCGGGGCATGAGGCAAATGCAAAACCCGCGGCGAATGACAGCCGGACTGGCTGTTGATTTCGCGGCGCTGCGCCCGCGCCTACTGCGCGACGGTCAACGGCCCGTCAAACACCGTGAGACTGACGACCTCGGTCTTGGCGTGGTGCGGCCCGTGTTGGACGCCTTTGGGCGCGTGGAAGAAGGCGCCCGTGGTGTAAACTGCGCCACCCTCTTCCCAATCACCGGAGAGGACATAAGCGGATTCGTTTGCCAGCGGGTGGATGTGAGCGGGCACGGTCACGCCGGCGTGGAACTTGCGCAGGATGGTGACGCCCCCGGTCGTTTCGTTCTTGTGCAACACGAGCAGTTCGACGCCTTCGTAGGGGCCGGGCTGCCAGGACTTGTCTTTGGCGAGTGTTACGTAGGGAAACATGAATTCATCCAACGCCCTTGGGCGGAAATTGCAAGAACTCAATCGCCACCGGTCCGGCCGGATGGTAGAGATGGCCGCATGAGCAGGCCGGGCGCCTTCCGCAAAATCCTGTTGATCCTCGGGGCCGGTCTGGTTGTGCTCGGGTCCCTGTTGTGGCTCAGCCACACTCGAGGCAAGGAATCCTTGAAGCAATGGAAAACGCGCATGACCGTCCAGGGCGAGAAATTTGCCATCGACGAACTGGCACCGCCACCGGCACCGCACGACACGAATTTGGACGAGTTGATTGCGGTGGCGGACCAGTTGCGGAGTCGTTCATTCAGCCCGCCCGGTTTTTTGTGGCTCACCTTCAGCGCGACCGGTGAAGCGCGCCCGCCGTGGATGGAAACCAATCTCGTCGGTGGCTACAGTCGGGCCACCTCAACGTGGGCGCAATTGACCTCGGAATTGGAATCGGCGCGCGAGGATCTGGACGCACTCCGCGCGGCAGTCCA
>WNFU01010310.1_pt1 | contig 14860 bp, 12 predicted proteins | sample 5400121 | NCBI WGS metagenome assembly WNFU01 (sample SAMN13153360, study PRJNA577476) | soil metagenome | isolation source: 100 cm soil or saprolite under grassland replicate 1 | place: USA:California | collected 2016-06-15
CACCGCTGCGCTGCGGCGTTCGGTGCCCGAGCCGGTGAGCCAGTCCGCCCGCGGTGCATACAGCCTCGCCGTCCTGACAGCCCTCCCCATCGGCGCGCTAGCCTCGTGTGGCGCGCCTAGAGTTGTACTCAGCAGTCACGTTGGTGACAGTCGGCTGATTGGAGGCTGGCCGCCCAGAGCGGAGTGACGGCGTCGATCGTTCTAGTGCTCGAGCCAGGGCTGCTGCGCTTTGCCACGACTGGCTCGACGATCAACGCTGCGGCGTGCTGCCAAGTTGCCACGCGTCCTGAACAAAAACCTCGCCGCGCCTACCCGACGAGTCGGAAGCACCGGTGTTCCGAGCCCTCCGCCACCAGCTGGGTGTCGCCCGTGATCGACCGGTGGGCGATTGTGAACCGGCAAACCCGCTCGTTGACGTGATTCGTGCGGCTGCACCAGCGAGTTGGCGCATCGCCGTCCCTTCAACGTTGGACCACCAGTCACGGGGTTCGACGACTCGGTCGAGCGCATTCGCGCGGCATACCGATGGAAGTGGGTTCAGGTGCGCCACGCTGCCTTGCCCGTCTTGCTTGCTATCGGCGGCACGAGTTCCATTGTGGACGACTTCGAAGCATTTGATCGTGCGCTCATCGGGACTCGCACGCGTGCTGACAGGGTTCTCCATCCTCCACCTTGTCCGCACACGCGCTCAGCGGCAGGTTCCCCGACGCGCTCTAAGAACTTGAGCGGCGTACCACGAGGAACAGTTAGGTGTACAGGTTCACCACGCTCGTTGCCATTTGCTCCAACACCTGCACGTGCCGAAGATGCTCGATGGACTGTGACTGTTCTCGTCCGGGGCACGCGCATGCGTCACTGGCTTCCACGGACGGTGGATGGCGTCTCCCCAAATTCAAGCTGCCATCGTGGTTGAGCAGGGCGGATTCGACCCGCCAACGGCCCTCGCCTGCCAGACAGAATCACCTGTGTCACGTCCGGCAGCCCGAGACGCCGAGTGGTAGTGGGTCGGCGGCGCTCGGTTCGTCGCACGGCGCTCCGCGGCGGCGGCCCACTAGCTTCCAACCGCGGTAGCACGAAAAGCAGCGGCAGCCGGGCTGCCGCTGTTTTAGAACTGCTTTTGAAAAGCGCTAGTGGATCACGAGGTTATTGCCAACGCCGCCGTCGAGCACGTCCAGCCCCTCATTGCCAATCAGCACGTCATCGCCCGCTCCACCAAGCAGGGTGTCATTGCCTGCGCCGCCGATGAGCACGTCATTCCCGTCGCCGCCATCGGCTAAGAGGCTGATCGCACCCGCTGCGACACCTGACCCATCGAGTACGTCGTCGCCAGCGAACAGCTGCAGGCTGAGCACATCCTGGACCTCGGCGCCCGTGACGTCCAGCACGGCGCCCGCGTCGCTAAAGACCGTCACTCCCGCCGGGCCACCAGCCACAATGACGACGTTGTCACTGTTGCTGCCATTGACCACGACGGTGTCGATAGCAGTGTCGCCTGCCCCAATGGCGTTTGCCAGATTGACCACGACCTGAGTGAGATCGGTGCCATTGACATCATTGAGCGTCGTCTGATCGGCGGCGCCAAGTGCGTTGACCTCGATCCGCTCGACATCGTCCAGATCCATCACGATGCTGCCTACGTTGCGCGTGAAGCGGACACGGCTGCCGTTTGCGGAGATGTCGAACAGTTCACCCGTATTGCTGCCGTTGAAGCGCATCGTGTCAAGCCCATCCTGGCCTTCGACGGTGTCGCTGCCGTCGCCCGGATCCCAGATGAACACATCGTCACCGGCGCCCATGAATACCACGTCGTTGCCCTGCTGGCCGTCGATGGTGTCGTTGCCATCGCCGCCCAGGAGCAAGTCCGCGCCATTGCTGCCCAGGATGGTGTCGCTTCCTGCACCACCATCCACGGTGATCTGGATGAGCGCAGCCAGATTGCCCGCCGCGCTGAACGAGTCGTCGCCGCCGTTCATGTTCACGAAGAGTTTCTCGGCGCTGCCGATGTCCAGGCTGAACGGCGCCGGAGTGAGACGGTCAAAACGTACGCGCGTTCCGTTGGCCGTGGCGGTAAAAGCCTCGGCGCCATTGCCGCCGTTGACCTCGATGGTATCGGTATCGGGGCCGCCCTCGTTCAGGTCGGTGTCGTCTCCGGGATTCCAGACGATGCGGTCGTTGCCGGCTTCGCCGAACACCTGATCGTCGCCGTCGCCGCCCGTCAGCGTGTCATTGTCGGCGCCACCAAACAGGAAGTCGTTGCCACCCTGGCCGAGAAGGATGTCCTGGCCCGCTTCACCAAACAGCTGGTCCGCACCGGCGCCGCCGACGATGGTGTCGTTGCCCGCGCCGCCGAACAGGTCGGCCGCCGGCAACGCGCCGTTGGCCTGGTCCATTCTCAGAGCGTCGTTGCCACCACGGCCGAACATCTGGACCAGTACCGTGTTGGTAATCGTCGGTTGCGGACCGCGAACAGTCACCGCGCCGTTGTTGACCAGGAGCAGCCCGGCTGCATCGCGGCTCACGGTGAGGGCGTTGTCGCTGTCGTTGCCGAGGACCGCCAGGATGCCGGAGGTCGGGATGAACACGGCGCTCACAGCGGTGCTGGCGAGGGTCACGGTCGTCGTGCCGGCAACTGTGCGAGACTGATCCGCGGCGCGTACGGCACCCAATGCTTGCTCGAGTGTGAGCCCCCGAGGCCGACCCGTGGGTTGTGTCAGCTCCGGCGCGCGTACGGATTGCGCGGCGGCTGGAGCCGCGAACCCGACGCTCAACGCTGAAGCGAGTGTGATTGCCGAAATGAGCCGCGCGGAATTACTCACGCGCGGGGTGTGCCATTTCATAAGAATTCTCCTGTTGTGTTGGTGAAAACGATTTATTGCGCCGGCGCCCAGAACTGGTACGTTGCTTTGTAGGGGACGCTCACTGACTGGCCCGTGAGGCACGCTCCGGCCGGTGCCACGCCACCCGCGGTATTCAGGCGCTGGACGTACTGCACATTCGCAAATTCCCCCGGACCGGCGTTGCTCGTCGCTTGCAGCAGGAGCCAGGGAATGTCGCGCTGCGGATTCGGGGCATCGCGGCGGGCCTGCACGGCCGCAACGACCTTGCTCCCGTCGCGGATCGACTGCCAGGTCGGACCGACGTAGTGGAGCGCGACGATTTCACCTCGTTCGTCGAAAATCCCGGCCGCGGGCTCGCGGAACTTCCAGGCAGCATCCACACAGTCGTAGATCTGAACACCGCGTCCAACGCTCTGCAGAACGCGGTTATAGCCGTCCGGAACCCTGAGTTCGGAAGGGAGCTTGGACTGATCATCGATGGCCAGAGCCGGCGAGGTCGAGCTCAGAGCGAGGGCCACCAGGGCGGGGATGACGGAGAGTAGGCGCTTCATAGTCTTCCTTTCGGGCGATCTACGTGTGATCGGGCCCTCAGACTAGGCTTGCGCCGGGCAGTCGTCTGCTAGGCAAGTGCATCAATTCGTCGAAACCGCGAGCTACGGCGGCGGAAGCCGATGTTGGTGCACTTCCCTAGCAGACACGCCACCAGACCAGGCCGACTCTGCGCAGGGTGCAGGCGACTGACTGGCCGCTGGTCCTGGCGGGCCCGACCGTGCGGCGGGTCGAGCCGAAGTTGGCGTCGGTCTGGGTGGCGCTCAAGCAGCCCGCAACCATCAGGTTGGAGATGTCCACCGACCCGCGTCAGGCCGCCAGTAGCGCCCTCGCCCGCGATTACCTGTTCCTGCCACCAGCGCTTGGGCCAACCTTGCAGGGCCAGGGCGTCGAAGAAGTTCTGCTGATGCGCGATGAGATGGCCAACCTCGCCTGGGCTATCGAGCGCGTCGTCGAGAACCGCGTCGGTGCGCCCGTCGATCGACGCGATGGCTATCGACGACACGAGGAAGGGGCGCCCCCCAGCTCGTACCGACTCACGACCGAGGTGCCCGACTACTGGATCCCGCTGGTCCCGGTACGGCAGCCGAACGAGAACGGCATTCGCCTCCAGCGCGGTGCGCTGGCACGGCCAGGTCCGCAGGGTCCCGCGCGACCACAGGGTCGGATCATGAGTACCCCCGGACCGCTGTTGCTGTTCGACGAAGAGGTGCCGCGCAGCGGCGCGCGCATCAGCGCTGCGTACCAGTATGCGCGCTGGATCGATGGCTCGACCCACGTCTGGCGCGGTCGACGCAAGGAGACCGGTCGCGGCGAAGGCGCCAGCGGGCTACGCTACGACGTCGGGACGTAGAGGGTGTCTGCGCCGCTCAGGCTGCTGCCTGAGCGGCTTGACCGAGTCCCTGCTCCACAGCCCAGGCTGCAACCTGCGCACGATTGTTGAACCCGAGCTTGCTCAGTACGCGCTGGACGTAGTTCTCCGCCGAACCCTCGGTGAGTACGAGCGCGGCTGCGATCTGGCGGTTGGTGAACCCGCGGGCAAGCAATGCGACAACATCACGCTCGCGACGCGTCAGTCTTTCGAATGTCGTCGGCGAGGAACTGTCCGGAGCAGATGACATCCGCAGCTGTTGGGGAGTGGCCAACCACGCCAGGAAGCTGAGCTGGGGCGCTCGCACTCCGCAGCTCAACCGCGCGCGCCGCGATACGGGCGGGCAGAAGCTGTCGCGCGTACGGGCGCCGAGCCGTTCTGGCTCCGATCTGCGCGATTGCGATCGTCGCGATGGCCTCCAGACGCGCGGCACGTTCACCGTCCCCCTCCACTGCGGCAAGCGTCGCGACAGCCGACAGCGTGTAGGCGAGCCGTCGGCGATCCCCCTGCTTGCGTGACATGCTGAGCGACTCCGAAAGATGGCGGTGCGCCAGGTCGAGCTTGCCCAGACCAATCTGCGCCTCGCCCAGGTTGTACAGCGCCATGGCCAGCCACGGCGCATGTCCTAGCGCCCGAAACTTCGCAACCGCATCCTCGAACATGCGCGCCGCGTTCTCATACTCGCCCTGGACCTGGAACGTATTGCCCAGGTTGTCCATGAACTCGGCGACGCGGTGGTGCTCGTCGATTTCCCGTGCAATCGCCAGTCCTTCAGAGAAGATGGCCCGTGCGGTGTCGATGCGACCTTCCAGGTACTCGAGAAAGCCAAGATGGCTGAGTACTCGTGCCAGACCAACGCGGTCGTTGAGCGCGCGGAACAGAACGTGGCTCTCGTCCAGCAGCGTTCGCGCTTCAGCGTAACGACCTTCTACGAAGTGCTGGCGACCCAGGCTGTCCAGCGCCGTAGCCAGCGTCTGGGCGTCCTCAACTTGCCGCGCTACCGAGAGGCTGCGCTCGAGTAGAGACCGACAACGGGAGTAGTCGCCGAGCCGCTCGGCCAGCACGCCTGCCGCGTGAAGACCGCGCGCCAGAGTTAGCGACGCTGGCGCCTCGTCGACCAGTGGCAGGATCGGCTGCAACCGGTCGCGCGCCTCAACAGCGTCGCCGCGAGCCATCCATACGGGCCACAGCGCAGCGGCCAACCTCAAGTTGATGTCCGCGTTCGCCTGCGCCTGGGCCCAACGCTCGACCGCCAGGAGGTTGCCGCGCTCGCGTTCCAGTCGCGCAAACCACGTGTGCTGGTCGGGCGCGACAAGGTGAGGTTCCGAAAGCTCCGCCAGGTCCACGAAGTAATCGGCGTGCCGCACCAGGATCGCGCCGGCTTCCTCACTCAGGCTCAGTTGCGCTCGCGCAAACACGCGAATGATCTCGAGCATGCGCAGCCGCGGTTCACCATCAGCTTGCTCGTCCCGCCAGAGCAGGTTCTTGTCGACGAGCGATGCGATCACGTCGACTCCTGCGCCCGCGACGGCCTCAGCGGCTTCGAGCGTGCAGCCGCCGACGAACACGGACAGTCGGCGGAACACCGCCTGCTCTTCCGCATCGAGCAGGTCGTAACTCCAGGCGACTGCCTGGAGTAGCGTCTGCTGGCGCGCGGGTAGATCGGGGGCTTCGCTGGCCAGCAGCCGCAACGGCATCTCGTCGCGACCTTCGCCGTATTCAGCGGATACGAGTCGCCGTAGGAGAGCGCGTGGCGGGAACAGCCTGGTTCTGGCGGCCGCCAGCTCGATGCCGAGTGGCAATCCATCCAGGTGCATGCAGATATCGGCCACCGCCACGGCATCCGCTTCGGTCAGCTCGAGGCTGGGCACGACCGTGCGCGCCCGCTCCAGGAACAGTTGGCCGGCCGGTGAGGCCGCCACGGCCTCACTTGCGGGCCGACCATCCAGCAGTGGCAACCGCAGCGCTGGTACGGGCAGCCCGGCCTCCCAGCGCAGGTGAAGTGGAGCGCGGCTGGTGACCAGCACTTTGAGATCCGCGCATGCCGCGAGCAGCCGGCCGATGTCGGCGGCGGCATCGAGCACCTGCTCGAAATTGTCCAGCACCAGGAGCAGCGACCTGTCGCGCAGGAATTCCTCGACGACTTCAGCGGGTGCGCGGCGGCTGAAGTCAGCAAGTCCAAGTTCGCGCGAGATCCTGTCCATCACCAGACGCGCATCGGCGACGGGCGACAAGTCGACAAACCACACACCATCGTTGAAGTCCGGCGCCACGCTGGCGGCCAGCTCCACGGCCAGGCGCGTTTTGCCAACACCGGGCGGACCCGTCAGTGTGAGCAGTCGCACACTGGTGCGCAGGAGTCGCTGCCGAGCAGCCGCGAGATCCTGTTCGCGTCCGATGATCTGGTTGGGCTGGGCCGGCAGATTGTGGCGCGGAGCGCTGGTCGGCCACTCCGTGAGGGCCACCGTCCCGAGCTTGTGCAGCGGAGCAGCTGCCGACACGACGAACCGGTGCGTTGGTCCGGCGCTGGTATGCAGTGGCGCAGTGTGTCGAGATCGACGAGGCTCAGCCATGATCCAAGAAGTTCCCCACCCGGTGGTGTCCTGCAGACTCGTCCACCACCGGCCAGCATAGACGCGCTCGCACGTGTCCGGCCCCCACCAGGCGACCGAGCCGGCACCTGGTCACCTGGCGGGGCGTGAGCTACGCGCACCCTCCACACGCGTGGCTTCGCTACGCCCGGATCAGTCCCCCACACGATTGCTGCCGATGTCATTGCTGACGAGGGGTCCGCCAGACCTGCGACGGCAATCGTCGCCTCCGTGCGCCTGCTCACCCGCTGCGGCGCGCCCGCGGGCAGCTGCTCCGCACACCACCGCCGCAAGGCTCTGAATTCTTGCATGCAGTGGCACACACCCGCTGCACTGGTGCTCGCCGCGCCGATTTACGGTTGTCGCCACCAACATGCGCACAGCAGAAGTGCTCTGGGCGCCTCAGACGGACATAGTGGCCCTCGCAACTCCCAGTTCGATCCCACGTACTTCAAGTACGCGTGTGGCCACGTCGCAATGGTGTCGTTGCCACGAATAAGGGCACACGCAGGTCGTGCGGGGCCCACCGCCGCGGTACCAAATGCGGTACGCCGCACGCGTGGTGCACGCCCGAGATCACTTCTACCGCAGTTTTCGCCGACCACTTGCTTCGCGGGCAGGGGGTCGCTTCGAACTTGAAGAGTGTCGCTCTCGCCTCCTGGGCCTGGCACTCCTCGCGTCTGAGTGCTAATTCTGAACTCGGAAATGGCGGGTGGAGCATGGCGGATTCGAACCGCCGACTCCCTCAGAATTGATCGCCGGGGTGCCTTCCGTGCCGCTCCGTATCGCTCTAATTGTGGTCCACGCTTTGATCTCGAACGAGCGGTAGGGAACTCGACTGCACATGCCTGGCAGGCAGACGTTGCCAGCCTCCATGTCGAACAGGAAGGTGCGTGACGGCTTGCCGTGGTCACACGACAGCTGGACACCGGCGTCCGGCTCCTGCCAGCCTGGCGAAAATTGCTCCTGACGGTGCACGTCCTGACGACCGTCGGTTTGTTCGGCGCCGACCTAAAAACTGTCTGAAAAGTCAGTTATGGGCCAACCTGCGGAGCATGAGACGGCCCATCGCCGCGTAGATGAGAGCCTCGCTGGTGGTGCACAGTCGCTCGTCGTCTCGACTGAACCTCCGGTTCTGACAGAGCCATGCGAACGTCCGCTCCACTACCACCGTCGGGGCAGCACACACGGAAGACTTTTGGGGCGGGCGGTAATCGTTGCCAGGAGAACCATACGGTGCGCCAGTCTTGTACGTCGCCATGTGGCACCCATTCACCACGTGGTTGAGGAGGATGTCGAACGACCTCCACTCGCCAGCCGAGATTCTGTTCGATCCACGTCTTACCGCTACCTGTGTAGCCCTGATCTACCCATAAATGCTCGACACGAGGGAATTGCCCGTCAGCCCCCTCCAAGAGCAAGGGCACGCCTGCCCGATCTTGAATATCCGCAGTGTGCACCTTGGGCACGCAGCACCAGGCCCCCACTATCTACCAGTACGTGGCGCTTACGGCCATTGACGCGTTTCGCGCCGTCGTAGCCACGAACACCGCCGACACCCGTCGTCCTCACGGATTGGCTGTCGATGATGCCAGCCCCGGAATCGATGACGGACCGCCGTGGCACGGAGCTGCTCACGCAGGACCGTATTCAGGTGCTCCCAGGTACCGTCCAAACGCCACACACGGAAATAGTGATAGGCAGTCTGCCAAGGTGCGAACTCGTGCGGGAGCAACCGCCATGCGCAGCCACTCCGAACAACGTAGAAGATGGCATTCAAGATCTCGCGCACGGGGTGCAGGCGAGGTCGGCCGCCGCTCTTGGGCGGCACTAACAGCGGCTCCAGTCGCGTGACCTCGCCATCCGTCAGGTCGGTCAGGTAGGGTCGCCGCGAGGTCAGACACCGGCCATCGTACCGGCAAAACCGACCTTTGTCCCGGTTTTCAGACGGTTTTAGTGCTGTTGACACTCGGCATCACGAGCCTCCTCGGCGCCGAGCCGCGGACGGTCTATCCGGCCGCGGAGCCACCCGATACCTCTTCGGGCTTACCAGTGATCCGCTGGACGAAACAGCGCTGCCGCCTCGGCGCGGTTGCGCGCATGGAGTTTCCGCAGCACATTCTGAACGTGCGTCTTGACCGTCGTCTCGGCCACCAGGAGTGCCGCGGCGATCTCCCGGTCGTGGGCTCCTGTGGCGATCATCGCCAGCACCTGCGTTTCTCGATCGGACAAGCGGGCAGCAGTATCAGGCATTTTTGACGTGCGCGCGGTACTGCCTTGCTCGCGGAAGTACGCGAGCATCTTCGCCGCCATCTGGCGAGACATAGGTAGGGCACCGTGGGTCTGATAGTCGCGCAACGTTCGCAACAAAACGCTCGGGACGACATTCTTGCTCAAGAACCCCACCGCGCCTGCGCGCAGAGCTTCGAAGAGATCCGCGTCGAGCCTGGAGACGGTCAGCATCACAACGGGCAGATCAGGGTCGACAGCGCCGATCATTGCCGTCGCCGCTAGTCCGTCCATGTCCGGCATCTCGATGTCCATAAGCACCAGGTCGAGGCGATCCGGCCGCAGCGTGTTCGCGAGCTGAACAGCCTCCGCTCCAGTCGCCGCTTCGGCGACGATGTGGAGTTCGGGGTGGCCGCGCAGCGTGTCGATCAACTCGCGCCGGAACGGCTCGTAATCGTCTGCGACCAAGATGCGGGTTGGCCGTGCGGCGTCGCTCATCGTTGCGAACGCACTCGGATGAGCCGAGCTGGTAATTTACCGCTTTCGGACGTCTCGATCGGCAAGGAAACGTAGATCGTGGTGCCGAGTCCTGGTGACGTGTCTAGCGTGATCGCACCGCCCCGCTGTACCACGCGCTCCGACATCGAACGCAAGCCTAATCCGTGCGTCGTTTGGGCTATGTCGAATCCACGACCATCGTCGCGAATCATCAAGTTCAGCATGCGGTGTTGCGCCGCAACGTTAACGCGCACACGCTGCGCACCGCCGTGGCGAATCGCATTTGAAAACGCCTCATGCAGGATCTGCAACAATTCGCCCTGGAGCACACTGTCAACACTGGCGAGCCCATTGTCGGGTTCGACCGCGACGGAGATGTCGACGCCGTGGTTCTGCTCGAACTCGTCACCGAATGTGGCGAGCACTTGAGTCATAGCATCCCAGCTGACGCGCTCGGAACGCAGTGCGACGATTGCCTGACGTGCTTCCAGCGACGCCGTTTCAACCAGCCGTTGCGCGATCTGCAGGTCGCGAGCCACCTCATTAACAGGACGGTCGAACTCGGCAGCGCGTCCGATGCGCAAGTGCAGGAGAGCCAACTGCTGTGCGAGTCCGTCATGAAGCTCGCGCGAGAGCCGCAGGCGCTCCTGATGGACCGTGCGGTCCGCGATATCGGCGACGGTACGCCAGATGAGATTCGAGAGAAGCAGTCCGTACGCCGCGAGCCGAAAGGCATCACCGCTGACGACGTAGTCGCTCGCCATCGCGGGTATCAGGACGGCCTGAAGCTGAGCGAAGACAAGCATCGCCAGCGCTGTCGCGAGTGCGCCGAAGTACGGATCGAGTAGCTTGCGCGCGGCAACCGCGTAGCCCACCGCTGCGATCGCCAGCGCCGCGGCAATCGCCGAATTGGCTGCGATCAGCCCTGGCGCTTGCCCAGGGAGCAAATCCGTAATCGGCCGCGTTTCATTCAGCAGCTCCAGCGCCTGCTGATCGAGCAAGGGTGGGAGGTGGGCGCCGAAGGCAATGATCATCCAAACCACGAGCGCGCAGCCGGCTGCCAGCCACCTAATGACAGCCGCTGCCGAGCCGGCCGTCGGCCTGCCAGCGATGGTTAATGTGAAACCCGTCAGGAAGAGCACGGCGGCCGTCGCGCGGCTCAGCAACAATAAATAAATCGAAGTATCGAGCCGCAGTTTGCCCGCCTCCGTCGGACCGCTCGCCCAAACGTCAAACAAATTGCCGAGGGCAAGAACGCCGAACGCCAGGCCGGCATGCAGGTCGAGCGTTCGGTGTAAGAGTCTGAACCGAAGAAGCCCAAGCTGCAGCAACGCGAGCCCGATCACACCCGCGACGGCTCCGACCGCCGCGCTCAGGTGTGGCTCGTAGATGGCTACGGGCAGCTCAGGAACCGTCACAAGGATCGCGCTGATCAGCGCCAGCAGCAGCCACAACGCGATATAGCGGCCGGGTCGGAGTGCGGATTCGGGCGTATCGACGTCGCTTACAACCGTTCGCCATCGCTCCCTCCTTCGCGCGCCGGAATAAATGTGCATGGCGAACTCAGCCGACAGGGTACGCGCGGCGGGTTAGCGCACCGTCAGGCGTGATGACATTGCGGTAAAGCGGCGGTTGAGATCCGCGCCAAAACGCGCCCAACCGGCGCCCACAATCCTTCGAATGCAGGATAGCGGAACACCGAGGACGAGCCTATTGTGTGCGCGCTCGAGCGCAAATCCGCCTGCGCTTTGCGATGAACCTACGGATCGACCGAAGGAGGCAACTCGATACTGGCCAACCGAGTCGGCATGGTCAGCTGATGACAGTTGGACACGCAACACGGGGAGTGTGGGCGTTTCAATCAACGCCCTGAGGGAGTTTGAGTCAAATAAAGGCGGCGCAGGCGGCGTTCTGAACGCCATAAGCGCCGGATACGCGAACGTGCCCAATCGCGGGCAACGGATGTAGCCCCCGTTCGCCCGCCACAGCGCAGACGTTTGTGTGTGCTTCGAATTTCACACCGGAGGTTCGCTGATGAAGCGATCTGTAACTACTCGCGTGGTTTCGGCCGCACTGCTGGTGCTGGGTTTGATACCTGGCTCGGTAGCCGTAACCTATGCAGACCCGACACCGATTTCGGGAGCGATTTTCACCACGATTCTGCCTTGCGATCAAGCAGTCAATCGCAATATTTACGCGGCCAAATCCGATGTCTACATCAATGGCGGGCCAGCCCGACCTGGTGCCGCTGGGCTCCCACCAGGGAACTACTACGTGCGGGTCACGGCGCCATCGGCGAACGATCCCACGGGCCAGGTACTTGGTACGAGCGTGTTGGGCCCCTTCGGCGACACACCCGTGACGGTCACCGCCGGTGGCGACTTTGCCGCGTGTTATCAGCTCACCAGCATCTTGCGACAGATCAGCGATTCGCTGCCCGGCTATGACAACACGCCCAATCCCGGCGGCGAGTACAAGGTGTGGGCATGTCAGGACGCTAACTTCACGCCGAGCCTGTGCAAGACCGACAACTTCAAGGTTAGGGACAACGCGACTACCGGGACGCTGAACGTTCTTAAAGAGGCTCGTGGAATAGGTTGCTGCGAGGGACTTCCGGCGCGCGGGATTTGGTGAGACACTGGGCGCGTGAGCGCACGAGTTGGCGACCAGCCAGAACTGGCACATGCGGTACGGATTCGAGTTCGGCCGCGGCGGGATTTCGGGGCGATGGAAGAGCGCCGCATGCAGGCCGCAGACCTGTTTCGGCGCGGCGTGATCCCGGCTGAGATAGCGCGTCGATTGGGCGTGAGCCATCAAGTCGTCTCGGCGTGGCGCACGGCGTGGCGGCAAGGTGGCCGAGCGGCGTTGCGCGGGGCGGGACGTGCCGGGCGACGGCCCAAGTTGAGCCGGGTGCAACTGACCAAAGTGGAAAAGACGCTGCTGCGGGGAGCCGAGGCCAGCGGCTATCTGACGGACGTGTGGACGCTGCCGCGCGTGGCCGAGGTAATCGAGCACCTCACGGGCGTGGCGTACCACCCCGGCCATGTGTGGTACCTCTTGCGCGACCAGTTGCGTTGGAGCTGGCAGCGGCCGGCTCGGCAGGCGGTGGAGCGCGACGATGCGGCTATTGAGCAGTGGGTCAAGCAGCGCTGGCCGTACCTGAAAAAAGAGCCCGGCGCCAGCACGCGCTGATCGTGTTCGAGGACGAGTCGGGCGTCTCCCTGTTGCCGTCGGTCCGCGCGACCTGGGCGCCCAGAGGGCAGACGCCGGTGCTGCGCCACCGCTTTGGGTGGAAACGGCTGTCATTGGCTGCGGCGCTGGTGTTCGAGCCGGATGCCAGCGATGCTCACCTCGTCTTTCAGCTCCGTCCTGGCGCCTACAACGGCGAAACCTTGATCGAGTTCCTCACCGATGTGCATCAGCTCGAACCCGGCCGCAGGATGGTGGTGCTGTGGGATGGCCTGCCGGCCCATCGCAGCCGACTTATGCTGGACTGGGTCGCAAGCCAACGCTCGTGGCTGTCCGTCGAACGCCTGCCTGGCTACGCGCCGGAGCTCAATCCGACCGAGCAAGTCTTTGGCAACCTCAAATCCAGCGAGCTCGCCAACCTGTGTCGCGATACCATCGCTGAGGTCGAGGCAAGCGCCGAAGACGGCCTGGATCGCATCGGCAGCGACGCACGACTCTGCTTCGCGTTCCTTCGTCACTCCGGCCTCAGCTTATGACCAAACACCGCCGGCAATTACACGAACGTCTTTAAGTACTACGACGCCAATGCGAATGGTCTGGACGACGACGGCGCCTTCAACGCCCTGGATGGCTGGCAAGTCAGCATCGACGACGGCATCCACCTCGTACGTTTGACGCCGGTGAGTGTCGGTGTTGATTCGATCGTGCCGTACACGGTAACGGAATCGTCTCCCGTCGAGACAAACGGGGTCTCAACAACGCAGAACCCGGTCACGGGCGTGACCGTGCCGGCGGGCGGCGCGACGACGGTCAAATTCGGAAACGTTTGCCTGGGTGAGGGTGGCGGTCTGACGCTCGGCTTCTGGAGCAACAAGAACGGCCAGACGGTCTTCAACAGCAAACCGAACAACCTGAGTGCGATGGTGTCGCTCAATCTGCGGGACGCCGCCGGCGCGAACTTCGATCCCGGGAGTTACACCGCGTTCCGCACCTGGATCCTGGGCGCCGACGCCGTGAACATGGCGTACATGCTCTCCGCGCAACTGGCGGCTACGGATCTGAACGTGCTAAACGGCCGTGTCACTGGTACGAGCCTGGTGTATGCGCCAGCGTTGAAGAGCTACAACGTAGCTGGTGAGACCCCGCTAGGCTTTATCAGTATCAATGATCTGATCGCGGCCGCAAATAGCGAGTTGGGCGCGCACGGCTACACACCGAGTGGCAACGCGTCCCGAGCCTACCAAGAAGCGTTGAAAAACGCTCTGGACGACGCCAATAACAACAAGAACTTCGTGCAGACAAAGCCCTGCGACTTCTCATTCGCCGCCTCGTAGCCGCGGCCTAAGTCCGTCCAACCGAATGAGGGCGCCTCTCGGCGAGGCGCCCTCACTCGTTAAAGCAATCCAGACCTCGTCGCCACAACGCAACGCAGGAAACGGCTCGGATACGTCTTGCGACGCGTCCCTCGTTCGTTGAGGTCGAACTTATGTGTGACGCTGGCAACCGCGGCCGCTGCCGAAATGCCGGCGAGGAGGCCTCCTCCTCGTGGTCGCTCACCCGCGTGCTCGGCTCTAACGAGAACATCAGCACTCGAGCAGCGCGCGACCCGAGCCCGATGCGCTGCTATTGGCGCGGCAGCCAGCTACTCGTGACGAAGCGTGCGCCTTTGTAGCGTGACTTGGGGGCGCGAACGATCGGCGTCGCTAAGGAGTTTGTCGTCGTGGACGAGCCGGATGACCACGAGAGTCGGTTTCAGTTCCTGCATACCGTGCGGGAATACGCGCGACTTAAAGACAATCGTGTAATTGCCGGCTTCATCGAGTCATAAGCGGAGACCCGTGTGGCGGAGGAACGCGAAGCAGAGTGAGGCGTCGCTTCCAACGCGATCGAGGCCGTCTTCGGCCACATCGGCAACTTCGGCGATGGTGTCGGCGCCAAGTTCGCCAGCTCTGTGGACTTCACGTTGCCCCACACCTGTTCAGTCGGATTCAGGTCCGGGGCGTAGCCAGGGAGGGGCTCGATCCTCAGCCAATCGCGCTGGGGGGCAATCCACTCCGTCATGCGGCGGCTGCGGTGCGAGGGCAGTCCGTCCCAGA
>WNFU01010768.1_pt1 | contig 14860 bp, 10 predicted proteins | sample 5400121 | NCBI WGS metagenome assembly WNFU01 (sample SAMN13153360, study PRJNA577476) | soil metagenome | isolation source: 100 cm soil or saprolite under grassland replicate 1 | place: USA:California | collected 2016-06-15
CGATCCGCTGTGCGCCATCAGACAGAGCTGAACGTCCTCAATCCGCCGGCACCGATCGGTGGCGTAGTAACCGGACGTTGAATCCAAGCAAATTTCGACAAGCATTAGCCAACGCGAATTTCACGAATTATCGAACCGAAAGTAAGCAGCAGTAGCCAAGCTCAACGTATTTAGTTGAGCATGCACGCGAGCGGATCGTAAGCAACTTTGGAGACGTGAAGACAATCCTGTCGCCTAATCAACGCGCCGCAGTGAAACTTAAGAACCTGATCAATTTTGAAACGCATGCGATTCGTGACTTAAGATTTCAGATGCGGTATTATAAAAGTTATTTTCAACGACCAATCGCGCCGAAGCGCATTAAGTATCTCGAGGCCGTCTCCTGCCTTCTTGCGGGAATCCTGGTCGCCTGCTCGACGCACGCTACCGGAACCGGCAGAAGTAGCACGGTGTTTGTCATTTTAATGGAGAATCACAATTGGTTGGATATTAAAGGGAATCCGGACGCGCCCTATATTAACCATTCGCTTCTGCCGCTCGCCTCCTATGCTGAGCATTACTTTAATCCGCCAGGCGTTCACCCGAGCGAGCCAAATTACCTTCGGCTTGAAGCTGGGACTAATTTCGGCATTTTGAACGACGATCCGCCGCCGACAAATCATCAGAGCACGCCGCGGCATTTTGTCACTCTGCTAAAGAACTCCGGAATTTTCATGGAGAACCTATCAGGAAAGTATCACGGGATCAATTTGCCCGACCACCGATACGGCGTCCTACGTCGCCAAGCACAATCCATTTGCCTTCTTCGACGATGTAACGGGACCTGGCTGTACTAAGGTAATGCGTCCGTTCAACGCGGACCGCTGACCGGAGCCGCAAAAGTTCAGGCATGCTCGGCACGCCTTACTATTCAACACGAATGCTTTGACGCGTTTTTCGGCGCCAGTAAGAGAGGCTGCCATTGGCAAAGACTTAATTAGAAAATGTGTTGACGTTTTCCCCTCGATCCTTCCAAACTCACGTTGTCCGTGAGTAACTCTCCTTTATGTTCGATCATCACGATCTCTCCGAAGCCGGTGGTTGTCCTTCTGACGGTCGTGTTCGTACTTTCATCATCTCGTTTGCCTGGCGAAATTCTGTCCATGCTTGGATTACAAAGTGCGATAGGACGGCACGAGTGCTCGCCATTACTTATTGTGGACTAAGCTCGCAGATATGAGGACACCATTCTGGCCACGGGAAATCAGCATTCCTAGGAAGGATCTAAACAATGCCAACAAGAAAGAATCGTAAAACAAAGGACTCAAAGCTTCGGAAAAGGCGACCTCGGCGACTGAAGAAGGCCGTGCCGCCGCCAGATGATCCGTTGCTGCGCCATCAAGCCGACGAAACCGACCAGGGAACAGCCGTCAGCGAGAGGGAAATGGCGGAACTGCGTCTCAAGGCAATTGAGCAAACACGGCAGATGCCAAATGCGAGTTCGATCGACACAGTAAACAAAACGCAAAGCGGCGAACCTTAAAGACTCATCATAACCTCCGGACTTCAGACTATGAAAAGTACCAAGAGAACGGGGGTCAAAGCATCAAAAAAAACAGCACCAAAGGGGGCGGGAAGGGCCGCTCCACCGCCGGATAATCCGCTTTTGCGCCATGAAGAACTATCGAGTGATCGGTGCATCGAAGGCGAAGAAACATTTCCGCCCGGCGCCAGCTTGCTGACAGCGCTGGCCGCGACTAGTGGCAGAAAGCGCCCGAAGGTTGGCAAAAAGGCAAAGGAAAGTACCGCCGCGAAACATGCTAAACTCCGTTTGGCCGCACTGGAACATTCGCGACGCATGGCGGGGCACCACGCTGGCGGTCCCGTCACGGCAATGAGGAGAGCGCTTTCCGCCGCCGCGCCTGGCGGCATCGAGATGGTGGCTCCGGTTGCTGGCACCAGCAACTGGGTGCAATTGGGCCCGACAGCCATTCCCAACGGACAGACTTCTTCGGCCGCGCGTGTGCTCGTCACCGGCCGCGTCACGGCTATCGTCGTGGATCCGACCAACACGAACATCATCTACATCGGCACCGCGCAAGGGGGCGTTTGGAAGACCATCGATTGCGGACTGAACTGGTCGCCGAAAAGTGACAACGAAGTATCGCTGGCGATTGGCGCGCTCGTGATGGACCCGATTAATCACTTGATTCTCTATGCTGGCACGGGAGAGGGGAATTTCTCCGGCGATAGCTACTACGGCAACGGCGTCCTCAAAACAATAGACGGCGGTAACACTTGGACGACGCTGGCACAGTCTACTTTTATCGGCACACGCTTTAGTCGCATCGCCATTACACCCAGGACGCCGACAAGGTTGTTCGCAGCCACCGGCGACGGCCTCTATCGGAGCACCGATAGTGGCACGACTTGGACCAAGATGACCGGCTCCTCGCTTCCCGATCTCGATGCGCTCGCTCCGCTGGATCCGGGACGCCGGGTAACCGATGTTTGCATCGATCCAGTAACGCCGACGACGGTCTATGCCGCGTTCTGGGGAGGTGGCATTTACAAAACTACGAATGCCGGGGCAGCTACTCCGACTTGGACAAAACTGGCTGGAGGGCTGCCTCGTGCTACCGCTGCACCACCAAATGGCTTTACGCGAATTGCTCTGGGTATTTCTCCATCATCACCGCAAACGATCTACGCGCTCTTTGCCAACAATGATATTACATCTCCACCGCCCGGGCCGCCTTATCGCTATGCCATTGACAAATTTTACGTTACGACGGACGGCGGGAGTTCGTGGAATTCTATTACTTTGCCAGCAGGACCCGGAATCGGGATAGGCGGGCAAGGATTTTACAATCTCAATGTCGCAGTGGCTCCGAGCACTCCCGATATTGTATACTTAAGCGGCATGTCGGTGTGGAAGGCGGTGCGCAATGCCTCGACCAACGCCTGGACGATCATGAACGTGGGCGACACCATTCACTCGGACAATCACGCCTTCGCGTTTCAGCCCGGAAGCCTCTCGATCATCTATGCCGGCTGCGACGGCGGCATCTACAAATCGATCGACGCAGGCACGACATGGTCGGACACAATCAATAAGGGACCCTGTATCACGCAGTTCGAGTTCATTGATCAGCATCCGGCCTCCGATGCCGTAATATTCGGGGGAACGCAAGACAACGGAACCCAGCAGTTTCGTAACAGCCCGGTCTTTAATCAAGCGGCGGATGGCGACGGCGGATTTGTCATCATTGATCAGACGCAGCCGACAAATGTCCTGCACACATATTATGGCAACACCCCCGAACGCTCAACGCTCGGAGGTAAATGGGGTAATTATGTGGGAAACACTCATCAAAATTGGACAGATGTGAGTACCGGCATCGTACCTGGCAACGCCGGTTTGTTCTATCCGCCTATGACGTTGGATCAGACAAATCAGAATAACATCGCCTTCGGCACTGACCGTATCAATCTGGATGCATCGCAAGGAACAGGCGGCTGGCCAACGAAAGTAACGCTGCCTGGCATTAGCGACATGGTGTCAGCGATTCACTACGTTAATTCAAACTTGATCTACGTTGGGACAACTACCGGACAGGTTTATCGTCTGGTGAAGACCGGAACGGTTTGGGCCGCGACAGCGATTCATGTCAGTCCACTGCCGGGGCAATGGATCTGGGACATAACTGCGCGGCCCGACAACGTGGACCGCGTGATTGTTGTGATGTCCGGCTTTCGCATTTCACACGTTTGGCATGGCGCAATAGCCGCAGCCGGCACGTCAGCAACCTGGACCAACATCAGTGGAACTGGTACCGGAACTTTGCCGGATATTCCCGTCAACGCTCTGGCCATCGATCCTGCGGCACCGGATACTTATTACATTGCCACCGACGTTGCCGTCTATCGAACGATTAATGCCGGGGCAAGCTGGACGCAGTTCAGTGAGGGATTGCCCAACTGCGCCGTGTTTGACCTGCGTTTGCACAATCCCACGCGGCTCGTACGAGCGGGCACGCATGGCCGTGGGATGTGGGAGCGCAAGCTCGATGTCACATCGATGCCGGACGTAGACCTGTTTTTCCGCGATCACCTCATGGCGACTGGACGCCAGGTCCCGACCTCGTCGGTCATCGCCGACTTTGAAGATCCGCTGCAGTACGTGTCGTTAGGCGATCAATTGTGGTGGTGGCAGTGCGCCGACATTAAGGTAGATGCGCTCGAAGGCTCGACGCCTTCTTATCAAATGCCGGTGGCCACGGTGGACTACCTCGCGTTTGAAAACAAGCTCCAGCATCGCAACGCGCAGCGCGGAAAGACCAATCGGGTGTACGTGCAGGTTCATAACCGAGGGTTTGCGGCCGGCGCGAACGTAACCGTCAAAGTCCTCTACGCGGACGCCTCGGCCGGATTGCCTCCTTTGCCCGCGGATTTCTGGACCACGTTCCCGAATGATTCAACTAACACGACCCACTGGAAACCGATTGGCACTGCGAAGGTCATCCCCTCATTGTCGCCTATTGAGCCCACGGTTTTGGAGTGGGACTGGAACACACCGATGACGGCAGCGGACCATGCGTGCTTGCTTGTGGTTATGGATAGCCCAGCCAATCCGATTCCGGCCGGTAACAAGGTTTTCGACATTGGAACTCTGGTTTCTAACGAAAAGCGTGTCGGCTTAAAAAACCTGCACGTCGTGAATGCGCCTCCGGGTACCAGCACCGGATTGAGTCTCGGGTTTTACGGCGCCTCTGACAAAGCTCAAGCCATCAAGGTTCTCCCCAGTAAGCTGGGTGGGTGGAGCCTCGGACTGATGTTCCCTAAGCAGAGCAGCCGCTCCGGCATCGTGCAGACGCATGAAGGTTGGAGCTTAAGGAAACCGACTGACGCGATCCTCAAGAAGTTAAAACAACGGTTTGGTTCCGACCTGCAAAAATATGACACCTCCGTTATATACATGCTGACAAACGGTGAGAAAGGCGGCCAGCTAGTGGGCATCAAGACTTCTAAGGCAGGGCTCAACGCACTTCTGGCCCTGGGCTCTCCAGCGCACGCCAAAGGAGTTGCGACTTTTAGTGTAGTCCAAGAGGAGGACGGTCGAGTCGTGGGTGGTAATACGTTTGTGCTGCGTGCACAGAAACAGACGTAGCTCCCGGAACATGTGATGAATGTTGCGCGTCCGTCTCTGCTTGAAGCCGCGGGTCGGCGCACAAAATGTTGAATTTCTATTTGTTCCTTGCCGCGTTCGGGACAGTTTTTTTCACACACCGATAACTGGCAATGAACTATTCCGAAACATAAGTCCGGAAGACGATTATTACCCGGACGCCTAACCACGAATGAACACGAATGTAAACGAAGGGGGAGAAAACTTGCCCGAATCACGCGAGTAGGCTAGCTCCCATGATCATTTGCCTTTGAAGTTCGGATGAGATTGATTGTTCAGCCAATATACGAATCCAGTTCGGATCTTGTCACAACTCGGCGTCACGGAATGAAACGTCGGATCGGCATCAAGATCACACAAGAAGAGCCGATTATAGGCAGGGACAATTTGATCTACGAGAATCATGTCACGAGACTGATGGGGCCAATGGCTTGGCCAGCCGCCTCCTGGCGTGTTCGTCTTCAGTCTTTGATTTTCATTTAAGAAATCAAGACGCTGATCCGACCTGATGTTGTCAAAAATCGTTGATTTGTCGTAAGACGCTTCATCAGGACGCCATAATTGCAGCAAACCGCCGTCAGAAGCTTTCCAGTTCTTGTTAAAGAACATGATAGCGACAATGGAACGCCATACTGAATCGCTATGAATCCAGAAGCCAGTAGCATGAGGTTTGTGCCACCTGAGTTTCAACTCAACACTGGTCCTGGGTGGTTTTAGACGATTCAATAAATAACAGAAGTACTCTTTGACTTCTTCAGCGAAATAAAACTCAGCACCGACGTCATTACCATCCGCCCACTTGACGGCTCCGTCATATGGCAAAATCTCCATATCATGCCCGGTCCTGTCAGCGGCCTCATTAAATTTCAACGTTGCATGGTGAGCTATTATGGCGTCTATACGTTCAGGGAGAAAGAAATTATCAAGCACGCAGTATTTCATCGTCGGCTTGGCTTTTACTGATTCACGAACATCAGCGATGCCTTCAGGCGTCAAGTAATTCGAATTTATCCACTTGCTAAGTTCCATTATCGTTCCTTCTTCTTGTCCCAGAATGACATGTGCGTCGGCTCTGGAGTGCCGTCTGGATGTAAGTCACGAAAATAATCCATATCCTTCTTGTAATCCGATCTAGCTCTCTTTTCATCCCAGTCTTTGGTTTCCACCGGAAACCTCTCTACTCTCTTTATTTCATGAAGCCCGGCTTCTGCACGGTACACGCACAATTGCGCCACCGGATCGCCACGCTGCACTATGAATTCGCCCGCTCTAGTCAACAGACATACGAGTCCAAATCTCGCTCTGCTCCACCATGCCGCGAACGATTAGCACCGATACCTCAACATTCAGACTGGAAGTGGTCGCCCCCTCTTTCTGAACAAATTGAAAGAGTTCAAACTTGCATAGCTTTTGCTGAATTCATTGTGAACCAGACTGGCAGAGAGTATCGTTTTCCAGAAAGAACGTTTGGGACTGCATGCACAAATTCGTGATTGCTGGGAAACCCAACGAATAAACCGGGCTTCGGGATGATAACTACATCACGATCCGGAAAAACCAATTCCCCTCCTGTGAAGTTGTCATTCAGATAAACAAGCGCCGTGTAATCCCGTTGGGGCGTGTGATTCGGGAGCCACCGCCCATGTTCTCTTCGCTCATTGTCTGCGTGTGGAATATGCGAATCCCCAGGCCATAAACACGCGAGGAACACCGATTCGACAAATAATTCCGGAGTACGAAGATCGACCTCGATCTTTTCTTTGCATTGCAGGCTTACACGATGCACCCAGCTAGCTGACTCGCTGTCTACGTCTCGAAGGGTGTAATAATGGAGGAGGGGCCGACCACTATAATCTCTCTGAGGTGATAGCTCGGAATAGCGATCGTAAAGCTCAATTAGGAACATACATTCCTTTAAACTGAGAGTATTCTCTGAAACGAGAATCCTACTTATAGGCTTTCTTCGCACCACAGAAATTATGATTCATGTCCCGGTTTTTTTCTCGCAGGCATTCCCCTATCGCAGCCTTAGCAAAAAGAAGGAATCGTTGTAAAGCAGAACCGCAGGGATCGGCTGCGTTTTTCAGCCGACGCGGAAGCGGATGTCGCGGATGGTTTTGCCGCCAAAGCGTTGTTTTAATTTTCGCAGGATTTCAGACTTGGAAATTTGTTCGAGCTCGTAGTGCAATGCGGGTTGAAGAACTCGGACGTAGAGGATTCCTTCGCGCAAGGCGACGAGCCGCGGGATGACGTGCCACAGGGGCGTGGCTACAGCGTTATGACCAGGTGATTAGGCGGAGTTCGTGCGCTTGCATCAGGCAGGGATGTGTGGGTAAGACGCGTACGCTGAAACCGTAGGTACCGCTTTCGGTCGCGGGAACTGAGCCTTGGTAAATGTAATTCCCGTTCCCATCGGCTTTGCTGCTTTGATTCAGAACAGTGGCGTTCGGATTACGGATGTCGCCGTTGTCTACTTCGCCGTGATACGCTTCGACTCGCACATGCTCCGGATCGACGGCGCCGAGATGCACGCGAGCGCTGATCTGCAATGATTCGCCGACCAAGATGCTTTGCCGATCTTTGTTGACCACTTGCACATCGGAAATCTGCACTTGCGGCCAATCTTTTCGCATCTTCGCTTTCCACTGACTGAGGTGCGTCGCGGCCCCGCAGCCGTCACGAGAAAAATTTCCGTACGCCTGAGCTGCGGGAATATAAAGTTGCTCCGTGTATTCCTTCACCATCCGTTGCGTGTTGAAGACCGGCGTGACGCTGCGAATGGATTCGCGCATCAATTGTAACCAGGCGAGGGGAAGTTTGCCGTCGGGTTTGGCGTAATACAGCGGGACGATCTGGTTCTCGAGCAATTGATACAGACTGCTGGCGTCCACTTCATTTTGAAATTCAGTGGTGCCATTGTCGATCTCGGCGCCAATCGCCCAGCCGTTGCTGCCGTTGTAGCCTTCGCGCCACCAGCCATCGAGCACGCTCAGGTTAATCCCGCCGTTCGGCGCGGATTTCATTCCGCTGGTGCCGCTTGCTTCCAAGGGTCGTAACGGATGGTTCAGCCAAAGATCGACCCCCTGCACGAGCCGGCGCGCGATGTAGCTGTCGTAGTCCTCCAGGAAAACGACGCGATTTTCCAACCCGGGTTCACGGCTAAATCTGTAAACTTCCTGTATAAGCGCCTTGCCTGCTTCGTCACGCGGATGCGCTTTGCCAGCGAAAATGAACTGCACTGGCCGCGTAGCATCATTCACCAATCGCTTCAATCGCTCCTTGTCACTGAACAAAAGCGTGCCGCGCTTGTAAGTGGCGAAACGGCGCGCAAACCCGATGGTTAATATCTCCGGGTCAAGAATCCGATTGACCTTGCGAATTGACTCGGGGGATTCGCCCAGTCGCTCGCGACGCTGTCGTTCCCGGTCGCGTACAAAATCGATCAAGCGGCGTTTAAGTTTTTGATGTGTCTCCCAAAGTTGTGCGTCGTGAATATCTATGACGCCGCGCCAAAATTCCGGCTCGGTCAAGTGTTCCTCCCAGTCGCCGAGATGCTTCTGGTAGAGGTCCGCAAACTCCGGTGCCATCCACGTTTTAGTGTGAACACCATTGGTGATGTTGGTGATCGGTACTTCGTGGACTGGAACACCTGACCAGACATCTTTCCAAAGCGATCGAGTCACTTCACCGTGCAATTTACTAACGCCATTCGCGTGTCGACTCAGACGGAGCGCGAGAATGGTCATGCTGAACGGATCGTTGGGATTGAGTCGTGTGTGACCGAACGAGAACAGCTCATCGAATGGAATGTTTAGTTCCCTGGCGAACTTGCCGAAGTATTTTTGCATCATCTCGCGCGAGAATGAATCGTTTCCGGCCGGAACCGGAGTATGCGTAGTGAAAACGTTGGCCGCCGCTACGAGCTGAAGTGCCGAATAAAAATCGAGCTTCTTCTCAACAACATTGAGTCGAATGCGCTCCAGCGCCAGGAATGCTGAATGCCCCTCGTTCATGTGAAAAACGTCTGGCTGGATACCGAGCGCAGCGAGTGCTTTGACGCCGCCAATTCCAAGCATGATTTCCTGGCGCATTCGCATCTCCAGGTCGCCGCCGTAAAGCTCGGCAGTAATCAATCGGTCCTCCGGACTGTTTTCGGGAATATCCGTGTCGAGGAGGTATACGTTTATGCGGCCGACGCGCAGTTCCCAAATCCTGGCAAAAACTTCCCGGTCCAGAATCGGCACTGAGACACGAAGCTCGGTATCACCCCGCCGTACCTCGCGGATCGGCAGATGATAAAAATTTTGATTGAGATTAATGGCTTCCTGACGGCCTTCCTTATCGATCTGCTGCCGGAAATAGCCGTGCCTATACAGCAGACCAATTGCAACGAAATTCAGATCGAGATCACTGGCCGATTTGCAATGGTCGCTAGCGAGGATGCCCAGGCCGCCGGAGTAATTCGGGATCGACTCGTGAAAACCGAATTCCGCGGAGAAATAGGCAATGGGATTTTTGATCGCGCTGCCAGCGCCGGCTTTTCCGTAGGTATCGTGTCGTCCGAGATACTTTTCGAATTCTTCAAAGACTTGCTTTAGCTCGCGCACAAAATTTTTGTCCTGTGAAAGCTCTTCCAGCCGCGATTGCCGCGAGAGCTGGAGCATGCGGACCGGGTTATGATTTGTGCGGTTCCACAGCTCGGGATCGAGATGCCGGAACAAACGGCGCGCGGACGGCTCCCACGTCCACCAGAGATTGAAACTCATCTCCCGCAGCGGCTCGAGCGTGGCCGGTAGGATGGGAGTCACATTGTAAGTTTGAAAAGTCGGCATGCGAATGTTGCGTCACTGTAGCCGGGGTCGGCGACCCCGGTTCCAAAGATTGTCGAAACTAGTCAGCTCCTGCCGGAATCATCGACCCGGCTACAGGTCGCGGCGCAAGAATTAGCCCAAGAAAGAACCCGCAAATTAATCCGCACAGATGCGCAGCCATGCTGACCTGTGGAGTCGAAAGATCAAACGCGATTTGGATCCCAACGATCATTACCACGTTTCCCAGTCTTTGTTTTGCATACGGCACGTGGCGATGTCGCATTAGAAATCCCGCCCACGCGCCGACGATGCCCATGATCGAGCCTGACGCACCGATCAATTGAGCCGGTTGTACTACACCCATCAAGGTCAACCCCATAACGCCCGCGCCGGAGGCAAGCCCTGAAATCAAGTAACACAGGACGAAGCGCGTCGTGCCGATGGATCGTTCAAGCGCCGGGCCAAGAACATAAAGCGCGAAAACATTGAAAAGCAGATGGATGAAACCACCGTGCAAGAATAATGCCGTGAAAAACCGCCAGTATTCGTGCTGCACTACAACTGAGTAAGGTTCGAGCGCGCCGAGCCGATGCAGAACTTCCGGGTCGTTGAAATCGCCCACCGAGATTTCGAAGAGAAATGCAACCACGTTCAGAAGCATAAAGATGAGAACAGCTGGCGCGCTTCGGAATTGACGGAATCTGACGTTCAGTTTGATGCGCGACTGGGATCGGACGGAATCCAGCTGAATGGTTCACTTGGGATTCCAACTGGCGAAGCACATGGACTTGGTCGCGCAATTCATTCGTGGGATGCAGAATTTGAAGACGTGTGGCCAATTTTCGGGCCGATTTGTAATCGCCCCGAGTGGCGAGCTCGGTCATTTTGCGCAACCCAATTGCCGGAAGAAACAGCAAAACAAACCACGCGACGCCACCGATGTATCCGGCGGCGGCGCGCCAAAATAGCCACGCAACACCTGTGACCGTCAGCACGATAACCGCAGCGATACGCCAGCCATGATAAGGCGCGCCAGGCCGCCATGAGCGGGCTAACACCAGCAGCGATGAAATCACCGCTAGAAAAAGAAAGATGTGATTGAGATTCACAACGAACGTAAAAAGTTAAAAGAGTGACATCGTTATGAAGATTGGTTCCTAACCCAAGCCGGGGGTTCATGATTCGATACAGTTGTCACATCGATCTGACCTGAAACTGATTGACGGTTCGACGCTTCAACATTGTAACTTTTTTAACCCCTTTAACATTCGCACATGCTCATCACTGTCACTGATTATCTCGACGTCATCTCATCCTGGTGTTTCTGGTCTGAGCCGACATGGGCTGAATTGAAAAAGCGATACGGCGACCGAGTTAAATTTCAGTGGAAGATCGCGTTGATGGATCCAAGTGGTTTGCCTGCTTCGCGCGAGCAGGAGCAATGGTTCTATCGCCGCAGCGGAATGATGATGCGTTCACCGTTCATGCTTAATACAGACTGGTACGATCCGAGTCTGCCGGAGTGGCTCGCGCCGAATTGCGTGGCCGAAGCGGCCAAGGACTTTGGCTTTTCTGATGATCGAGTTCGTCTTGCCCTGGCTCATGCGGCGTTGCGGGAAGGCAAGAAAATCGCCGATTGGGAGGTCTCAGCTCGAATTGGCGCTGAAGCAGGTGGGATCGACACCGGAAAATTGCTCGAGCGCGCGAGATCGGAGGAAATCGAACAGCGCGTTCGCGCGTCGACGGCTGAATTTCACGCGCTCCAAGTCTCGCAGCGCCCAACATTTGTGATCGATACCGAGATTGGCGACCGCGCGGTTTTTTCGGGAGTTGTGAAACTCGAACCACTCGCAGCCACAATTGATTCGATGCTTGACGACGCAACTGTGTACGCGGCGCACAAGGCGCATTTTGGCGAGCCGCCGAAAAAGTGATCGTTATTGAGAAACTTCTCTCAGCTTGATAGGTTTGTTTTGTGAACTGCGAAAACAATAGGCAAAACTGCATGCGAGTCCGTTTATCCTCTTCCATGTTCAGGCGAGCGATGGAAAACACTTGGATGCGATGCATTCCAGATTGATCTTGCCAGTGCAGGATTGTTGCCTACAACTTCCCTTCGGCTTGCGATTATTAATCCAAGCTCTTCGTTGCGGTGAATCGCATCCGTGGCGAAGTCAGAGTGCCTCGGCGTCTGCGAATGCTACGCTGGGAATTGCGATAGATGGAAATACGGTGGCGCGGCGCACTCCCGTTCCGCCGGTCAGGAGCTTGATCTAATCTGCAACCACAAATTCGTGTAAACGGTCGGATTCGCGCCCGCGAAGTCCGGGTCATTATGGGGTCCACCGGCGAACAGCTCGGCGTCATGAGACTAAACGACGCCTTGCGCAGAGCTCAAACTCTTGGGCTCGACCTGGTCGAAGTCGCGCCCGCTGCCAACCCGCCGGTGTGTAAGATCATCGATTTTGGAAAATTCCGGTACGATATTTCCAAACACACCAAGGATAAAAAGCCGGCCAGCTCAAAGCTGAAGGAAATCAAGTTTCGCGTTAACATCGACGAGCACGATTATCTGACCAAGATCCGGCACGGTGAGGAATTTCTAGACCGCGGAAACAAGGTGCGGGTGCAACTGCAATTTCGCGGCCGCGAAATGGCGCATCAGGAATTTGGGATGCAGCTCGTTGAAAAAGTGCGCGACGATCTTTCCGGTATGTCGCAAGTGGAAATGGACCCAAAGATCACCGGTCGCAACATCACGATGACTCTGGCGCCTCTGCCGGCTAACCGCCGGAAGAGGCGATTTGCGCCGCCACTAAAAACAGATGACGAGACGGAGGGCATCCCTTCGGCGACTGACACGTAATCGTGTGGCATACCGCGCGCTTCGGCCGACTCGCGCGGGCATGCAGGTTGCTGTAGGTGCGCTGTCCTCAGCGAAGGCGGGCGGCGCTGGCCTGCTCGTAAATGCTTTCGGAGCTGTGTCGCTTTCCGTTCAGGGCCTCTTTTTGGCTGCGGGCGACTTGCCGGGCGAACTTCCTGGCGGCGGCGGTGGCGGAGTCAGTGGCGTTTGTTCCGCAAGTTTCTGTTCCAGCCGTTGTTTGCGCGCTTTGGCCTCCTGATTGTTGGAATCCATCTTTAACGCTTTCTCGGTGTCGGCCAACGAGTTTTTAATGTCGTTCTTTAGCTCGTAGATATAAGCGCGATAATTGAGATACCGGACTTCGTTCGGCTTGAGCTTGATGACTTCGGAGTAATCGGCGAGCGCCTTGTCATAATCCTGTATTTTCATCTCCACTGCCGCGCGTTGTTCATAAACGCGCACGTCTTGCGGAGTCAGTTTGGCCGCTTCTGTGTAGTCTTGGATGGCGTCCTGAAACTGCTGATTGCTCGCGCCTGCGTATCCGCGTCGTTGATAAACAGCCGCGAGTTCATCCGTGTACTTATGGTCCATTGCGGTGGCTTTACGAAGTAGTTCAACCGCTTTGTCCCAATCCTGGTTCTTAGCAGCCTCAGCGCCTTCTCGGGCCAGTTTGTTTGCTTCAACATTTTTCTTCGGTTCCGCCGCGGATACCTGTGAAACGCAGAGCGCCAGGGCAGTGATGACAGTAAAGGCAAAACATTTTTTCATGATTTCTGTTGGACGTTAATGTTCTTAGACAATTCGAACCTGAAGAGGTCAATAGTTGGGTCTAAACCCAACAGTTTCAAGTCTGTTCGGGGGAATGCGCCTGTTCGATATCGATTTTTGACTCGGGCTCGGCTGCAGCATGCTCACCGGGGGCCGACTCATCCACGCGTATGATGCGCACGGCGTGACCGATGGTCTCATCAATTTTAATTAGCGCTCCGCGCAGGCGTACCTCGCCACCGGCCACGGGGAATGAGGCAGGCAGATTCGAGATGAATCGGGTCATGATTGGATCGATGGCGCGGCCGAGGATAGAGTTAACAGGTCCGCACATGCCGGCATCGCACATGAATGCTGTGCCGCCGGGAAAGATTTGCTCGTCGGCTGTCTGAACATGAGTGTGAGTGCCGATGACAGCTGAGACTTTTCCGTCCAGAAAACGGCCCATGGCGATCTTCTCACTTGTGGTTTCTCCGTGAACGTCGACAAGAATATTTGCCGTCTCCTCGCGCATCTTCGTAACCGCTGTTTCGACAGCACGGAACGGGTTTTCCAAAATCGGCTGCATAAACGTGCGTGCCTGCACATTGATGACGCCGATTTTGCCCTTCGCGGTTTCCAAGACAATCGATCCGCTTCCGGGCGCCCCGTCGGGATAATTCACCGGACGCAATAAACGCGGTTCGGTGCCGATGAATGCAAGGATTTCTTTCTGATCCCAAATATGATCGCCGGTGGTGATGACTGAGACACCGGCTCGCAAAAGATCAATCGTGATTTTCCCCGTTATTCCGCGGCCCCCTGCCGCGTTCTCGCCGTTGACGATGATGAAATCCAAGGTGTGCTTCGACTTCAGCTCCGGCAGCCGGCGAATGACTGCTGTGCGTCCCGGCTCACCAACAATGTCGCCAAGAAAAAGAACGGTTAGCATTCTGAGAGCATCGTATTAGAGCGCTTTCAAACGTCGATGTGAAAATTGATGGCGAGATCCAAATGACCCGCCTTCGCCAAGCTTCGGCGTGGCGGAAGAAGAATGAATCAACGACAAACCACGAAACGCGAAAGGCGAAGTTTCGTCATTCAGCCTTCGTCATTGTTTCGTCATTCGTCATTCGAACTTCGTCATTTTTATTCCCCGCGATCTTTCCAACGGCTCTTCAAGCGGAAGAAAACGTCAGCGTCCTCGGCAGCAAACCGAAATGGAGCGTGCTCGAGAAATATCAGGAAACCATTACCCACGATGAATTCAAC
>WNFU01010774.1_pt1 | contig 14859 bp, 10 predicted proteins | sample 5400121 | NCBI WGS metagenome assembly WNFU01 (sample SAMN13153360, study PRJNA577476) | soil metagenome | isolation source: 100 cm soil or saprolite under grassland replicate 1 | place: USA:California | collected 2016-06-15
TTCATCCAGGGCATCGTCGCCAAGAACAAGCTGATGAAGCAGCCCATGGTCGTCATCAACAAGGCGGGCGGCGCGGGCGCGGAAGGCTTTCTCGACGTCAAGGAGGCGAAAGGCGACCCGCACAAGCTCATCATTACCCTGTCCAACCTGTTCACCACGCCGCTTGCGACCCACACGCCGTTCAACTGGCGCGACCTGACGCCGGTGCAGATGATGGCGCTCGACAATTTCGTCCTCTGGGTCAACGCCGAGACGCCCTATAAAACCCCAAAGGAGTATGTCGCGGCGGTCAAGGCGGGAGAAGGCAAGTTCAAGATGGGCGGCACGGGCTCCAAGCAGGAGGACCAGATCATCACCGTCGCCATCGAGAGGCAGACCGGCGCGAAGTTCACCTATATCTCCTACCGCGGCGGGGGCGAAGTCGCCGTGCAGCTCGTCGGCAAGCACGTCGATTCGACGGTCAACAACCCGATCGAAGCGGTGGCGCAATGGCGGGCGGGAGCCCTGCGGCCGCTGTGCGTATTCGACGCCAAGCGTATGCCCTACAAGACCAAGATAACCAAGACGATGTCCTGGTACGACATTCCCACTTGCAAGGAAACGGGTCTGGACGTCGAGTACCTGATGCTGCGCGGGATTTTCATGCCCGGCGGCGTCACCGAGGAGCAGGCGCAATACTACGTGGACGTCCTCAAGAAAGTGCGGGAAACCCCCGACTGGAAGAGTTTCCTCGAGCAGGGCGCGTTCAACCAGACCACCTTGAACGGGAAAGACTACGAGGCCTGGGTGGCGCGCGAGGAGGCGCGGCACATCCTGCTCATGAAAGAAGCCGGGTTCCTCGCCAAATAGGTTCCGGGTCGCGGCATCGGGAGGCGACAGGCATGCAAAACGAGAAGCAGCAATCGGCCGCGTCGGTGAGAGCGATGGAGCTCGGCGTCGCCGCGGTCGTGCTCCTGTTCGGCGCCGTAGTCGTGTTCGACAGCTATCGTGTCGGTGCCCGGTGGGGGGATGACGGGCCGCAGGCCGGCTACTTTCCGTTCTACGTCGGGCTGTTGATCTGCTTCTCCAGCGCCGCGGTCTTCGCGGCCGCGTTACGAAACGCGACTCTCGCGGCCGAATCGTTTGTGTCGCGCGAGGGGCTGAAGATGATCCTCACGGTCCTCGTGCCGACCGTGGTCTACGTCGCGCTGATCGCATCTTTGGGTTTCTACCTGGCTTCCACGCTCTATATCGCGTATTTCATGTGGCACCTGGGCAAGTACTCCTGGGTCAAGATCGTGCCGGTGGCGGTCGGCGTGAGCGTGGCGTTTTTCCTGATCTTCGAAATTTGGTTCGCGGTGCCTCTTCCCAAGGGACCGCTCGAGGCCGCGCTGGGCCTTAATTAAGCGCGCCCCCGGCGCCAGGTCACACCGGGAAAGGGGAGGCCAGGTGGAAGAGATCAACGCACTGCTGCAGGGATTCGGGGTCGCGCTGTCCCCGTTCAACCTGCTGCTGATGTTTGCCGGCGTGGTCCTGGGCATCATCATCGGGGTGCTGCCGGGCCTGGGCGGGGCAAACGGCGTCGCGATCCTGCTGCCGCTGACGTTTACAATGGCGCAGCAGCCCGGCGGCACGACCTCCGCGATCATCCTGCTCTCGTGCATCTACTGGGGCGCCCTGTTCGGGGGCGCGATCACCTCGATTCTTTTCAACATTCCCGGCGAGCCCTGGTCGGTAGCGACCACCTTCGACGGCCATCCGCTGGCGCAGAAGGGGCGCGCGGGCAACGCGCTGACCGCCGCCTTCACCTCCTCGTTCTTCGGGGCGCTGGTGGCGGTGATCATGATCACCTTCCTCTCGCCCGTCGTGGCGGGCTTTGCGCTGCGGTTCGGGCCGCCTGAATTCTTTTCGGTGTACCTGCTCACTTTCTGTGCTTTCGTCGGCATGAGCGGGGGCAACGCGGCAAAGACCGTCGTATCGATGATGATCGGGTTCGCGCTGGCCGCGGTCGGCCTGGACAGCGTCACCGGGACGCTGCGCCTCACGTTCGGATTTACCTCGCTCCTGAAAGGATTCGATTTCCTGATCGCCGTGATCGGTCTGTTCGGCATCGGCGAAATTCTGGAGACACTGGAGGAAGGCCTTGCCTTCAAGGGGGCGAGCGCACGAATCAACATGAAGGTCGTCCTCGAGACTTGGAAGGAATTGCCGCGCTACTGGGCGACCTCCCTTCGCAGCGCGGCGGTCGGCTGCTTCATGGGCATTGTTCCGGGCGGCGCCACGCCCGCTTCGTTCATGAGCTATGGGCTGGCACGGCGCCTCTCGAGGGACGGCGGGGACTTCGGCAGCGGCAAGGTCGAGGGGGTCGTGGCCCCGGAAACCGCCGCCCACGCGGCGGGCACCTCGGCGCTCCTGCCGATGATCACGCTCGGGGTCCCGGGATCGCCGACCGCGGCGGTGCTGCTCGGCGGACTCTTGATCTGGGGGTTGCAGCCCGGGCCGCTCTTGTTCGTCGAAAAACCGGAATTCGTGTGGGGCCTGATCGCCAGCATGTATCTGGGCAATATCGCCGGGCTGATCGTCGTATTGACCTGTGTGCCGCTGTTTGCGGCGATCCTGCGCGTTCCGTTCTCGATCATCGCGCCCGTCATCATCGTGATCTGCGCGATCGGCGCCTACACCGTGCACAATTCGATGTTCGACGTCTGGCTGATGGTCGTGTTCGGGGTGATCGGATACGCCTTCAAGAAGCTCCGCTATCCGCTCGCGCCGCTCGTGCTTGCGCTCGTGCTGGGCGACCGCGCCGAGGAGAACTTCCGCAACGCGATCAAGGGCTCGCAGGGCGACCTGGCGGTGTTTTTCTCGAACGGGCTGGTCGGCGGTTTGACCGCCCTCGCGCTGGTGCTGCTGTTCTGGCCGCTCATCAGAGCGGGGTGGGGCGTCGTGCTCGGAAAACGCTGATACGGGTCGGACTCAGGCGGGGCTCTCGACCCGCTGCCTGAGGCGCGACAGCGTCTCCGGAGTTAGGTTGAGGTAGGACGCCAGCTCTTTTTTGGGTATGCGGCCGAGGAGGTCCTGGTGCTTGCGCATGAAGCGCGCCAGGCGTCCCGGCGCATCGAGCAGGTGAAGCGTGATGGTATGCGCCATCACCTCGGACATCAGCCGCATGACTTCGTACTCGAAACGCAGCTTTACGTCCGTTTGGCGCTCGAGGAACTCGACCCAGTGGGGCATCGACAGGCGAGCTACGCGAACCTTGGTGACCGCGGCGATGCTGTAGGGGATGGGGGTCTTCAACCGCCACGCGGCGTAGGAGGTGTCCATATCGGTTTCAGCGGCGAAGCGCAGTATCATCTCCCTGCCCTGGGGGTTGCTGACGACCCGCTTCAGGATCCCCTCCAGGATGAAGAACTGCTCCATGCTCGTGCTCCCCTGGCGCACCAGCGGCTCGCTTTTCCGGTATTCCGCGATCTCCAGCTGCGGCTCCAGGTCATCCCACGCGGAGGCTGGCATTTCGCGCAGCACCAGGTTTTGCTTGAGCTGCAGACGAATCGTGTTGCGCTGGGGATGGTTGACGATGGTCGACACGGCTGGCGGAATTTGGCGCGGGCAACGGGGAATTAAGCGGGATTTATTGACCCCAGTCAAGGTTGACTGACGGCCAGACTCCTAAACTTTCAGACCTGATTTTTTGGCGTCTCGCGGGACCCGCGTCCCCTCGCAAATGCGGGAATCTCTCTAAGGAGGCGGTATGGGAACCGTTGAACCGCAAATCGCGCAATCGGGCGGCGTACAAGAAGTGACCGACGGCTTTCATCTGGTCATCGATGCCCTCAAGCTCAACGGCATCGACACGATCTTCGGTCTGCCCGGCATCCCGATCACCGACTTCACCCGCATGGCACAGGCCGCAGGCCTGCGCGTGATTTCGTTCCGCCATGAGCAGAATGCCGGCAACGCCGCCGCCATCGCCGGCTTCATGACGCAAAAGCCGGGCATCTGCCTGACGGTGTCCGCGCCGGGTTTCCTCAATGGGCTCACGGCGCTAGCCAATGCCACGACCAATTGCTTCCCGATGATCCTTATCAGCGGCTCCTCCGAGCGGGAGATCGTGGATCTCCAACAGGGTGACTACGAGGAGATGGACCAGCTGGCCGTCGCCAGGCCGCTCGCCAAGGCCGCCTTCCGCGTGCTGCACGCCGAGGACATCGGCGTGGGCATCGCGCGCGCGATCCGCGCCGCCGTTTCCGGCCGCCCGGGCGGCGTGTACCTGGATCTTCCGGCAAAGCTGTTCGCGCAGACGATGGACGCGGCGGCCGGAAAGACCTCATTGATCAAGGTCGTCGACGCGGCGCCGCGCCAGATCCCGGCCCAGGACGCCGTGAAGCGCGCCGTCGACCTGCTCAAGAGCGCGAAGAAGCCGCTGATCGTTCTCGGCAAGGGCGCTGCCTATGCTCAGGCCGACAACGAGATCCGATCGCTCGTCGAGAAGACCGGCATTCCGTATCTGCCGATGTCCATGGCCAAGGGCCTGCTGCCCGACACGCACGAGCAGTGCGCTTCCGCCGCCCGGTCTTTCGTGCTGCCCGAGGCGGACGTGGTGATGCTGATCGGCGCGCGCCTCAACTGGCTGCTCTCGCACGGCAAGGGCAAGACCTGGGGCGGCAAGGACCACAAGAGCTGGGGCGGGCAGAAATTCATTCAGGTCGACATCTCGCCGCAGGAGGCCGACAGCAACGTGCGCATCGACGCCCCCGTCGTCGGCGACATCGGTTCCTGCGTGTCGGCGCTGCTCGCTGGCATCGGCGCGAGCTGGCCCAAGCCGCCGGCGGAGTGGCTAAGCGCTATCGCCGAGCGCAAGAAGAACAACATCGCCAAGATGGCCGAGACGCTGGCCAAGAATCCCTCGCCGATGAACTTTCACAGCGCGCTGAACGTGGTGCGCGACATCATCAAGGCCAACCCGGACGCCATCCTGGTCAACGAAGGCGCCAACGCGCTCGACTTCACCCGCAGCATCGTCGACATGGCTTCGCCGTCGCGGCCGCCGTGGTCAGCCGCCAGCCGGTGATCGCGATCGAGGGCGACAGCGCCTTCGGCTTCTCCGGCATGGAAGTCGAGACCATTTGCCGCTACAACCTGCCGGTGTGCGTGGTGGTCTTCAACAACAACGGCGTCTACCGCGGCACCGACGTCAATCCGACCGGCGGCCCCGACGTGGCACCCACCGTGTTCGTCAAGGGTGCGCGCTACGACAAGCTGATCGAGGCCTTCGGCGGCGTGGGCGTGCACGCCACGACCCCGGCCGAGCTGCGCAAGGCCATGGAAGAAGCCATCCGCTCGCGCAAGCCCACGCTCATCAATGCCGTGATCGACGAAGCCGCCGGCACCGAAAGCGGTCGCATCACGAGCCTGAATCCGAAAAGCGGGGAAAAGAAATAATGGAAGCACTGAAGGGAGTCCGGATCCTCGACATGTCGCACGTGCAGGCGGGGCCGACCTGCTCGCAGTTGCTCGCCTGGATGGGCGCCGACGTCATCAAGTTCGAGAATCCGCAGGGCGACGCGACGCGCGGGCAGCTGCGCGACGTGCCGAACGCCGACAGCCTGTATTTCACGATGCTCAACTGCAACAAGCGCTCGATCACGGTCAACATGAAGACCGCCGAGGGCAAGCAGGTGTTCGTCGACCTGCTGGGGAAGTGCGACATCATCATGGAGAATTTCGGGCCCGGCGTGCTCGACCGGCTCGGCTTCAGTTGGGAGAAGATTCACCAGATCAACCCCCGCATCGTGATGGGCTCGATCAAGGGCTTCGGCTCTTCCGGGCCGTACGCCGACTTCAAGGCCTACGAGAACGTGGCGCAGGCGATGGGCGGCTCCATGAGCACCACCGGCGTGCCGGAGGGACCGCCTTTTGTGACCGGCGCCCAGATCGGCGACACGGGCACGGGTTTGCACCTGGCCATCGGATTGCTCGCTGCCCTGCACCAGCGCGATCGCACCGGAAAAGGGCAATACGTCGAGGTCGCGATGATGGACGGGGTAATGAACCTGTGCCGCGTCAAGTTCCGCGACCACCAGCGGCTGACGCGCCAGTCGCTTTCGGAATATTCCGTGCCTACGCAGCAGGGAATGGGCGCCGTGCCGCGCGCCGGCAACGACTCGGGCGGCGGCCAGCTCGGCAACGCCATCCACTGCAAGCCGCACGGGCCCAACGACTGGCTTTACGTGGTGGTGCAGGAAGCCGTCTGGGAAGGGCTGGCCAACCGCATCGGTCCGGAACTCGGCATGCCGGGCCTCGCGACCGATCCCCGCTTCGCGAAGATCGCCGATCGCCGCAAGAACCAGAACGAGATGTGGGCGCTGATCACGAAGTTCGCCGCGAACTACACCAAGCGCGAATACATGGCGATCCTGAACCCGCTGGACGTGCCCTGCGGTCCCATCATGGGCACCGAGGACCTGGCGAACGACGAGCACGTGAGGGGGCGCGACATGTGGGTGGAGCTCGACCACCCGCAGCGCGGCAAGTGGTACAACGTCGGCATGCCGATCAAGCTTTCCGATTCGCCCGCGCGCATCGAGCGCTCACCGCTCTTGGGCGAGCATACCGACGAGGTTCTCAAGGAAGTTCTCGGCTACGACGAAACCAAAATCGCCGGTCTGAGGCGGGCGGGCGCTTTCTCGGTACCCCCGAAGAAGGCGTAGCGATGAAGATAGCGATCATCGGGCAGCAGGACTTCGGCAAAGCCGTGCTGGAGGCATTTCTTGCGCGCGGCGACGAAGTCGCCGGCGTGTTCTGCGCTCCCGAGAAGGAAGGCGCAAAGGCCGATCCGCTGAAGGTGGCGGCACAGGAAAAAGGGCTCAAGATCTTCCAGTTCGCGTCCCTGCGCAACAAGGAAGCTATGGACGCGATGCGCGCACTGAACGCGGATCTCGGCATCATGGCCTTCGTGCTGCAGTTCGCGCCGCAGGAATTCGTGAAAATCCCGAGGAAAGGCACGATCCAGTATCACCCGTCGCTGCTGCCGAAGTACCGCGGCCCGAGCTCGATCAACTGGCCGATCATACGCGGCGACACCAAGACCGGACTGTCGATCTTCCGGCCGACCGATGGTCTGGACGAAGGCCCCGTGATATTGCAGAAGGAAACGCCGATCGGCCCGGATGACACGCTCGGCAGCGTCTATTTCGATCGCTTGTTCCCGATGGGGGTGGCGGCGATGCTCGAAGCGGCCGACCTGGTGATGGCGGGCAAGCACCGCGAAATAGTCCAGGAGGAAGCTCGCGCGAGCTATGAAGGCTGGTGCCGCGCCGCCGAGGCCAGACTGAATTGGGCGAGCCACGTCGATTTCATCTACAACCTCATACGCGGCTGCAACCCCGCTCCCGGCGCCTGGACGACGTTGAACGGAAAGAAACTGCAGATCTTCGACAGCCGCAAGCATGTGTTCCGTACCTTCGGCGCAGTGAAAGGCAAGATCGGCGAGATTGCCGAAATCGGCGCCGCGAGTTTCTTCGTGACCGCCCAGGGAGGGCGGATCGAGGTCCTCAAGGCCAAGCACGAAGACGGCAAGAAACTCTCCGCGGCGGAATTTGTGGCCCAGAACGGACTTACTCCGGGCACCATGCTCGGAAGCTGACCCGGGCCCGAGCAGGCGCCGGCGGCCCGCGGCTAAAGCGCCCGTAGCCCGTCGCGTTTTTCCTTCGCGGGTGCTCCTGAAAATTTTGCGCGCCCCGCGCAAACCATCGCGCCCGTCACGGCTCCCCGCCGGCTCCGGTCCGGGTGCGGGCGCTCAGGATGATTTGACTGTTCCACTATTCACTGTAAAAATGTCGCCTAGGATTTTGTTTATTCAATAACTTACGGACTTTCAGGTACGGCCTCAGGAAGCGGTTTCTGCCGGGCCGACGAGCTTCTGTATTTATCCCGTCGGTGCACCCGCGATGCAGCGTCCAGCCGCTCCGGGAGGGCCGATTTCAGAAGGGGGTTAGCGTAAAATGCAAGGGCGACTCGGGGGCACATTCCCTCGTTGAACAACAATAAGAACAAACCGGAGAGGCAATGAGCAAAGCGGGGTTCTGGAAAAAAGACTGGTTTCTCGGTCTGGGGGTTACGCTCGCGCTGCTGTTTGCAGGCGGCTCCCAGCTCATCCAGGGCCTCGAGCGCTCGGCCTACGACTGGGGCGTCCGGGCCTCTTCGCGTGCTCCGTCCGACAAGGTGGCGATCATCGCGATCGACGATCAATCCTTAAGCAATATCGGCCGGTGGCCGTGGTCGCGCGAGGTCATGGCAAAGATGACGGATAAGCTTGCTGTGGCTAAGGCCAAGCTTATCGCCAATACCGTGCTGTTCTTCGAACCGCAGCTCGATCCCGGTCTCGTCTACGTAAACAAGCTTCAAGAGATTTACGGTCGGCTCGTTCCCGCGGGTACTGACCCGAACAAGCCGCCGCGTGGTCTTTCATCCGAGTTGGCGCAGATCGGGACAACGCTGCGCGAAGCCGAGAGCGCGCTCAACCCCGACCGCAAGCTCGCCGAGAGCTTCGAAAAAGCCGGCAACGTCCTGCTGCCCATAGACGTCGCGTGGGGCGAACCGCGCGGGAAACCCGACAGGCCATTACCCGAGTTCGTCGTGAAAAACGCGCTGCCGAAAGTATCAACGGGCGAAGATCTTCCGCTATTGACTCGGGCCTTGCAATATCCGATCGAGAACCTCGGCAAAGAAGCTGTTGGTCTCGGCCATCTCAATCTCTGGAAAGACATCGACGGCACTGTTCGATCCGAGCCGCTCGTTGTTGCTTATTTTGATCACTATTTTCCATCGCTGTCGATGATGATCGCGGCGAGGAGCCTCAATCTGGGGGTCGGCGACATCGCGGTCCAGCTTGGCGAGGGCGTGCGGCTCGGCAAGCTCAAGATCACGACCGATTCGGCCTTGCTGATGAACACATATTTCTACAAGGATCGCGACGGCCGACCGGCGTTCCAGGTCGATTCGTTTTACGATCTTTACTCCGGCAAGATCCCGGTCGACAAGTATCGGGACAAGATCGTCCTGATTGGATTTACCGCATCTGGCCAGACGGAGCTTCCGGCCACACCGATCTCGCCCGCAATGCCGCCGGTGCTGACGCTCGCGCACGCGGTGTCGTCGATACTGCAGGAACATTTCTTTGTGCGCCCGACCTGGGGAATCTGGGTTGAGTTCCTGGTGTTTGTCTTGATCGCGGCCTACCTGATCGTGCTGCTGCCACGGCTCTCCGCGGGCGTGGGGGCTGGGGCGACTATCGGCGTTGCGGCGCTTCTGCTCGCCGCGCACTTCGTCCTCATGACGGGCCAGGGCGTGTGGCTGCAGTTGATGCAGCCGCTCGCTCTCTTGGTGGTCGGCCACGTTTTGCTGGTGACGAAACGCTTCGTCGTCACCGAGCGCGGCAAGGAAGTGTCCGACGCGCAGTCGGCCGCCAATGCGCGCATGCTCGGCCTCGCCTTCCAGGGGCAAGGCCAGCTCGACATGGCCTTCGACTACTTCCGCAAGGTGCCGCTGGACGACACCGTGATGGACAATCTCTACAATCTCGCGCTCGACTTCGAGCGCAAGCGCCAGTTCAACAAGGCCGAAGCGGCGTTCCGCTACATGGCCGACTACAACCCGAAATTCCGGGATCTCGAGGCGAAATTGTCGCGCGCCAAGCAGATGTCGGAAACGGTCATCCTCGGCGGCGCGCAGACCCACCCCGGCGGCACGCTTGCGCTCGGCGCAGGCACCGAGAAGCCGATGCTCGGTCGCTACCAGGTGGAAAAAGAGCTCGGCAAGGGCGCCATGGGCGTCGTGTATCTCGGCAAGGACCCGAAAATCGGGCGCGTCGTGGCGATCAAGACCATGGCGCTTTCGCAGGAGTTCGAGGCCGACGAGCTCGCCGAGGTCAAGGAGCGTTTCTTCCGCGAGGCCGAGACCGCGGGGCGCCTGAGCCATACCAATATCGTGACCATCTTCGACGCCGGCGAGGAGCACGACCTGTGCTACATCGCAATGGAACTCCTGAAGGGCAAGGACCTGGTTCCGTTCACCAAGCAGGGCAATACGCTGCCGATCGAGAAGGTCGTGTCGATCATGGGGCGCGTGGCCGATGCGCTCGGTTACGCGCACAAACAAAACGTCGTGCATCGGGACGTGAAGCCGGCCAACGTCATGTACGAACCGGAGAACGATGTGGTCAAGGTGACCGATTTCGGGATCGCCCGCATCACCGATTCGTCCAAGACCAAGACCGGGATGGTGCTCGGGACGCCCTCCTACATGTCTCCGGAACAGCTGCAGGGCAAGAAGATCGACGGCCGCAGCGACCTGTTCTCGCTCGCGGTGAGTCTCTACCAGCTCGCCTGCGGAAAGCTTCCTTTCGAGGGGGATTCGATGGCGCAGCTCATGTACAAGATTGCCAACGAGCACGCGCCGGACATCCTGCAATACAACCCGTCGCTTCCGCCGGCGTTCGTCGCTTTCCTGGACAGAGCCATGTCCAAGGAAGCGGGCGAGCGCTACCAGACGGGCGAGGAATTCGCGGCTGCGTTGCGGGCCACCTCGGGCGGCGCCGCTGCGGCGGCGACCGGTGCCGGGGTTGACATCAGTCTCTGAGACTCTTTGAGCATCATGACTTTATCGGGGGCGCTGGAGATCGCGAGTTGCACCGATCCCGGAATGGTCAGGTCCCACAACGAGGACTCGATCGCTTCCGACGGGGACAAGGGCCTCGCCGTGCTCGCCGACGGCATGGGCGGATACAACGCGGGCGAGGTGGCGAGCGGCATGGCCACGACGGTGATCATTACCGAGCTGCAGCAATTGCTGGAGAAGAAGGTGCCGTACGAGACCGATGCACACAGCGGCCAAGTGATCGCGCACCAGCTGCTGCGCGAACAGATCGCCAAGGCGAACACGTCGATCTACCAGGCCTCCCAGAGCCAGCCCCAGTACGCGGGGATGGGAACGACTCTGGTCGTCGCGCTGTTCTACGACAACAAGATGACCGTCGCGCATATCGGGGATTCGCGCCTGTACAGGCTGCGAGGCGGCCAGTTCAAGCAGGTGACCAGAGACCATTCGCTCCTCCAGGAGCAGATCGACAGCGGCGTGATCACGCTGCAGCAGGCCAAGCAGTCGCAGAACAAGAATCTGGTCACCCGCGCGCTCGGCATCGACCCGATTGTCGAGGCGGAGATCCACGACTACGACACGCGACCGGGCGACATCTATCTGCTCTGTTCCGACGGCCTTTGTGATATGGTGAGCGACGACGATATCGGCCTGGCGCTGCAGACGCTCAGCTCCAACCTGAAATTATGTGCCCAGCACCTGGTGCAATCGGCCAATGACAACGGCGGCCGGGACAATGTTTCGGTGATATTGGTCCGGGTGCTGCGAGGCTATCCGGCGCCGCGCGGCATGATGGGCAGGATGATGGGCTGGTTTAGATAGTTCGAGCAGAGGGATACTGCTATGGCGAAGCTGATACTCAGCATGGACGCCCTGATACTCAAGGAGATCACCTTGAGCAAGGAACGTACCACGATCGGCCGCAAGCCGCACAACGATATCCAGATCGACAACCTCGCGGTGAGCGGAGAGCACGCCGTCATCGTCACCATCCTGCAGGACTCGTTTCTCGAGGACCTCGGAAGCACCAACGGCACCGTGGTCAACGGCCAGCCGGTCAAGAAGCACTTCCTGCAGAACAACGACATCATCGAGCTCGGCAAATACAAGCTGAAATATGTGAACGAGGCTCCTGCGCCTCAAGCCAAGGCGGCCGATTTCGAGAAGACCATGGTGCTTCGCCCCGGGGCGGCGAAGATCGCCGCCTCGGCGGCCGCGCCCGCCGCTGGCCCGGCGGCGACTGCCGGCGGAGCGAAGAGCTTCGGGGACACGATGGTGAGTCAGGGTGCGACAACGGGCGCGCCGGTCGCAACCGCCACGCCCGCTGCGCAGAAGAACGCGGCGCTGCAGCTTCTTTCGGGCCCCAACGCCGGCAAGGAGCTCGATCTCACCAAGCCGCTTACCACGCTTGGCAAACCCGGTGTCCAGGTCGCCGTGATCACGCGGCGGCCGCAAGGGTTTTTCATCACCCATGTCGAGGGGGCAAGCTTTCCGGTCGTCAACGGCAAGCCCATCGATGCTCAGGCGCACGCTTTGAACGACCATGACGTGATCGAACTGGCCGGGGTCAAGATGGAATTCTTCTTCAAGACCTGAGATCCAGGTCTCACCGAGCCCGCCCGGAGGAGGGAGCTTGAAGCAGCACATCGTCCGGATCGCGCTCGGCCTGCTGGTCGCGCTGGTATTGGTAGGCCACGCCGCGAAGCTTTACCAGGTCGGCTTCATCGCCCAGCTCGACAACATCATCTACGATTACCGGCTGCGGCTGACCATGCCGGCAACCGTCGATGACCGCATCGTCATCCTCGACATCGACGAGCGCAGCATCGACCCGCGTGCTCTCGGGCACTGGCCTTGGGGGCGGGACAAAATCACGGCCTTGCTGCAAAAGCTTTTCGACAAGTACGGCGTACTTCTCGTCGGTATCGACGTGATCTTCGCCGAGCCGGACACAAGCTCGGGTTTGCCGGTGCTGGAACGGCTGGCGAGGACGAAGCTGAAGGCGGTCCCGTCGTTCCAAGCGGCCTTGAACGAGCTGCGCTCTCAGCTGGACTACGATGCGATATTCGCGAAATTCATCCGGGGCCGACCGGTTGTGCTCGGCTACTACTTCAGCAGCGAGGAGAAAGCGACGGAAAGCGGCGCGCTTCCGGAACCGGTCCTGCCCGCGGGCACGTTTGCAGGAAGGGCGATCGCTTTCACCACTTGGAAAGGCTACGGCGGAGTTTTGCCGGAATTCCAAGCGAGCGCCGCCAACACCGGGCACACCAATCCCCTGGTCGACCCGGACGGCGTGTCGCGGCGCGTGCCGATGCTCGAGGAATTCAAGGGCGGGTATTACGAAGCGTTGTCGCTCGCAGTGGTACGTCTTTACGTCGGTATGCAGGAAGCAGCGCGCAGCAACAGCAAGATCGTTACCCTTCCCAAGGTCATACCGGGGTTTCCTCCGGAGCGCTTCATCACCAAGGGTTATTCCGGGCTGGAATGGCTTGAAGTCGGGCCGCTGAGGATCCCCGTAGACGAAAACGTCAGTGCGCTGGTGCCTTACCGCGGCGCCAAAGGCAGTTTCCCCTACATTTCACTGGCCGACGTCTGGCTCGACAACGTGCCGGCGGAAAAGCTGAAAGGGAAGATTGCCCTGATCGGCACCACGGCACAGGGCCTCTTTGACCTGCGGTCCACGCCGGTGGCCGAGGTCTATCCCGGCGTCGAAATCCACGCCAACCTCATCGCGGGGATGCTCGACGGCAAACTCAAGCAGAAGCCGCCGTACATGCTGGGAGCGGAGGTGGTCTTGCTCGTCATCGGCGGCGTCGTGCTGTCGCTGCTGATCCCGATGCTGGCACCGCTTTGGGCCACGGTCGCCGCGGTAATCGGCATGGCCCTGATCACCCTGATCAACCTGGGGGTCTGGTCGTATGCGGGATCGGTGTTGCCGCTCGCTGCATCGATCCTGATGACGGCGACTCTTTACACCGTCAACATGGCTTATGGCTACTTCGTCGAGGCGCGTTCCAAGCGCCAATTCACCGAGCTGTTCGGGCAGTACGTTCCGCCCGAGCTCGTGGACAAGATGGCCGAAGACCCGGAAAAGTACAACATGGAGCCGCGCAACGCCGAGCTCACCATCCTGTTTTCCGACGTGCGCGGCTTTACCGGCATTTCCGAGGCGCTCAGCCCCGAACATCTGCGCGAGTACATCAACGAGTACCTGACCGAGATGAGCACCATCATCCGCAGCAAGTACAAGGGTACGCTCGACAAGTACATGGGCGACGCCATCATGGCATTTTGGGGAGCGCCGGTGGAGGACCCGGGTCACGCGCGCAACGGCGTGCTCGCCGCGCTCGAGATGCAACGCGAATGCGCGGCCTTGAACCAGAAGTTCGCGAGGCGCGGCTGGCCGCCGCTGAAGATCGGTATTGGCGTAAACTCCGGCGGCGTGCGCGTCGGCGACATGGGGTCTCAGGTGAGAAGGGCGTACACTGTGATGGGTGATCCGGTCAATGTTGCCTCCCGGCTCGAAGGCCGCACCAAGCACTACGGCGTGGCAATCCTCGTCGGCGAGGCCACGAAGGCGGCTGTCACGGACGTCGTGTTCCGCGAGGTCGACCGCATAAAGGTGAAAGGCAAGGACGATGCAGTGACTGTTTATGAGCCCGTTGGCTTGGAAGTCGAAGTCGACAGGAAGACGCGGGAAGAGCTGAAACTCTGGAACCAAATTCTGAAGTCATACCGCGCGCAGCACTGGGACGAGGTGGAGGTAGGCCTTCTCAACCTGCAGCGCATGAATTCCGGCTGCGCCCTCTACGAGCTCTACGCCCGGGAAGTGGCAGACAAGCGCCGCAACCCGCCGCCGGCCGACTGGAACGGCGTGACCGTGTTCGACGAAAAATAGCGGTGGGCGCCGGTCCATGAAGCTGAGGATCCTGGGATGCAGCGGCGGAATAGGCGGCCGGCACCTGCGCACCACGTCCATGCTGCTTGACAGCGATATCCTCATCGATGCCGGAACGGGGGTCGCCGACCTCTCGCTCACCGAGCTCTCCCTGATCGATCACGTGTTTCTCACGCACTCGCATCTCGATCACATCGCGAGCATTCCGTTCATGGTCGATACCGTCGGGGGGATGCGCAACCAGCCGCTCACGCTTTGGGCGGTTCCGGGAACGCTGGAAATCCTCCGCAGCCACATCTTCAACTGGAGCATTTGGCCCGATTTCG
>WNFU01006973.1_pt1 | contig 14857 bp, 10 predicted proteins | sample 5400121 | NCBI WGS metagenome assembly WNFU01 (sample SAMN13153360, study PRJNA577476) | soil metagenome | isolation source: 100 cm soil or saprolite under grassland replicate 1 | place: USA:California | collected 2016-06-15
TTAGAGGGTGTTAGGGAAATCGGCGGATGCCATTGATCAGCAACTTTTTATCCTGAAAAAATTGGAGCGTCGACATGAGGATGGACGCAACCGGATTTTTGGGGTAGCCCTCCGGCCATGGATTCCCAACTCCCGCAAACTGGAACTGCAGAATTTCTCGAATTGATTTCGCCCCACGTTCCCGACGAATTCATCAACGATTTACTGCCGCCCCATCGCGGGCAGGGCCGACGCTGCCAGTTCAATGCCGGACAGTTGTGGCGCATGCATTTGTTGAGCGTGCTGACGCCGGTCCACGCCTTTAATTTGCTGGTGCAAATGCTTGCCGAACAGAAGGCTTGGCGCCACTTCGCTCATCTGCCTAACCGCCACGCCGTGCCGGATGTGTGGATGCTTCACCAGTTTCGCCAACGAGCGGGAGTCAGTGGCCTGCGCCGAGTCAATGAGCATCTGCTTCAACCGCTGCTGCCCCTGCGCGGCTCGGCACGGATGTCTGTCGCCCTGATCGACGCCACGGACTTGGAGGCGGCCTGTTCGGGACACAAAAAAAGCGAACTGGAAAATGGTCGGCCCCGGGAGCGGCGATCGGAGCCCGCACGCTCAAGACGGGCCAGAGCAAATTCTTCCTCGGCTACAAGAAGCACACCTTCCGTCTTTGGCTCTCACAATACCAGGTGGGGGTCTTACTGGTTCCGTTGGTCAGTTGGATCGCTCCGGCCAACCGGTCAGAAGGCGTTTTTTTGCGCCCCAGCATCGGGCACTGTCAGAGCCGATGGCTCTGGCACCCAGACTTGGTCGTGGCGGACATGGGTTACATCGATGCCGCCAGCAAACGGCAAATTCGGGAGCGCTGGCAGATGGCTGTCGTCACGCGCTTGAAAGAGAACATGAATCTGGTCACTCCCTTTGAAACGCCGGAGAAAGCGGCCTGCCCACAGGGGCAAACCTTGCAGTGGCTGGGTTACGATGCCCGTGACCAGGAGCACTGGTTTGGCGTCACGGAAGCGCAGCCACTCTGCGTGCGCTGTTGGCAAGCGTCCACCTGCCCGCGGCAGTTTTGCTTCCGTCCTGAAACCCATGAAACGCTGTTGGGTTTGCTGCCGATGAACACTCGAACCTCGCAGCGTTTGTTGCAACAAGTGCGCCCTTGGATTGAACCCGCCCAATCCTACGAGAAAAATCAACTGGGGTTGAGCCAAGTTTTTCTCAACAGCCTGAGGCTGACTTGGAGCATGGCTTTGTTAGCCGACGCGGCCGTGTTGCTGCGAGCCTCGGTGCTGTTGGAAAAACCAACACCTGGATTGCCTTTGTTTGAATCCGCTCAACGTCAACTGCTCTTCGATCTGCCCTTGGATATCACTAACGAAGCTCTCTTCAAAAAAACTGATTTACGTCGCCGCAAGCGGGATTCGCACTGAATTTCCTAACACCCTCTGCGGGATTCGCACTGAATTTCCTAACACCCTCTGGTACGTAAATTCTCAGGTCTTTTCGCTGGCGTTATTACGAATGAAAGCGGGCCTCAAGGCGGGGCGCGAGGCGTCCGGCGCCGTACCCGGAGTCGTATTCAGCGAAATACTTCAAGGTGCTTGTTCCGTGCGAACCGGCTGGGGTTCTGCAACAGACGGGATGCTGCCTGCCAGGGAAGCCGGGCCGGATAATGCCATTATCATAGTGCAAGACAAAAACAAACATCGCGGCGCCGTCGTGCCGCTGGTGACGCCGGTGACGCCGGCTGGCGACCTGGATGAGGCCGGTCTTGGCAGGATGATTGATTTCATGCTGGCGGGAAAAGTGGATGGCATCTTCGTGTTGGGCACAACCGGCGAAGGGCCGTCAGTCCCTCGTGGCGTGCGTTGCACGATGGTCGAGCGCGCGCTGGCGCAGGTGGGCGGGCGTGCCCTGGTGTATGCCGGCATAGGTGACACCTGCCTGGCGGATTCCGTCGAGTCGGCCTCTCGGTATCTCCGGGCCGGCGTGGATGCCGTCGTGGCCCAACCGCCGGGTTATTTCCCGCTGCAACCGGGCGAGTTGCTCGCTTATTTCACGGCACTGCTGGACGCCGTGCCCGGGCCGGTGATCATTTACAACATTCCTTCCACCACGCACGTCTCCGTCCCGCTGGAAGTTGTGGCTCAGTTGCAGGGACATCCCCGGCTCGTCGGCATCAAGGATTCGGAAAACGACGCGAAGCGCCACGAGGAATTGATCGGCCGCTTCGGTGGTGCGCCGGGTTTCTCCATTTTCGTCGGTGTCCCCGCCCTCATGGCCCAGGGGCTCGAGCGCGGCGCCAATGGCATTGTGCCGAGCGTGGGCAATCTCGTTCCGGACGTCTGCGCCCGACTCTGTCGGGGCGCGTTCCGCGGAGATCGGGCCGAGGCCGAGCGCCAGGCCGCACGCATGTTGGAGGTGGCCGAGCTGTATCGGAATGGCCGCACACTCGGCCAGTCGGTGGCGGCACTGAAAGCGGCGCTCTCCTGGCGGGGACTGATCCAGCCCCATGTTCTACCGCCGCTCGTGGCGGTTGCCGAACGGGAACGTGAGACCATCCGCGCGGACATGCTTCGGCTCGGCCTGCTGAACTGAGGCGAGGCGACCCGTCATTGGCATAACGATGGGAGAACCGGCAGGCATCGGACCGCAGCTTTGCTGGCGGGCCTTGCGCGGGCCGAGCGTGTTCGCTGAATGCGGCCGGTTATGTTCGTGGCCATCGAATTGATCGAAGGCAGGAAGACCACGGCTGCGTATGATCGGTGTTATCGCTGACGACCTTACCGGGGCGGCGGAACTGGCAGGTGTTGGCCTTCGCTACGGGCTGAGCGCCGAGGTCGTTTCAGCACCTGAAACCGGCGGCGACGCCGAACTGGTGTGCGTGGACACCGATTCGCGCTCCTGCCCGCCTGAGGACGCCGGGTGTCGGGCGGCGGAAGCCGCCGGCAAATTAAGAGCATCGCGGGCGGAATGGATTTACAAAAAGGTCGATTCGGTTTTGCGCGGACACATCGTCGCAGAATTGGAAGCCATCATGGCGCAGTTTCGCTTGAACCGGGCTTTGCTTTTGCCGGCGAATCCTGTCCTGGGACGCATCATTCGCGACGGGCAATATCTCATCGGAGGCAAACCCATTCACGAAACGGACTTTCGGTTCGACCCGGAGTATCCGCGCAGTGCGTCCTCCGTGCGCATGATGATCGGCACTTCGGGATCGCTCCCGGTCCGCGTGTGCGGACTTCACGGGCCATTACCCTCCGAGGGAATCATCGTCGGTGAAGCTCAAAGCGCGGATGACCTGACTCATTGGGCGAGCCGAAGCGACGCATTTACTCTGGCGTCAGGCGCATCGGAGTTTTTTGCGGCGCTGCTTGAGAAGACGGGTCGAAATGCGGTTTCATCGGCATCCGGACTCTGGCCGACTCCAAAAGATCGGCGCCGACTTTTCGTCTCTGGAAGCGCCAGCGAAGCCGGCCACGATTTCCTGGCCGAGTCGCGGAAACAAGGTGTGCCTGTGTTTTGCCTTCCTGCGGAATCCGTGCACGAAACGGAGCTGGGTCTCTCGGCAAAAATTCGACTCGCCCGGCAAGTCAATGAGGCACTGGAATCAAATCCGCGAGTTGTTCTGGGAATCGGGCTTCCGCCAGTCAGGGATCCGCGTGTGGTGCGGCGGCTTGCGAGTCACCTGACTCAGCTTGCCGAAGCGGTCCTCTTGCGGGCCCCGGTCGGACATGTTTATGCGGAGGGCGGCGCGACGGCCGCCAACCTGATACGACGCCTGGGCTGGACCCGTTTGAGAGCGCTGCGGGAGATCGCCCCGGGCGTGGTCACCTTCCGGATCGCGGATAACCCGCGATGCGTCTTGACGTTGAAACCGGGCAGCTACGCCTGGCCGAAAGAGATGTGACGATGGATCCCGCCAATATAACGCTTCCGTTTTATCGTCACGACACTCGGCATCGGCGATCTGGGCGCATTCCTTTTCTTCCGGCCTGTCCATCGGACTCCCGCATTGACACGCGCAGCCAGCGCCGGTAAAAGACGACAACAGGGGTCCAAGAGGTGCTGATGAACCGGAGTCCATCAACTATGAATCAAAGCGAATTCAAGTCGGCAGAAGAAAGTATTCAGCGGCTGCGGCATTGTTGCCAGTCGCTCCAATCCCAAATGGGGCAGGTATTGATCGGCCAGAGCGAAGTCATTCGGCTGCTCCTCACCGGCCTGATGGCCGGCGGCCACATGTTGGTGATCGGCGTGCCGGGCCTGGCCAAAACGATGATGGTCAAGGCGCTGGCCGATCTGCTCGGCTGGGAGTTTCGCCGCATTCAGTTCACGCCCGACCTCATGCCGGCGGATATCACCGGCACGGAGATCCTGCAGAGCGACGAGAGCGGCCGGCGACGCGACCTGGTGTTTCATCGCGGACCCATCTTCGCCAACCTGATCCTGGCCGACGAAATCAACCGCACGCCGCCCAAGACGCAGGCCGCCCTCCTCGAAGCCATGCAGGAACTGGCCGTGACGATCAACGGCAAGACCTATCGCCTCGACCCGCCGTTCATCGTGGTGGCGACGCAAAATCCCATCGAACAGGAGGGGACCTATCCACTGCCCGAGGCCCAGCTCGACCGTTTCATGCTTAGCATCCACGTCGATTACCCGGCGCGCTCGGACGAGTTGGCAATCGCCCGCCGGCCCATCCGATCCGGATCGGCCCAGCTCAGTCCAGTGGCCAAAAGGGAGGAATTTCAGTCGTTCATCGAGATCATCGATCAGACACCCATCTCGCAGCACGTGCTCGAGCACGCCGTGGCCATCACCGCCGCCAGCCGGCCCAAGGACCCCAGCGCGGATGATTTCGTGCGCCGCTACGTGGCCTGGGGCGCCGGGCCGCGCGCCACCCAGCACCTCGTCATCGCCGCCAAGGCCTGCGCCCTGCTCGATGGACGGCCCACCCCGGAAATCAGCGACCTGAACCGCGTCGCGCGGCCGGTGCTGCAACATCGCATCATTCCAAACTACAATGCCCTGGGCGAAGGGATCGAGGCCGGCGCCGTCATCCAGCACCTGCTCAAAACGGTATCCGAACCCGCCCTCGCCTGAGCGGTCTCTCCCTCTCCCGCCATGGCCACACCAGTTCATCCTTACCTCGACCTGGCCGGCATGGAGGCGTTGCGACACGTCCGCCTCCGCCCCCGCGGAGCGGCCGAAGGCACCTTCGCCGGCCCGCACAAATCCCCTTATCGCGGCACCGCCGTCGAGTTTGCCGATTACCGGGAATACACGCCCGGCGACGACATCCGGCTCGTGGACTGGAAGGTGTACGCGCGCACGGACCGGCATTACGTCCGGCTCTACGACGCCGAACGAAACCTGCTCAGCTATCTCGTGCTGGACAAGAGCGGGTCGATGGACTTTGCAGGCGCGGTGCAGACCACGCCGCGCAAGATCGAATACGCCGCCCGTCTCGCGGCCGCCCTCGGCTACCTCGTCGTGCGCGAGGGGGACGAAGTGTCCTTGTCGCTCGCCGATGCCCGCCTGCACAGTCATCTCCCGCCCGCGGCCTCCTGGGCGCACCTGAATCGGCTCCTCGATTCGCTCGGGCGCGCCCGCGCCGACGGCCAAACGGACCTGGGCAGTTGCCTGGACCAGGTGTTCGCCCGGATCAAGCGCCGGGGTGTTCTGGTCGTTTTCAGCGATTTCCTCGATGCCTCCGCGAATTTCTGGAAGGCGATCGACCTCTTCCGGCGCTCGCGCTTCGACGTCATCCTGTTCCAGGTGGTGCATCCGGAGGAATTGGACCTGCCCGGCTTGGCCGCCGCCCGGTTTGTCGAAACCGAAGGCGGCCCCGGCTGGTTCAACACCGAACCCGACGCCGTTCGCGCGTTGTATCGTCGGCGGTTCGAAGTATTCCTCACGTCGATGAAGGCGGGCTGCCAGGCGCGCGGGTGCGACTGGTTCCTCGCCAACACGGCGGATGAACCGTATGGCTTCCTGCGGCGCTGTTTTCTCGAACGCGAAAACAGGTTCTCCACATGAACTGGCCCGCCTTTGCAAATCCCTGGATGTTGGCCGGGCTGGCCGCGGTTGGGTTCCCCGTCCTCATCCATTACCTCACCCGGGCCCGGCCGCGGCGCGTGGCCTTTCCCCCGTTCAAATTCCTGATCGAGGCCTGTGCCGGACAACAGGCCCTCCACCGCCTCCGCACAATCGTCCTGCTGGCCGTCCGCTGCCTCGGGGTCATCGCGCTGGCGCTGTTGTTCGCGCAGCCGTTCCTGAAACCCTCCGGTCCCGCTGTCCACGCGGACGCCAACAAGCGGGTCGTGATCGTGCTCGACGCATCGCTCTCCATGCGGGCGGTCCAGCGCGGCACGCCCCTGTTCGCCCGCGCCCAATCCGAGGCGGCCGACCTCCTCCGCGGACTGGAATCGGGCTGTGAAGCCGCCGTCGTCCTGGCCGCAGCCACGCCGCAACCGTTGCTTCCCGCCTTGTCCCGGAACCTGCCCGCCTTGCACGAGCAACTCGTAAATGCCCAGCCCACCTTTGAGTTCGCCGACTTTCCGGCCGCCCTCGCCGCCGCCACCCGGTTATTGGGCGGCGCCGGCACCCTCTGCATCTTCAGCGACTTCCAGAAATCAAATTGGGAAACCGTGCGCGAACTTCCCGCCGGGATCGTTTGCCGGCTGCGCCCCGTCACGACGGAGCCCGTGCAAAACGCCGCCATCCTGTCCGCCCGCCTGACACCGGCCGAACCCGTCGCCGGTGAAAGCGCCGAACTCACCTGCGCGGTCTTCAACGGCACACCCGCGCCCCGGGAGGAAACCGTCCGGGTCGAACTCGGCGATTTCACACAGGAACACCGTGTCACTGTCCCCGCCTTCGGCGTGGGAGAAGCCGCATTTGCCGTCGTGTTCCCTCGGGAGGGTTCCTTCACCGGAAAAGTCTGGCTGACCCCGGATGATCTGCGCGAGGACAACACCCGTTACCTCGCCGTGCGCGTCCACAAAGTGCTCCAGTGCCTCCTGGTCAGCGATGCCGATGCCGCAGACCATCGCAGTGCGGCCTTCTTCCTCAGTCGCGCCCTCGCCCCGTCCGCCAAAGCCGCCCCCGGACTGCGTGTCACCCGTCGTTACAGCCAGGATACCGACCGCGGAGTACTCGAGACGGCCGATCTTTTCCTGCTGGCGGCCCCGGCCGCGCCCAGCGGCGAGGCAATGGAAATCATCACCCGCCGCGTGCAGGAAGGCGCCCGCTACCTGGCCGTGCTCGATGGTCCGACCGCGCCGCTTCTGGTCCCAGCCGCCTTCAACCCGCCCCTGCAACTGCAACGCATGACCGCCTCGGACACCGCCGACCCCCTCCTGGCGGGATCATCCAAATTGTTTTCCGAATCGGACGCGACCGACTGGTCCGCATTGCGGTTCCGTCGCCACTATCAAAACAGGGTGCTGGAAGGTAGAAGCGCCGAGGTCTTGCTGTCCTATCCCGATGGGTCCGCCGCGCTCACACTCTCGCCGGCGGGCAAAGGCGCCGCTGTGTTCTGGAACCTGCCGCTGACGCCGGACGGCGGTGATTTTGTGGGCAGCCCGCTGTTTCCGTCCGCGTTGCACGAATTGCTGCGCGCGCTCCGCCGGGGGTCGGAGCAACACCAGGTCACCCCGGGAACGGCCTGGGTCATGGAAACCCCGATACAGGGCGAGGGCGCGCCGACCGTAACCGATCCTGAAAACCGGCCGGTCGAGGCGCAAGTGATCGCCAGCGGCCGGTCCGCGCGGCTGGCCCTGCCCCCGGCCCGCCTGCCGGGGATCTATCTCGTCCAACAATCCGGCGCCGTGATCGGCGCCGCTGTGGTGAACGTGGACTCCCGGGAGAGCGACCCGCGGCCGATCCCCTTGACCAATCTCAAGGGCGGCTCGGGTGCGCCGGTGGAAATCGTCCGGGACGAAGACGACCTGCTGCTGGCCGGCAAGACCCGACCGTTATGGCCGCAATTGGCCGCCGCAGCCGCCGCGCTGCTCGCGCTGGAAATGCTGTTGCTGGCCGCCTGGGGCCGGCGCGGTCCGGCATCGGTGAGAATTTGATGAACATCGTCTTCCAGCCTCCCTGGAGCACGCGCTGGATTGCGGGCATCGCGCTCGTTCTCTTGGCGCTGGCGGCGGTGCGTTGGTGGCGGGAGCGGCGCGGCGGCGCCCCCCTGGCGTTGCGCGCAGTCGCAGCCGCTCTCCTGGTTTTCGTCATGCTCAATCCCCAATCCTTCCTGCCCCGCGAGCGCGCCGGAAAACCGCGGCTCATCATCCTGATCGACACCTCGGCCAGCATGGCCACTCGCGACGTCGAAACCGGCTCGCGCCTCAACGCCGCCCTGCGCACGCTCAAGAATCCCGCCACTCTCGCCGCCCTGAACAAGGAATTCGTGACGGATATCCGGCGCTTCGACCGCGAGGTGCGCTCCGCGGAATTGTCGCAATTGGCGTCCCAACCGCCGGCGGGCGACGCCAGCGACATCGCCGCCGCCCTCATGAACGCCGTGTCCGACCTGGGCGCCGCCAAATCCCAGGCCGGAATCCTGCTCGTCTCCGACGGCCGCGCCACCACTTCGGACCCGCTCGAAGCCGCCCGGCTTGCCCTGGCCCGCTCCGTGCCCCTGTGGACCTGGACCCTGGGCGGGCCCGTGCCCCGTCACGATGTGTGGGTGCAAACCGCCTCGACCGAAGCGCTGGCCTTCAGCGGCGCCGACGTGGAACTCGCCGCCACCGTGCACCAGGTCGGTTACCCGAACCAGAGCTTCACCGTGGACCTGTTCCGCGGGGAGGAAAAGATCGACACGCGGGAGGTGCTGCCGGACACCAACGGTGTGGCCCGCCTCACCGTGCACGTCAAGGCACCGCCGGCCGGCGAACAGCGCTACCTCTTCCGCGCCGCGCCGCAAGCCGAGGAAGCCGACACCGCCAACAACGAGCGCGCCGTATTCCTGCGCTCGGTGGGCGAGCGCGTGCGGGTGCTCCTCGCCGAAGGCCAGCCCCATTGGGACACAAAATTCCTGGTCCAATCCCTCAAACGCAATCTCAACGTGGACCTCACCGCGGTTTACCGGTTGAACGCTTCGCGGCACGTCGCGGTCGTGTCCACCACCGGCAATGAAAACCGCCTGGAAGAAGACCTGTTTCCCAGGTCGCAGGAGGCGATGAATGCCTACGACGTCATCCTGCTGGGCCGCGGTGCGGAGGATTTCTTCGACGGACAGTCCGAAGCGTTGCTCACGGAATTCGTTTTGCGCCGGGGCGGCAGCCTCGTCTTCGCCCGCGGCAAACCGTATGGGACGCGTTTTCAACCCCTCGCCAAACTCGAGCCCCTCGCCTGGGGAAACGGTCTGACACCCGCCGTCCGTATGCGACCCAGCGAGGCGGGCCGCGACAATCCCGTCTTCGACCTCGGCCCGTCAGGGACGCTGGACGAACTCCTCGAACGCCTCCCTGCCCTGGACCAGGTCGGCGTTACGCTGGGCGAAAAACCGCTCGCCGTCGTGCTCGCCGCCGCGGTGGAACAGGACGGCCCCGTTTTGATGGCCTATCAGCGCTATGGCCAGGGCAAAACATTAAGCCTCAATGCCAGCGGCCTGTGGCGCTGGTCCTTCCGCGAAACCGGCCAGGAGGAAAGCGAAGTCGCCTACCGCCGCTTCTGGGTCTCCCTCCTGCAGTGGCTCCTCGCCGGTACCGAGTTTCTACCCGGCGCGGACGTCGGCCTGACCAGCGCCCGACGCTATTACACCAGCGAACAACCCATGCAGTTCCTCGTCTCCACCCGAAACCTGGACCGAACCATCTATCAGCCCCGACTCACCATCACCGGCGCCGGGCGCAGCGTCGAAGTCGAGCCGCGCGCCCGCGGCGAATCGTTCGTGGCCGAGGCCGGACCCTTCGCACCTGGCACCTACCAGGTCACCCTGCGCAATAACGTTGGCAAACCGACCGAACTCTCACAGACCGTCGAGGTGCTCAGTGCCTCCGTTGAAAACCGCGACCTCAGCGCGGACCCGGACACGATGCGGAAGCTGGCCGAAATCTCCGGAGGCGCGGCGCTCACCGCCAGTGACGTGGCGCAAATGCCCGATGTGCTAAGGCGCTGGGAGGCCGCCCGCCAGTTGGCTCACCGCCAGCAGCCCATCTGGGACCGCTGGTGGGTGCTCGCCGGCATGCTCGCGCTCCTCGCGGCGGAATGGTGGCTGCGACGACGGGAGGGACTCCTGTGAGCCCGGGCGTCTTGCATGTTCTTCGCGCGCGCCTCACCGGCTGGCTGGCCCTCCGAGCCCTCCTGCTCACCCTGGGCGTCGCCGGCGCCGTTGCCTTGGCCGCCCTGTTGCTCGACGCCACGCTCGATCTGCCGGAGGGCGCCCGGGCCATCGCCCCCTTGCTGCTCGCGCTCTGTGCCGCCGCCGTGCCGGCCGCCGGAGTCCGGCACTGGCACCGGCTCGATGAACAGCGCCTCGCCCGTTGGTTCCAGCAAATCGAACCTTCCCTGGGCAGCCGGCTCATCAACGCCGTTCAGCTCTCATCGCAAACCGCCGCGACCGGCGTGGAGGAATTCCTGCGACGCGAAGCCGTCGAGTTGGGTTCCCGCGCCGCGGCCGGCCAAAATGTCTGGCCCGCGGTGCGCGCGGGCGTGCGACTGGCGGCCGCCGTCGCCAGCGTCGCCGTTCTGGCCTGGTTTGTCTTTGCATTCGGGGCTGCGGACGTCCTCCAGGCGGTGGCGCCGCGGTTCCTCGACCCGCACGGCGATCATCCGCCCTACAGTAAATTGTGCATCGACGTGTCGCCCGCCGGCGGAGAAGTGCTCTACGGTGGCCAACTCGAGATCCGGGCCCGGGTCAGCGGCCGCCCGGCCGATAAACTCTGGCTCATCATGAAATCAGGCACCAACACCGCCCGCACCCTCATGTTCCTCGCGCCGGACAGGAGCTTTTTCCAGGCCCTCTCCAATTTGCGCGAGCGCGCGGTGTATTTTGTCACGGACGGAAAGGCGCGCTCCCGCAGGTTCCCGATCGGCATCCGTTACACCCCGCAAATCACCCTGGTGGAATTGGCCACGACCTTCCCCGATTACACCGGCCGTCCGCCCCGCTCAGGCCGGCTCCCGGACGAACCGCAAGCCCTGCCCGGAGACACCCGCCTCGGCTTCCGCGTTGCCAGCAATCGCCCTTTGAAATCAGGCCTCCTGACGCTCACCCCCGTGTTGGGCGGGAAAACCACTCAAATCCCCCTGCAGCCGGAACCGCAGAACACTATGGTCAACGGCGCGTTCACCCTGACCGAACCGGTCGTGTTCAGCCTGTCCGTGCGCGACGTGGACGGTCTCGACTGCGCCGAGCCGCGGCAGGGCCGTTTCAACATTCTGCCGGACGAACGGCCCCGACTGTTTGTGCTGGAGCCGGGACGCGATGCCGTGGCGACCCCGACCATCCGCGTCCCCGTCCGCGTTCAGGCCCAGGACGACTACGGCGTCGCACGCGTGGCCTGGTTGCGCGGCCACAACCAGTCCATCGAGCGTCCCTTCAACATGAGGCTCGAGTTGAAGAGCAGCGCGCAGTCGGTCGAAGCGGCCGGCGCATTGGATTTCGCCAGGCTCGGCGTGCGGCCCGGCGATGTGATCGAGTACTATTTCGAAGCCGCAGACAATTATCCCAAAGGTCCGAACGTGACCCTGAGCCGCATGTATCGTGTGCAGATCATTTCCCCGGAGCAGTACGCCGCCATCCTGCGCCAGGCCGCCGCCCGCAAGGCGCTCTTCGAGCCTTACTTCAAACTCGACGCATGGCTGAACCGGTTGGCCGAGCGGGCTCGCAACCTGGACAAGCTCGCCCAATCCGATTCCGAGGCCGACCGCCAGGCCGCTTTAAAAGAGGCGGCCGCCCTGGCCCAGGACCTCGCCAAATACCAGGCCGAACTTGGCCAACTGCTGCCTCAAGCCGTCCATTTCGACGTCGAACAATCCTTCCGCGAAACCCTCGTCGAACAGTTGTTCCGTGTCCGCTGGGCCAGAAAGAGCCTCGAGGAAGCCCTCAAAGGCGGGCAGCTCGATCCAAAGGCAATGGCCGCGGTGGCCGAAGAGTTGACTCAGACCGCGCAAAGTGCCCAGGATGACGTGGACCAGCCCGCCGCCCAGATCGCCGCGGTGGCGCACCTGCTCGCCCGGGCCGACACCTTCGTCAAACTCGCCCAGGAACAGGCCGCACTCGCACGAATGTTGCGCCGCTTCGCCGACAAGACCGGCGACTTGTCGCGCATCGAACAGATCGAGATGCAGGAACTGGCCTACCGGCAACGGCGCATCCAGGAGGGATTGCATTCCTTCATGGACGGGTTGCCCGAACTGTTGGCGAAACTCCCCCAGGACCCGAAATACGATCCCCTCCGCCAGGATGTCCGCGAATTCCTGGAAGCGATCGCCGACGCGAAGATCGAACCGGACCTCGCCGGCAGCGCCCGGCTGCTCAACGACCTCGACGGCAAAGGTGGGGCGGCCCTGGCCCAAACCGCAGCCGAAAAGATGGACCGGCTCATCGCCAAATGCAGCGGGCTCCCGCAACAGGGAAAACTCTGCCTGCGTTTCCAGCCAAAAATCCAAAAGGCACTCGGCAACACCCTCGAGCAAATCCTCGCCGCCATGGGTGCCAACTCCGGCAGCGGCCAGTCCGGACGCGATGGCTACTCCCTCTTCAATGACGACGTCGCCCTCTATGGACCCGACATGGAGTTGGCCGGCGAACAGGCCGGAGGGCGCCGAGACACCGGCCCCACCGGCGGACGACGTGCGGAACGCCTCGCCGGGGACCCGGCCGGACCCGGTTTCAAATCGCCCGAGACATCCGCCCGCGTGCGGCTTCAACCCGAAGCCAGGTTCCCCCTCCGCTACCGCGATCTGGTCGGAGATTACTTCCGCGCAATTGCCGAGTCGGAATCCGGCGAAGGAGAAAAATGATGAAAAACCAAAAAACGACACTGCGTTTCACGGCGGCACCCCTCCTCTGGCTGTTGCTCGCCAGTCCCGTCCGCGCCGGCGACGCCGGCCGCGGCGGCGACGCGGTCGAGTGCGCCAACCTGATCTACGCCGGCACCAAAAGTTCGGTTTGTTTCAGCGAGGAGTTCCTCGGCTCCGTGGCGGGCGAAACCCGCATCAACACATCGCGCAAATTCAAACCGGTCAAGCTGGGCGAACCCGAGGTCTTCGGCTTCCCGTTTGCCGTGATGACCGGCGAAGGGCCCTTCGCCCTCACCGAAGAGGAGCGCAAGAACCTCAAGCTTTACCTTGAAAAAGGCGGTTTCCTCCTCGCCAGCGCCGGTTGCAGCAGCAAGGAATGGGGTGACTCCTTCGTGCGCGAGATCGAAGCCATCTTTCCCGCCCAACCGCTCTCCGAGGTGCCGCTCAGCCACTCCATTTTTCGCACCGTCTTCGACATCCCGCGCCTCGAAACAAAATTCCAGGACGCCACACTGCTCGGCCTCACCCTGGGGGAAAAGATTGTCCTGATTTACTCGGCCGACGGCCTCAACGACACCGCCACCATGCACGGCTGCTGTTGCTGCGGCGGAAACGAAATCGAAAACAGCCGCAAGGTGAACGCCAACATTCTCGTTTACGCACTCTTGCAATAGGCCCGACCCAACCGCACCACGGCAGCCCATCCGACAACTCCAGCAATAACCGCAGATCGATATAATGAACAGCTCGGCCCGGGCATTTCATACTCGCACCGCAGATTTGCAATCTGCCGACCCCTCTCCTCGGTCCTCTCCCCACTCCTTCGTCGTGGGGCGAGGAAGCGGAACCCCCGCGGAAGTGAAATCCGCGCCGCGCCGCTGTCCGCGCCCGCTTCCTCAGCCCGCTCATCGCCGGCTACCCTGTCGCCCCCTGGCGGGTCTGCTCCTCGCCGCTCTCGTCGCCCTTTCCGCCGCCCGCGGCGCGGATCCACCCGCGGCACAACCCTCGTTACATTCTGGATTGAAGGCGGCCTCCGAAGCGGCCGCCCTCGATCGCTCCCTCGTCCTGCTCATCTTTGGCGCCGATTGGTGCGCGACCTGCCGCGAACTGGAAGAGAAAACGCTCGCCTCGCCGCAGTTCCGCCAACAGGGCGGCCTGCTGCACGTGGCCGAGGCGGACGTCGATTCCGACCCGAAAATGGCGCGCGCCTTCGACGTCAACGCCGTGCCGACCCTGTTGTTGATGACGGCTGACAACAAAATCGTGGCCAGGCGCGAGGGATTTCTTGACACCGCCACGCTGCTGTCCTGGCTCGACGAAGGACGCTCCCGGGTCAAGGAAGGTCGGTGGGAAGGCACCGCGCCCGGATCGAAACTGGCTTCCTTGGCCGCCAAAGCGGCGACCGATATCCTTGGCCCCGCCGACGTGACGCAGCTCGTGTCGATGCTGGAGGAACCGGACCCCGCGCAACGCACCGAGACGGCAAAACTGCTGGCCGCCCAACGCGAGCGCGCCCTCGTCCCGCTTATCGAGGCGGTCACCAATTCGTACCTCGGCGTTCGCATCGCCGCGGGAGATCTCCTCCATCAGCTGGCCTCCGATTCCATCCCGGTCGATCCCTGGCAGTCACCCGCCGAACTCGCCGATACCGTCGCCGCTTTGAAAAAATGGTGGGCCGAAACCGGAACGCTGCCGCCATCGACCCAGCAACCTGCCGCCGATCCCGCCGCCGCGGACTCGACCCGCGCCGCGCTGGACGCCTTGCGCGGCGACGACCCCGTGCGCCGCACCCGCGCGATGTCCACGCTGGCCGCCCAGGGCGCCGCCGCCCTGCCGTCTGTGCGCGACGCGATCCGAACCTGCGAACGAACCGGCGACCAACGCAGCCTCG
>WNFU01007708.1_pt1 | contig 14857 bp, 14 predicted proteins | sample 5400121 | NCBI WGS metagenome assembly WNFU01 (sample SAMN13153360, study PRJNA577476) | soil metagenome | isolation source: 100 cm soil or saprolite under grassland replicate 1 | place: USA:California | collected 2016-06-15
CGAGCTGAGACGCCGCGTACAGCGAGGTGCCGTCCGGGCTCACAGCCAGGCCGCCAATGACGCTGTCGAGGCCCGAATTGGACCCGCCGACGGTCGCGCTTGAGATGTGGGAGCAGGCGGTCCCCGTATCGCCGCTCAGACAGCCCTGATGCGTCAGATCACCGATCGCCGCGCCGGCCGAGCCGGGCATCGCGAGCAGCGCGAAGGCCGCGATCGCGACGGTGCCCGCCGAAAGAGCATTACGTGGGCGGTCCCTTTCGACTTCGAAGCCCTGACAACGCAACCGGTTCGTCCTGCCGATGATCCTCACTTGATCGCTACCTCCTCGTTGGGCTGATCGTTTCGATTACTTCTTCTTCTTCTTCTTCTTCACGGTCCAGCTCTGCTGTGCCGGCGTCGGGTCGACGTTGCCCGCGGCGTCCTTGGCCCGGACCTCGAAGGTGTGCTTGCCCTTGCCGACCTTGACGTCGTGGGGCGAGGTGCAGGACTGGAAGGAGCCGTCGTCGAGCTTGCACTCGAAAGTCGAGCCGGGCTCGGTCGAGGTGAACTCGAACGTCGCCGTCTTCTTCTTGGTCTTGTTCTTGGGCTTCTTGGTGATCGTGGTCTCTGGCGCTGCGATGTCGCCAGGCGGGTTGCAGGATGAGATGTCGGGATCCTGGGTCTCGTCTCCGAAGCCATCGCCATCGCAATCCGGCTCGACGCTCACCGAGATGTCGAGCTGGGCGTTCGGGAACGGCCCACCGAAGGTGACCGTGGTCCCCGGCATCTGGTCTCCAGAGAGCGTGTGGTAGAGGTGGGTCATCGCCGAACGGTAACTGGCACCCGGCGTCGAGCCGAGGTAGTGGCCGACGATGTCCCCCGTCTGCACCGGGATCCGAACGTCGGTATACGTGTTCAGCTGGTTGGGGACGGGGAGCTTAAGCGGACTGTCGCCGACGATCGTGTAGTTGTCGCCGCCGGCGGGGCGGCCGATCTTCAACTTGAGATCCGGCGGTGAGGCGTTGGCCTCAAAACTCCAGGACGTGATCACCCCGGGAGCCGGAACCCTGTACTGCCCGCCCGGCGAGCTCGTCTGCAGCAAGGTGTAGTCGGTGACGAATGTCGCGTTTGGCAGGAACGTCTCTCCGACCTGGGTCGCGGCGCTCGCGGCGGGCGCCAGCAGCGATACGCAGCCGACCGTCGTGGCGATCAGCAGGAGGCCCGCGCGTACGCGCCGCATCCTCACGAGGCTACCGCTCCTCGGTCAGCGCGGCGTCAGGTCCACTCGGGCCCGTGGAGCGGCGGGTGCGAGACGATCGGCTTGAGCACGAGCGCCTCGCGGACGCGGTCGGCGATGCCGCGCGGGGTCAGGCCGAAGTGCTCCATGCACGCCTCGCCGGTGCCCGAGACGCCGAACTCGTCGCGCATCCCGACCGCGAACACGGGCACGGGGTGCTGCTCGGCGGCGACGTGGCGGATCGCGTCGGCTAGCCCGCCGACGATCCGGTGCTCCTCGGCGGTCACCGCGACCCCGGTCTTGGCGAGCGACTCGACGATCGCCTCGGTGTCGATCGGCTTGACGATCGAGACGTTGAGGACCTCGGCCTCGACACCGTCCTCGCGCTCGAGGCCGTCGGCCGCCTCGAGCGCCCGCCACACCATGTGGCCGCAGGCGATTATCGAGACGTCCTTGCCCTCCCGCAGCACGTCGACGCCGTCGCCGAGCGTCTCGGGGATCTCCTCGTAGACGATCGGCGTCGAGGGGCGGCCGAATCGCATGTACATCGGCTCGTCCTTGTCGTAGGACTCGATCGTCGCGCGGTAGGCCTGGTTGTAGTCCGCGGGCACGACGACCTGCATCCGCGGCATCGCCCGCATAAGCGCGATGTCCTCGATCATCTGGTGCGAGGCGCCGTCCTCGCCGAGCGACACGCCTCCATGGCTCGCGCCGATCCTCACCTTGAGCTCGTTGTGCGCGATCCCGAGCCGCACCTGGTCGTAGGCCCGGCCGGCGGCGAACACCGCGAAGGTCGAGGCGTAGGGGACCTTGCCGGTCGCGGCAAGCCCGCACGCCATCGACATCATGTTCGCCTCCGCCGTGCCGACGTTGAAGAACCGCTCCGGAAAGGCCTTGCCGAACTTCATCGACTGCGTCGAGACCGCGAGGTCGGCGTCTAGCGCGACGACGTCCTCGTGCGCCTCGCCGAGCTCGACGAGCGCGTCGCCGTAGCCGTGCCGGGTCGCGATCGGCTCGGTCTTGGCCTCGGCCATCAGCCGTCCTCCGAGGCGCCGTCGGCGTCGTGAAGCGCCTTCGTCTGCTCCTCGAGCCGGGCCTCGAGCTCGTTGAGGGCCTCCTCGGCCTGCTCAGGGCTCGGCGGCTTGCCGTGGAAGCCGAAGCGCCCCTCCATCGAGGACACGCCGCGGCCCTTGCGGGTCTGGCAGACGATCGCCGCGGGGCGGTCCAGCGTGCGGCTGCGCTCCAGCGCCTCGACGACGGCGCCCATGTCGTGGCCGTCGATCTCGACCGTGTCCCAGCCGAAGGCCTCGAACTTGGCGCGCACATCGCCCGTGTCCATGACCTCCTCGGTGGTGCCGTCGGTCTGAAGGTGGTTGTAGTCGACGACGGCCGTCAGGTTCGGGACCTCGTAGTGGGCAGCCGCCATCGCCGCCTCCCAGGTCTGGCCCTCCTGACAGTCGCCGTCGGAGATCAGCCCGAAGACCTGTGCGGTCGACTCGAGCCCGTCGAGGCGCAGCGCGAGGCAGATGCCGAGGCACATCGAAAGCCCCTGGCCGAGCGATCCGGTCGAGACCTCGACGCCGGGCGTGCGGTTCATGTCGGGGTGGCCCTGGAGCTGGGCGCCGATCTGGCGCAGCCCCATCAGGTCGCGCAGCTCGATGTAGCCGTGATGGGCGAGCGCCGCGTACTGGATCGGCGCCGCGTGGCCCTTGCAGAGCACGAAGCGGTCGCGCTCGGCCCAGTCGGGGTTCTCGGGGTCGTGGCGCAGCACCCTGTAGTAGAGGGCGGCGACGATGTCGGCCGCCGACAGCGAGCTGTCGAGATGCCCCGACTTGGCGACCGCGAGCATCCGGACGCACTCGATGCGCAGCACGGTCGCCCAGCGCTCGAGCTCGGCGATCGAGGGAGCGCGCTCGGCGCGCTCGTCGGCCCGGGGGGGCGGCTTCGGATCGGGTACCGGCCTCAGATGAGCCACGTCGGCGAGGTTAGCGTTCGGCGCGCGTCCGGCGGCGGACTCCACGCAGCGAGGGTATGAATCTGCACGGACGTAGCGGCCCCGGCGTTCGCTCGCAAATTGCGGTGCGCGGAGCGCCATCCCCCGGGCTGTCCTGCTTAGGGGCCGCATATGACCCCCTGGGCAGGACAGCTTGCCTGATATGGGTGCATTGGTGAATCGCTGGCGCTACATCGCCCTCGTGGCAGCCGCCTTTGCCGCGGGCGCGGTCGGCGTCTGGGCGATCGGCGGTGACGAAGAAGACAACGAGGCGCCGCCTTCACCCAGCCCTGCCTCGGAGAAGCCGGCGCCTCACCCGGAGGAGGTGAACGGGGGCGCCGCACCGCCGGGGGGCGAGGTGGAGCCGGGTGGTCCCGGCGCCGAGCGCGAGGTCGCTCGGGTCGTGCGCCGCTACGTCGTGGCGATCACGGATCGCGATGGCGAGGCCCTGTGCGAGCTGGTGCCCAGCGCCGCCGAGCTCGACCTGCCCGAGCAGCGCGCGACGTGCGCCGAGTCGGTGAGCGCCTCGATCGGCTATCGCGACCCGCGCGGCTATCCGGTCTTCGAGAGCGCGAGGATCGCGGGCAACCCCGAGATCGAGGTGAGTGGCGACGAGGCGCGCGCGACCGTCACCGTCGTGACCGACTTCGCGGACCGCGACGAGCCATCGATCGAGGACGACGTCGTCTACCTCGAGCGGCGCGGTGCGCGCTGGGTGATCGTCAAGCCGAGCGCGACTCTCTATCGCGCGATCGGTGTGCCGGACGTGTCGCCCCAGGTGCTGACGCCGCGCTAGGTCAGCCGACCGAGATGATCTCGATCCCGCCTTCGGACAGCACCGTGACGTAGGCCTTGCCGCTCTCGAACGCGGTGGACCACAGGATTCCGGGGCCCTTGTAGCGATAGATCGGATGGCCCCTGCCGCGATTGCCGAGCTTCTTGATCATCAGCTGGTCTCGCGAGCCGCCGCTTCGCACGTAGATCACTCGGCCGTCCTCGAGCGCCGGGTTGCTGAGCAGCGAGAATCGCGCGCCCACGACGATCTTGTTCTTGCGGTCGCCCAGGTCGCGTTGCCAGATCCGGCTCTCGTCACGCTGGGCGGTCGCCCACACCACGACGTCCCCGTCGAGGGCCGGGCGCCCCACCTGACTCGGGCTGGAAGAGGAGGTGATCCGCTCGCCGGCTCCGGGATTGAGTGGGTCGGCGATGTCGATCGCCTCGAGCACGTCGCGACCCTCCTCTCGCCGCCTCGTCACCAGCCGGTCCTCCGAGATCGCCAGCGCGTCCACCCCCGGAACCGGAAGCGTCGTGACGGGCGCCAGCGTGTCGCGCGCGAGGATCACCACCTGCTGGTCTGAGATCACCGCGATGTAGGGCCCCCCGATCGCGGGATCGGTCCCCGGCAGAAGAATGTCCGCGCCGTCGCGCCGCAGGATCCCGGTGCCGTCGGAGCGTTGGTAGACGAAGTCCGCCTCGGCGGCGGACGGGTCGGCGCCGTTGGGCACCTCGGTCTGGGCGGCGGTCGCGCTGCCACCGCTGGTTCCGAGCGCCACGGCAGCGAGCGCCAGGGCGAGCGCGTCGCCAATCCGGAAGCCGCGGTAGATCCCGGGACGCCCCGCCATCAGCTCGGTCACCCCCGTGCCGAAGCGAGATCCCGCAGCGGGCGCCAGGGCGACGATCGGGATCGCGCGGCCGAGACCGAACGCCAGGCCGATCGCGAGCCCCGCGTGGAGGTCTCCCAGCGCGAGGCTGATCCCGGCCAGCGCCCAGACCCCGAAGCTGAGCACGAAGGTGGTGAGGCCGAGGCCGAGCAGGACTCCGTACAGCGCCGCGGCGAGCGGCATCGGCATGACACGGCGCCAGTGCTCGGGGAGCTGGCGGCGGATCTGGGGAACGATCGCCGCGCCGCGGGCCTCGGCCAGCGCGGCCGCCAGCGCGACCCCGGCGGCCGCGAGGTAGGCCGCGCGCCCCCCCGCCCCCAGCAGCAGCCCCCCGGCCGCCGCCAGCGAGCCGAACGTCACGATGCCTCCCACCAGCGCGCCCGGAAGGAAGCTCACGCAGGCGGCGAGCGTCGTCGTGCGCCCGCCCGTGTGCCCGGTTGGCCCGATCGTCTCGATCATCGAGAACCCGCAGGGCGACCAGGTGCCGGTCAGCCCGATCAGGAGCGCCGCCGCGGCGAGGACGAGCTCGAGCCCGCTCAACACGGCACCTTGGTCTGAAAGAACATGACGCAGAACACGCGGCGGCCCTGGAAGCAATAGCCCTCGAGCGAGGCGTCGCCGTTGATCCGCCGCTTGCTGTACGAGCAGCAATCCTGAAGCTTGCGCACGGTGCCGCCGCAGCACCGAAACCAGCTTCCGTCGACCGACGTGTTGAAGCCGAACCTCCTCGCGACCTCTTCGCACACCTTGGTGCGCGGCGCGGGGGGAAGGGGGCGGCCGTCGGGATCGGTCTTGACCTGGCCACCGTCGTCGATCGGCTCGCCCTGGTCGTTGATCGGCCGTCCCAGGTTGTCGATCGGCTGGCCGCCCGGTCCCAACGGGTAGCCGCGGACGTCGATCCGCGGGAGACCCGACGGATGCGGGCACGATCCGGTCGTGAACGTGTGGCCGCAGAAATGAAAGGCGTCGGCCTCGCCCGGCTTGATCGCCCTCGAGACGATGCCGCCCGCGGTCGCCGCGAAGAGCGCCCCTCCCACCCGCGCGAGGAATCCGCGCCGTGAGGTGTCTAGGGCCAGCGCGTCGAGCGTTCCCTCGAGCCTGCCGCGCGGCTCAGGCACCCAGCGTACCCAGGGCCTCGGCCGAGGCGCGCCGCTCGGCCGTCGCCAGCACGCTGTCGAGCTGAGCGAGGTTGTTGAACGTGCCCTTGGCGAGCACCGTCCCGTCGAGTCCCAGCGCGACCGCGTAGGGGCTTCCCGGGACTCCGAGCTCGCGCCACGCGGCCGGCTCGGCGCTCTCCTCGAAGCGCTCGACCGCGAGCACCGGCTCGCGGGCGAGCGACTCGATCGCGGGCTCGAGACCGGCGCAGGCCGAACAGCTCTCGGACATGAAGACCGCGAGCGCGAGCTCGGCGCGCTCGCCGGGCGCGAAGCGCTCGATCAGGGTCGTTCGGGTGCCGAGCTCGGGGCCCTCGTCGGGGATCTCGAGCGCCGAGGAAGGCCCGAGGCGGAGCCGCAGCATCCCGATCTCGCGGGCCAGCGCCAGCACCGCGACCCCGAGTCCGAAGCACGCCAGCAGCGCCGCCGCCAGCCCGATGGCGAGCCACTCATCGGTGCTTAGCTCGCGGCTCGGGACGAGGGGAAGCGCGGCGAAGGCGGCGGCAAGGGCGGCGTTGCGCGCGACCGCGGGCCAGCCGACCCGCGAACGCGAGCCGAAGCAGGCACACGGCGCCCCCGCGCGTCCGCGGGCCAGCGCGGCGATCAGCGCGATCGCGAACGCCACCATCATCGCGGCCGCCGCGTAGGCCGCGGCGTCGACGCCGGCCGCGACGCCCGCTGCCAGCACGACCTCGGTCCAGATCAGCGCCGCCCAGGTGATGGCACGGTTCCGGGGCGAGCGGACGCCGAACGTCGCGAGCGCGGCCTGGCTGGAGCGGGGGCTGGCGAGCTTGAACGCGCTCGAGGCGAGCAGGACGAGCGCCAGGACCAGATGGGCGATCACCCCTGCCATCCGCGACTCAACCTACCACCCGAAAGCGGCGGCGGCCGGGACCCGAGGGTCGCCGGCCGCCGCACGGGCCAGGTGATCGCTCGCGCTACTTCTTCTTCTTCTTCTTCGCCTTGAACGTCACCGACACCGGATCGGGGTCCGGGTTGCCGGCGCCGTCGATCGCGACCACGTCGAACTGATACGTCTTGCCCTTCTTCACCTTGCTCTTGAACGGCGAGACGCACTGCTGGTACGGGGTGGCCTCGGAGTTGCCGAGTATGGCGAGCCGGCAGAAGAACGTCGAGTTGTCCTCACTCGACGCGAATGGGATCGTCACCTTCGGCTTCTTCTTCTTCTTCTTGCTCACAACCGCTTCGCCGCCCGAGGACAGCGCCGACTTGACCTTCGGCTCGCCGGCCGACGTCTGCGGGTCGGTCGGGTCGAGCACGTGCGCCCCCGGAGCGCAGCTAGAGCGGTTGTCGACGACAAGGTTGTCGACGAACGCCGCCGAGTCGTAGATCCCGTCACCCTGGTCGAAGATCGTCAGGAACAGGTCCACGTGCCCGGCTGCCTGGTCAGCCGGCGTCAGCGGCGCCGAGGCGCGCGCGATCCGGGTCGCCGAGTCATACGTCGTCGCGATCGCGCGGTACGGGGCGACCGCGGTCTCCCCGACGCTGTTGATCGAGATCTCGCTGCCGGCCTCGTCGAACGCGAAGTTGTTCGGCGCCGTGATCGTCGAGCCCGACGTCGTCCAGTTCGAGTTGCGCAGCTCGGCGATGAACGAGTCGTTGAACGACGTGCCGACGAACTCCGGGAACTCCTCCGACAGGAACCGGAACTCGAACGACAGGCAGTTGTCGTTCGGCGTCACCGGAACCTGAAGCCGCAGCACGCTGACGTCGAAGTCGGTGTCGCCGCGGACGTTGGGGCCGAACAGGTCGACGCCGCTCGACTCGTTGACGTTCGCGTCATCGGCGAGCTGCACGTCACCCGTCGTGAAGATCGGGAAGGTCGCGCCTCCGCGCGGGAAGCCCGGCAGCGCGCTCAGTGAGACCCCGTGCGGCTCGATGCCGGCACCCGACGGGATCGTGGTGAAATCGCCAGTGACGGGGCTTGCCAGTCCGAGCGCCGCGCCCAGCTCGCTCGGGCTCCGGGTCGACGTGATCGCCGCGCCGGCCGGCACGGCGGAGATGAGCGCCATCAGCCCCGCGATGCCGAGCGTCGCCGCCGCGACGCCGAACCGCGACCTCTTCGTCCGTCCCATTCCCATACCTCCCTTTCCCTGGCGTGGTCCCCCTACCGGGACCTTGCTCGTGAATAGTGCGGTGGCGAGACTACTACTTACTACGGGCCGCCGGCGCCGGTCAACCGATCGCGACCATGCGCTCGATGGGGACCCTGGCGCGCTCGGCGATCTCGGGGGGAACGCGGACCTCGGGCGCGAGGTCGCGCAGCGAGTCGCGCAGCTTCGGCAGCGTGATCATCTTCATGTACTTGCAGAACGCCATCCGGTTTGCCTCGATCAGCTCGGCGCCGGGCGCGGCCTGGTGAAGCGGGTGCAGCATCCCGTTCTCGGTCGCGACGACGAACGAGCCCTCGGGGTGCTCCTCGACGTGCCTCAGCATCCCGGACGTGGACAGCATGTGGACGCCCTCCGGGTCGATGTCCCCGGACGCGACGTACTCCATCGCCTGGGTGGCGCATCCGCACTCCGGGTGAATCAGGAACTCCGAGCCGGGGTGCTCGGCTCGGGTGCGGGTGATGTCCTCCGGGCGGATCCCAGCGTGGACGTGGCACTCACCGGCCCACACGTGGAAGCGCTCGCGGCGTTCGGGATCGTCGATCAGGCCGGTCTCGCGCTCGACGAAGGCACCGAGCCACATGTCGGGGCCGAACAGGATCTCGGTCTGGGGGCCGTGCTCGCGCCAGATGTGCTCGACGACCGACACGGCGTTCGACGAGGTGCAGCAGTAGTCGGTCTCGGCCTTGACCTCGGCGGAGGTGTTGACGTACATCACGACGAGCGCGCCCGGGTGCGCCGCCTTCCACTCCCGCAGCTCGTCCGCCGTGATCGAGTCCGACAGCGAGCAGCCGGCATCGAGGTCCGGAATCAGCACCGTCTTGTCCGGCGACAGCACCGACGCCGTCTCGGCCATGAAGTGCACGCCGCAGAAGGCGATCACCCCGGCATCGGCCGCCGCGGCCTGCCGCGACAGGCCGAGCGAGTCGCCGACGTAGTCGGCGACGTCCTGGATCTCGGGCACCTGGTAGTTGTGCGCCAGGATCACGGCGTCGCGCTCGACGGCGAGCGCGCGCACCTCGTCCGAGAGCATGCCGATCTCCTCCCCGGAGAGGGCAGGCTGGAGGGACGGTTGGATCGTCGGGAGTGGGTGCATCCCGTTCCTTCGTCGATGTTCGCCAGCTCGCTTCGAGGCAGGCGAATGAAGAGCCAAGTCTAGCGAGGGGGCGGGGCGGCAGCGACGGGGCACTAGCCTGAGCTGGTGCCCGAGCTGCCCGAGGTCGAGATCACGGCGCGCCGCCTGTCGACGGCGCTGACGAGCGGGGTGGTGGAGTCGGTGCTGGCGCCCGGCATGGTCGCGGTCAAGAGCATCGACCCGCCGCTGGAGGCGCTGACCGGCCTGCAGGTCTGCGGCGCGGACCGGGTCGGGAAGATGCCTCATGTCGCCTTTGCGACCGAGGGCACGGTGCCACCGGACGAGCGCCTGCTGCTGCTCGTTCATCTGATGTCGGCGGGTCGGTTGCAGGTCTTCGACAAGCGCGCCTCGCTTCGCGACCGCGCATCCCGCGTCCTGATCCGGCTCACGGACGGGCGCGAGCTGCGGCTGCGCGAGTTCGGCACCAAGCAACGCGCCTGGGTGAAGGTGCTCGTCGGGTGGGATCCGAGCTCCGACGAGATCGTCGCGACGCTGGGTCCCGAGGCGTGGCCGGCGCCGCCGCTCGAGGAGCTGGCGCGGGCGATCGACGAGCCGCGCCACCTCCACCCGATGCTGCGCGACCAGCGCGTGATCGCCGGAATCGGACGCTCGTGGGTCGACGAGATCCTCTGGGAGGCCGGGCTGTCGCCATTCAAGCGGGGGGCCGACCTCGAGGACGACGAGGTCGAGCGCCTGCACGGCGCCCTTGCGGTGCTCGGCGGCGCGATCGACCATTACGAGGAGGTGATCGGCGCCACCGTCCCCGACAAGCTGCCGATGCCGCTGCGGGTCCACCGGCGCCAGGGCGAGCCCTGTCCGCGCTGCGGCACGACGCTCGAGGCCGTGCACTACGCGGAGTACGTGATGACGTACTGCCCCAGCGAGCAGACGGAGGGACGCGTGCTCAAGGACCGCAGGCTTTCGCGGCTGCTCAAGTAGGCGCGATCAGCGCCGCGCGACCTGGCGGGCCAGCGCCCGGCCCACCGTGAGCGGGTGGTTGAGGACCGTAGCGACCCTGCCCGTCAGCGACAGTGGGTCGTGCGCGATCCCGAGCTGTCGCAGCACCGTTCCGGCGTCGAAGTAGACGCGCTCGCAGACGAGGCGGTCCTCCTCGAACACGAACACCGCCGCGAAGCGCATCTCCCAACGGCGGCCAGTCGGCGGCAGACCGCGGTAGGCGCCGAGATGGGTCCCGCGCACCCACGCCTCGACGATCACGGCGTCGTCGGCGTGGTGGAGCGAGATCAGCTCGTTCTCCTGGTCGGGGAAGGCGCTGCGGGTCTCCTCGAAGTACGCCGCGACCTCCTCCGGGCCGTCGTAGACGTCGCCGGTTCCGATCAGCTCGTAGCGCGGGTGGTCGAAGGTCTCGATCGTGGCGTCGTAGTCGTGCTGGTTCTCGGTCTCCATGTGCTCGATCACCAGCGCCTCGCGTTTGTCGCGCAGCTCCGTCGTCATGGCCATGCCGGAGACTCTATTGCCGCGCCGGCTCGAGCTCCATGCTGAGGTCGAGCGCGGGCGCAGAATGGGTCAGCGCCCCGACCGAGATGAAGTCGACCCCGGTCGCCGCCACCTCGGCGACGTTGGCGAGCGTGATCCCGCCCGAGGCCTCGAGGGTCGCGAGCGGGCCGTGGGAGCGCGCCGCGGCGTCGCGCGCCGCCACTGCGGCCCGCAGCTCCTGCGTCGCCATGTTGTCGAGCAGCAGGCGGTCGGCTCCGGCGTCGAGCGCCGCTGCCACCTCCTCGGCGTCGCGGCACTCCACCTCGATCTCGCGCTCGTGATGCGCCTCCCGCGCCAGCCGCAGCGCGGCTCCGACGCCGCCGGCGATCGCGATGTGGTTCTCCTTGATCAGGACCGCGTCGTGCAGCCCCATGCGGTGGTTCGAGCCGCCCCCGGCTGCCACCGCCGCCTTCTCGAGCGCGCGCAGCCCGGGCGTCGTCTTGCGAGTGTCGAGGATGGTGGCCCGGGTCCCCTGAACCGCCTCCGCGAAGCGGGCCGTCAGGGTGGCAACGCCGGACAGGTGGCAGAGGAAGTTGAGCGCCGTGCGCTCGGCGGCGAGCAGGGCGGGCGCCGGCCCCTCGGCCACCGCGACGTCGGCCGGCGCCTCGCTCCACTCCCCCTCCGCCCCGCGAGGCTCGAAATCACTCGCGCCGGCCTGCCTGAACGCCTCCTCGGCGGCATCGAGCCCGTACACGACCCCGTCCCCCTTCTGGACGATCCGCGCCCGGCCCAGCGCCCCCGCCGGGACCACCGCATCGGTCGTGATGTCTCCCCCGCCGAGGTCCTCGGCGAGCGCGCGGGCGACGAGCTCGCGCAGCTCGGTGAGGGCCTGCCCGGACGCGGCCACTACTCGGCCGGGAACACGGCGAGCGTCGCCGTGAATCCGTGCAGGAAGTTGCGCCCCCCGACCGGCCCGATCTCGCCGGCGCAGAAGAAGCCTCCGGCCGGCACGCCGAGAACGTCGTCGAGCGCCGAGGCGTCGTGGTCCTCGACGTTGAACATGTGCGATCCGCGTCCGTTGCAGGTGAACATCAGCGCGCCGGCCGCGGGCGTGGAGCCCAGCGCGTCGCTCTGGAGCCCCAGCGCCTCGCGCAGGTCCTCGTCCGCGACCGTGGCGTCGCGCACGTGCAGCCGCACGATCTGGCCGACCCTTACGCGCTCCCCGATCGCGATCGTCGACGCGTCCTGATCGGCGCCGATTACCGGCCTGATCAGGAAGTCGCCGCGCCCGTAGTCCGGCTTGTTCTCGTCGATCACGACGCCGAGCATCACCCCGGCGCGGGCAAGGTCGCGCTCGTGCTCCTCGAGCCCCGCGATCGCCTCGGCGAGGCGCTCCAGCGCGGGCCGGCTCGCCAGCTCCTCGATCACGTTCCCGTGCGCCGCGGTGATCGTCATCTCCGGGCCGACCGGCGCGGCGCCCTGCGAGACGCAGGGAAGAACGGGAAGGCCCGCGAGCGAGCAGCCGACCGCGCCCTCGGAGAGGACGTCGCCGTCGCGAAACAGCGTCCCGGATCCCGGGATCGCCGCGCTCGCGAGCCCGCCCAGCACGGGGAGGCCGGGGTGCTCGGCGTTCAGCCTCGCGAGCAGCGACTCGGTCGAGAAGCTGTACGGATCGGCGAGGACGACCATCGCCTCGCCCAGGCCGCCATCCTCGGGCAGGCCGATGACCTCGAAGCCCTCGCCGGACTGCTCGACGGTGAAGTGGTGAGTGTGGATCTCAGCGCCGGGTGCCGCGAGCGCCCAGACCACCGCCCCGGGGCCCTCCTCGATCTCGCGCCGGCCGGCCACGACGCCACCCGCCCCGCACCCGATCAGGTTCGCCGGGTCGAGACGGTCGTGGACGGCCGACAGGATCCACTGCGTTTTTTCTTGACCTTCCAGGACCGCTCGGCCGGCGTCGGGTCGACGTTGCCGGCGGGATCCACGGCCCGGACCTGGAGCTGATGCTTCTTGCGCTTGACCTTGAACGTCTCGGCCGGATCGCAGGGCTCGAAGCCACCCTTGTCGAGCTTGCACTGGAACGTCGAGCCCGGCTCGTCGGAGGCGAACTCGAACTTCGCCTTCTTCTTCTTGCTCTTCTTCTTCGGGCCCTTGGTGATCGTCGTCTCGGGGGGGTCGGTGTCGCCGGCGATGGGCGGGGGCGCGACGAACGGCTCGCGAGCAAAGGCGACGACCGCGTTGGCGTTGCGGCCGCTCACGTAGACGTGCGCGCCATCGCCGGATACGGCCACCGATTTGGGCCCGTCGAGGCCAGCCACGCCGGCGACACCATTTACGTCCTGTTCCACAAAGGCCAGGGCGCCCGTCGCGGCGTCCCGAGCGAAGGTGACGACGGCGTCGTCGTTGTAGCCGCTGGCATAGACATGCGCCCCGTCCGGCGACACCGCGACGTGGTAGGAGTTGAACAGCCCGTCCACGCCGTCCACGCCGTCGCGTTCCTGCTCGAGAAAGGTCAGGGCGCCGGTGGTCATGTCGCGGGAGAAGGTGGCCACGGCGCTGTCGCCTACCGACGCCACGTACACGTTGGCTCCGTTGGGGGAGATGGCAACGTCGGTCGCGCCGGCAAGACCGTCCACACCTCCTACTCCGTCCTGATCAAATTCGACGAACGTGAGCGCACCGGTGCTCTCGTCGCGCGAGAAGGTTGCCACGGCGTTTTCATTCGTGCCGGTGACGTACACGTGGTCCCCGTCGGGCGAGATCGCAAGCCCGACGGCGCCGTCGGTCCCCTCCGCGTCGACCCCGTCCTTGTAGACGTCGATGAAGGTCAGCGTCCCGTTGCCGGGGTCTCGGGCGAAGGCACTGACGCCGTCGTCGCTGAGGCTGGCGACATAGACGTGGTCGCCGTCAGGCGAGACGACGACCTCCTGCGGCGACGCGAGACCATCGACCCCGGGGTCGCCGTCCTTGATTACCCCGACCCAGTCGAGCTCGCCGGTCGGCGCAACGCGTGAGAAGGTCGCCACGGCGTTGTCCTGCGCGCCTCCCCCGGTGACGTAGACGCTCAGACCGTCCGGGGACACCGCGACGCCAACCGGAATGGCGATCCCGTCGACGTTGTCCACGCCCTCCTTCTCGAACTCGACGAAGCTCAGCGCGCCGGTTCCGGGGTCGCGCGAGAAGGCGGCGACCGTGTCCTCGTTCTGGCCCACGACGTAGACGTTTGCGCCGTCAGGGGAAACGGCCAGTCCCTCGGCTGCCTGCAGCCCGTCCACACCGCCGACACCGTCCTTCTCCTGCTCGATGAAGGTGAGCGATCCGAAGACGGCGTGGGCAACCCCGACCGAGAGCGCGAGGACCAGCGTCGCCACGGCGGCACCGACGAGCCCGCGCGTGAGGCGACCTGCCGAAAGCCCCCCGGCCCTCCCCGTACCGAGCCTCCCCGACAGCTCCACCCACTTGTTGTTAGCAGCGGAGGGCCGTCGTGTCAAACGGGATGCGTGGGTCGCACGGGTCTAGCGCCAATCGCCCGGGGCCAATGCTCCAGGGTCATCAATGAGCGCGATTCCGTCCGACCGCCCTGCGAACATACGTTCGTGCAGACAGCCACAACAACCTCGCCGATCTCCCCGGACCTCGAAGACCTCCCCCTCGAGCATCTCGAGCATGAGATCACGCAGCTCGCGGCGCACATCAACGCCGGTACGTGCCGCTGGCTCGAGCTCGTGGGCGAGTTCGACCGCCGCGCAGGCTGGGGGTCGTGGGGCTGTCGCTCGTGCGCCGAGTGGATCGCGTGGCGCTGCGCCGTCGCACCGCGCTCGGCGCGCGAGCACGTCCGGGTGGCCCGCTGTCTCGCCGAGCTGCCGGAGATCCGCGCCGGCTTTGCGCGCGGCGAGCTCTCCTACGCCAAGGTCAGGGCCCTCACACGAGTCGCCGATCCCGAGTCCGAGTCCGAGCTTCTCGAGCTCGCGCGCCACGCGACGGCCGCCCAGCTCGAGCGCATCGTGCGCGCCTGCCGACGGGTCAGCGCGCGGGAGGCCGACGACGCTTACGCCGGGCGTTACCTCGTGTGGTCGTGGGACGCCGACGGCTCACTCGAGTTCCGCGGCCGCGTCCCGGCCGAGGACGG
>WNFU01006539.1_pt1 | contig 14854 bp, 8 predicted proteins | sample 5400121 | NCBI WGS metagenome assembly WNFU01 (sample SAMN13153360, study PRJNA577476) | soil metagenome | isolation source: 100 cm soil or saprolite under grassland replicate 1 | place: USA:California | collected 2016-06-15
CACTGCGTCAACGTCTGATGCGCGGGCGAATCGAGGTCGGTGAAGGTGTTGACATCGCGATCCAAGTGGCGAGTGCGCTCGCTGCCGCCCACGAAACCGGCATTGTCCATCGCGACATCAAGCCGGAGAACATCATGCTCCGGCCGGACGGCTACGTGAAAGTGCTCGACTTTGGGATTGCAAAGCTTGCCGAATCCGCCTTCGCCGAGGCTACGGCGGACGGGGCAGGATCGCCGATCCTCGCTGAGACCAATCTTGGGGCCGTACTGGGAACCGTTCGTTACATGTCGCCGGAACAGGCGCGGGGCGCGCCGGTTGATAAGGGCACCGATATCTGGAGCCTCGGCGTAGTTCTTTACGAAATGGTAACGGGGCAAGCGCCATTCACCGGCGAAACGCCAGGAGAGGCGATGTCTTCGATTCTAGAGACGGAACCACCGCCGCTCACGAGTTATATCACGCAAACTCCGGCCGAGCTTCAGCAGATTATCAGCAAAACGCTGCGCAAAGAGCGCGGGCAACGGTATCAGAGCGCCCACGAACTGCTTGAGGCGTTCCAAAGTCTCCGTCGTAGCATGGAATTCAAGGCTGAGTTGGGACGCTCCACATCGGCTCGTTCATGGCTGCGCTGGACAGCAATGACGGCAGCGTTGCTTGCGCTCGCGGCAATCGTCGCCGGTATTGTGATGTTTTCCCGCAATCGCGTGAGATCAACGCTGGCTGTGCCTGAAAAAAGTATTGCCGTCCTTCCGTTTGAAAATCTGAGCCGCGATCCGGATAACGCGTATTTCGCAGACGGCGTTCAAGAAGAGATCCTGACGCGACTGGCTAGCATCGCAAATTTAAAAGTAATTTCCCGCACTTCCACGCAGCCCTATCAGAGAAAACCTAGGAACCTCGCCGAGATCGCGAAGCAGCTGGGCGTAGCGAACATTCTTGAGGGTAGCGTGCAAAAAGCGGCCGACCAGGTTCGCGTCAATGTTCAGTTGATTAACGCGCAAACTGATTCCCACCTTTGGGCAGACACCTACGACCGCAAGTTGACTGACGTCTTTGGCGTTGAGAGCGACATTGCCAAACGAATCGCGGAGTCGTTACGGGCCAAGCTAACCGGTCGCGAGGAACAGGCGTTAGCAGTTAAACCAACAAATAATCCAGAGGCTTACGATGCGTATCTGCGCGGCTTGGCTTTTGAAGCACGCAGCCACGCCCCTTCCTGGTTCACCTCTACCGACCTCGTGTGGAAGGCGATCGGTTTTTATGAGCGGGCGGTGCAGCTTGATCCAAATTTTACGCTTGCTTGGGCGCGGCTTTCTCGCATGGACGCCTTTCTCTACTTTAACCCCGTAGACCCTACTGCCGCCGCTCGGCGCGACGCAGCGGAACGTGCTTTGGAGAATGCGCAGAAACTGGAGCCGAACTCGCCTGAAACCCTGCTTGCCTTGGGTTACGATCAATACTGGGCGCTGCGTGAATACGGGCGTGCCAAAACCACGTTCGGTCGCGTCAGCAAAATGCTGCCAAGCAGCAGCGAGGTACCAAGGGCCCTTGGCTTAATTAGCCGACGCGAGGGTCACTGGGATCAAAGCATCGCGTACTTCGAGCAGGCCCTCGTCCTGGACCCACGCAATGTGGAGTTACTCATTACCGCGGCAGAGACTTACGGGATGCTTCGACAATTCGCGACGGCGCTAAAGCTCTATGATCGAGCGCTGGACATTGCGCCAAGCGATCCGGATGTGATGGCAGGAAAAGCCAGCATTTATCAGGCCCAGGGTAACCTGCGACAAGCCGCCAGCTTGCTATCAGAAATAAACGAAGAGACTCCTGCTGAGGAGACCTTTCACATCAAGATCACTCAGTTGAGACTTGAACGAAATTACAGCGAGTGCGTTCGACTGCTACAAGCGCGACAGGCTCAATTCCATTTTAATTCTCAGTACGAAAAGGCCCTTAATCCAGTGTGGCTTGCCTTCATGCAGCGTGTTGCCGGCAATACGGCTGGAGCAAAGATTACCGCTGAACGGGCGCGCAATACGCTGGAACCGCTGTACAGACATCAACCAGACAACTTCGTCTTTGCGGCGTCGCTGTCTCAAATTTATGCGGCGATGGGTCAGAAACAGTCCGCCTTAAAAGCCGCGGAAGAATCGATCGTGCTTCTGCCAAGTGCCAAAGACCGGGTGTCAGGACCTTCCTTAGAGCAGAACCTGGCCCTTATTCAGGCGATTTTCGGCGAGAATAGCCGTGCGATCTGGACGCTTACCCAGCTGTTACAAACGGCATATGGTAGCTGGCTTTATGACCCAGTGCCCATTACGCCGGCACTTCTTAGACTCGATCCGTTCTGGGATCCGTTGCGCACCGATCCGGCCTTCCAGAAACTCTGCGAGGAAAAACCGCACTGAAATAAGGAATATGCCGTAGCGGCTCGATCCGCGTTTCGAGAAAATTGTCGCCTCGCTCGCGCCGAAATCGGCGAACAAGTAACTCGTTGCCGCAGCCAAGGCTGCCAACAAATAGTTAGTTGCGGCGTCGAATTCCTATTGCCACCTGTGCGTTCAATTCGGGTTGGACCCATTCGACTTGCGCTCAGGGCAGGCTGTTGAAGGTTTCTTCTGTGAGATCCGACGACAGCGCGCTGCTCATCGTCGCGCATGGCTCGACGGTGAATCCGGATTCGAGTGCGCCGACGCTGGCGCACACGGCTGAGATTCGGCGTCGGAAAGTTTTCGCAGATGTCGGATGCGCGTTCTGGAAAGAGGAACCGAGTTTGCGCGACGCGGTGGGTCGCATTCCTTCCCAGAGGATTCTTGCCGGACCGGAGCCGAAGACTATTCTGACAGATAGATAACGGCGCTAAAGCTGAAGTCAGCGAATTGTCTTTTTTGCACGACGACTGGCAATAAGAGACCAAACGGCGACGCAGTTACGAATTCTAGATAGAGCGACTGCCTCACATTTTTCCGCTCATCCATTTGCATCTTACCGGATTTCTAACGCAGGGATAGCGGAGGACAGTATGAAAGGCTCCATCACAGCAGTCGCCTTCGCATTGCTTTTCGCATGCCAAGCGCTCGCCGACGGGCATTCGGTGCTCACGTGCGTCACCGTTTACTGGCATGGCGAAGGTTCGGGCGAGCATGCATCTTGGAACGGGGCACGACTGCGCGAAGGACATTGCGCTGTCGATCCAAAGAAAATTCCATATGGCAGCAAAGTCGTCTTTCCTGATGCGGCGTGTGTGGCCGTGGATAGCGGACCGGCGGTGGTGAATCGGAAAGCCGCGCGCTCGTGCGGGGCGGACTGCGGCGGAGCGCAACGCCATCGTCATCGATCGATTTTTTGATACCAAACAAAAGGCGCTCGCCTGGGCAAAAGCGCATCCACGTTTCATGACGGTGCGAATTCTGACGCCCGGCACAAGGCAGGGTACCAACCTCGTCGCAGCAAGAAATCCAAAGTCGTCGCCGGCGAATATTGTTAGCAGCAGCACCGACAAGTTGGAGAGGACGGCCGAACGATTTCTATCAAAGGTTTGAATCTTCACTGGATGGTGCCGACGTCGCTGTCGGCAAATTCATTCTTGCAATTTGCCAGGTGCAGAACATAAGCGCCTACGCGCTCCTGTTTACGACCTGCGCGCTACTGGCCGCGGCGTTTCATTCTTCTATTTGTCAATCATTCTCTGGCCCGTCAGCCCGCCGCCACGGCGGCTAGCGGGCGTTGACTTGCTTCATCCTCTTTGTCGTTCCCAGATAGGCAATTATTGAGGACAAGGCGTAGGTGAAGGACAAGTAAATACTGGGCAATTAGGTGGCTGATCAGCGTCGATTCTTCGCGGCAGGCCCGCCGGAACAATCTGGATCACCATATTTACCGCGCAAACCGTCCCCTCGTTACGTATCAGGTGTACCTCCCCGCAGCCTAAGTCGGTGAAGCTCTCGCCTGCATGGTAGACCGTGGGCGTGGTGCAGGTGTCAGCCTCGTAAACCGTGAGCTCTCCAGATATAACCGTGATCAGGCTGGGTCCCGGATGCGTGTGCCACCCACTGTGAGCCCCGACTGGCCACGTGTTTCGGATGACATACACGTCGGAGTCCCCCTTCACCATCGTCTTGAGGTACCACCCATACTGATCAAACTCGTTGCACATCAAGTTGAGCAAGCCATTTGGAAAGTGGCCCAACGCCAGCGTTTGGCTGGCAAGCCCGCACGAGGGCGTTGCGCGAGCCGGCGCGACGACGATGAGCGACAGTGCGATGAGAAGTGGCAGAATTTGTATTTTTCTGAAGTGAGTTAGTGGATTCATTGTTTTTCCTTTCTTTGTTAGGGGCTGATTGTTTTTGGCATGTTTGGATTTCCGTATTGGTCTTGAAATGATGTTTGTCGTCGGTGTCATTGGACGGGTCGGAAGGCGTGGCTGAGGTCGAAGTTCGCGACCTGCCGGCCGATGACAACACCGGCGACACCGGAGAAGTGGTAGTGCAACCCTGCCCAGAGTCGGGCGTCGATGATATCTTGGCGGAGGTCGTTAGGCATGTCGAAGTGCCGCACGGCGTCGAAGTTCCCAGGCGGCCCGGCGGGGTCGAACCCGTGGAGATCGAGATTGATCTGGTTCGTGCCGAGGAAGGTACTGAACACCTCGGCCATCGCCGACGTAATCGTGGGGTGCGCGCCAGGGTATTCCGGGTGGTTGGGCGTGGTGAGGAGCGGCCGCCAGCCGGTTTGCTCGACCGTCGCCGGGTTGCCGTCGTCGTAGCCAGGTACGGGGCCGAAGCCGTCTGCGATCACGGCGGTGGGGTCGATCGCGCTGACCGGCCGCCAGAACAAGTGGTGGTACTTGGCATGAAAGGTGGACATCAGGGCATCGGCGCCGATGAGGTTGACCATCGCCGCCAGCCGTGCCATCTCGAGCAGGCCGACGCCGCGCGCGTCGGCAATCTCGCGCCCGACGCGGTTGAACTGGCGGATCACGTTCGCCGAGTAGAACTTCGCGATAGCAGTCTGCTCATCGGTCCGCGCGCTGCCGATCAAGGCACCGTAGGCCTTAATCTGGTTGAAGGCCTCGACCCACTCGCGGCTCTGAAGCGAGGGCGGCGGGTCCGGCAGGAACTGGTCCAGGCTCTGCAAGACAAATGGGCGCACGTCCCCCACCCACGGCGTCTGCGGCGCCGCGAACGGCGGCGTCAATCGCCACACGCCCGGACCGGGCGGTAGCGTCGGGAACGATGACGTCACATTGATCGGAGTCATCCGTCCGTCGCCGGTGCGAAGGGCGATGATGTCGTTCGCAGTGTGTAGCCCGACAGCGGTGCCCGCGCCGCCATCGGCGGTGCAACCGCCGAAGTTAAAGAGCGCCTCGGCGTAGTAGGCGTCGAGGTTCGCCACGAGACCTGAGAACGACGAGAAGTAATAGCGAAGCGTGCGGTAGGCAGCTTCGACTACTGCGCAATCGACCGACGCTCCCGGCGGTGCCGTGATCGGAGGACCGTATGGCTCGAAACCGCCCTCGATCGCGACCACGGCGTCGTACACCGCAGCCGAGGGGTAGGCCATGTAAATGAAGCCCTCCGGCTGGAAAGTGCCCGAGCCCACGACCGTGTCCTCGGCGATCTTGTTCCACTGCTGAACGGTGTTCCCCGGCGGCAGCGTAGCCGACGCGGGCGACGCGAGCGCGACGAGCATAGTCGCGATGAGAAGTGGCAGAATGAGTATTCTTTTAAACTGAGTGAGTGGATTCATTGTTGTTTCCTTTCTTTGGTTTTTCCCGGCGATTAGCCGGATTTGTTAAGCGTGAAGTTGTGATTTTTTGGTTTTCTTTTCGGGTTCGTACTTTGCCTTCCATCGCCATAAACGCGAAAGACCGATCAAAGTGATCATCTAAATTGAGATCTTTTCGGAGACGCTTCCGCGTGCAGAAACTTTCTTGGAGTGGTAGGGTATGAAAAGGAGGTTATGGATACGCCTTCGGTCTCGCAGCAAAGAGTGACCGAGCTCCTGGCACATTGGAGTGACGGGGATGATGCCGCCCTCGCGGAATTGACCCCGCTGGTCTATGAAGAACTCCGACACCTCGCGCATCATTTTATGGAGGGACAGCGTCCCGAGCACACACTGCAAACGACGGCGCTGGTCAACGAGGCTTATCTGCGCCTGGCCGACCAAACCAATCCACGCTGGCAGAACCGCGCCCACTTCTTCGCCGTGGCCGCCCGAGCGATGCGCCAGATCCTGGTTAGCTACGCCAGGGGTCAACGATCCCAAAAGCGCGGTGGCGGCGCGCTCAAGGTGGAATTGGACGAAGTAGCAGTTGTTTCACCGGAGGAATCAAAGGAAATTGTTGATCTGCACGAGGCACTGGAAAGACTGACCACACTCGACTCAAGAAAAGCTCAAGTAGTCGAGCTAAAATATTTTGGCGGGCTCAACTATGACGAGATGGCGGAAGTGCTCAAGATTTCACGTGTAACGGTGAGGCGTGATTGGGAATTTGCCAAAGTATGGCTGTATACGGAATTGCACGACGTGGACTAACCATTTTTTCCGGTGCCCGCGAATCACGCCAATTGACGCGGATGTTAAAATGACGAAGCGCGGAAGATTTTTGCCCACGAAACACACAAAATGACGCGAAAGCTGAAGCGCAAAAAATCTGACGCTGTTTACGCTCTCAACGTTTCGTGTTTTTCGTGTATTTCGTGGGCGAAGAGGTCCGATTCAATGTTGCAACGATTTAATGATTTAACGTAGGCGAAGCCATATGACGCCGGCGCGGTTACAGACGATTGAGGAAATCTATCGCGCAGCGCTGGATCAAAAGCCCGATCAGATCAGCGCATTCCTGGACAGGGCCTGCGGAGGCGATGAAGTTTTGCGCCGCAAAGTTGAGGCGCTCCTGGCTTCACGTGAGCGAGCAGCCGACTTCATTGAAACGTCGGCTGTTGGTCTTGCGACGAAGGTTATTCAAAATGGGCAAGCTGATTTGCTCGTCGGTCAGACGATCGGTCACTACAAAATTTCTGAACCGATCGGCACCGGTGGAATGGGTGAAGTTTATCTGGCGACCGACGTTACCGCGGGCCGCAAGGCCGCGCTCAAACTCCTGCCCTTGCGCTTTACCGGCGACGCCGAGCGGCTAAAGCGGTTTCAACAAGAAGCGCGCGCTGTAGTTGGGCTCAATCATCCAAATATCTTGACGGTTTATGAGATCGGCGAGGATCACTCCATTCATTACATAGCGAGCGAACTGATCGAAGGCGAGACGCTGCGCGAACATTTGACTCATAGGCCAATGCAGCTGGGTGAAGCTGTTGACATCGCGATCCAAGTGATAAGTGCGCTCGTCGCCGCCCACGAAGCCGGGATTGTCCATCGCGACATCAAGCCGGAGAACATCATGCTCCGACCGGACGGATACGTGAAAGTGCTCGACTTTGGGATCGCAAAGCTGGCCGAACAGGAAGTGTCGGTAACGACACCGAGAGACGAAGCGCTGTTACTCGTTGAGACCAATCTGGGGTCGATACTTGGAACAGTTCGCTATATGTCGCCGGAGCAAGCGTGCGGCGCGCCGGTTGATAAACGAACCGATATCTGGAGTCTGGGCGTAGTCCTTTACGAAATGGTAACCGGGCATGCGCCATTCACCGGCGACACACCAAGAGAGGTGATGTCTTCGATACTTGAAAAAGAGCCACCGCCACTAACGCATTACATCGCACACGCTCCTGCTGAGCTTCAGCAGATCATCAGCAAAACGCTACGCAAGAAACGTGAGGAACGTTATCAGAGCGCGCACGCGTTACTTCAGGCGCTCAAAGACCTTCGTCGGAAACTCGAGGCTGAATTGGAACGCGCTGCTGCCCCTTTATGGCTCCGCTGGGCGCGGTCGCCCGCTGCTGTCGTGCTCGGATTGTTGCTAGCCGCTTTCGCGGTCACGCTGCCATTTTATTGGCATCGGAACCTGCCAACCATCTCACCGTCCGAGAAAAGCATCGCTGTGCTTCCGTTCGAAAACTTGAGCCCGGATGCGGCGAACGCCTATTTCGCTGACGGCATTCGGGAGGAGATCCTGACGCGGCTGGCTGGCATTTCCGATTTAAAAGTCATTTCGCGTACCTCCACGCAGCGCTATCAGACCAAGCCTGCCAATCTCTCTGAGATCGCCAAGCAGCTTGGCGTAGCAAACATTCTTGAGGGTAGCGTGCAAAAAGCGACCGATCAGGTGCGGGTGAATGTGCAGTTGATTAACACGCAAACCGATTCCCACCTCTGGGCAGACACCTACGATCGGAAGTTAACTGACATCTTTGACGTTGAGAGCGAGATCGCCAAACGAATCGCGGAGTCTTTGCAGGCAAAGCTCACCGGTCGCGAGCAGCAGGTATTAGCACTTAAATCGACAAACAATCCGGAGGCTTACGATGCATATTTGCGTGGAATCGCGTACAGCGAACGCCCAGAAGCGACCGAGGCCGATATCTTGGAAGCGATTCACTCCTTGCGTAAAGCTGTGACGCTCGATCCGGCGTCCGCACTCGCTTGGGCCCGGTTGGCACACGCGAGTGGGCTCGGCTGTTTCAATCAATACGGCGAAGACTTTCGCGCAGCATGCGAACAAGCCAAACGCGCGGCTGACAAAGCCGTGAGCCTGCAACCGGATCTCGCCGAGTCAAAACTGGCGCAAGGCTACTGGCACTATTATGGCGAGCGCGACTACGATGCGGCGATCCCCTGGTTCGAAAAAGCTCATCAGCTGTCGCCAAACAATAGTTTAGCTCTCAAGGCTCTGGCCTTGGTCTATCGGCGCAAAGGCGATTGGCAGCACAGCCTCGAATATTTTGCCCGAGCGATCGAGCTCGATCCGCGCAATATCGAGTTGCTGGCGGACCACGGTGAGACACTGGCGGCAGTGCGCCGATATCCGGAAGCCCTCAAGGCTTACGACAAGATATTGGACATGGTCCCCAGCGCTCCGCTGGCGCTAGCCGACAAAATTGGTATTTATCAATCTGAAGGCGATCTGCCATCGGCTGCTGCCGTGCTCGCGCAGCTTCATCCAGTGCCACCCTCCGCCCTCTTTGAGGCGCAAATGAATCAGTTGGTTTATGAGCATCGCTACACGGATGCGATTGCAGCGTTGATGAACGCGTTGGGAAGCCCTGGTGCAGTCGAGGACATCTGGGTTACGATTGGGATCGACACTCGCATCGCATGGCTAGAAGAACTCTTGGGCGATATCAATGCCGCGCGAACCAGATACGAGAAAGTTCGCTCGCAAGGGGAGGAATTTCGTAAACGCCGACATTTTTTCCTGTACGACGTTTGTCTGGCGTTCGCACATCGTGCTCTCGGCGATAAGGACAAGGCATTCGTCATCATGCGCGAGATTGCCGTGTCACAATCCGCAGAACCAACGAACACAGCTCGGATCGATCGCCAGATTTGCGCTCTCACCATGCGATCAGGTGACAAGGCTTCGGCGCTCAAGCAATTGTCGAATCTGGCCAGCCGCCCGTATGGCGACGTCACTTACGGGGATCTCAAATTCAATCCGCTGTGGGATCCCCTGTGCGGCGATCCGCGTTTTGAAAAGCTTGTTGAAGAAGTAAGGAAACCAGTCGAGCTGAGATAGCTTCTGTAGCGGCGATCTCTATTTCAATCCGTGCTGGGATGATTTGCGCGGGGATAAGCGCTTCGACAAGATCGTTGCCGCAGCCAAAGCTGCCAGCAAATAGCAGACACGAATTTGAAACTCGCTCGCTGCCCTGCTCTCTCGCCGCTACCCTCGCGGCTTTGCCTTCTATGTCACTGATCCCTTCAGTTCCATTCACGAATTTACACCAATTGCCAGAGTGGTTTCCACAAGCAGTCTGAAATTTCGTGGCAATTCGTGCAATTCGTGTCCAGCAAATAGCGCTACAAAGGAAAGCTTGTTGTTTGTTGCGGCAGTTTGCTAAAAGGACGGAGGATTAGCGAGAGGAGCTTGTCATCAAGCGACCATTCATTTGCTGTGCCGGGAGCATAGCGGCACTGCGTTTGCTCCTGCCGTCAGTCGCAGTTGCTCAAGCAACAGCGCCTTCGCCCGCTGGTGTTGCCGAAGTGGAACGCGTCATCGTGACCGGTTCGATGATTCCGACCGCGGAAGAGGTCGGTTCCAACCCGGTGTTCAGCCTCAACCGCGACCTGATTAACAAGTCAGCTGCGGGCACCACCGAACAGCTGCTCCAGAGGCAGCCGGTGATGAATGGCGCCACTATTCCAGTCCAGAACAACGCAACCAGCGCGGTCGGTCCGGCGGGAACCGCTGCGCTGGCGCTGCGCGGTTTGGACCCTGGCGCCACACTGGTGCTAATTGATCATCGCCGCGTTGCGCCGTTCCCTGGCTCCGCCAACTCCGGGTATGGTTTCGTTGATCTAACTACCATTCCCATCACGGCGGTGCAGAGCATTGACATTTTGAAGGACAGCGCTTCGACCACCTACGGCTCAGATGCAATTGCCGGCGTGGTGAACCTTAACTTCTATAAAGATTATCGGGGCGCACAGGTGACCATCCAGTACGGCGACACGCTAGACAAAGACGCGGCCGAGTACAGGGGGGACATCCTGTTCGGAGCCGGCGATGACAAGACCAGTATTACCGGTGACATTTTCTATTATAGGCATCATGACATGTTCAACCATGACCGGGGGAACTCCATTAAGCCGCCGTTCTCGAGCTCGAACGCTGTGCCGTGGAATCTCGAGCTGCAAACGGAGGCCGTTTTACATCCGTTTGATGTCAATGGTAACCCGGCGCCACCCCCTCTGCTACCCCCTGACGTGATAGGGAGGGTAAGTTTTTTTGGCACGCCGCCGGATAACGCCAGCGGGTTGGCTCCAGCGGCCGACTACATCTTCCACCACAGTCGTCCAAGGTCCTCCTTCGGTATTCTCCCCGGATTTAACTTCAACCTCTATGCGGGCTCGTATCCGAAGCAGGAGCGCTGGGGCGGGTACGCGGCGCTCGAGCACAAAATCTGCGATGATCAGCTACGGATTTTTGGCGACTTCTATTATGTGGATGCAAAAACGCACGATGAACTTGCGCCAACCGCCACGGGCCCTTTCGAGCTGCCTGGCAGGCTGGCGCTCTTCGTCCCGCCCAATCATCCGTTCCTCGGTGGTGTTCCGCCTTTTGGTGGGCCGCCTCCTGCGGAAGTTGGGATGAGTCCGGACGCATTCAACCCGTTCAATCCGTTTGAGCAAATCATCTCAGGCGGCACTTTTGCGCGCATTTTTGATTTCGGCCAACGCTTCGTGGACAACGAGAACATGGCCGAGCGTTTCACGGTCGGCGCAAAAGGCGACAAGCTGTTTAACGGAAGCTGGGGCTACGATGGCGCGTTCATGTACAGCCAAATCGTGCAGATTTCGCGGCTCCGAGGCATCAATATTCCGAACTTCGAGCGGATTCTAAACGCGGCCGACCCGCTGTTTGATCCCACGTCGAGTGAGTTCATCGGACAGACGATTCCATATAATCCGATGGTCGATAGCCAGCACGTCGCGTTTCCGAGCAACCTTCCGCTGATTGACTTCGCGAGGCTGCACACCAGGGACCTGTTTACGTCGAAACTCGCCACATTGGACTTGAACATTTATACCACGGACCTGTTTGATTTGCCCGCCGGCGGCGTAGGGCTCGCCTTTGGCGGTGTGTTTAGCCGGGAAAGTTACAGGATCGATCCGGATGACCAGAACCGCCTCGGAGAGAACGCCGACACCACGTCTTTCTTCCCGGTCAAGGCGGGGCGCAAATCGTGGGGCGTTTATGCGGAAACGCTGATCCCGGTTTTCAGTCCCAAGTGGCGCATACCCGGCTTTTACTCGTTGGAGTTTTCAGCCGGAGTACGGTACGACGAGTGGCTGAATAATGATACGAATGCCGCGGTACCCAAGGTGAGCGTTCGCTGGCAGCCCTTTGACAAGAGCCTGACCCTTCGCAGCAATTGGGGCGAAGGCTTCCTCGAGCCATCCATGGTCCAGTTGTACGGCCCTAATAGGATCACGTTCGCCGCAGCGCACTTTGTCGGGTTTGCCCCTTCAGCGATTTTTGGTCGTCCGGGGAGCCCTACAAATCCGCTCCAGGACGTGGCCGATCCAGAGACAACCGTCGAGCAACTGCCCAACAAAAACATTCGCCCGCAACATGACCGTAGCTGGACTGGCGGCGTCGTTTACACGCCCAAGTGGATCCCGCCGAAGTACGGGCATCTGACGTTGACGGTCGATTTCTGGGATGTCGAGCAGAGCGGGGTCGCCATGTTCTTTTCTCCCAGCTTAATCATTAACGGGTATAACGCGGGCATTTTCCCGGGCGTGGTGAGTCCTGCACCGGTGACGGCCACCCAACCGGCGGTTTTATTTCATCCGGACGGGAATTACACCGGACTCGTAAGCCCCTACCAAAACGGCGGGCGTACGCGAACGAATGGTGTTGACCTCGGTCTCCAGTATCAGGTCGAGACTGGGATTGGCACATTCTCACTCTTAAGCCGGTGGGGTTATCTGAACGAGATGGTCGTCAATTTCCCCGGTGAACGGCCGCGGCAAACCGCTGGTAGCTCCAGTTCCGAGTGGTTTGTTGGGGGCTTCTTCGGGGACCCAAGCAATCCACAGGGCTGGCTCAAATGGAAGGGGGACACGACCCTCGACTGGACGTGGCACAACTGGGACCTGAACTGGACCGTGCACTTTGTGGATGGATACTGGGAACAACTCTATGCCAAGCAGTTTGATGGCTTCTGGAAACGCCATTGGGTGCATCCGACCTGGTTCACAGACGCGCAGCTCTCTTACACTGTGATCTTCACGCCTCCAGTGGAAGCGGCGCCGGTGCCTGGGTATTCCAAGGGTGGGAAGGAAGTGGTGGGCAAGGAGAAAGAAACGCCGCCCACTCCTTATGCCATGCCGTGCTGGAAGACCATCCTCAACAACACCACCCTCACGGTGGGTGTGACAGATATCTTCGGTGAGGATCCGCCACATACGTTTGGATTCGAGCTTGGTGACTCGCTTGGTTACCCAGGCAGCTTCTATGATAACCTGGGGCGGTTCTGGTACGTGAGGATGATCAAGAAGTTCTAAGGAAATTTTCGATTACAGTCGCCGCGGACTCATTCGGCTTGCGCGCGTGCCAAGCTGTTGAACGTTTCCTCTGTGAGATTCGACGACAGCGCGCTCTTAATTGTCGCCCACGGTTCGACCGTGAATCCGGACTCGAGTGCGCCTACGCTGGCGCATGCGGCGGAGATTCGGCGTCGAAAGGTTTTCGCAGATGTCGGCTGCGCCTTCTGGAAGGAGGAACCGAGCTTACGCGACGCGCTCTTCTCATTCGATCCCGAATCGATTCCGGAGGTCTATGTCGTGCCGAATTTCATCAGCGAAGGTTATTTCACGCAGACCGTGGTTCCGCGCGAGCTTGAGTTGAACGGGTGCATTACAAACCGACCCAATGGCCAGATATGGAAGTATTGCGAGCCGGTTGGAAATCATCCGATGATGACGGAGCTGCTTTTGCGACGTGCTCATGAAATCGCGCCGGGTGTTCCCGAGAACGAAGCCACCCTGTTGATCGTCGCTCATGGAACCGATTTGAATGAAAACAGTGCGGTGGCCGCGAAACGCGAAGCGGAAAAGATCCGGGCACTCGGGAAGTACGCGGCCGTGCTCAACGTTTACATGGAAGAATCTCCGCTCGTGTCGGACTGGCGGAAACTGACGAAGACTCGGAATATCGTGGTGGTTCCGTTCTTTATTTCTGACGGATTACACAGTTATGAAGACATTCCGGTTTTGCTTGGAATCGCGAATGGCGGGCCGAGAGGCGGTTTAAACGCAGCGCGCGGCGAGGTTTTCCGCAGCAATCCGTACAAGATCGATAATCGCTCGCTGTTCTATGCGCCATCGATCGGCACCGATCCTGGTTTTGCCGATATCATCATCAAGCAGGCGTTGAACGCAAAAAGTTGAAATCGTGCTCGCGCTTGGTTTCTTTTGCGCGAGATTGCTTTCCCGCAAATGAAGGAAACTCGGTGGCTCGCCGTTTACAAGATCATCAAAGATGAATTCGTGATTCTCGCCGAAACCGGCAGCGAGCCACCGGCGTATCAACGTTTCCCGATTACCCAGGGCTTATGCGGCGCGGCGCTGGATTCGGGCGAACCAATCATCGTGGGTGACGTGCACAAGGATCTGCGCTATTTGCCCACGTTTCACACGACACGCTCGGAGATCATTGTGCCGATGCGTAATGAGCACCGGCACATTCTCGGAATGATGGATGTGGAGAGCGATAAATTAAATGCCTTTAGCGATGAAGATCGGCAATTTCTGGAACGCGCAGGCGGTTTGATCGCTCATTGTTTGCATTAGCTCGGCGCGCCCGGCGGTCGCGCCCTACCAATGCCGGATCCTGTCGAGACGCTGCTCGAAATTGCGCTGACTGCTCCGTTCTATTTCGGTCAAGTTCTGGTTCAAAAAACAACGACCGAGCGCTTTGTCCTGTCGCATCGCGATAACGAGGCGGCGGATCAATTGAAGATATTTCGAAGCGCAGAAGACGCGATCGAGATCGCAAAACACGACGACGTTGGAAACTATCGGCCGCTTAAAACCGCGCCCAACTTGCGTCACGGTTGGCGACTGGAGCTTGAGACGCTCGAAGACCTGAGACACGCGCTGGATTATTTTTATCCGGGACGCCTCGCGGTGTTCGCTGCTTGGAAGAGCGATAAACGGAAAACCACGCCGTTGCGAGAAACGCTGGATCGACAGTCAGGGATGTATCGTGTCGCGGCAAAAATTT
>WNFU01006004.1_pt1 | contig 14850 bp, 14 predicted proteins | sample 5400121 | NCBI WGS metagenome assembly WNFU01 (sample SAMN13153360, study PRJNA577476) | soil metagenome | isolation source: 100 cm soil or saprolite under grassland replicate 1 | place: USA:California | collected 2016-06-15
AAGCTCGTCGCGGGCGAGATCGAAGCCACGGGCAAGGCCGTCAAAGCCGCCAAGCTGACGATCGAATGAGTACGTCTCCGGTCAAGCTCGGCATCGTCGGCCTGGGCCGCTGGGCCGGGGTGCTCGCGCGCGCCGCGCAACGCTCGCAGAAACTCAAGATCGTCGCCGGCTACACCCGGAGCCCGGAAAAGCGCGACGCCTTCGCGAAGGAATTCGGAATTCCCGCCCTGGGCGACTTCCGTCAGATGCTGGCTGATCCGGAAATTCAAGGTGTGATCCTCACCGTGCCGAACGGGCAGCATTTCCCGGTAGCCGAGCAGGCGGCGCGCGCAGGCAAGCATGTCTATACGGAGAAACCGATCGCGCACACCCTCGAAGACGGCGTGCGCATTTGCGAGCTGGAAGCGCGCCACGGCATCCAGCTCGTCGTGGGGCATTCGGCGCGGCTGCTCGCCGGCACGCGCTTGATGAAGGCTGCCATTGAGCGCGGCGAGCTGGGACGCCTCGCCTGCATCGAGGCGAATTTCTCCAACGAGCGGGCGCTCGAGCTCAACCCCCAGAACTGGCGCTGGTACCGCGCGCAGTGCCCCGGCGGGCCGCTGTCGCAGCTCGCGATCCACCAGTTCGATTCGCTGCAGTGCCTCGGCGGCGACATCGTCGAGGTGATGTCGACGGCCTCGAAGCTTTCGCCCGCCGGGGCGGAAGTCGACGACCAGTCAATGACGCTCGTGAAATTCGCCGACGGCAAGCTCGGCTACGTCGGCTCGTGCTGGACCTCGCCCGGCATCTATTCGATCCGCGCATTCGGCCAGAAGGGCCTGATGCATTACGAGGTCGATTTCGGCAGCTGGGAAACGCCCGACCGCCTGCACGAATCCTCGGCCCTCTATATGCAAAGGGGCAAGGACGGCTACGGCAAGCGCGAAGCGCTCAGGCTCCCGCAATCCAATATGTTCGTCGATGAGCTGGAGAGCTTCGCCGAGGCGATCGCGACCGGCACGCGCTCCGAGCTGACCGCAGAGAACGGCCTTGCGGCCGCCGCGGTGGTCAACGCTGCGCTGCTGTCGATCGAGCGTGGCGGCAAAGCCGTCGCCGTGGCGGAAGTCATCGAGGAGGCCCGGGCCCGCGTGCGGCGGCAAGCCAAGGCCGCATAACTCCGACGAGGAGACATCATGCACACCCGCCAATTCATCGAGCTGACGCAGCCCGAGATCGCCGCGCAATTCAAGAAGAACCCGCTCGTCATCTTCCCGGCGGGCAGCGTCGAGCAGCACGGCCCACATCTTCCGACCGGCACCGACATTTTCGCGAGCATCGCGATCGGCGAGGAAGTCGCCAAACGCATGGACGGTCTCGTGCTCCCGGCGGTGCCCTTCGGCGTCACGCCCATGCACATGCCCTTCGAGGGCACGATCACCTTCACTGCCGAGACCTACATCCAGGTCGTAAAGGAAGTCTGCCTGTCCACCGCGAAGCACGGCGCGAAGTATCTCCTTATCATCAATTGGCACGAGGGCAACATCCCGTCGCTTGCGATCGCCGCCGAGTCGCTGCACCGCGACCACGGCATGACCGTGCTCACCGCGCAGGCCTGCTACGTCGCGGCGGAGATGTACGGGAAAGATATGGGGGGCCTCACGCACGGCGGCGAGATCGAGGCGCACGCCGTGCTCGCCTACCGCCCGGACCTCGTGCACCTCGAGCGCATCGAGCAGTCCTCCGATCACGGCCACGGCCGCAAGTGGGACAAGCTGCGGCGCACGCGCGCCTTCCAGCCGGTGCTCACCGACATCCGCACCATCGCCCCCACCGGCTGGTACGGCAGCCCCGAGCACGCCACTGTCGAGAAAGGCAGGCAGATGCTCGAAGGCGTCGCCGACGCGATCGCGAAAGAGGCCGCCGAAATCTTCAAGCAGCTCGACGGAGGCCAGGGCGGAACGGCCGAGCTTCGCCGCCTGCGCAAGGTGAAGTAAATGGCGCGCCTCTTCAAGCAAGCCGAGGCCAAATCGATGTGGCTTCCCGGGCGCAAGTCGCTCGAGATCGCGTCGGCTGAGCGCGGCACGCAGAACGTGACGCTGCGCCTGGTCGAGATCCCCGTGCACCGGGCGGGCGACAAGCCGCGGGGGCGGCACCGGCACGAGGGTTTCGAGGAATGCATCCACGTGCTTTCGGGGGAAGGCTTGACGGATGCCGAGAGCGGCCAATTTCCCTTGAAGCCGGGCGACACCATCGTGATTGCGCCCGGCGAGATGCACGTCACCCGCAATACCGGCAAGGAGCCGCTCATGCTCCTTTGCTTCTTCCCCGTGGGAGACGTCGCCGCCCGCAGCCCCGAGCCCGCCGCATAGATGAGCTTCGACGTGGTCTGCCTCCGGCCGGAGGCGGATTTCCTGCGGGTCGGCGTCACGCCTCCCAAGGCCCTGAAGATCAGCTACCGCGCGCCCGACGACGCGGAGCTCGCACAGTTGCTGCGCGATGCGCGCGCCCTCGTCATGTCCGCAGTCGGGCCGAAGCTCCCGGCATCGCTCATGGACAAAAGCGCGCTGAAACTCATTCAGGTGACGGGCGCCGGCGTCGACCGGCTCGACGAAGATGCGCTGAAGCGGTTCGGCATTCCCGTCGCCAATGTTCCCGGCGGCAGCAACTCCGCGGTCGTGGAATACGTCGTGACCGCCGCCTCGATGCTACTGCGCCGCCTTGCGTGGAGCGACCAGGAAGTCCGGGCCGGGCGCTACAGGGAATTCCGCGCGGCCATCCTCGCCGCGAACCTGACCGGCTTGCACGGCCTCACCGCCGGCATCATCGGCATGGGCACGATCGGCGTTGCGGTCGCCAAAGCGCTGCGCGCCTGCGACTGCGAGATCCTCTACCTCGACCCCTCGCCCAGCGATGCGAAAGCTCTGTCTCAGCTCGAGGCGAAGCCGGCGCCGCTCGACATGCTCCTCGCGAGCTCGGACGTCGTGACGATCCACGTGCCGCTCCTGCCCGCCACGCAAGGGATGATCGGCGCACCGCAGCTGGCAAAGATGAAAAAGGACTCCATCCTCGTCAATGCCGCCCGCGGGGGGGTCGTCGACGAGGCGGCGCTCGCGGCGACGCTGCGCTCGGGCGAGATCGGCGGCGCAGCGGTCGACGTCTATTCCACGGAGCCGCCGGAGGTCTCCAATCCGCTCCTCTCGCTCGAAGGCGATGCGGCGCGGCGCCTGCTCCTCACGCCTCACATCGCCGGCATCACCCGCCAGGCGTCGGCGACGCTTTTCCGCGCGGCCTGGGAGAACGTCGAGCGCGTGCTGGTGCAGGGCCTCGCGCCGCTGAACCGGGTCTACTGAATCCGATGTCGATCACAAGAAGCGCTGCGCTCGACCGCAAACTCCGCGCGAAGAATCTGCGGTTTCTGACGCTCAGGGCGCCGCGCTCGCGTCCGCGAGCAGCTGCGCGAGGTCGTTCAGCTCGTTGCGGTTGAGGTCGGAAACCAGCCAGAAGCGCGAGGTCGGCCTTGAGCCACCGGGGGAGCGGCCGGTTTATTCCCGGTACGGGAGAAATTTCGCAGGTCTTCGGTGGCGCGGCCGCGACTTTCCGGGGATGGCGCTCGCGTTTCCCACGGTCCCCGCCCTTGAGCGAGTCCTTCGAAGGGAGCTTAACTCCGTTCCCGCTGGTTTCGAGTGCTTGGAAATTGTCCAGCGGGCGAGTAGATTGATTCCCAGATCTCGCCTACTTTCCGGCAGGGTCGGGTTTGATGGACGCCTTATGAAAAACTTTTCGATTTCCGCCGCAATCCTGTTCACCGCGACCCTGGGTGTCTGCGCAGCCAGCGCGCAGGCGCAGGGCGACAAGCCCACCGTCGTCAGGCTGGATCCAGCGCTCGATGCGCTGGTGTCCCCCGACGCCAAGTTGCAACTGGTGAAGGGCGGCTTCGGGTTTACCGAAGGCATCATCTGGGTCGAGCAAGGCCGCTACCTGCTGCTGAGCGACATCCCCGCGAACGTGATCTACAAGCTCACACCCAAGGGCGAGGCGTCCATCTACATGCACCGCAGCGGCTATACCAAGCCGGACATCTGGCGCGTGGGCTTCGAGCAGACCAACGGCAAGGATCCGGGCGATCCCCTGTTCGAGAAGTTCTACATGATCGGATCGAACGGCCTCGCGCTCGACCGGCAGGGCCGGCTCATCATCGCGACCTGGGCCGGAAGGTCGATCGACCGGATCGAGAGGAACGGCGAGCGCACCATCCTCGCCGACCGCTTCGAAGGCAAGCAATTCAACGGCCCGAACGACGTCATCGTCAAGCGGAACGGCACGATCTACTTCACCGACACCTACGGCGGCCTGCGCCTGCGCGAGAAAGACCCGCGCAAGGGCCTGGACTTCCAGGGCATCTACATGATCAAGGGCGGAAGCGTGAGCCGGATCATCGACGATATCCCGAACCCGAACGGCCTTGCCCTGTCGCCCGACGAAAAATATCTCTATGCGAACGGCAGCCGCGACAAGTACGTCCGGCGCTACCGCGTCCTGCCCGACGACACGGTGACCGACAGCCGGATGTTCATCGACATCAGCGGCGATCGGACTCCCGGAATCACCGACGGCCTGAAGGTCGACGTCAAGGGAAACGTCTATGAATCGGCGGCGGGAGGCGTGTGGATCGTCTCGCCCGAAGGCAGGCACCTGGGCACGATCCTCACGCCTGAGCTCGTGGCCAATGTCGAGTTCGGCGACCCAGACCACAAGACCCTGTATATCGCCGCGCGCACCAGCGTGTACAAGATCCGGGTGAACACCGCGGGGATTCCGTAGCTGCTCTTCGAAACCCGGGCCTGACGTCAAAACTCCCCGCCGCGTAGGCAGCCTTTGGGTTGGCCAAGAGCGCAAAAACGGGTCAAACTACCGTGCAACTCGACAATGTATCGACCGGAGGCCCATCTTGACTCACGTGACTCACTCCAAGATGCTGGAGACCAGGCGAAGGAAGAAAAGAGCGAAGAAGGACTTCACGGGAGTAGCCAAGCGAGCGAAGAAGCTGAGGAAGCAAAGCGCGAAGACCGCCGCTGCGGGCGCCCCGAAATCCCCCTAGCCGTTTTTCAACGCGAACCGGGGCGCGCGCCCGTTCGCCCCAACGCCGTCATTCGACGCGCATGCGTCTTTCCCTGATGACGCGGCCCCATTTTTCCAACTCGCTTTTCAGGTGGGCCGAGAATTCCTCGGGAGAGCTCGCGATGACATCCAGGCCCATTTGAGCGAACCTCGCCGAAAGCTCCGGCGAGCGCAGGACTACCCTGAGCTTCCCGTTCAGCAAGGCGACGATTTCCCCGGGCGTTCCCCGGGGCGCGAGCACGCCGTGCCAGGTGACGAATTCATACCCCGGCACTCCGGATTCCGCGATGGTGGGAACGTCCGGCAATGCCGCGGAACGCCTTGCGCCGGTCACTCCCAGCGCGCGAAGCCTTTTTGAATTCACGTGAGGGACCGCCTCCGAGATATTCGGAAAGGTGATTCCGATCTCCCCGCTCAGCACCGCGACCAGCGCCGGGCCGCCCCCCTTGTACTGGACGGCCACGATGTCCACGCCTCCCAGCATGTTGAGCAACTCGCCGGCGATATGGGGATTGGTGCCTGCGCCCGCCGCGGAGTAATTCAACGCGCCCGGCTTCGATTTCGCGAGCCGTAGAAGCTCGCCCACCGAGCGGGCGGGCACCGCAGGGTGCACCACCAGAACGGAGGGCGACGAGGACAGCAACGCGATCGGCACGAAATCGTTGAGCGCGTCATAAGGCATCGGGCTGTACAGATGTACGTTCGCCACGAACGGGATCGTGTGTATCAGCAGCGTGTAGCCGTCGGGCCTCGCGCGCGCGGCGAGCTCCGTTCCGATATTGCCCGAGGCGCCGCTGCGGTTGTCGATGACCACCGGCTGCCCCAGGCTCTCCGAGAGGCGCGGAGCCACGAGGCGTGCGACCACGTCGACGCTGCCGCCCGGAGGAAAAGCCACGATCAGCCGCACCGGCCTCGCCGGGTAGACTTCGGTCTGCGCCGCCGCAAATGGTGCGGCCGGGATCGCCGCCGCGAAGAATACGGCGATGAAAATGATTTTCTTCAAGATGCCGTTCTCGCTCCCGGCTTTATCCCCTTACTCGGGTACGGTCTGCGGTTTCGTCGGATCGGAGATCTGAATGACCAGATACTTGACGGGCTGGGTCGAGCTGCCGTTGCGTGAGACGGCGTGCAGTGCACCAGGTGGCTCGTAGAACGTTCCGCCTTGCCCGAGCTTTTGCAGCGGACCGTCGTCGACTTTCACCTCGTAGGTACCTTCCAGCACATAGCCGAACGTGTGGCTGCCAGGGTGACGGTGTGGACCGCTGCCGTTTCCAGGATCGCGCTCGGTTCGACGGATTGTCACCACGCGGCCGAGCACGTCGTTCATCGTCGTCTTGAAGAGCTCTGTCTGCCGGGCTCCGGTATTGACGGGAGGCGGCGTCTGCGCGTGCGCCTGCAACAGCGACATCGATTCAGGCACGAGCGCCAGATAGGTAACGCAAGAGGCAAACAATGCCGTTGCGCAACCAAACGCGGCATGGGAAATGATGGGTTTTTTCATGGTCTCCCTCTGTGAGGTGAATTTCCGATCAATCAATCGGGCTGTCAAAAAGCTGCGTTTTAATTCAAACGTTGAACGGCTGCTTCGAGTCGGTCTCTGCCCTTCAGGAACTTCATCAGCCGCGCTGGTGCAGCTCGATCACGTTGCGATCCGGATCGCGCACGAAGATCGCCTGCGCTCCGGGTCCGAAGCGGACGGGCCCGCCGCTCAGCGAGATGCCGGCCGCCTCGAGCCGCTCCTTCGCGGCCACGATGTCGGAGCACAAGAGGGCGAAGTGCGTGATTCCGGGGTGCTTCCCGGGGACGTCCATGAGGATGTTCGGCTCGCTCGCGTTCGGCGCGTTGAGAACGAGGTTCAGCTCCACTCCCGATGGGTGATCGAGGATGGCGACGGGCTCCGGACCGATCGGACCGGCGGTCTTCGCGAAGCCGAGCAGGGCGTAGAAGCGCACCGAGCGCTCGAGGTCGTGCACGCGAATGCCGATGTGGGCGAGGCCCGAGATGAGGATGGGAGCGGTCTTCGTCATTGTCGATCTGCCTCCGGACGCAGTGAGTCAATACGATAGCGGGAGGTTCGGTTCGCGTCACCCTGCGGCGTCATTTCCTGCGAAAAACGATGACATGCTGCCAGGGCAGGTGGCTCGAGGTCCTCAGCCATTCCAGGGGGTGAAGGGCGGCCTCCTCGCGCACCTGGGCTTCGGTCATGGTGTGCAAAGCCTTGATCGGCACGGCCGGATCGTTCGCCCTGTACTCCACGAACACGAGCCGCCCGCCTGGCTTGAGCGCACGCGCGATGGCGGCGAGCATCTCGTACGGATATTCGAACTCGTGGTAGACGTCGACCATCAGCGCCAGGTCGAGTTTGCCCGCGGGCAGGCGCGGATCGGAGGCTGTGCCGAGCAGCGCTTTCACGTTGGCGGCGCCGCGCTGCGACATCTGGCGTTGCAGTACTTTGATCATTTCGGGCTGAATGTCGACCGCGTACACCGTGCCGCCCGAGCCCACTCGCTCTCCCATGCGCCAAGAGTAATAGCCGCTGCCCGCGCCGATGTCGGCAACCGTCATGCCGGGCTTCAGGTCGAGCGCGGCGAGCACCAAGTCCGGCCGTTCCTCCTCCATGCGTTCGGTGCGCTCCAACCAAGGCGCGCCGTGATAGCTCATCACCTGCGCGATCTCGCGGCCCATATAGACCTTGCCGATGCCGTCGGGACTCGCCGATACGGCACCGTAGCGGGGACCGGCGGCCTCGCCTGCCAGCGCACCCGGCAGCGTAAGCGCGTGGAGGAGCACGAACGCCGTCGTGCAGGCGCGCATCATCGTCCGAACCATCCCGGGATACTCACCGGACAAAGCCAAGTAGAATTCTCTCCATGTTTACCGGAATCATAGCCGCCGTCGGCAAAATCAGCCGGGTCGAGTCGGGAAAGGGCGGTCTGCGCCTCGCCATCGACGCGGGCGAACTCGGCTTGAGCGACCTCAAGATCGGCAACAGCGTCGCGGTCAACGGCGTGTGCCTCACCGTGGTGAAGCGCGGAAAGAAAAGCTTCGGCGCCGACGTGTCGCGCGAAACACTCCGCTGCACCGTCGGGCTGGACAAGCCGGGAGAGGTCAACCTGGAGAAGGCGCTCGCGCTTTCCGACCGGCTCGACGGCCACCTCGTTCTCGGCCACGTCGACGGCGTCGGGAGGGTGGTGCGCTTCGAAGCGGTGGGCAAAAGCCGCTTGCTTCGCGTCCGCGCGCCGGCGGCCCTTGCCCGCTACATCGCGCGCAAGGGCTCGATCGCCGTGCACGGAGTGAGCCTCACGGTGAACGCGGTACGGGGCGCTGAATTCGAGGTGAACCTGATTCCGCACACGCTGGCCGCGACCACGTTGAGACATCTGCGCGTCGGCGACGGCGTCAATCTGGAAGTGGACCCGCTCGCGCGCTACGCGGAACGCCTGCTGCGCCGCAGATGAGCGGAGGCAAGGGCGCCGACCGCTTCGCTTCCTGAATGGCGTTTTCCCCGGAAGAGATCGCGCAGCGCCGTGCGCTCGCGCCGCGCCCCGAGTTTCCGCCCGAGCTGCCGATCTGCGCGAGGCGCGAGGAGATCGCAAAGGCCATCGCCTCGCGTCAAGTGGTCATCGTCTGCGGGGAAACCGGGTCGGGCAAGACCACGCAGCTGCCGAAGATCTGCCTCGAGCTGGGTCGCGGGATTGAAGGACTCATAGGGCATACCCAGCCGCGCAGGATCGCCGCGCGCGCGACCGCTTCGCGCGTCGCGCAGGAGCTTAAGACCGAGCTCGGGGGCGCCGTCGGCTACAAGATCCGCTTCACGGACAAAGTCGGCCCGCGTTCCTACATCAAGATCATGACCGACGGCATCCTGCTCGCCGAGACGCAGGGCGACCGGATGCTCGCCCAGTACGACACGCTGATCATCGACGAGGCGCACGAGCGCAGCCTCAACATCGACTTCCTGCTCGGCTACGTCAAGCAGCTCCTGCCGCGGCGTCCGGACCTCAAGCTCGTCATCACTTCGGCGACCATCGATGCCGAGCGGTTCTCGAAGCACTTCGGCGGTGCGCCCGTCATCGAGGTTTCCGGGCGGCTCTACCCGGTGGAAGTCCGTTACCACCCGGTCGAGTCGGAGGACGAAGACTACGATCTCGACCAGGCGATCAGCGACGCGGCGGAGGAGCTCGCGCGCGAGGGTCAGGGCGACGTCCTCGTGTTCCTGGCGGGCGAGCGCGAGATCCGCGAGGCGGCGGAGACGCTGCGCAAGCACCATCCGCCTCACACCGAGATCCTGCCCCTGTTCGCGCGGCTCTCGGCCGAGGAGCAGGAGCGCATATTCAAGCCGCACGGCGGCCGGCGCATCGTGCTCGCGACCAATGTCGCCGAGACTTCGCTCACCGTGCCGGGCATCCGCTACGTGGTGGACACCGGCCTCGCGCGCGTCAAGCGTTACAGCTACCGCAACAAGGTCGAGCAACTGCGCGTGGAGAACATTTCCCGGGCCTCGGCGAAGCAGCGCGCCGGCCGCTGCGGCCGGGTCGCAAGCGGGATCTGCGTCCGCCTCTACGCCGAAGACGAGTTCAACTCACGCCCGGCGTTCACCGATCCTGAAGTGCTGCGCTCGTCGCTTGCCAACGTGATCCTGCGAATGAAGTCGCTCGGCCTCGGCACGGTCGAGGAATTCCCGTTCATCGATCCGCCGGCGTCCAAGGCGATTCAGGACGGATATGCGCTGCTCGCCGAGCTGGGTGCCGTCGACGAAGCCAGCGAGCTGACCGAAACCGGAAAGCGGCTCGCGAAGCTGCCGGTGGACCCGCGCATCGGCCGCATGGTGCTCGCGGCGAGACCGGAGAACGCGCTCAGGGAGGTGCTCGTCATCGCCGCGGCACTCTCGATTCAGGACCCTCGCCAGAGGCCGAGCGAACGCGCCGCGGCGGCCGACGAAGCGCACAAGCGCTTCGACGACGAGAAGTCCGATTTCCTTTCCTGGATCAAGCTCTGGAAGTTCTTCGAGGAAGCGCTCGCGCACGGGAAATCCGGCCGCAAGCTGCACGAAGCCTGCCGCGAGCATTTTCTCTCGTTCAACCGCATGCGCGAATGGCGCGATATCCACGGACAGCTCAAGGAGCTGATCGCGGAACTGGAGTGGCGCGTCTCGGAGACGCCGGCGACCTACGCCCAGATTCACCGGGCGCTGCTCGCCGGACTCCTCGGCAACGTCGGCATGAAGACCGAGGAAGGAAATTATCTGGGCGCCCGCGGAATCCGCTTCTGGATTCATCCCGGCTCGGGCGTGGGCAGGAAGGCCGGGCGCTGGATCATGGCTGCGGAGCTGACCGAGACCACGCGCCTGTACGCGCGCCACGTCGCCACCATCGAGCCCGAGTGGCTCGAGTCGATCGGCGCGCACCTGGTCAAGCGCCACCAGTACGAGCCGCACTGGGAGAAGCAGCCGGCGCGCGTCGCCGCGTTCGAGCGTGGGACGCTCTACGGCTTGCTGCTGTATGCAAAGCGGCGCGTGCATTACGGTCCGATGGACCCGGTCGAATCGAGAAAGGTATTCATCCGCCGGGCGCTGGTCGAGGGCGACTACGAGACGCGCGCGCCGTTTTTTGCGCATAACCGCAGGCTCGTGCGGGAGATCGAGCAGCTCGAGCACAAGTCGCGCCGGCCCGACGTGCTGGTGGACGACGAGCTGATCTGCGCGTTCTACGAGAGCCTGATCCCGGAAGGCATCCACAACGGCGCGGATTTCGACCGCTGGCGCCGCGAAGCTGAAAGCGCGAATCCGAAGCTGCTGTTCCTCAGGCGCGAGGATCTGATGCGCCATGAGGCGGCGGGGATCACCACGGTGCAGTTTCCGCACGAGCTCCAGATCGCCGGACGCAGCTTCGCGCTCGATTACCACCACGAGCCGGGCTCGCAGCGCGACGGCGTGACGCTGACCGTTCCACTTCTCGCGCTGAACCAGATCGATGCCGCTCGCTGCGATTGGCTGGTGCCGGGGCTCGCGCGCGAGAAGATCACGCGGCTCGCCAAGTCGCTGCCGCAGAAGCTCCGGCACCAGCTCGGTCCGCTGCCGGAGTTCGTCGACGCCTTCCTCGCGGCCAGGGAAACGCAGGACGCGCCGCTCGTGCAGGCGATCGCCCGTTACGCGCGCCGCGAGCAGAATCTCGCCGTTCCGCTCGATGCCTTCCGGCCGGAGACGCTCCCCGCGCACCTGTCGATGAATTTCCGCATCGTCGACGAGCACGGCCGGCAGCTGGGGATGGGCCGCAATCTTGCGCAGTTGCGCGCCGAGTTGGGCCAAAAGGCGGGCGAACAGTTTTCCGAGATCGTGAAGGCCGATGTGCCGGTCGCGGAGTTCACCGGTTGGGAGTTCGGCGATCTCGAGGACGTGATGGAGATCAGGCGCGGCTCCCAGACGCTGATCGGCTATCCGGGCCTCGTCGACCACGGCGACTCGGTCAGCCTCGAAGTGTTCGACTCGGCGGACAAAGCGCGTGAGGCGCACCGCCCGGGGCTGCGGCGGCTTTTCATGCTTCAGCTCAAGGAACAGGCCCGCTACGCCGAGAAGAATCTGCCGGGTCTGCAGGCGATGGCGATGCAGTTCACGGCCTTCGGCGACGCCGCGGAACTGAAGGGGCAGCTGCTCGCGGCCGCGTTCGACCGTGCCTGCATGCAGGAGCCCTGGCCGCGCATACGGGCGGAGTTCGAGCGCCGCCGCGACGAGGCGCGCTCGCGGGTAACGCTGCTTGCCCAGGAGATCGCGCGGCTCGCCGGGACGATCCTCGCCGAGCACGCGGCGCTGCAGAAGAAGCTGCACCAGCTCTCCAAGGCGTTTCCCGAGCCCTGCCGCGACGTTCTGGAAAACGCCTCCCGCCTGTTGTCCAAGCGGTTCATCGAACAGACGCCCTACGAGCGCTTGCAGCATTTCCCGCGCTATCTCAAGGCGGCGAGCCTGCGCCTGGACAAGCTGCGCGCGGATCCGCAGCGCGATGCGCGCCTCGCCGCGGAGTTTGCGCCGCTCGCCGCCCAGTGGCACAGAGACCAGGCGAGGCAGCTCAAGTCGGGCAACCGCGACCCGCAGCTCGAACAGTTCCGCTGGCTGCTCGAGGAGCTGCGCGTGCAGCTCTTCGCCCAGGAGCTGAAGACCTCCGTGCCGGTTTCGGTGAAGCGGTTGTCGAAGATGTGGCAAACTATAACGCGTTAAAGCCGGACGTCAGCTTTCGCCGACGCCGGTTTAACTCCGCGGGATCGAGCGGCGGCGGATCGACGAATTATTTGATCGAGCAAACATCGTCGCCGCTCATCTCGCGAAAGTCCAGAGGATCCTCAAGTGGAGAGAGTGGCCGGAGCGCTGGTTAGAGGGTTTGTCAGCCTGCTGCATCCGAAGATGCTCTGGCTCATGGTATGGCCGGTGATCGTCGCGCTTGTCATTTGGGCGACGCTCGCCGTGCTCTATTGGGGCGAGGCCGCGCAGTGGATCGCCGCTCAGCTGCACCGGTGGCCGCCGTACGAATGGGCGGTCTCCGTCTGGCCCCTCCATCTCATCGCGGCATGGTTCGGCTGGATCCTCCTGCTGCTGCTGTTCGTCCCGGTGGTTCTGATCACGGCGGTGCTCATCATCAGCGTCGTTTCCATGCCGGCGATGGTCGCCCACGTCGGCGGGCGCGACTACCCGGGGCTCGCCCGGCGGAGGGGCGGGACGATCGCCGGCAGCCTCTGGAATGCCTTCGCTGCGCTCGTACTGCTCGCGCTGCTCTTCTCGGTCAGCTTGCCGCTGTGGCTGATCCCGCTGCTGTGGCCGGTGCTGCCCATCGTTCTGTTCGGCTATTTCAACCAGCGCGTGTTCCGCTACGACGCCCTCGCCGAGCACGGCACCGCCGCCGAGATCGCCGAGGTCGTGCGCCGCGATCGGGGCGAGCTGTTTCTGCTGGGCGTCGCGCTCGCGCTCGTCGGCCATGTCCCCGTGCTCGGGCTCTTCATGCCGGTGTACGGCGGGCTCGCTTTCATCCACTACGGCCTCGAGCGCCTCGGCGAGCTGCGCGGCGAGCCGATCGAGGGCGCGGCGACGCGGGTGTGAGATGGGGATCGGGGCGATCATCATCGGCGACGAGATCATCCGCGGCAAGCGCGAGGACAAGCATTTCGCCAAGCTGATCGAGATCCTTCGCGCGCGCGGAATGAGGCTCGACTGGTGCCAGTATCTCGGCGACAAGCCCGGCCTCATCACCGCGACCCTCCGGCGCACGCTCGCATCCGAGGACATCGTCTTCAGCTTCGGCGGCATCGGCGCGACGCCGGACGACCATACACGGGCATGCGCCGCAGAGGCGGCGGGTGTCACGCTCGCTCTGCACCCCGACGCGGAGGCGGCGATCCGCTCGCGCGCCGACATGGAGGTCACGCCGCAGCGTCTGAAGATGGGTGAGTTTCCGCGCGGCTCGCGCATCATCCCCAATCCGTACAACCGCATCCCGGGGTTCTCGCTCGCCGATCATCACTTCGTGCCGGGATTCCCGGTCATGGCCTGGCCCATGGTCGAGTGGGTGCTCGACCATGATTACGCGCACCTGTTTCACCGCACGCCCGAGGCCGATGCCTCGATCATCGTCTACGAGCTGCCCGAATCGACCATCACGCCGCTCATGCTCGAAGTCGAGTCGCGCTTTCGGGGGCTGAAATCGTTCAGCCTGCCCAGCATGGGCGAAGCGGGCGTGCGCCGTCACATCGAGCTCGGCGTGCGCGGCGTGCCGAAAGAGGTGAAGCCCGCCATCGAGCAGATGAAGGCGGGAGTCGCCGCGCTCGGCGGCAGGTGGGAGGAAAAGCCTTAGAGGCAAACAAAAAGCCCTGGCTTGCGCCAGGGCTTTAGGGCGCCCACAGAAAGGAGGAGGAGGACTGTGGGACGCGAAACTTGCCGAGATTAAGCTGCCGCGCGCTGCCTTTTGTGGGTTTCCTTCGCGTTCGAAGTCGCTGCGGCGAAGTTCGCCTCGGCGATCTCGGTGGCCTGCTTCGCCACCTTGTTGAAGCTGTCGTAGGCCGAGTTGGCCGCGGCGAGCGCGGACTTCACGGCGGCGACGGCGACGTCGGATCCGGCCGGCGCGTTCTTCGAGATTTTGTCGAGGAGCCCGACCAGGTTCTTGTTGAACTCGGCCGCTTGCGCTTCGACGAGCTTGGCGAGCTCGCCCTGTGCCTGGGAGGCGAGCTCGTACACGCTGCGCGAGTAGGCGATGGCCTTTTCCAGGGTCGGCTGGGCAACCGCGGTATTCAGGTTGACGAATTCCTGGATGTCCTTCGCTCCGAGCAGCGACTTGGCGTGGTCGACGCTTTCTTCAAACGCGGACTTGGTCGCATTGAAGCTCAGGGCGGACAGGCGCTCAAAAGCGGCGAACTGGGAATTGGCAAAACCGAGGAGGGCCTCGACGCCGGCCTTGTTCGTGGCGGCGATTTGTTCGGGTGTGACGTACATGATCATCTCCATAGACAGCTTGCATTGAAAAAGAAACCGGTGCTGCGAATTCCAGGTGTTTCCGTTGCCTCAACCCCATATGTTATTGCAGTGCAACATGACGAATTCTACTGAAGAAACATGCGCTGTCAAGCGTTATTTTTGCAGTGCAATAAAACCGGAAGCAAGAATGATTAAAAATAAATATAAACAGAGGATTAACTCTGAGCTCTGCCCTTTTCCGTTCTCAACAAGGACCCGAAAAGTCAGTGCATACTCCGAGATAAATGTTTGTTTTCAATATG
>WNFU01006005.1_pt1 | contig 14850 bp, 16 predicted proteins | sample 5400121 | NCBI WGS metagenome assembly WNFU01 (sample SAMN13153360, study PRJNA577476) | soil metagenome | isolation source: 100 cm soil or saprolite under grassland replicate 1 | place: USA:California | collected 2016-06-15
TCAGACCCTTGTCGAAGATCTGCTGGATCAGGATTGGAACCAGCAGCCGGCCCGCCGTGAGGGCCATGGCCAGCGCGACGGTGAAGCCGATCCCTGCCCTGAGCTCGGGGGTGGCTCGGAGCCCCCTGCGAACGAGCTCGATGGCGCCCTCGATCTGCGGCTCGATCTCATCTGGACGCGAGGGCCGGCTCGGCCCGGGGGCCTCCCAGCCTCCCGGCCGGACTATCTCCTCCATCGGTGGGAGCTCGCCTTTACCCCTCTTCTCCCTCATCCATTCCAGGATCCACTCCAGACGGGCCCAACCGAAGACGCGCTCCATCCGCGAGCGTTCTTCCTGAGCCTCCCGCAGGCGGGCCCTCTCATCGCGCGGCCGAGCCGCGTGGCCACGCTCGTCCGGCTGACGACCGGTGCGATCGCGCTCGTCGTACCTCATGCCGCCCCCCGCTCGTATGCCGAGACCATGGCCAGATAGGCCGGATGGGACAGGAGCTGCACGTGTGGGCCCTCGGCCACGATCCTGCCTTCATCCAGGAACAGAACTCGATCGGCCAGGCTGATCGTGGAGACGCGATAAGCGATCACGAACAGGGTGGTGTCCAGCTCGCGTCTGAGACCCTCGAGGATGGCCGCCTCCACCGTGGGGTCAACGGACGACGTCGCGTCGTCCAGGATCAGTAGCCTCGGCTTGCGGACCAGGGCTCGAGCCAGGGCCAGTCGCTGACGCTGGCCACCCGAAAGGGTCACCCCTCGCTCTCCCAGGACCGTGTCGTATCCCCTTGGAAGTTCGCGGACGAACCCCTCGGCCTGAGCCAGGCGAAGCGCTTCCCCGATCTCCTCGTCGGAGACCTGGAGATCCAGCGCAACGTTCTCCCGGACGCTCCTGGCGAACAGGAAGCTCTCCTGGAACACGATGGCCACAGACCGACGTAGGGCGTCTGGATCCAGGTGCCGAAGGTCGACCCCGCCAAGACGGACCGAGCCGTTCTCCGGATCGGCCAGACGCACCAGGAGGTGAGCCAGGGTGCTCTTGCCCGACCCGGTGGACCCAACCAGGGCCACCGACTCGTTGGGAGCCACCTCGAACGAGAGATTCTCCAGGACCCGATTCCCGTCGTACGAGAACGACACCGACCGGACCGAGATGGCCGCCGGCTCATCAGGCAGGGGAAGGCGCTCGGTGGCAGGAGAGAGGCTGATCTTCTCGCCGAAGACCTCCTGGATGCGCTCACGTCCAACCACCGCGCGGGGGACGTCCGACAATACGAACCCGATCAAGCGCAACGGGAACGCCAGCAGTTCGAACAAGCTGACGAACTGGACCAGCGTTCCCACCGTGATGGCCCCGGTCGAGGCACGCCACGATCCCACGGCGATGAGCACGATGATGCCGATTGCCGGGATGGCCTCGAAGGCAGGCTCGAAGGCGGCGCGAAGCTGGCCCATCCTGACCCGCTCGTTCCGCAGGGCCATCGCCCGCTCTTTCAGCCGTTCAACCTCTGCTCGTTCTCGGCCGAGCGTCTTCACCATGAGCGCGCCGTCGATGCTCTCGTGGGCTACCGCGGAGACGTCGCCGATCCTTTCCTGGGCCTTCGTGGCTGGATCCTCGACCTTGGCCGTGTAGTAGCGGTTGATCACGGCCAAGCCCGGGAGCACCAGGATCCCGATCACGGCCAAGAACAGGTCGGTCACGAGCAGGGCGATCGTCGCGAACACCACGAGGAGCACGACGGCCAGAGACCATGGGAGCGGATGGATGACCTCGATGGCCGCCTGGACGTCCGCTTCCGCGTGCGCCATCAGCTCACCCGTGGGACGGCTACGGTGATAGGCCAGGGGCAGCGCCTGATACTGGTCGACCACGCGGTTGGTCAGCGTCATCCGCATCCGGCTTCCGGTCATCCCGGCGAAATACCGCCGCAGGATGATCCCGGCCGCCCGGATGACCCCGACGGCCATGATGGCCACGACGCCCCACCAGATCGTCGCCGCTTTGACGCCACCCTTGAAGGCAGGAACGAGCACGTGGTCGGTGATCCGGCCGAGCACGATGGTGCTCCCGACCGTCATGCCTGCGTAGATCGTCGCCCCTGTTACCGCGATGGCGAACGGCAACGGGTGAGTGGCGATGTACGAGCCGATGATGCGCAAGCCGCGCATGACGACGCTGGGTTGTTGCTTCATTTGGTCGTGCTCCTCGCCCGAGGGAAGGGCGGATAGTTCCGGACAGCCTAAAGCAAGACCTGGGAGACCCGGCCGGCGGCGGTCCCCATGATACGCGCTCCCCGGCCCATCTCTCCACTTTCCGGTTGCCTCCACCGGACCGCTTTCGACCAACCGTCGGCCCTCTGCTAGCGTCTGGCGTTCCCATGAGCGTCGCGTCGGGCCGCAGGAGGCCCCCCCAATGAGGCGTCGATCAGCCCTGTTTGCGCCTGTGCTGGTGCTGTCGCTGTCCTTGGCCCTTCCATCTCCCGCTTCCGCCCGCCCAACCGGCATCAGCGCAATCGGGGCCATCCCGATCGTGACCGGACTGGCGTTTCCGGCCGCCTTCACCATCGCCCAAAATGGCCAGTTCTTCTATGGGGAGCGCCTCACCGGGGAGATCCATGTCTACGACCCCGTTTCGGGTTCGGACACCCGACTGGCCACGATTCCCGACCTGCTCAGCCAAGGCGAGCGGGGCCTCCTCGGCATCCAACTCCTGCCCGGATCGACCCATTTCGTGGCGTTCGTCCACGCCACGAGGCTGGTGAACGGGATCCCCACGAATCAGATCATCCGGGTGACCACAAGCCTGAGCGTGATCTTCTCGAGCAACACTCCATCTCAGTTCGATCACAACGGTGGTCGAATCCTGTTCGGGCCTGACGGCAACCTGTATGCCGTCATCGGCGACGCCCAGGACCCCAGCAACTCCCAGGATCTGGCCAAGCACGCCGGAAAGATCCTCCGGATGACCTCGAGCGGAGGTGTTCCCGGCGACAATCCGTTCCCCGGAAGCCTCGTGTGGTCCTATGGGCACAGGAACTCCTTCGGGTTCACCTTCGATCCTCTGACCGGGCGGCTCTGGCAGACGGAGAACGGTCCGGAGTGCAACGACGAGATCAACCTGGTGGCGAAGAGCGCGAACTACGGATGGGGACAGCACGAGACGTGCGCATCACCGCCGCCCCCTCCTGCCAACACCAACCAGGACGGCCCGAACCCGGTGATGCCGCTCGCGTGGTTCACGCCGACCACGGCTCCCACGGGTTCGTCGTTCTGCGTGGGGTGCGGCATCGCCTCGGCCGAGGGCGCGATGTTCTTCGCCACTTACAACACCAGGCAGATCACCAAGGTGGTTCTGGATGCCAGCCGGACGGGGATCGCCTCGATGCAGGTCGTGTACACCCATCCCCAGCCCATCCTCTCGATGGAACGCGGACCGGACAAGGCCGTCTACTTCAGCGACCCCCAAGGGATCTACAAGCTGGTCGGCAGCTGACTGATCCGGCACGCCGAAAGGAGGGTTTGGTCAGGGACTGAGCGTCACTGACAACATCAGCCGTCCCCAGGATCGAGCTCCAGCCGGTACGACTGCAGTCGGAAGCCGTCGTTCAGTATCACGTCCTGGCCTCGACTGAACCCCATGGCTTCGTACATCGCCACGGCCGACCGCATCCTCTCCGCTGTATTCAGCGTCAGTGCCCGCTTGCCCCGAGCCAGAGCCTCGGCGATGACTGCCTCCATGAGGGCGCGCCCAATGCCACGCCGACGCGCGTCCGGCGCCACCCCCAGCATCCGAACGTTCGCCGCGTCCGGCGCCAGTGGGATCCCCTCGTTCCCGATCTTCTGATCGACCTCGAGGGTTACTGTGCCGAGCGGGCGGCCATGTTCGAACGCCCCGAGTACCACTGTCCGGCTGGCCCGACCGCGAATGTCGGCGATCTCCTCGAGGTAGGCATCCCATTCGGGATCGGGATCCGCCGGTAGGAACTCGTGCCACGCCGACGCGGTGATCCTTCCCGCTTCCTCGTACTCCTCAGGCCTGACCTCACGGATCTCAATCGGCACGATCATGGAGGTTACTGCGTGTGGAAGGGCTCGATTCCTGCCGGGGCGAAAAGCACCCGCTATGATTCGAACCACTCGAGGATGTCCTGGCGATCCTCGAAGTACCCGGTGGGGAATGTGCCTGGAGGCTCCTTCTCAGGTTGGTGACCGCGCTCCACCGTGCCAGACGCTCCCCGCGGGACCAGGAATGCGAACTTCCTCACCCCCGCTGCGTTGTAGCGGGGGATGATGTGCTCGTCCCGCCACCGGGGCACCCGTTCGCCCGGGGAATGCCTGAATCTCGTTACGTCCACCAGCATGTTCGGGGCCCGATGCTCCTCGGTGAGGGCGGCGTACCGCGTCATCGATCCCATGAAATCGTCGTCGGTCATGTCGGCCGACTCCTCGAGCCACTCCAGCTCCAATATCCCTTGCTCGGTTGAGTGGATGATGGCTCCAAACCGGTCTCGGTAGAGCTCGCGTCCCACTGCTTGTTCCTCCCCTCCTCCACTCGAGCATGAACACCCGCCCCTTCGACCCTGCCGATCACTCCGGCAACTGGAATTCACCTAAGAGAGGCCCAAGGCCGATCGAAACGCCCATCGACGGCGCCCAGTGGAGCGCCCGCGGGGCATGGAGGTACCCGGGGGGGCCCCTCTCGGGAGGGCCCCCCGGTCTACATGACCTCGAAGGTCTCGAAGACCGTGATATCTGCGCCCCCCTGCAAGACCGGGCAGTCCCTGATCACCGCAGCGTGCACGGGCGGAGATGTTGAGCCCAGCCCTTCGCTCCCGAGACCGTCTCCTCTCCGCGGCGGCATGCTTCGGGTTGGGCTTGCGTTTTGGGGCCAGGCTGACCCGGATCCCCTAGAGACGGCTGACTGGGCAGTACCGATCCACCGGATACGCGCGGCTGCTGGTGAAGTCAATGGCTACATCACAGCGGCGAGCCATGAACCTCGAGAACGGGAGGCGACACGAGAGAAGGGCCGGAGAATGGTGGCCGGCTCTTCTCTCTGTGTGGCGTTCAGTAGGTCCCTCAACATTGACTACGTCTCGCCATCGTCCACCGACAGTCCCGGTAGGGATTGTCGGTTGCCCCGCCGCGGGGAGCGGCCTTCCCGGCTGGCCTGGTCTGGTTGGGCGGCAGGGGGACCCCAGGAGCATGGTGCCCGAGACCTGCCTGGGGCTCTGCGGCGTATAGATCACCGCAGGACTCGGCTGTCTCGGAACGATCGCCGGAGCCGGTCGAGCGGAGCCGTGACTCAGCACCAAGTAACTCCCCGGACCCGCTGCCACCACGACCGCGATGGCCAGACTGATCAGCCACGGCCTCCACGGGGCCCGCTGTCCCGTGGGAGTGCTTCGGTGTGGGTGCTCATCTCTCACCTCCTTTCGGATGACCGGCTGAACGTAGGCGGTCAGCGCGGTGTAGTCGGTGCCATCTGTCACCGGTCGGAAGTGTCAAGAAGCAGCGTGCGATGCCTCAACAAACTAGTCCCCTGAGCATCTTTCTTGGCAAGCGCTGACCGGCGTCCCCGAGGCAGGAGGTCGCTCTTTCGCCCCACAAGCTTCGGGACGCGTACGTGGCCGCAAGCCCGAGTTGAAGCAGGTGCCCCCCTCGGCCTTCTGTACCTCAGCTACAGCACGAGGACCTGACTCAGCGTCACCGGGTCAGCCAGGTCGGTACTCCCGCCAACAGGACCCGAGGACTCAGTGAGCCGGCTTGTACGCCACTTGGATCTGCGCCGCGACGCCTGGAGGAGTTTCGAAGCCGAACACGTCCTCGGTTGAGTAGTGACCAGGGACAGCGGGAAAACCGGTGTCCATGTTGGTGAAGTCGAAGGTGTCACGGTGACCGCGGAAGGAGTCGGTCTCCTCGCCTGAGGCGAAGAACGTCTGCGGTCCTGCGTCGCCGGGGGCGATGTACCAGTCTGTGATCTCGATGCTCATGTGGACCGCTCCGTTGAACTCGCCGTGGAAGCACCCCGCGAACTCCGCGTCCCCCGTGTTGGCGCCAGTCGCAGGGTTGTGGTCGAATTCGGCCCAGCCCCAGAAGCCGCCCAGATTCTCCGAGCCGCAGAAGTCGCGGTTGTTGCAGTTGAACGAGATGCCGATCTGGTACACGTCCATCTGGCCGTCATGGCCATAGGCAGACGCGCCCGCGGCGGTTACCACCATCGCCACTGCCCCCACGATACCCAGAGCCATCGCAGACGACAGTAGCCTTCGAAGTCTCATGCCCCTCCTCCTCGGAACTCCTAGAGTGTTGTCGAGCCAACCGTATGTCTCGGCGCTCCTCGAGATCAACACGTTGTCTGCATGAGAGCGATCACCTAAAGCCTTGGGGGAGCCGTGTCCAGACGAGGTAGAACACTAGCCCGCCAGTACTGCGATCGAGCCTCTTTGTCCGGGAGCCCGGCATGGCCCACGCGAAGTCTTCCAATAGGACACCTGCATAGCCCCCGTTCAGGTGGGTGGAGCCGAGGTCAGACCCAGGACCCGCGAGTGTGCCCCGATCCTCGGGGAGCGTGTCGAAGTCGTTGAGGTTCGCGCCTTGTTTCGCGGAGGGACGGGGATTTGAACCCCGGAGACGGTTACCCGCCTACACGCTCTCCAGGCGTGCCCCTTCGTCCGCTCGGGCATCCCTCCGCGGGCCATTGTACGGGGAGGGCTCGGCTCGAAACGCACGGTTCCACCACGCTGGATTCCTTCGCGCCTGCTCCTTGATCCACGTGAAGTGGTGGCGGGCGCTGAACCGCAAGGGTAGCGCAGCCACGAGGCCGGCGAGCGCCCATCTTCTCCTTCCTCGGGGCGTCTCCATGACCAGGGCCGAAAGAGCGGCCAGGGCCCACGCGTAGAGCACTGCGTTGTAGGCGGGAAGCTGTTCCGGCCTCAGCCCTTCGGCTTCCGTCAGGAACGGAAGGCCGCCTTTCGTCTCCCACGGCCACAGGGTGAAGTGAACGGCAGCCCCTCCCACGGACAACCCGGCCAGGAACGCCAGCGGGCGATCCCAACGGCCCGAGCCGCGAGCCGCCGCGGCGAACCAACCTGGAAGCGCGATCGACCAGAGGGTGGCCGCACCAAGCATGCCCAGGTAGGGCTGGAATACGAGTCCAGTTCCGGCCGCGAGCTCGAACCCGTGGTGGACGGTCGAGGCGACCGACGTGAGCGCGTGCAGGGGCCGGCGCAAGATTCGACCATAGCAGCCGAAAGTTTCCAGCCGGACCCCGGATCATCGTTTGCTGCCGGCCCGATCGGGGAACCACGGCAAGGAGCGCCCAGGTGGGCCCAGAGCACTGATCTGGTCGCTCCGTTTGCAGTAGTGAGCTGTTCCCGAAGATTGGCTGACCGAAAGGAGATACGCAGCATGAACAAGCGAACGGACACCGAGAGAACCAAACCCAAGAAGCGCTCGATCCTCTTCGCGAGTGCCGTCGGGGCCGCCCTCGCCTACTACTTCGACCCGGACCGGGGGCGAGGTCGCCGCTCGAAGGCCAGGGATCAGATGACCGCGGCCTTCCGCCGGTTCGGAAGGCGCGGAGGGCGGCTGGCCCGAAGGGCGGAGTCCGAGGCCTACGGCGCATGGCAGCGTGCCACCCACCCGTTGCCGGACAACCCACCGATGGATGACGAGACGCTGAAGCAGAAAGTGGAAACGGAGCTCTTCGGCAAGCCGGACGTCGAGAAAGGAAAGATCGTCGTCAACGTCGAGGACGGCGTCGTGGTGCTTCGAGGGGAGGTGGGGAGTCCAACGCAGATGACGGAGCTGTCTCAACTGGCAATGGAGATCCCAGGGGTGGCCGGTGTGCAGAACCTGCTCCACCTGCCCGAGGAGCCCCCTCCGAACAAGGCAGCCGCCCGGGAGGCCTCGGCTCAGGCCACCGAGAACCCATAAGCTACGCTCTCCAAACGGGCCCGGACCACGAATAATCAGCCTATGCGCAAGGCCCTGATCGCGCTGGGCATCTTCGTCGCGCTCCTGGTTGGAGCAGACCTCGGACTCCGTGCTCTGGCTCAGTATTGGATCGCCGGCCAGCTCCGGTCCTCCTTCGGACTCCAGCGACGCCCCTCCGTGTCCCTGGGAGGATTCCCTTTCCTTCCCAAGCTTGTCACTGGCAGGTTCCACACAGTCACGGTCGAATCCAACAGGTCCGTGAGGGCCGACCGGTTCCCCGTGTCGGCAATGGACCTCACCCTGCGTGATGTGAGATTCCCGCCCGACCAGCTCCTCTTCGGCAACAAGGCAACCATCAAGGCACGAAGCGGCGCTGGTACGGTCACCCTGAGTGAGCAGGACGTCAACCGTGCGTTCCCTGCGACGATCCCAGTGACCATCCGGCTGGCTGCCGGCAAGGTGTACGTCCGAGGCTCCGGCCAACAGGGAGAGGTCGCGACGAACCTTCAGGTCACCAACAACCGGCTCGTGCTGATTCCGGTCGAAGGCTCGCTCCCGGTCGAGGTCCGCGTCGCGCTTCCCGTCCTCGTTCCTGGGCTCACCTATACCGGGGTCGAGGTCCGGGACTCCCGGGCCTGGCTGAGCTTCCGGCTGACAAAACCGCGGATCGTGGTTAAATAGGCTTCACAAGGGAACAGATTAGGTCTAATGTTGTGGGTGGCATCGGGCAAGAGGGGGTCTCCCTTCCGCGATGCCAGGGCAGTGTAGTGAAGGGAGGTGCCCGTGAGACGGCTCGGTGCGGCTCTCGCGCTGGTAGCGTCTTTTGTGATGGTAACTGCGGGGCAAGCCCTCGCTCAGTACCCTCCCTCCAAGCCCCCCGGAGGAGGGGGAGGAGGAGGAGGGGCAGGGGCCCCGGGCGGAGGGGCGGTTCCTGGTGCAGGGACGGACGTCGCCTTTACGGGGACGAACATCTCTTTGGGCGTGATCATTCTTGTCGCCCTGGTTGTCCTGGGTCTGTTGCTGCTGTTCGCGGGCCGGCGACGCCACGTGGCGGCATCGAAGTCAAGCTGAGCCGGCTCTTCCGGACCTCCGATCGCCGGGGGGAAGGATCTTGGGCCCGGATGAGTGTGGCCGGGTCAGAGGTGAGGAGTGCCCACGGTTCACTCTGGGTGAGAAAAACTACGGCGAAAGTCCAATGTGACATCACCCGTCCGGGGGGTAGAGTCGGTTTACCACAGGCTCATCTTGGCAAAGGAGGCCCGAGCGTGAAACGAGTTGGTGTCGCCCTGGGGACGGCGGCGATGATGATCGTGATGACCGCAGGCCAGGCGTTGGCGCAGTACCCCCCGTCGAAGGCTCCTGGGAACCCTTCAGGAGGGAACGACCCGAGCGTTGCTTTCACGGGCACCAACATCACGCTGGGCGTGGTTATCCTGGCTGCCCTGGTTGTCGTCGGGACCTTTCTCCTGGTGATCGGTCGCCGTCGACGGGTCCGTGCTTCGAACTAGCCCGGAAGCGACGCCCTCAGGCACAACGATCCTCGGCCCCGAGGTCAAATCCCCAGAACCAGTTCGCGCGGGCAAGATCCTGCGTGCCCTCGGCACCCTGTGCCTGGTGGGCGCGCTGGTCGTGGCCGGATATCTGGGGTGGCTGCTGTGGGGAACGGGGATCGGCACAGCACGGGAGCAGCACCACCTCCGACAGCAGATCGAAAAGCTCATCTCCAACCCGGGGGGGCTCAACTCCAGGACCCGCCGGCCGGCGGGTCCAATCCGAGGCGGCCTTCCCGTGGGCATCCTTCAGATCCCGAGGATCCACCTGGACATGGTGGTGGTGAACGGTACGAGTACGACTGACCTCAGGAAGGGGCCCGGGCACTATCTCGAGACCGCGTATCCCTGGGAGGACACCGGACGGGTGGGCATTGCGGGCCACCGCACCACGTATCTCCACCCGTTCTGGTCGCTGGACAAGCTGCGCCGTGGGGACCGCATCCGGCTGATAACCGAGTACGGTACGTTCGACTATAACGTCACGGGTTCCAGGGTGATCCTGCCATCGGGGGTGTGGGTGCTGAACCAGACGAAGGAACCGACCCTCGTGCTCACCACCTGCACGCCACGCTTCTCGGCATCGCATCGATTGGTCGTCTTCGCCTCGCGGTAGGGCGGTCGTGGCCCGCGCGGCGCTCCTACGCCCTCCTCGAGCAAGGCATCGCCCTGCCCGGCGCAGGAGGCTCCTGCTCGCTTCGGCGATTCTGATTTTCGCGGTCCTGCTCGCGATGGCCATGGTCACGGTGGCGACAGGGCTCTCCATTCGCCGGCACTTCGAAGACGGGAGACGCCTCCTGGCCACCGCTCAGTCTGCGCTTCTCGCGGGGGACGCCGAGCGGGCAGCCTCGGACTTCGGCAGCGCCCGGCAGACCTTCGCCCAAGCGCAGGACGAACCGGGCAATGTCCTCCTGAGAGTCGAGGGCCTTCTGCCCTTTCTGGGACGGACGCCGGATGCGCTCCTATCCCTGAGTCGAATCGGGACCCAGTCGGCGAGGGCCGGCGCAGACGTGGCACGAGGGATGGAGCAACTCCCTCGTGGCCTCTCTTCGCTCGGGCTGGTGGGCGGGCAGATTCAGCTGGATTCGTTGCGCTCCCTGGCCCCGTACGTTCGCCGCGCCCGGCTGTCACTGGATGGTGTCGCCCGTGAGGCGGCGCGCCTCCCCGACTCCTGGGTGATCGGGCCGGTCGGCGAGGCCAGGGATCTGGTCCGGGAGCGCCTGGCGCAGGCCGTGCCGCTCGCCAGGTCCGCCGACGCCCTCCTCTCATCGCTCCCCCGGTTCGCCGGAGAGGGACACGAGGCCCGCTATTTCGTGGCAGCCCAGAACTCGGCGGAGCTCCGGGGGACCGGGGGCCTGATCGGGAACTACGCCATCCTCACCATCCGCGACGGTCGAATCTCGCTCGGTCCGTTCAGGGACATCACGTCGCTCCGGAACGTCCCGGCCCAGAAGGCCCCCACTCCCTCGAAGGAATTCACAGAGCTCTACGGTCCCTTCGGGGGCGGTGGGTTCTGGCAAAACCTCAACATGACGCCTGACGCGCCAACCGCTGCCACTTTGATCGAGCAGCTGTACGAACGGGTGCAGGGCGAGAAGCTCGATGGCACGATCTTCTTCGACTTGCAGGGCCTGACCGATCTCCTCCGGGCGACTGGCCCGGTTCGGTCGAAGCCCCTGCGCTACACGTTCACTCCGGGCAACGTCGTCTGGTACGTGGCCACTGCCGCCTACGCCACCAGCCGGGTCCCGAGAGCTTTCAGCGAGGGGCCGCGGCTGGTCGCGGACGCTATCTGGAGCCGTTTCCTGTCGGCCACCAACCCCGAGAAAGCGCTGCGGGCACTGGTTGGGGCTGCCGTAAGGGGCCATCTCATCCTGCACGGCAGGGATCCTCGCCTCCAGGCGGCGTTGCGGCTGGCCGGGGCGGCTGGGGTGTTCGGAAGCCACAGCGGAGACTTCCTCGGGATCGCCCATTCGAACGCGGCAGCCAACAAGGTGGACTTCTACTTGCGACAGAACGTCACCTACGACGTGCGTCTGGGGCCCGATGGCGGGGCGAAGGCCGAGGCTACGACCACGCTCCTCAACACCGCCCCCTCGGGGGCACCCCCGAGCTATTCCCTCGGTCCTTTCCGGTCGCTTCGCATCAACGGGCGGCTCCTCGAACCTGGGGAGGACCGGACCTGGACCCAGTTCTACTGCGGATCCGGATGCAGGCTGACCAAGGCGACGGAGGACGGCCAGCACATGATGCTCGAGTCCCACAGCGATGTTGGCCTCCCCGTGTACGCGGGGTTCATCGACGTGAAGCCCTCTCGAAGCCGCCAGGTGGCGCTTTCGTTGGATCTTCCTCACGCATGGCAGGGGGATCGCGCGGCCGGCTCGTACCACCTCCGGGTCCAGGGGCAGCCCGCACTGGCCACTACGGTGTCAGTGACCGTCCGCGCTCCGAGGGGCATGAACGTCGCTTGGACGAGTGTTCCCATGAAGGTGGACGGGAGCGTGGCTACCTGGCGAGGACCCGTGGGGGGAGCCCGGGACTTCGAGGTGCGTTTCCAGCGGGGCTTCTTCGGCCGGGTGTGGGCTCGTGTGCGGTCGTTCCTGTCGAAGCCAGTGATCCACCTGTAGGAGTCCGACGGCGCAGCCGCAGCTGAGTCGGAGGAGCGATCCTGGCGCGCTTCCTAGGCTCGGGTAGGGCGGTAATTGGCAGGCGGAGGCAGAATTCGGCCGCGTCCTCCCGGGGCGTTTGTCATACGACGATCTGGACCTGGCCCCTGGACGTACTACCTGCACCCGAGCAACGCCAGTCGTTCAAGGGAGGTGGTTGCAGACGGCAGTCAACATCATCTCGCAAAGTGTCGGCGCGTTCGCCCTGGCCGCGGCGGCTACCCTTGTCGTGACCGGCGGGGGCGTCCCCGCCGAGGCCCGCCCGATCCCCCCACGCCCTTCCGCGCGCGGCGAGCGCGTTGGAAGTCGAGGGCGGCGGGCCGCCGAGCCTGTTCTCCCGGGACTTCACGGGCCACACCGGCGAGACGTTCCTCGGCCCGGAGGACGTGAGCATGAACGAGGCGACGCGTGCACTGGGGGTGGCCCTGGGGATCCCCGGACCTTCCCTACGTCGAGTTTCCTCCAGAGGGGGTGAAGGCCGCCCTGCAGAGCATAGGCATGTCCGAGGAGTTCGCCTCGCTCTTGGTGGAGAGCCAGATCGCGATCAACGACGGCCGGATCCTGGGCGGGGTCGGCGTACAAAAGGGCACCACACCTACCCGGCTCGAGGAGTTCCTGGCTGACCGCGAGCGCCTGGGCCGGTTCCAGTATCCAGCTCGACCCTAAGATCTGTCCAGGGCCGCTCCGTGTTCGCCTATTTTCAATTGAACAACACTGGACACACAGCGCACGATTTGGCCCCTTGGCCTCCTTAGGCGAATGCAGCGGATCCCCAACGCGCCACACGGTTCGGCCCCCCAGCTCGCTGACGGCGGAATTATCGCGAGCTATTTGGGCCAAAGGGCAGTCCCTCGAGAAGGAGCGGTTCCTGCTCAGAGGAGCCTAGATGCTCTTGCTACGTCATATGGGTGTTGCGCTACCAGAGCGGATGGGTGTATCGGTCACGCGACCATGTAGATGGCCTGAGCGGGCTCACTACCGAAGAAAGGGGAGAGTCCGATGAGGAAGGTCAGGATCGCCGGTGTGATCACCGTCGCGCTCGCCCTCGGACTGGGTGGGCTCGCCCCCCCACACGCGCTGGCGGCCGCCCAGGTGCCTTTCAAAGGGTCGGACAGGGGTGGATTCACCGTGAGGGCTAGGCGGACCCAATGGCGGAGAACACGAACCAACGGTCCCTTGAGGAATAGTCAAGAGTTGTGGAACGGGATCTCGTGATGGTCACGCGGCGTCCTCCCGATCGGTCCGCTCGATCAACCTTCCGTTCACGAATTTCGCGCCCGCCCGCACCAGCGCCACGAGCTCCGGCGCGTTGACCCTTCTCCACCTCCCTTCCGCCACCTCGATCAGCTTGAAGCACATGGCCAGGCCCGCCTCCCTCGAGCCCGGTCCCTTGGTCACGTCGGTCCGGGCCCGCACGGGCGAGAACGTGGACTCGATCGGGTTGGAGGTCCGCAGGTGGATCCAGTGCTCGGCCGGGAAGTCGTAGAAGGCGAGCACGGCCTCCCGGTCCTTGGTGAGCTTGGCCACCGCCTTGGGCCACTTGGCGAAGTCCCGGGCGAAGACTTCCAGGGCCTGCTCGGCGTGCTTCTTGTCCTCGGCGTCCCAGATCTCCCGGAGGGCTCGCTTGGCGGCGGCCTGCACCGAGGCGGGCAGGGCGTCCATGACGTTGGCGGCCTTGTGCACCCAGTCCCGCTGGTGACGGGTCTCCGGGAACACGTCGCGCGCGGCGGCCCAGAACCCCAGCGCCCCGTCGCCCACCGCCAGCACCGGCGCCCGCATCCCTCTTCGGCGGCAGTCCCTGAGCAGCTCCGCCCAGCTCTCCGTGGATTCCCGGTACCCGTCGGCGATCCCCACCAGCTCCTTGGTCCCGTCGATGCGAACCCCCACCATGACCAGCACGCACAGGCGATCGTCCTCTCCCAGGCGGACGGTGAAGTGGATCCCGTCGACCCAGCAGTACACGTAGTCCACCTCCGACAGGTCCCGGCTCATGAAGGCCTCCCGCTCGGCGGACCAGGAGGCCGTGAGTCGGGTGATGGCCGCCGCCGACAGCCCGGCGGAGGTGCCGAAGAACTCTGCCAGGGCCGGCACGAAGTCCTTGGTGGACAGCCCGTGCAGGTACAGCAGGGGCAGGACCTCGGCCACCTTCGGGGAGCGCCGAGTGTACGGAGGCAGGATGGAGCTGCGGAACCTGGAGTGCTCCCCCGTGGCCTCATCGACCCGGCGGTCGTCGACCCTGGGCGCGCGGACCGCGATGGCCCCGGCCCCGGCGACCACGGTCCTTGCCCTGGCCGAGCCGTTGCGGACCACCAGGGCATGGCCGCGGCCGTCTCGAGCCTCTCGGTGGCGCTCGAGGTAGGCATCCACCTCGGCCTCCAGCGCAAGAGCCAGCATCCGCTCGGCACCGCGGCGGCAGATCTCGTCCAGGGCGAGGACGAGCTCTTGGCGAGCGTCGTCCTCAGGGACTACCCTGAGCATCGGCGTACCTCCTTTCGCCGGCGCATCCACGCCGGCAACTCCGATCAGTGATCGACCGGAGGGTACGCCACGCCCATCACCAGGTCCCGCATCCACAACTTTCGTTCATACCTCCGCGCGTACTTCTGGACCGGTGAACGTGGCTGTCGTCTACCTAGCCAACTACGCCGGAGGCGCATCAAGGGTAGCAAGAATCAGTTACACCAATGCGAGCGGGGCCCTCGTAACGA
>WNFU01015374.1_pt1 | contig 14846 bp, 14 predicted proteins | sample 5400121 | NCBI WGS metagenome assembly WNFU01 (sample SAMN13153360, study PRJNA577476) | soil metagenome | isolation source: 100 cm soil or saprolite under grassland replicate 1 | place: USA:California | collected 2016-06-15
GCCCAACGTATTAAGAATTAGTGTGGGGCGAGGTGCGAATGGGAGACTGACGGCAGAGGAAGCCGCCACACAATTCTGTGTTGGACTAAGCCGGGTTAGAGGTTACTTGGAGTTTGAGTCATGAACTTGAGGAGACGAAGCGTGGATTGAAGCCGGGCGGCAAGAAGAAAAGAGCCCAGCAGGCGGGAGATGTTGAGTCGGAGGGAGCGGCAGCCAGCCACTGAGGCTGGTTTTTTTGCGCTCGCAGACAGAGTCCGACGGTGACTGCGAGGGGAGTTCGCAGCGGTGGCGGAGACAATCGTAAGGACGACAATAGAACAACCACAGTTTCATGGGGCGCGACCTCTGGGAGCGAGTGGCGAGAGCAGTGTGAGTGGCCCGCCGCAGTGCGGACAACTTAGTACCGCCAGCGGCTCGGTGGTTTTTACATCTGCAGTCTTTAGTTTGCTGGTGGTGGCTGAGAGCAGTTGTCTGGCTTTCTGTAGCAGTTGACGATGAGCGGGGCTGAGCAGGCCGTAGTAACGGACCTTGATGAAGCGGTTGGGGAGCAGGTGTTGGAGGAAGCGACGGATGAACTCCTCGGCGGTGACGGTGCAACGCTTGAGTTGGTCAGTGGCCGACTCTTTGTAAGCGAAAGTGACCGTGCCATGCTCCAGTGAACGGAGGCGGTTGTTGCTGATAGCGACGCGAAAGATGTAAGGGGCGAGATACTGGAAAGCTTGCAGGCCTGAGCCCACCGTTTCGGAATGGACCACCCAGTGTTTCTGCCAGACCCGGGGCGGCACTTGAGTAAAGAGTTCCGTCTGCTTGAGGGCATCGCGGAACTTGGCGCAGAAGATTGGTGAAAGCGCTTTGACGGGCACGAGAAAGTCTTTTCGGGCACCGCGCCAGCGGCCGTCATCAGTCAGACCACCGCCGGTGACGATGTAATGCACGTGCGGATGATAGAGGAGTTGGCGGGTCCAGGTATGAAGTACTCCAACCATGCCCAGACGACCTCCAACGAAGCGCGGGTCCTGGGCCAGTTGCAGTAAGGCGGCGGCAGAAGTCCGAAAGAGCAGGTTGTAGATCGTCTTCTGATGGCTGCGCGCGACCGCTCGCAACTCGGCGGGCAGGGTGAAGGTGACCAGGAAGTGATGAGTGGGCAGCAGCAGCTCACTTTGCTCTTGGAGCCATTCATTGGCTTGCTGGTTCTGGCACTTGGGACAGTGCCGGTTCTTACAGGAGTGATAGCTGTAACGTTGCTCCTGGCACTGGGCGCAGTAATAGAGTTGGCCGCCAAGGCTGGCGGTGCGGCAGGTTGCAATATCCTGCATGGCCCGGCGGTGTGAGGGCAGCATCCGGTTGCCGAACTTCTCTCGATAGGCGGTGCCATGCAGCCGAAAGATGTCGGCCACTTCCAGCATGCAGCAATCAGAGGTCGCTCATGAGCTGGTTGATGGCCGCAGCGCCGAGTTGTTCGGCTTTGACCGTCAGATGCGTGTAGACGCTGGTGGTGGCCGGCGAGCTGTGGCCCAGCCACTCCTGGATGAGCCGCAGGTTGACGCCGGCTTCCAGCAGATGCGTGGCCCAGGAGTGGCGCAGCGTGTGCACGGAAGCGCGCTTGTTGTTGCCGCTCGCTTTCAGAGCCGCGTGGAAAGCGTCCTGCACGCTGCTCTTGGACATCGGCTCGGTAGACCGTGCCAGGTCGATATGGTTACGGCCTTCGGCGGGAAAGAGCAGCACGGGATTGTGATGCTGCTTCCAATACTGGCGCAGCAACTGCAGTGTGCGTTTCGGCAACGGGACGTAACGGTCTTTGGCGCCTTTACCGTGGCGGACGTGAATCATCAGACGCGCGCTGTCGATATCGGCTACCTGTAAATGCGTGCCTTCCTGCAAGCGCAGGCCGCATGAATAGATCGTCGTCAGACAAACTTGGTAACGTGGCAGTCTGATGTGACTGAGAATCTGACGGACCTCCGCGAGGCTCAGGATGACGGGCAGCTTCTTCTCGGGCGCAGGACGCACCAGACTGAAGGTGGTCCAATCTTTTTCCAGCGTGCGCTCAAAGAAAAACTTGATGCCGCAGATGGCGATGGTGGCAGTGCTGCGCGAGTAATGTTTGACGTTCTTGATATAGAGGAAGTATTGGCGTAGTTCTTCTTCGGTGATCAGGTCGGGTGACTTGTGATAGTGTTCCGCCAGTTGGCGCACTGCCCGGACGTAACTCTCTTGAGTGCGTGCGGACAAGCCTCTAAGCTGGAGACACTCGATCATTCTCTTTCGTAGTTCGGTCATGGCTACACCTCCAGATAGAAATTGGATCTTTCATCAGGAAGTGTAGGCCTGCGGGACTTGCGATTGAGAATGATCGGGTTACTTAGCGAAGTTGCTTTTACCTGCGCGCAGCGCTTAGTTCAACAACTCATTGAACCGGAGCGCGAATAGCATTGCTTTCATGCGCGCGGCTGGGATGATTTCGAGGTTGTGTGCGCGCCCGGTTAATTCGGACGTTGGGCGGCACAAGGGCGAGCGCTCGGCAAGCGGGGAAGAGGTCAGTGAAGAACACGCGCATCATCGTCACTCACTACGGCGGGCCCGATGCACTTCGGGTGGTTGAAGAAGAGTACCCCGAGCCGAAGGATGGCGAGGTGCGGGTGAGAGTGCTGGCCGCAGGCGTCTCCTTGCCAGACATAATGGCGCGCGAGGGCGTTCATCCCGAAACGCCTGCGCTGCCTTTCACGCCGGGGTGGGATCTGATTGGTGTGGTGGATCGGCTCGGCGACGGTGTCTCTGGAACCGAACCAGGCCAGATAGTTGCCGCGCTGCCGATCAGCGGTGCGTACGCGGAGTTCGTCTGCCTGCCGCAACGTGAACTGGTTCCGGTGCCATCCGGGTTGGATACCGGCGAGGCTGTCAGTCTCGTGCTGAACTACGTCACCGCGTACCAGATGCTGCATCGTTCGGCTCACGTCACATCAGGCCAGCGCGTGTTGATTCACGGCGCGGCAGGTGGGGTCGGCACGGCGCTCTTGCAGCTGGGGCGCCTCGCCAGGCTGGAGATGTACGGTACCTGTTCACCGCGAAGTGCGCCGGCCGTTTCCGACCTGGGCGCTATCCCGATTGATTATCAGCAACAGGACTTCGTGAAAGAAATTCACCGCCTCACGAGCGAGGGTGTTGACGTTGTCTTTGACGGCATAGGTGGCACGCATATATGGCGTTCCCGCAAGGCTCTGCGTTCTGGCGGGACGGTAGTGGCCTATGGCCTTACTTCCTCTCTAAGTGGAGGACGATTGGCTTCAGGTCGTTCAGGTGGTCGTCATCGCTTTCGTGGAATCGTCATCTTCGGGTTGTACATCGCTGGCGGCTGGCTTTTCCCGGGCCGGAAACGGGTGGTTCCCTACAGCATCCAGTGGCTTAAACGCCTGAGACCGGCATTGTTTCGTCAGGATTTGATCGCCCTGTTTGAACTTCTTCAAAAGCAAAAGATCAAGCCGCTCATCGCCCAGCGATTTCCTCTTGCCGAGGCCAGACACGCGCACGAGTTGCTCGGGAAGGGAGGCGTGACAGGCAAGATCGTGCTCGAAAGAATTGATTGCCAGATTCACACCGTTTCTAATGCTCACGAACGTCGCGATCGTCTTAAGTTGTGCGCCTTCCGCAGCGGGTCAAACTGTCAAAGCAACAGTGGTCTCGACCACGCTTGAAGCAACGACGTTCCCGCAGTGGTCGCAAGACCTTGGATACCATAGAAATCAGCTTTATCCGCTGATTCTTGACGCCTTAGGTCTTCCATTTGTGGAGGTGGATATTTCCGATGTCAAACTGTCGCTCATGCTCGATTCGGGAACAGCCAGAGGCTTTGTGATTACGAACCATGCACCTTCGGTTCCGCATCGCGTCGAGGAACGCACGGAAGAACTCAACGCGGACGGCAGTCACCGTGGCGAGTCGTTTCGAATTCGCGTCGAGAGGATATCTGTCCTTGGGAAAGTCTTCAGAAATGTCGCGGGAAGCCTGTCCGATTGGCGTATGTTCTCCTCCGAACCCTTCAATGGAACCGTGGGGCTCGACTTCTTCCTGGATCGCCGGCTGGCGAGAAGTTTATCGAGCGCATAAACAAGGACACCTTGCCACCGGCGGCCGACCAGTTACCAAGCCGCCAACTGGACCTATCTGGGCGAGACGCGCGGGCGTAGTCGGATGGACCAGCACCACGAAGCTCACGGGCGCGCGGTGAAGCGCATCTACATCTACCCGTTGTGCCGCGATGTGCAGCACCGACTCGCACAAGACTCCGCGCCGCGCTGGATCCCGTGGGAAGACGCGTGATAGTTAACGGTTACACCTCTATAAAAAAGGCGGACCACTGATGGAGGGCTTCTTCAGCCATCTGATGGATAGGGCCGCGTTTCTGAGTATTATGGAGCACTCTTGATAGATACTTAGGATGTTAGGCCGAGTAGATCGAGTGCGTCGTTCATAGTAAAGGAGGGTTGAAAATATGCGTGTCAATGCCGTGTGGTTCGGGTCGTCTGCATTCCTCATCGTAGTGCTGCTTCTCACGGCTTCTCTAGCTGCCGGGCAACAGACCCAAACGGCAGCGGCGGGCAAAACCAGAATCGTGCTGTTGGGAACCGGAACTCCCGGGCCAGATCCAGATCGGTCAGGGCCGGCTACGGCAATCGTCGTGAATGACGTCGCGTACCTCGTCGACTTGGGCCCCGGCGTCGTGCGGCGCGCTAGCGCGGCCTTTCTCGACAAAGGTATCAAGGCGCTCGAACCAACGAAGCTGCGCGTCGCGTTCGTTACCCATCTTCACTCGGACCACACGAAGGAGGCTCTCCGAGAGCTGAAGGGAATGACCGTGACGGTCAGGGTTGCTCCCAAAGCTGAGAGAGTCGGTTTGCTCGAGAGTCAAATCCGAGCGGATGTCGAACAACAACTCCGGGCAGCGCATGTGCCTCTGCTTGGGCACCCGAGAGACATAGTGTTCGCGGGGGGCAGGCGCGTGAATAACTTCCCGCCATTGCTGAGTGTACTTGTTGATGTCACGCCGCAGGGGGCGAAGGCGCTGGCATATGCGATTGAAGTCGTGGTGAGTCAGGATGCTTCCGACCCGCAGGACCCGCGCGCTAAAACGTCAGTGACAACGTGGTGTATCACCAAGGCTGGCACATATAACAAGCGCAGGCTGAAGCAGGTAACCAGGGAGATTGAAATTGCGGTTGATCAGTTTATTAGTGATTACGTGGCCGTGAATACTCTGGCGTCGCTCTTCCTCGCAAGCCCCGCAATGGCACAACGCTCGCGCGCACCACGTATGGTCTTGGTAGAGAGCGGATCGTCGATCCAAGATGCGATCGATGCCGTTAAGGACGAGGGGACCGTGGGCGAGATCCAACGCCCGCCGCGTCAACTGCCCCCGCCTACCGATATCGATCCTAAGCTCACCGAGGAGTTCCGCCAACTCGAACAGCAACTCTGTGATGCCATCCTGCACAAGGACGCCAAAATCCTGGATCGTCTTGTTGGCCCCGAGTACACGCTCCGCGTGGCGGACATTCCTCAGAGCAGCCTGCCTCGCGCCATTTGGATGGACAACACCCTTAAAAGACTCAAGCCCGAATCGTGCGAGCAACACCACTACGCGGCTCGCAAGCTCGCGGATGATCTTGCAGTCGTCAGTCTCCTCTGGACCCAAAAAGGCACTATCGACGGCCGGGACTTCAGCGGCGATTTCTACGTCGTCGACTTTTGTAAGAAAAGGCGCGGCGATTGGCAGATCATCGCGCGGTACTCCAGTCCGGTGGGCAAGCCACCCGAACGGCCACTCCGACAACTACCCGCACCTACCGACAGCGACCTCCAACTCACGGACTTGTTGCGTCAACTTGAACAAGAACTCGGTGAAGCCGCCCTGCACGGATTTAAGGACACAAAAGCCATGGAGCGCCTCGTTAGCCCCGAGTTTACTCAGCGAGTGTCGGATGCTCCTGAGCGCAGCCTCCCTCGCGGCCTATGGGGGCAACCGTCCGGCACCTACAAAATCGAGTCGATCGAGGGGCGTCACCATGCCGCCCGCAAGCTCACGGATGATCTTGCGGTCGTCAGTCTGCTACTGACTCAACAAGCCACTTCTGAGGGTCGCGACCGAAGCGGTGATTTCTATGTGGTGGACATCTGGAAGAGGAGTGGTGATCGCTGGCGGATGATCGCCCGTTATTCAAGCCCGATGGGCAAGAAATTCGACCGTTCACTACCGCGGTAAATATCCAATATGAACTCGAATCTATCCGATGAGCCACAAGGTAAGAGTTAGCCTTGAAGAGTTCCTGCGCACCGGAGTCCCCGGGCCGGTCGAGTTCGGCATCACCGGCGATGAAATCCTGGCGGTGTTCGGCGCCCCCGAGACCATCCTCACGCGGCGCAAGAGTCGAAGGCCTACGGGTGAGGTTGGGATTTATTAGAGCAGATGAAGAGTTCTCGCCGCCCGCCGGTCTATACAGTATCTCTCGTGACCTGCGCGCTAAGATGGAGAGGTAGTCGAGTGAACCGCTGCAGCCTGACAACGCCATGCCGCCTAGCGCAACGCAAGCCCCACTCCTAAAGTGAGTTGATCTGGCATGCAGGAGCTAATAGTGTAATGATTGCTTTTGCATAAGAACGTGGAGGTTATGCGATGACGGTTGACATAACAGATCAGGAAAGAGAATTTCTGCTGGAGTTGTTAGATACTAAAAGCACAGCGATGCTTCACGAAATGCACCATACGGACGCACGTGATTACAAAGGGATGCTGAAACAGAGGATGGAACTGCTGGAAAGGTTAAGAGCAAAGTTGAGCTCGTCGCCCTCTTCCACCATGGCAGACTAGCGGTTGTCGAATTCAGGCATGAGACTGGATAGCAAGGCCCGCCTCAAAGGGGCGTGATGTCTACATTGTCGAAGGAACACCTGTCAAAGGTCCAGCGGAGAAATTGCTCTTCGATACGGAAAGCGGACTGCTCGTGCGCTGGGACATGGCGCGCAGAGATCCGCGCCGCGGGAACGTCTTCGTCAAGGTCCACTTAGATGACTACAGGCAGGTCGATGGCGTGAAGGTGCCCTTTAGCGTTCGTTTCGCCTTCGAATCTTTTGATTTCACGATCAAAATAAATGACTTGAAGCACAACGTCTCCATTGACGACGCGGTCTTCAAAAAACCTGGTACCAGATAGTTGGCCGGGCATTGGGGACATAGTTAGGGAACTTCCGCTAACATTCAAATACAGAGACGTTGAGATGGGCGGTCAAATCCGGACAGTAGACTTACGTTGGGCCTGATGACACTTGGCCTTCTCACCCTGTCTCTTTGGGACATTGGGAGCAGACACGCCAGCGTTGTCCTGTCATTACGCAGCTAACAATACCATTGCACCGGAGCGCGGGAGGGCGTGCTTTTCAATTAGCTTCATCAGGCGGTGCTTGAATTCTGTTCGCCCGCGCCCGGTGAATTCGATCGTTAGACGCTTCGGATTATCTCCGCCCTACCGTGAGATATAGCATGAGACGCAGAGACTTCTTGAAACAAACTACTCTCGTGGCCGCGACCCTCTCCGCACGTTCACTGAACACTTTCACTTTCGCCCAAATGGGATTGGAGCGAAGGGGCGCCGTTAAAAAGATTATTATCATCGGAGCAGGACTGGCAGGCCTCGCCGCTGCTTACGAGCTAACACAGGCAGGTCACGACGTCACTGTTCTTGAAGCTCGCAAGCGGCCAGGTGGTCGCGTCCATACTTTACGCGATTCCTTCGCCGAAGGGCTTTACGCGGAAGCTGGCGCCACCCGGATTCCAAATCACCACCACTTCACGATCAAGTACGCCGAACTTTTCGGCCTCACGCTGGATCCCTTCCAGCCGCTCGATGTGCCGTCTCTCTACTATGTGCGTGGGAAAAGAATCCAGATGACAGCCGAACAGAAGGTGGAATGGCCGTATGATCTGACAGCAGAGGAGCGGGCGCTTGGCGTGAATGGTATGCGGCAGAAATATATCTGGTCTATGTTGGGCGAAGTAGGGGATGTGACGGATCCTGGTTGGCCTTCACCCGATACAATTAAAAAATATGACCAGATGAACCGATCTGATTTCTGGCGCAGCCGCGGAGCATCAACAGAAGCCGTTGCCCTGTTGAGCTTAGGGGGCATTGACGACAGGGTAGAGACATGGTCCACCCTTTTTATGCTGCGCAATCACGCGCTCAATCAAAAGCTCAACCGTTATTACAAAATCAGAGGTGGAAGCGATCTTCTTCCGAAAGCCTTCGCCGTGCGGCTGTCCGAGAAGATCCACTACGCCGCGCCAGTCGTCAGAATCGAACACGGTGCGCAAGGTGTTAAAGCCGTCTTCCTAAACGCCGGTACATATCACACGTTGGCGGGGGATTATCTGGTCTGCGCAGTGCCCTTTGCGGTCCAGAAGAATATCGAGGTTACACCGGCTTTCACGGTGGAGAAGCAAAGGGCCATTGAGCAGTTGCCATATCTTTCAGCCTCGAAAATCTTCTTGCAGGCGAGGAAAAGATTTTGGGTTAACGAGGGCCAAAGTGGCTTTGCCACGACCGACCTGCCCATCGGCCAGGTGTGGGACCTGACCTACAAGCAGCCGGGCACGCGCGGCATTCTGCAGGCATTCCCAATCAGCCTGCACTCACGGCGAGTCACGGCAATGTCGGAGAACGAGCGCATCAACTTCGCGCTCGAACAAGTGGAAATGATCTATCCAGGTGTTCGAGATTATTTCGAGGGCGGCCTGACGAAATGCTGGGACGAGGACGAGTGGGCGCGTGGCGCCAGCTCTTATTACAAACCGGGCCAATTCAGCACGCTGTTGCCACACGTCGCGCGGCCCGAAGGTAGAATTCATTTCGCGGGTGAGCACACCTCAGTTTGGATTGACGGCTGGATGCAGGGGGCGCTCGAATCGGGCAATCGCGTGGCGCGGGAAGTGAATGACGCACTGTGAAGTTGCCTTATATCGACCGCCGCGTCTAACCAGCACTGGCAGCGAACTCGGTTTGAGGATGCGTTAGTAGATCTCTAGATTCATTTGAGGAGGCCCCACAGTGAACAGATTCTTAGTAATGCTAGCGACAGTGAGTCTTTCGACGGCGGCACTCGCCGTCGAGGCTCGAACAATTAATAGTTTGGTCGAGTCCAACAGGCAGCCGTGCTTCGTCTCGCTACGCTCGCCAGCACACGGCCGCCAGTTAGACTCCACGGCGCGAGTTCCCAATCGGGCGTCGCTCCCGGACCCGCAGATGCTACCCAAAACGCAGAAAGCCAAGCCACGACCGACGCCGGCAGCGGCGCCAAAGGAAGGTAGTAAGGCTCCGCAGATGGTGTCATTCACAGAGCTGGAGTGGATCGATCTCCCCGAGAGGAAGGGCATGCAGTACGCCGTGCTTTCGGGCGACCCCAGGAAGGGTGCGTATACGCAGATGCGGAAGGTCCCGGCCGGCACTGACAACCCGCTGCACGCGCACAGCAGCGAACTCAAGAACGTGATCATCAGCGGCGTCTGGTACACGGGGGTGGACGCGGCGTCGGCCAGAGATTTCGGCCCAGGATCGATCGTGATGATGCCCGCCAACTGGGTGCACGTGAGCGGCTGCCGCCCCGGAAACGATTGCGTGTTCTACCAGGAGGGCAAGGGCAAATTCGACTTCAAGCCGATTGCAGCCAAGGCTTCCGACGCGAAGCCCAGCAATTAGGAGGTGCTCGCCACACGTAGTCGTTACTTATGAGAACGTTGACATGTGCCCGGCCAAACAATCGAATTCTGCGCTCGTTGCCTTTGGATTTCGCTGCCGGCGCGTGCGAGGGTGGAGGGGGACGCCCGTGAGAACTGGGCGGAGCCTTCGAAGCACCGGGTTCCTTTACCTAATGATTGCTGATTGCCGTTTGCTGTCTCCTGATTCCTCTTACTGTTTCTGATTCTTGTTACCGCCCACCGCTGACCCCTCACTGCTTTTCTGCTCACTGGTCTGGACAGCGTTTCCGGGACTATAATGCCGCCAAACTTTATTACCAGTGTCGGAGGTAGCGATATGAACTTGCCTGTCGCCTCTCTCTTCCTTCTTTCGAGCGTCACGCTGCTGGCGCCGATCGCTCACGGCCAAACAACGCACCGTAGGGTAAGCAAAAGCACACTTATCAAGCCGCGTGGTGCGACTGTAAAGATCTGCCAGGGCCTGCCTATTCCGGCTGGCTACATCATCACAGCCTACATGACGACGTCGGCCTGCCCACATGGCGCATACGTGCTCAAACGACTGGATACAGGGTCCGAGAGTTCGATACCTGAAAAAAGAGCGCCGACAGAGTCGGAGAGGTCCGTAGCTACCAGAAAACAGAACACTGAGTCTGAGAGTTTGGTACCGGCGAACAAAAAACCGGTTAGAGCATCTGGGAGATCGGGAGCGGTGAATAGCGGCGCGCAAATGCCTGCGGCAACCGCTCCGTCAGGTTCGCGCCCGCGCCGGGCCGGCGTAGTACAAACGGATTCTGACGTTCCGTACTTGCACGGGATTGATACCACGGCACAAGCGAACCCACCGACATTGACCGGCATGACGATCGGTACACCGGTGAGTGCAGCTTCCAACGCCATTGCCGCACCTGGGCCAGAAGAGGTGGCTGAGGGCGACGTCGTGCGCGTCGATACGGCGCTCGTCACAGTTCCCGTGAGCGTCCTGGACCACCAGGGCCATTTCGTCGCAAACCTCCGACGAGAAGACTTCAGCGTGTTCGAGAACGGCATCGAGCAGTCAGTTGCCTTTTTCGAACCTGCGGAAAAGCCTTTCACGGTAGCACTCATCCTGGACACCTCGGCTTCCACGCATTTCCACCTGTGGGAGATCAAAGAAGCGGCTATCGCTTTCGCAAGACAACTGCGTCCCCGGAAAGCTATCGTGCTTTTCACGGACGGCGTTGACACGTCAAGCTACCTTGCAACATATCAGAGCACCCTACGCGAGGTCGAAGAGCTGGACGCGCTGATCTACCCGATTCAGTACGACACGAGCGATTACCTGCGCGCCATCCAAAATGCAGGCCGTATTACAATCGTAAGCACTAGCAGCAACTGGCCCTTCCCGGGCAGAAGCTCTTCACAAGTAATCTATGGTGGCCCAGCCACTGGCGGCATTCCGCCGCCCGGAACAACCAAGGCCGACTATGAGCGAGCGGACAAATATCTCAATGAGCTCGCTGAGAAGACTGGTGCCCACCTGTATCAGGCCAATGATCCAGCGCAGTTGGCGCAAGCGTTCTCCAGGATTGCCGAGGAGCTACGTCGTCAATACAGTCTTGGCTATTATCCCGGAGTCTCTGCTGTCAAAAACGGCGAGCGCCGTCAGATCAAAGTGCGCGTGCATCAGCCCAACCTTGCTGTGAGAGCGCGAGATAGCTATGTCCGATCTTCTTCGGCGGGCCCAGTGCAATAGTGTCTGAAGCACATAGCCGTCCGATATTTGTCGTCGCGTTCGCGGTGCACTCTGTCGCCCGAGGCTGCCATCTTCCGTGTCCAGGTCGCCGTTTGTTGGCGCACATGAATGTCTACTCCGATATGTAATGTCCTCCTTTTGGGATCACACACCGGGAGTTAACCGCTCTCGGCTCGCGGGCGCCCGCTTTATAACATCGGTGTTATGCCGCTTAGCCTTAAGTAAGATGTTCGAGAAGTACACGGAGAAAGCGCGGCGAGTAATCTTCTTCGCTCGGTATGAGGTGAGCCAGTTTGGCTCAAAGTCTATCGAACCCGAGCACCTATTACTCGGCTTACTTCGTGAGGATAAGAGTCTCGCGGAATGCTTTCTTCCTGCGGATGTTTCAATTGAAATGTTTCGCGAGCAGATTGAAGCGCACATGACTAAAGGGGGAAGAATCCCAACGGCGGTGGAAATTCCCTTGAGCGATGTGTCTAAGGGTGTCCTAAAATATGCCGAAGAAGAATCCACGAATTTGAGGCATAGATATATTGGGACGGATCATTTATTGCTGGGTTTGCTGCGAGAGAAGCATTCCATTGCCGAGAGGGTACTGCGGAGTAATGGGGTGAATTTGTCTGATGTCCGGCAACAGATAGGGAAGCGATATGGATGAGGGCAAGGCGGGGTATCTGTGAACGGGCGTCATAATAACGGCATGGGCCCTACCGGAATCAGCCTTGGATGTAATCCGACAGCTTGAATGCCTCCGCAGTTGTCGCCCGGTGGATACCGATATTTCATAACCGTACAGCGCAGCATATCAACTCATTCGAGCCGATGCCGAGTTAGCCAGCCTCTCATGCGAGGCTTGAATGATTTCGGCGTTGTACGCAGCGCGGCTCAATTCCAGCATTTCTGCGGCTTACGTTGAGATTGGAAAAGGGGAAATGAACCGATTGAGAGAAACCCTTTTACTAACATTCGCGCTAGCAAGCAGTTTGTTGCTGTGTACTTGTGCATTTGCTCAATCTGCTGCCGACAACCGCACGCGGCGTGTCAAAGATCAGACTCTCACTTCAACTTCTCTACCAGCTATCCGCGTGAAATTTGATAAGGCCTTCAAGTACGTTGGCTCACAACAATTTATCCTGTATGACAGAACACAAGTAGAACAGCATTTCTTCATAGATGCTGACAGGCAGCAGCGTTTAAAGCGCATGTACATGGTGCAGTTTGAAAGTTATCTGCCCAATATCAGTGGCGCATACAATTATACTGTTACGAAACCCCTTAACCTTGCCGGCCAGAGCTATATTGTGGACGCTGAAATCGTGCCGAACGTGCCAGCCGCTATTAAGCAAGATGCTCAATCAGATGTCGCTCGCGCCGCTTCGTTTTTGGAGGGTAAAGGCTACCGTATTGGAGAAGGAATCGTATTTCAGCGTTTTGTTCGCTTGGTAGATGAAGCCAAACGTAGCGAGTTCATTCTGCTTTACGTTGAAGATTTAAGTGGAGCAGGCATTGATGCTGCTGAAAAAGAGAAAGGCATGCAAGAGTTCTCAGGTCGAGCGTTGCAAGGCTTCAAGATTCTAAAATAAAGAAGCCTTTTGCTTACGAGCCGCCGCAGAACAAGCGCTTGCCGCGGTCCAGAATCATAATTGTCTTCGTGGTTTGATGAATCGAACAGAAGTTTGCGCCCGCCAAGGCGAGGCCGTAAGGAGTCACAAATGGTTGACCTCGTCCAGCGAGAGTTTGAAGTAGATCTCCCCCTGGTAAGCGCTTGGAAGCATCTAGCCCAGGTTGAACAGTGGCCGACATGGGCGAGACATATCAAGCACGTCGAACTGAACCCCAAGGGAGAATTGACGTTAAGCACTGTGGGAAGTTTTCGCTTAGCCAATGGAGTAAAGTCCGACTTCAAGATGACAGAAATTAATCCACCTCGAAATTGGAAATGGGTTGGTCCATTTCTATGGCTTGTGGTTCACTACGACCACAGATTTAAATGGGTGGATGAACGGCGCACGAAACTCACCTGGCTTGTCAGCGCAGATGGATTTGGCGTTTCGGTTTTGGGCAGACTCTTTGCGGCTATTTACAACAGAAATTTGGATAAAGCGATTCCGCGTTTGATAAGCGAAATGAACGCGCTCAACGAAGACCGAGAAGCTTAAAGCAATCACGCGGATAGTAAGCACTTGCAGCGGACCGAAATCAGCGTGCCTCTCATGGACAACTTGCCACACGATGCAGTTGTCGCACGGCCGTTGAGCGCGGCGTTCGGCGCTTCTGATTACGACGTAGTAAACAGATGTTTCGGCTAATCACTGCATCCCTGAATCTCATTATTCTGATCGGGTCCGTTCCAGGAATTCGTCAGGACTCTCATTGTCTGCGTACAAAGGGCAACAATTCAGGTTTCCTGATCGCAGGCCTTCGGAGTTGGCAAAAGCAATAAGTAAGGCCATGGATGAACTCAAGCAGCACTGCGGCACTTAAAAGCGCTGGTGATTGTGTGAAGCTGCCTAAGCGCTTGCAGGGACCGGAATCATAAGATGCATCAGGTCTGCTGATCAGAGAACGAGCTATCGGATTGACTCTTCTCCTCAATTCGGCTAAATGGAACTAGTTTTGACCACGAACTACGCTTCGCTTCCCACGCCAGTTTGCGGAAAGGCTCAAAAAATGAAACTTTGGAAGCTCAGAGAAATCAAGACCAAGGAAGTCATAATCGCGCTCGTGTTCGTAGGATTAACCATTGTTTGCCTCGTTTCCAGAGCAAGTGGTCAGACGACCAATACGCAGATCCCAACAAACCCGTTGAGCTTCGGCGACTTACTCGCCAAGTTTGCCACCGCTGGCACGTTCACCGTTGATTGGTCGGGCCGACCAGTTCTCAATGGTACCTGGAAGGTTGAGCGTGACGAGATTGAACTGGTGAACGCGCCAAAATCGATGCCCTGCGCGCGTGCGTCTTCCGGTCAGACTGTTTCGAACACAGTTGGTGGCCCAGGTCGTTATCGGTTTCGAGTTGAAGGTAGTAACGTGCGCTTCGATCTCATCTCCGATGAATGCAAGATGCGACGAATGATGCTCGATGGCACGGTCTGGTCTCCACCAGGAACGCCAAAGGTTGTGGCTGAGCGGCGCATCGTGCGAACCGCTGCGACGCATCCGCGGTCGCTTCCGCCTGCAACTGACGAGCGAGGTAATTGGCCGTCGTTCCGTGGACCAGAAGCCGTGGGTGTTGCGGAAAAACAAAATCTTCCGGATCACTGGGACGTAAAAACGGGCGAGAACATTCTCTGGCGCACACCAATCCCGGGATTGGCGCATTCGAGCCCTGTCGTTTGGGGCAATACGATCTATGTGACTAGCGCAATC
>WNFU01006011.1_pt1 | contig 14842 bp, 13 predicted proteins | sample 5400121 | NCBI WGS metagenome assembly WNFU01 (sample SAMN13153360, study PRJNA577476) | soil metagenome | isolation source: 100 cm soil or saprolite under grassland replicate 1 | place: USA:California | collected 2016-06-15
GGTTACGGCGAGCTCAACGCCAGCGGGACGCTCCACGCCCTCGAAGCGGCGCGGCACGCGGGCGCCGCGTTCGTGCTTGCATCGACCCAGCGCGTGTACCCGCTGCAGCCCGAGCCGTGCCACGAGGACGCGGCGCTGCACCCGGATAGTCCCTACGGCTACGCCAAGTGGGTGGCGGAGCTGTGGTGTCGCATGGCCAGCGAGCACTTCGGCGTGCCGACCACGGTGCTGCGGTTCTTCTCGGTGTACGGGCCAGGGCAGCAGCCGAATGGCGGCAGCGGCGTGGTGACGATCTTCGCCCGCGCGGCCCTCGCCGACCAGCCGCTGGTGGTGCAATCAAGCGGCAAACGGGATTTCACCGACGCCCACGATGCCGCCCGGGCGATCTGCCTGGCGATCGAACGCCCACCACCACGCAAGCATCGCGTCTACAACATCGCGACGGGTCGGGGAACCACGTTTCGCGAGCTCGCGCAGGAGTTGGTCGCGATCACGCGCTCGCGGTCGGCGATCGAGGAGCGCATCGACGAGCCGCCCGGGCGCGATCTCATCGCCGATATCACCCGCGCCAGGACCGAGCTGGCGTTTGAGCCGTGCGTCCCGCTGCGCGCGGGACTCGAAAGATACGTGCAATGGCTACGGCAGCCCTCTGTCTGAAGGCGCGGCCGACGGCCACGCAGCTGGTTGACCGCCTGCGGCCGCTTGAAGGTGATGTGCCGGATGGGCTGGAGCTGTACCTGGCCGCTCAAGACCTGGCCACGCCCGAGGCGATGGACGGCGTCGTCGAGCGCATCGACGCCTGCCACCTGCCAGACGACTTTGCGCTACTGATCGAAGGCCCGGTCGATTCGCTGGACGGGGCCGACTTCGACCCCTCGCGCGATAGCGACGCCGACCGCGAAACGGTGCGCCGACTGGCGGAGCTGGCACGGCGAATCGGGGCGCGCGCAGTGAATATCCATTTGATCGCGCCGAGCGAAGACCTCGGGCGGCTGACGCTGGAGTGCCGGAAGGCGCTGCTGGAGCGCTCTATCGGATTCATGCACCAGTTCGTGGACCAGATGCACAACGCTGGGACGGCGCCAACGATCGAGAACATGCCGCCAGTGCTGCGCATGCGGCGGTCCGACTTCGTCTTCACGCCGATTGGCATGGCCAGCGAGGACCTGCGCTGGATGGCCGACCAGGTGCCTGGTCTGAAGCTGCTGGTCGATACCTCGCACGCGGGGCTGTACCTCAACGCGCGGGCTGCTGAGGCCATCGACGAGCCGTGGGGTGAACCGTTGCTGCGCTACCTGCGGCAGCTGCCGCCCGAGCCAGCGGACGTGCTCGGGTACGCACAAGCGCTCGGCCCGAATCTCGAGAACGCGCAGATCTCCAACGCACAAGGAATACTCGGCGAGGGCCTACCGTACGACGAAGGAGATTTGCAGCTCGATCCGGTCATCAAGTGGCTGGCTGGGAGCGTGGAGCACATCGTCACCGAGACCATAGAGGCCGATCACAACGAGGCCGTACACATGCGCGCGGCACTCCGACGCATGCGAGCAGCCGTGGCATGACGTCCCCGACGAGCGAGATGAGTCGCACAGGGGCTCCGCCGGCCGAGCTGCTGCTGGGACGGCCCGAGTTCGCGGGCGATCTCCGCCAGGCGGCGGAGTGGGTGCGCGGTCGACGGGTGCTGGTGACGGGCGCGGCGGGCAGCGTGGGTGCGCCGCTAGCGCGCCTGCTCCTGCAGGCTGAGGCGGAGCACCTGGTCCTGCTCGATCACCATGAGTACTCGCTGTTCAGCCTCGAGCGCTCGCTGGCTCGACCGCACACCGCCTTGAGCTACGAGCTGGCCGACATCCGTGATGCGCCCCGACTGCAGCGCGTGTTCGAGCAGTATCAGCCGCGGGTTGTGTTCCATCTGGCCGCGGCGAAACACGTGGGCTACGGCGAGCGCTTTCCCGAAGGCGCGGTCGACACGAATGTGCTGGCCACTGCCACCCTGCTGCGACTCGCGCGGGAGTCGGGCGTGGAGCAGTTCGTGTATCCCTCGAGCGACAAGAGCGTCGCGCCGCCGAGCCTGTACGGGGCGACGAAGCGCATCACCGAGTCGTTGGTGCAGGGACATCCGGGCAAGGTCGTGCGTTACGTCAATATCATCGGTACCCGTGGCAGCGTGATCGAAATCTTTTCCAACCAGGTGCGCGAGGATCGGCCGCTCAGCGTGACCGACCAGCGCATGACCCGCTACTGTATCAGCATGAACGAGGCGTTGTGGAGCCTCCTCGCGACTGGCGAGCTTGCCGTGCCAGGCCAGGTGGTGCTGCCCGACTGCGGCGAGCCAGTCCCATTGCTGCAGACCGTGCAGCGATTGGTTGGCTGGTACCGCCCGCATGAATACCCACTACGCGTGCCTGGCGGCCCGCTTCGGGAGCACCAGCAGCAGTACCCGATCACCTGGACCGGGATGGCGCCGGGCGAGCGCCTGCACGAGGTGCTGCTCTCGGACAACGAGTTCCTTGCGGCTGGTCCCTTGACTGGGCTGCGCGTGGTCGAGACTCGCCGCGAACCGGGCCGCGTCCGCGCGCTGCCCGACGCGATCGCCGAGCTGCGCGAGCTGGTCAACGCTGGCCAGCGCGAGCGGCTGAAACAGCGCTGCCTGGAGCTGGCCGAGGCGCTGCAGTGATCAACTCGATGCTGTGGCTGGCGGTCGCGTTCGTGGTCGCGGCAGCGACCACCTATGCGCTGGCAGTCCTGACGGAGCGCTTCGGTCGTCGATTGGGCGTGGTTGACGTTCCACGAGCAGGCGAAGTCCAGCGCCACGCGGTGCCGCGCACCGGTGGCTACGCGATGCTCGGCGGGCTATGGCTCGCGCTGCTGGTCGGCTACATCTTGCGCAGTCGCCTGCTGGTCGACCCCGACCTGGGACCCGAATGGAACCCCGCGGACGACACGCGCATGCTCGGGCTGTTGCTCGGCTCGCTGTGCATCGTGCCCCTGGCCGTGCTCGACGACCGGCGGCGGCTTGGCCCATGGCCGCAGCTCCTCGGCCAGGTGCTGATCGCGGCCATCCCCGTGATGTTCGGTCTGCGGGTATCGAGCATTGCGCAGCCGTTCGGCGACCCGATCGAGCTACCGATCTGGCTGGACATCCCGATCAGCGTGCTGTGGTTCGTGGGCATGATGAACGCGCTCAACTGGGTGGATGTCATGGACGGGCTCGCTGGCGGCGTCGCGCTGGGGGCGGCGCTCGTGCTGTTTGCCCGCGCGTACCTGTTCACGCAGTACTCGGTAGCGCTGTTTCCGCTGGCGCTGGCGGGCACGTGTCTGGGGTTCCTCGGGCGCAACCGTCCACCGGCGACGATCTTCATGGGCAGCTCGGGCTCGCTTCTGCTCGGCTTTGGACTGGCGGGCAGCGGGATCCTGGGCGGGGCGAAGGTGGGCACGGCGGTGCTGGTGCTCGGCGTGCCAATCCTCGATGCCGCGTGGGTCATCTTCCGGCGGTTGAACCGCGGCGCGCGGCCAACGGTTGGCGGCGACCGCGAGCACCTGCCGATGAAGCTGCACGACCTGGGGCTGACCACGGGCCAGACGGTGCTGGTGCTGTACATACTCTCGGCGATCCTGGGGGTGATTGGGCTGAGCCTGCACACGCCGCCGGAAGCGCCGAGCATCGACAAGCTGTACGCGCTGCTCGGGATGGTGCTGGTGCTGTTGGTGGTGCTCGCCGGGGTGACGGTCGCGGTCACCCGGCGGCGGCGCCTGTCGCGCTAGACGGTGGCGCGAATAAAAGGTCTGTCCACAAACGAGCGGGCGAACTCCAGAAAGCGCGACACGTCCGCGAACGTGGACGCGACGCCGAGCGCGCCTTCGCGCGCACCCGGGTTGCAGTGGCAGCCCGACCTCAGCGACAGGCTCTGCTGATTGGCCAGGCGCTCGACCTCCCAGCAATCCCACTCGCCGCCGTTGGGGTCCACGAAGTTCAGCGCGATGGTCGCGCCACGGTCGAACGTGTCGCGCGGTCCGTAGACACGGACCGCGGGCAGACCGTTGGCGTGGCGGAGCGCCGCGAGCTCTTCCAGCAGCCACTGCGTAAGCGCCATCACCCGCGTGCGAATCACGTCCTGGCCGCGACGGGCGAGCCAGCTCAGCCCGATGTCGACCGCGGGCAGGCTCAGGTAGTTGACGGTGCCGTCCTCGAAGCCAGCGTGGCCCGGGGTGAGGTAATGCGCCTCCCGCCGCTCGGAGAAGGCCGCGACCGACGAGAACGTGATCGTGCCACCGGCGAACCACGGACGACGCAGTCGCGCGAGCGCGTCCCTGCGCGCCAGCAACGCCCCAACTCCCGTGGGGTAGCCGAACATCTTGCAGACGGATTCGACTGGGCGGGATAGGTGAACAACGCCGCGCGCGGGTGCATCCAACAGCCGCGCCAGCGACGCTTCGTCGAGCCGCAGCTCGGGCGCGACAAGTGGGGCGTAGGTCACCGAGGCGCCACGGCGGCGAGCAAGCTCGCGGATACCGTTCACCGAGTGTGGTTATCGGCGCTGAGCAACAACCGCGCATCGCTGTCGAACAGGTAGGACTCACCAAGCAGCTTCAGGGCGCCGGTGGCATTCGGCGTGAAGATCGCGACGTAGTCGTCGCTCGAGGCGCATAGTAAACCGCCGCGGCACCGCACACGCGATGGACTTCACGCAAACCATGTGAGCCACATCGCATTCGGGTCGCAGCGGCGCGGGCATCGTGGTGAGCATGCTGCTCAGATACGTTGCACTGCTGGCGCTGCTTCTGGTTGGTTCGTTCGCTCCGCTGCCGACGCAGGTTCACGCCGCCGAGCCACTACCAGCCAGCCAGCCGGTCAAGACGCTGGCCGAGGCGATTCAGTCAGGGCGCATCAAGCAGCAGACCGTTGCCCAGGCCGCCAAGCAAGGCACGGCGCCGGTCATCGTGCGTCTGAAGCTGGCGGCCCCCCTTCCAGCCGGATGCGGGCGAGCCTGCTGCCGTCGCGGCCAGCCAACATGCGCACGGGCTCGATCACCAGCAGCAGCGTCGACATCTTGTGGGACATTCCGTCAGGCAACCAGACCACGTACTTCCGGACCTTCCAGAATCGGGGCAGCCCGATCACGGTGCAGGTCGGCGATCCGCTGCGCCGCACGTTCAGCGGTCTGACCGCCGACACGTTCTATCCGTTCGAAGTCGAAGCCTGTAACGACTGGGGCTGCTCGACCGAGGCATCGCTCAGCGCGCGGACCATGACCGTGGTGCCGCTGCCACCGGCGCCCAGCAACCTGCGCCAGTGCGTCGCGAATGAGCCACTGCGCATCTACTGCCTGCTGCAACCGACCGAATTGCGCTGGAACGACAACTCGAGCGACGAGGACCGCTTCGAGCTCGAATACACGATGGCGCAGCCAAACGTGGTGCCCTTCGACATGGGCTCCACGATCACCACCGTGCAGATCCTGCCCAACAGGACGACCTACGGCGCCTGGCTCACTAGCGGCAACCTGTGCTACTTCAGGATTCGCGCACACAACGCGGGTGGCTACTCTCCATATTCGAACGTGCTCACGGTCAGCCCTTGACGTCGGCGCGGCGCTGCGCGAGCCGAGCCTCGAGGCGGGCTAGCAGATCGCTGGGCGCTTCGACCGAACCTGGCGGGTGGTCCATGCTGGCGAAGCCGTGGAAGTCGCTGCCTACCGTTGGCACCAGGTCGTGCCGCGCACAGCTCTCCAGCAGCAGGCGGGGGACTTCAGGGCCGTAGTCCTTGGAGTAATACACCTCGAGGGCATCGATGCCTGCCTCGAGCAACGCGGGGAAGAAATCGCGCCAGTCCCGACCATCCAGCTCGTTGGGGTGCGCCCACGCCGCGAGGCCTCCGACCTGGTGAATCAACCGCACGCCTTCCGCGGGCGACAGGCGAAATCCTTCGAAGTAGGCAGGACCATTGCGGCCGATGAACCGCTCGAACGCTTCCTCGATGCTCTGGATGTGGCCTGCCTCGAGCAGCGCCTGGGCGACGTGCGGCCGACCAACACTGCCCTCGCCGGCGATCTCGAAGACGCGTTCCAGCGAGATCGGCACCGACAACGCTGACAGTCGTGCGACCATCTGCTGCGCGCGCGTGAGCCGCGCCTCGCGGAACTCGCTCACCTGGTGCTGAAAATTGGGATCGCTGTAGTCGAGAAACAAGCCCAGGATGTGGATGGAGGCGCCGGGCAGGTCGGTGCTCAATTCGATGCCAGGGATCACGCGGATGCCCAGCGCAGCGCCGACTTCGATGGCGGAGGCGACCCCGTCGGTGCTGTCGTGGTCGCTCAACGCCATCACGGTCACGCCGTGCTCGGCAGCCAGCCGCACGACGTCGCCCGGCGCCAGCCGCCCGTCGGAAACCGTGCTATGTAAATGTAGGTCGAGGCTCACCGAGCGTAATCGACGGCGCGCGTCTCCCGAACGACCGTGACTTTGACCTGCCCTGGGTACTGCAGCGTCTCTTCGATCTTCTTGACGATGTCGCGCGCGAGTCGCATCGCCTGCAGGTCGTCCACCTGCTCGGGCCTGACGATGATTCGCACTTCTCGACCAGCCTGGATCGCGAACGACTTCTCGACGCCATCGAACGAGTTGGCGACCTCTTCGAGCGCCTCGAGACGCCGCACGTAGTTCTCCACGCTCTCCCGCCGCGCGCCCGGTCGCGCACCCGAAGCCGCATCCGCGGCCTGCACCAGGACGTCTTCGATCGCCTGGTGCTCGGGGTCGTGATCGTGGTGCCCCTGGACGGCCTGCACGACCAGTTTGGCCTCGCCGAAGCGACGAATGAAGTCAGCGCCAATGATGTGGTGCGGTCCCTCGACCTCGTGCGTGAGCACCTTGCCGATGTCGTGCAGAAAAGAGGCGCGGCGAACGACGTTCACGTCCGCGCCTACCTCCGAGGCCAGCATCGAGCCGATGTGCGCCGCCTCGATCGCATGCTGCAGCTGGTTCTGGCCGTACGAGGTGCGGAACTTGAGCCGTCCGACCACCTTGATGATCTCGGGGTGCAGCCCAGGCACGCCGGCCGCGTACGCCGCGGCTTCGCCCTCCTCCTTGATTTCCTGCTCGATCTCTTGCTTGGACTTGGCGACGATCTCTTCTATCCGCGCCGGGTGAATTCTGCCGTCCTGCACGAGCTTCGTCAGCGCCAGGCGGGCGATCTCGCGGCGTACCGGATCGAAACACGAGAGGGTCACCGCGTCCGGGGTGTCGTCGATGATCAGGTCGACCCCGGTCACCGCCTCCAGTGCGCGGATGTTGCGGCCCTCGCGGCCAATGATGCGACCCTTCATCTCCTCGTTGGGGATGGGCACGACGGTGGTTGTGATCTCGCCGACGGTGTCGCTCGAATACCGCTGGATCGCCATTGATAGGATCTTGCGCGCCTGCACCTCCGCAACCTGGCGCGCCTCCATTTCGATCAGCCGTGCGCGCCGCGCAGCTTCGTTGCGCACCTCCTCCTCAACACGCTGCAGCAACAGGTTGCGCGCCTCGTCGCGGGTCAACGCCGCGACTTGCTCGATCGCGGCGATCTGCTCCCGCCGCAACTGCTCCACCTCCCGCACGCGCAATTCGGTCTCCTCCTCGCGCTGCTGGAGCTTGCGCTGGCGGGCTTCCTGTTCCTCGGCTTTGCGATCGAGGTTCTCTTCTTTCTGGCGCAGCCGACGCTCTTGCGATTGCAGCTCCAGCCGCATCTCGCGCGCTTCGTCTTCCGCCGACGCGCGGGTACGGATCGCCTCCTCCTTGGCTTCGAGCAGAATGACTTTCTTCTCAGCATCCGCGCTCGCGCGGATTTCACCAGCGCTGGTTTCGGCTTGCAGTCGCTGGGTGGTCGCGGTGCGCTGTTTCAGGATGTAGCCCAGCCCAACGCCGACAGCGATGGCAACTAGGGCGACGATGATGATCAGTAAGACGTCCACGGTCGGTTACCTCCTTCCTGCAAGGCTGATCAAGCCCGCCGAGTGGACGAAGGCAAGCCGGATCAAGACCGTCCTCGCGGCGGTCCTGCGGCGATTGTACGGGCGTGTTGTGTCTAGAGCACGCCTGCTTTGCGTAACAAGACGAGCTGATTGGGCAGCAGCTCGGGCAGCTCCGCGGCGTGTACCCAGCGGTGCAGTCCCGTCTCGTCACTGGACGTGTACGCACCTCTGAGCACGCTGCAGCGGTACAGCAAGTCGAGCTGATTGCCGCCCCAGAAGTCGGCCGCGAGCAGCTTGTCGACGCTGATGGTCAGGCCCGTCTCTTCGAAGACCTCGCGCACGAGCCCGTTTTCGGGACTCTCGGCGTTCTTGAGCCAGCCGCCTGGCAGGCCCCACGGCAGCTCCCGCCGATACGTGTGTTCGAGCACCAGCAGCCGACCCTGGTCGTCGACGATCAACGCCATCGCCCCGACCATGAACGACGGATTCAAGATCCGCAGGAAGACGTGCCGCATCCAGCTGGGAAACGGCACGTCCCGCCAGATGCGCAGCAGAATCGGTTTCGCCCGGAATCGCGTCAAGGCTGGCTACTATCTATTCTCGAACTGTATGTCTCAACCAGCCACGAAGCGGCGTTCGTTAGCCCAGCGCCTGCAGCAGGAGCGCGGGCGCGTGTGGGTTGTCGGGCACCGCGGCGCGATGGGCTATCGGCCCGAGAACACGTTGGCGTCGTACGAGCACGCGCTCGCGCTGGGCGCTGACTGGATCGAATGCGACTGCCACCTGTCGCGCGACGGCGCACTCGTGGTGATGCACGACGAAACGGTCGATCGCACCACCAACGGCCACGGCCTCGTCCGCGACCACACCCTCCAGGAGCTCAAGCAGCTCGACGCTGGCGCCTGGTTCGCCCCCGAATACGCGGGCCAGCGCGTGCTCACCGTCGAGGAATTGCTCGATTTTGCCCGCGGCCGTGACACCGTGCTCGACATCGAGATCAAGAACGCGCCGCTCTATTACGACGGAATTGAAGAAGCGGTCGTCAACGCGCTCGCGCGAACCAACATGGCGGACCAGGCCATCGTCATCTCGTTCGATCATCGCGCGGTCGGCAAGGTCAAAGCGCTGAATGAGCGGGTCGCCACGGGTGTGCTGTACGCCGGTCGACCCGCTGATGGCGGACTTGGGCTGGCCAAACAGGTCAACGCGGATGCGTTGTTGCCGCACTACGCGTACGTCACGCGCGAGGACGTCGACGCGGCGCATGCCGCGGGACTGTCCGTGGCGCCGTGGGCAACGTCCGATCCCGCGATCCTCCGTCAGCTCATTCAAGCGGGCGTGGATGGCATTGGCACCAACCATCCCGACGTTCTGCGAAGCCTCCTGCACGACGGCGCGCGGCAATGAGCACTGCCTGGCCAGGCGCGGTCATCAGCTCACCACGCGTCCAGCTCTTTCTCACCAGCTTCCTCGGCCTGTACGCCGAGCTGCTGTGCATCCGCTGGATGCCAGCGCACGTCCGTTTCCTGTCGTACTTCACCAATTTCATCCTGCTGGCATCCTTCCTCGGCCTCGGCGTCGGCATTCTCTCTGCGCGACGAAAACTACCGCTGGGTCCGAGAACCTTCCCGCTGCTCCTGCTCTTCGGCGCGATCCTGATCGCAGCCACGAAGTTTGAGCTGCACATCGGCTCGGCCGGCGTCCTGTACTACGGTGCGGGCGAGGCCGGCACCGCGCCACCCGAGAACGCGCTGGTGCTGCCCGCGGCCTTCCTGCTGGTGTCGCTGCTCTTCGTGTGCATTGGTCGGCCGCTCGGCGTCTTGCTTGCGCAGGTCACGCCGCCTCTGCGCGCCTATGGTCTCGATATCGCTGGCAGTCTGGCTGGCATCGCGGCGTTCTTCGTGCTGTCGTGGTTCGAGCAGCCGCCCGCGGTGTGGTTCGGCGGGCTGATCGTGATCGCGTTCCTGTTGTCGGGCCCGCGCTGGCTCGACCGCGCGTACATGCTGGTGCCGCTGGGTATCTCCGCGGTCATCGCCTGGAACATCGGTTTTGCCTACTCGTGGTCGCCCTACTACAAGATCGGGCTCACCCCGACCGACAACGGCCACGGCTACGAGCTCAACGTCAACGAGAGCGGCCATCAGTCGATGCTGCCCTCGGAGGAGAAGGAGCCGTTCTACCGAGCGCCATACGATCTGTTCGGCGCCAGGCAGTTCCAGAAGGTCATGATCATCGGCGCCGGCAGTGGCTCGGACACCGCCATCGGCCTGAAGTTCGGCCAGGTCGGCCACATCGACGCCGTCGAGATCGACCCAGTGATCGCGCGACTGGGCCAGCAGTTCCATCCCGAGCAGCCGTTTTCTGACCCGCGGGTCACGGTCCACGTCGACGACGGTCGCTCGTTCTTGCGTAAGAGCACCGATAAATACGACCTCATCATCTTTGCCTTGCCAGACTCGCTAACACTCACGTCTCAATTCGCCAGTTTGCGTCTGGAAAGCTTCCTCTTTACCGAGGAATCGTTCAAAGAAGCGCGAGCACACCTCACGAACGATGGCGCAATTGTGCTCTACAACTACTACCGCCAGGACTGGCTGCTCAGAAAACTCGCGGGTATGCTCGAGTCCGCGTTCGGCCAGCCGCCGTATGTGGTCAGTTTCGGGGGTTGGGGCCGCGCAGGGGTACTGGTCGATGGTCCGCGACTGCAGACGCTGCTCGCGAAGCAGCCGCAAATGACGCAGCCGTATCGCGAAGTGCGCGCACCGACGCCTGAGCTGGACGAAGATCCCAATGCGATCCTGCTGCCAATGGTTGGCTCGGGCATCCTCGCCAGGGACAACACGGCCGGCGACTCGGACCCAACGCCACCCACCCCCGCGACCGATGAATGGCCGCTCATGTATCTCCGCGCTCCCTCACTGGCGTGGCCATACGTGTTCGGGTTGGCGATGGTGGGCGTCATTGCACTGGGAATGATCTTCGGCCTAGCGCCTGCCAGCGCGCGGCGCGGATTCAACGGTCACATGTTCTTCCTGGGCGCGGCGTTCATGCTGCTCGAAACTCGCAGCCTGGTCACGTTCGCGCTGTTGTTTGGCTCGACCTGGCTGGTCAATTCACTCGTGTTCTTTGCGATCTTGTGCAGCGTGATGCTGGCAGTGTTCTTGTCGGCTCGCTTTCCGTTGCGTCCGTCACCGCCGTTGTACGCGGTACTTGTCGCCGCGCTGATTGCGGCGTACTTGATCCCTCAAGATGCGTTCTTATCGATCGAGTCGCTGCCAGTGCGTTACGCTAGCGCGAGTTTCGTGGCATTTTTGCCAGTGTTCCTGGCAAATCTCGTGTTTGCAGGCTCGTTCAAGGGCACCGGCCCGAGCGCGGATGTGGCATTCGCATCAAACCTGATCGGCATCATGCTCGGTGGCATGCTCGAGTACGCCTCGCTGCTGATCGGCTACCGCCACTTGCTGCTGATCGTGATCGCGTTCTACGTGATCTCCGCCTGGCTGTTGCGTCGGCGGCGTGTGGGCGAGGCGGTCGTCGAGTCCGACTCGCGCGTGCCGGTTGCCGTCACGTGACGACGGAGCAGGCCAGCTTCCCGCTCGCCGAATACCCGCGCCTGCGACCAATCGAGATCTTCCCGATCGACGACGGCGGGGAGCGCTGCCTGGTGCTGCGCGATCCCGCCGATCCGGAAGTACGGCCGATCGTGCTGTCCGATGGCGCGGCCGAGGTGCTGATGCTGCTCGATGGCCAGCGTTCGGTCGACGGCCTGTCGGCCGCCCTGCAGCTGCGTGGCGCTGCCATTACGTCCGACCAGGTTCGCCTGTTTCTGCAGCGCCTGGATGAGGCTGGCTTTCTGGAGGGCGCGCGGACAGAAACCCGACTGGCGGAGCGCCACGCGCGCTTCGCTGCCCATTCCCTCCGACCGGCCGTCCACGCCGGCGGGGCGTACGCAGCCGATCCGCTCGATTTACCGCGCATGCTGGCCGACGGCTATCTCGACCCGGCCGGTCCTGGCGCCTTGCCCGGGCCACGGACCAGCGCAGACCCGCCGCGAGGGGTGATCGCGCCGCACATCGATCTGCATCGTGGCGCGCCCACCTACAGCTGGGCCTACAAGGTCATCGCGGAGACGCAGCCGGCAGATCTGTACGTGGTGTTGGGCACCTGCCACACACCTGTCCTGGGCGGCTTCGCGGCCACGCGCAAGGCGTACGACACACCGTTGGGGGCGGTCGTATCCGATGATCCGTTCATCGACCGACTGCAGCGGCTCTGGGGCAACGACCTGTTCGAAGGGGAGTTCTCGCACGCCAACGAGCATTCGATCGAGCTCCAGGCGGTGTACCTGCGATCGCTCGGCATCGCCGCGCCGATGGCGCCGCTGCTGTGCGACTCGTTGCACAGCCTGGTGCCATATGGCAAGTCACCGCGCGATGTGGCGCTGGTCGCCGATTTCGTCGCCGCGCTGCGCCAGGCGCTCGCCGAGGATGGCCGCCGCATCACGGTGATCGCCGCAGTCGACTTCGCCCATATTGGCACCCGTTTCGGCGATAACTGGCTCGTTGACGCCACCCACCTTGGACGCGTCGAGCGCGAGGATCGTGAGATGCTGGAGTTGCTGCTGCAACCTGACGCAGAGGCCTATTACCGGCACGTCATGCGTGACCGCGATGCGCGGCGCATCTGCGGATTCACACCGCTGTATCTGCTAAGCGCGCTGATGGAGTCCGCCGGCGAGCTGCTGCGCTACACCCAGTGGGTCGACAGCGATGACAGCTCGAGCGTGACCTTCGCCAGCGCCGTGTATCGCTGACCTTTACGCGACCAACCCAGCGCGGAAATCGACGTCGACCACAGCCTGCAGGCTGACACTGCGAAAGGTGGACTGCGGTTCGAGCTGTTCCTTGTTGAACAGGTTCCTGGTTTCCGTGGCGCGGGCTTCTGGTAGCACGAGATGGTGGTCCGGGCTACCGGGCAGCGGTTCGAGTCGTTCACCCAGGATGGTCAGCACCCGCTCCGCAGCCAGCCAGCCGTGTTCAGGCTCCTGCTGCGGATCCTCGCGCCACGGCATGAACCGGTGGCGCCGCGGGCGCAAGACGTCGAAGTACTCGCACTCGGGGAGCACCTGCGCGACGCCAGGGTTCAAAATCGACGTTCGGTACACCTCGATATCGCCCGCACGAAGGGCTGGCAGTGGTGTGGGAATGAAGAGGTCGGCCGTCCCCAGGCGTTGCTCGAGGCGCTCGCCGAACAGTCCGAACTCCTGCATCGTCCGCCACCAGGCAAGGGCGCGTTCGCGCGGCATGTACCCCAGCTTGGCGCCCTGATGGATCACTGAACGCACCGCCAACTCGTTGGCATGCTCCCAGCTGGCAATCAGCCGCTGAGCATCGGCCACAATGGGACCGTCCGCGGATTCATCTTGCGGATCCTCGACGCGCAAATCCAGCGATCGCGCGAGCTGTTCGAAGAGCGGCATCGCCTCATGCGCGAAGAACGATGGCCGGACGTACTTCAGGTTTGCGGAGAGTCCGGAATTGACGAATCCCTCATCGCCCGAGTCCGGCGCGGTCGGTCTCGAGTACGACAGCTCGAGGTGCACCTTCGTCAGGAGCAGGTTGTCGTACACGGCCTCGAACGTATCCGCGTCGGCCTGGTCAGTCGACAGTTGAAAGACGCCGGTCGAACGCAGGTAGGTCAGAACATCGGCCGCGCTTGGCCCACGCTGACGCGGCATGACGAAAAAGAGATCCCAGCTCACGCTCTACCTCCGCGAGAGCACCCGATCCGACAGTATGCACCGCGCGGCGCACCGAACCGATTTCCGACCTGGCGCGCCGGATCTCCGGCTCAGGCCGCGAGCTCGACGCGTGGCTCGCCGCCGTGCACCTTCTTGCACATCGGGCAATAGCGGCCGCCACCTGGCCGCGCGTGGCTGTCGCTCTTAACCACTTCGTCGACCAGCTCTGGCGGCGGGGGCGCCTGCCGCAGGACCAGCGATTGCGTCGGCGGTCGGATCCGTCTGGTGAGCAGTGGGTTCGCGGGACCTGGCTGCGCCTTCGCCTGACCACCTAACGCGCGCAGCGTGTCGGGCGGTAGCAGTCCACGCTCGAACGGCGCGAATGGCGGCGGCGCGATAGTCGTTCGTCGCCCCGGCGCGAGCTCCAGCGTCATCAACAAGCCGTTCTCGTTCGCGCCCAGGATCAGGATCGGCTCGCTGCCGATCGATTCGATGCGGCCGCCCTCAGCACGGATCGCGCCCGAGAAGCCGAGCTGTACCGACAGCAACCCTGGCAACGCCTCGACTGCCGTGCGCGTAATTGCGTCGTCCACCTTGAAGCCGACGACGTCGCTATCGGCGAACACTCGCGCCGCCCAGCCGAGCCCGGCCACCAGGTCGTAGTTGGCGCTACCGCACACCCGGGTAGCCAGTAGCAGCCCGCCCAACGACACCGCGCCACCGCCGAAGCCCATCACCGGCAGGCCGCTGCGTGCCTTCGCGCGCAAGCTGAAGGCCAGCTGCGTCGCATACAGGACCATGAAGGCCTCGAGCATGTCATCGGCGAAGACCATCACCGCGCTGGCGCCGGCCATGCGTGACAGCGTCTGGCTGGCTTGCGCCGCGGGACGATCGCGGACCACGAGCGAAACGCTGCGTCGGCCCTGGCGCAGCAGCTGGCGTCCCATCTCGTTGGCCATCATGGACGGCCGTCCGCATTGCAACAGCACCACCGGTCCGGGCGCGTCGATACCCAGCAGGTCGTTGGCAAGCCACGCCGTGCGCTCGGGATCTTCGATCTGCGCTGCCATCAGGTAACGCGGTAGTCCGCCCATCTCCATGACTATCGACGTGCGTTGGCGCGGCGGTCTCCCCCATTCAGGGGGGACTCGTCGGG
>WNFU01006014.1_pt1 | contig 14834 bp, 10 predicted proteins | sample 5400121 | NCBI WGS metagenome assembly WNFU01 (sample SAMN13153360, study PRJNA577476) | soil metagenome | isolation source: 100 cm soil or saprolite under grassland replicate 1 | place: USA:California | collected 2016-06-15
CGCTCGAGGAGGAGGTCGAGCCCGGCCTCCAGGATCTCGTCCTCGCTGGCGCCGGGATGCGAGTGGGAGAGCGCGGCGCGAGCGGCCGCGAGCTTCTCCATGAACCGGCGCGTCACCGTCACGTGGAACCGCCTCAGGTTCGCGGTGAGAGGCTCGGCGGTGGTGCGCGGCGGCGACGCCGGGACCGTCGGAGTCGGTTCCTCGACCGGGTTGGCACGAGCCGTTTCGTCCAGATGAAATGCGGGCTCGTGGTGCGGATCCCGCGCGGCCGGCGCGGCGAGGGCAAGCGCGGGCTCGGCCGCCGTGTGGCGCACGGCCGTGACGACGGTGCGATGCGGCGCGGCCTCGGCCGGGCGGAGCGCGGCGGAAACCGCCTTCGCGCCGGACTTGGACAGATGGAAGAACCGCGGCAGGACGTCCTCACGGTTCTCGGGCGTGAGCACCTTTGCGAGCTCGACGATGCTGGTCATGCAAAGCCGCCCGTCGCGCAGAGGGTCGATGATCTCCGGGAATCTCTGGATGAGCTCCGCGGCCGTCTTCCGGTAGAACGCCGCCCCGCTCGAGAGCCCGAGCTCCCGGTGCAAGAAATAGAAGAGCGAGGCGTGCCCGAGCTCGACCCAGAGCCGCTTCTGGTCAAAGTCGGCGAGGGCGAGGAGGAACTCGGCGAGCGCTGCGCGCTCGCGGTGGAGGAGCTCGGCGAGGCGGGCGGAGAGATCGCGTGCGGAGGTCATGACGCGAGCATCGCATGCGATTTCGGCGGCTCCCCAGGCGCACGGATTCGCGTCAGGGAGCGCGAACGCGAGCGGGCCCTCGAGAACCCCCTCGCACACCTTCAATGCACCGGAGGGGAGATCTGCGGCGCCGGGAGCGGCATTCCCGCGCGCTCTCTCGCGGCGGAGGTCATCTGACGGTGAAGTACGTCAAGCACTCGATGCGGGCTCGATGCGGGAAATTGGGGCCGTCGTCGAACGAGAAGCTCGCGGGTGGCCGCGAGCCGATCTCGTCACGACGGTTGCCGGCAACGGCGACGGCTCGGCCGCCGCCCTCCTCGTTGCCCGAACCCGTTTACCTTCGGGCTCTTCCCTCGCGCATACGCGCTCTCGTACCGCCCGCCGCTCCGCCGAGTCGGGTCGCCCCGGGGGATCTCTCATGCGTGAAGCCGAGCAGGTCGAAGGTCCCGGGCCGCGCATCTCGCTTGCCCCCGTCCGGCGACGACGGCCGGCGAAACTTCACCAGCCGCGTCTTCTCCGGATGAAGCGTGAGGCCGTACTTCCCGGATCGTTTGGGAAGCACTTCCGACACGCGGCGCGCGTCCACCTCCGAAGAGAATGCGATGACGAAGTCGTCCGCGTAGCGGATGAGGGTTGCCCGCCCGACGAGCCGGGGCCTCACCTGCGTCGCGAACCACCTGTCGAGCACCTCGTGAAGGTAGACGTTCGCAGCAGCGGCGAGACGACACCACCCTGCGGCGTCCCGGTGTCGGGCTGCGTGAGCACCCCGGCCTCCATGACGCCGGCCTTCAGCCACTTGTCGATCGCGCGGCGGAGCACCCCGTCGCGCACCCTCTGGTCGAGGAAGCCGCGCAGGTGCCCATGGTCCAAGGAGTCGAAGAACCCCTTGATGTCCACTTCGAGCACCCACCCGGCATCTTGCCCTCCAACGGTTCCGTTGACCGGCTCTCCCTTCCCTCCGCAGGGTCCCTCGGGTCGGTTCCCCTGCATCGTCGGTACTACGGAGAGCTCCGACGTCCTGCCGCCCCTCCCGCCGCGCTTCGTTGCCTTCGCTTGGCGGTACCAGCCGCGCTCGCTTGTTCGCTCCCGCGGGCGTGGAGCGCCACGGCTCCGCGGGCCTGGAGCGCTGACGGGGCGCCCGATCCGATCTCAGCTGGAGACGACGGGACCTCCCAGGTTCCTGGCGAACCCCCATGCGCTCGTGCCGCGCTCCCTGACTACCGTGAGGCCTCGGCGCCTGCGACTTCTGCTCGGCGCGTCGGTGCTGCCTTCCGCCCACAAGACGGCGTCGGCCCTCACGACTGCATTCGTTTTCGGAGCTCGCTGACGCGGCCCATTCGCTCCCTGTGTACGCTTCGCAGCCGGGGTCGCCCCCGAACCACGCAACACTCGGTTCCGGCTGGTCGCTAGCCTTTGCCGGGCGGGCTTGTCCCGCTGGGTTCGTGAGAAGGTTTCAGCTCACGCTTCCTCCTTCCCCAGGCTTCGCCTGGCGCACCATGTGACGAATCATGAGGGCCGGGGGGAGGGGGCGCAGGTCGAGGAAGAGCTGGAGGCTGCTTCACCGCGGCGGGCGCGTCAGCGGGACGAAGCGGACCGGGAGGAGATCGGTCTCGATGTTCACGCCGTCGTTCCCCCGGTCGATGAGCCTCAGCATCTGCGCGTCCGCCTCGGCGCCGACCGGCAGGATCATCCTCCCCCCGGGACCGAGCTGCGCGACGAGCGCCGGCGGGACGACGGGCGCCGCCGCCGCCACGAGGATCCGATCGAACGGAGCCTCCTCCGGCCAGCCGAGCGCGCCGTCGCCGGCGCGAAGGTGGACGTTCGCGAGGCCGAGTGCCCCGACGAGGAGCGCCCGCGCCGGCTCCGCCAGCGCCGGCACGACCTCGATCGAGAAGACCTCCTCCGCGAGGCGCGCGAGGATCGCGGTCTGGTACCCCGAGCCGGTCCCGATCTCGAGCACCCGCTCGCTCCCGCGGAGCCGGAGCCGCTCCGTCATGAAGGCGACGACGAACGGCTGCGAGATGGTCTGCCCGTGCCCGATGGGGAGCGGCCGGTCGGCGTCCGCGTCCTCCCGGAGCGGCTCCGGCACGAAGAGCGTGCGCGGCACCTCGGCGATCGCCGCGAGGACCCGCTCGTCGCGGATCCCCTCCTCTCGGAGGAAGGCGGCCAGGGCTGCGCTCACGGCGCGATCATAGCGCCGGCGCGAGCGCGCTGCCCTTGCCCCCTCACCCCCAACCCTCTCCCCCGCTTCGAGGGGGCGAGGGGGTTCCGGGGCGGGCCGAGGGAGGTTCCGGGACTAGCCGACCTGCGCGAGCGAGAGCCGCTCGGCCCAGCGGACCCGGAGCGCCTCCGCGGCGGGCTGGTGCTCCGGCCGGGCGAGGTCGGGGTCGGCCTCGACGAGGGCGAAGGCGTCCTCGCGCGCCTCCTCGAGGATGGTCTCGTCGCGGTAGAGGTCTGCGACGTCGAGGATGGCGAGGCCGGACTGGCGCGTGCCGAGGAGCTCGCCCGGCCCGCGGATCCGCAGGTCCTCGCGGGCGATCTCGAACCCGTCCTGCGTCCGCTCGACGGCGCGGAGCCGCTCGCGCGCCTCGTCCCCCGCGCGCTTGAAGTGCGCGACGAGGAGGCAGTGGCTCTTCTCCGCGCCGCGCCCGACGCGACCGCGGAGCTGGTGGAGCTGCGAGAGCCCGAACCGCTCCGCGTGCTCCACGATCATCACCGTCGCGTTCGGCACGTCTACGCCGACCTCGATGACGGTCGTCGCGACGAGCACGTGGACCGCGCCGGCGCGGAACCGCTCCATGACGTCGCGCTTCTCGTCCGACTTGAGCTGGCCGTGGAGGAGGCCCACCTCGTACCCGGTGAACACCTTCTGGAGATCCGCGGCGCCCGTCGTCGCGTCGGCGAGATCGGTCTTCGCCGACTCGGCGACGAGCGGGTAGACGACGTAGACCTGCCGCCCCGCCTCGAGCTCCCTGCGCGCGAGCTCGTAGGCCGCCTTGCGCTGCGAGTCGCCGTACAGCTTCGTCGCGACCGGCGTCCGCCCCGGGGGCAGCTCGCCGATCTTCGACTGGTCGAGGTCGCCGTAGAACGCGAGCGCGAGCGTGCGCGGGATCGGCGTCGCGGTGAGGACGAGGACGTCCGGCCGCCGCCCCTTCGCGATGAGCGCCAGCCGCTGCATGACCCCGAACCGGTGCTGCTCGTCCACCACCACGAGCCCGAGCTTCTCGAACGCGACGTCCTCCTCGACGAGCGCGTGCGTGCCGATCGCGATGCGCGCACGGCCGTCGGCGACTGCGGCGCGCGCTGCCCGCTGCGCCTTGCCGCGCGCGGCCGCGCCGACGAGCGCGATCTCGACGCCGCTCCCCTCGAGCCAGCGCGCGAGCGTCGTCGCGTGCTGCTCCGCGAGGATCTCAGTCGGCGCCATCAGCGCGGCCTGCCACCCCGACTGGACCGCGAGCATCATCGCGGCGAACGCGACCGCGGTCTTGCCGCTCCCCACGTCTCCCTGCAGGAGCCGGTTCATCGGCTCGGGCCGGCCCATGTCGCGGGCGATCTCGGCGAGCGAGCGCTCCTGCGCACCGGTGAGCGTGAACGGCAGCCCGGAGATCGCGCGCCGGAGGGCCTCCGGGGATGCGTCGAACGCGATGCCGCTCTGGGCGCGCACGCCGCGGCGGCGCCGGGCGAGCGCGAGCTGGAGGAAGAAGAGCTCCTCGTAGATGAGCCGCCGGAACGGCGGCGTCGCGCGCGCCGCCGCGAGCGCCGGATCGGTGCCGGGCATCGGGAAGTGCGCCTCCCGGAGGGCCCGGGCGCGCGAGAGGAGCCCGCGGCCCTCGCGCGTCGCGGCCGGCAGGTCGTCCGGCACGAGCGGCGCGTGCTCGTCGACGAGCCGCTTCATGAGCTTCCGGAGCGCGGCGTGCTGGTAGTCGGCGGGACCCGGGTAGACGGGAACGATGCGCCCGAAGCTCGCCGAGTCCCCGGCGTGGACCTTCTCCACCTCCGGCTGCGTCATCTGCCTGCGGCGGCCGAAGCCCTCCGTCACCTTCCCCCACGCGAGGAGCGTGTCGCCCTGCTCGAACTGTTTCAGCCGCCACGGTGGTGCGTTGAAGAAGACGAGCTCGAGCGCCCCGGTCGGATCCGACACCGCGACCTTGAGCATCGGCTTGCCGCTCCGCATGCGCTGCGCGCGCGCGTGGCCGACGGTCGCGACGACGATCCCCTCCTCGTTCGGACTGAGCTCCGCGATCCGCCGCACCGCCGTCCGGTCCTGGTACGCGCGCGGCCAGAACTCGAGCGCCTGCTCGATGGTCGTTCGCCCCCGCTCCTCGAGCTGCGCCCGCGGCGCGGGGTGCGCGCGGGGGAGGCTCGCGAGCGGGCTCGCGAGCCGCTTGCGGCGCTCGGCGCGCTCCGCGGCGGTCCGGGGCGGCGGGGCCTCGTGCCACTCGGGCTCCGGGGCGAGCGGGAGCGGTGTTGCGGTCGCGGTCGCTGTCGGCGTCGCGGTCGGGATCGAGGTCGCGGTCGGGATCGAGGTCGCGGTCGGAGTCGCGTGCGCCTGCTTCGGCGTGATGACGCGCCCGCCCGAGAGCATCTCGATCCGCGCGGTCCTCGCGACGTCGCGCAGCTCGGGCGGGAGCGGGATGAGCGCGGACAGGTGGGCCGCGATGCGCGCGAGCGCCCTCGTCCGCTCCTTCGCGGGGAGCGCGTCGAACCGGGCGGCCTCGTCCGCGAGCCGTGCGAGCGCGGGCGAATCCGGGACCCCCGACGCGCGGGCCCTCGCGACCGCGCCCGTCGCGGTGGCGCCGAACGCGGTGAGCCGCTCCGCCCGCGCGCCTCCCCCGAGCGCGAACCGCAACGGCGGCACGAGCGCGAGGAGCGCCCGCGCCGCAGTCGCCTGCGGCAGCTCATCGCCGGGGCCCGCGCTCCCGTCACCCGATCTCGTCCCCACGGGGGCAAGGCTATCAGCCCGGTCGGACGGGCGAAATCGAGACCGCCTCCGCCCGCCCCAACCGTGGCATCCTTCCGGGCATGCGCCTGCGCCTCGGCCTCCTCCTCGCAGCAGCGGCCCTGCTCGCCTGCTCGCGAGACCTCGCCGTCCCCGCCGCCACCACGGCACCGGCGATCGCGGCGTTCAGCCCCGCGTCCGGATCTTACGCCGGCGAGCGGCTCGTCATCACCGGTTCGGGCTTCGATCCTGACCCGCAGGCGAACCTGGTGCAGTTCGCGCGCGCGTCGGCGCGCGCCGAGTGGGTCGGCGGCGGGTCGCTCGCCGTGCGCATCCCGGCTGACGCCGGGAGCGGCCGGATCACGCTGGCGACGAAGGGCGGGATCTCCGCTCCCTCCTCGGTCGCGTTCACGTACCGCGGCCTCGGGGAGCTGCGCACGGGCGTCGTGTCGAGCGAGATCGCGCTGCTCCACAGGCCGTACCGCGTCGTCCCCGCCAGCGACGAGACGTTCCTGCTCTCGGATCTCCTGCTCGGGGTCGTCCGCTACGGCGATCCCGCGTTCGTCGCGCCGGCCGCGGTCTCCATCGACTCTGCGCCCGCGACGGCCACCCCGTCGGTCGTGTGGCTCGACTCCTACCCGGGCAGCCCGACGTCGACGCTCGTGCGCGAGGAGGTCCCGTCCGGGACGTTCGCGAGCGTCCGGGCAGCGACGAAGACGATCCCGGAGGCCGGCGCCGCCCGCCTCGTCACGATGCGGGCGGGCGGCGGCTTCCCCGACGCGGTCGCGGTCATCCGGGACGAAGGCTCCACCTGGACGATCGCCCTGCACGGCCTCGTCGACCTCGAGCCGCTCCCCGCCTGGCCCGACCCAACGTCCGCTGGCACGCCCCAGCCGCTCGCGGGAATCGTGGACCTTCGCGGCTGCGCGGACGTGGGGAACGGCGATCTCGCCTGCCTCGCGCGCGGAGCCGCGGACGATCCGCTCACGATCGCGCGCATCCGGCTCACGTCCGCACCCACGGTCACGTTCCTCGCCCCGCCACCCGCGCCGATCGTCGAGAACCGGTACCTGTCCGATGACCCACTCTGCGCCGACGTGACGAGGCATCGCGCCGTCGTGGCCCTCGCCGACGGCAGGATCGCCGCCGCCAACGTCTCCACCGACACGTGGTTCCAGGCTCCCGTCGACACGGAGTCGCGTACGCCGGCGCGCTTCCTCACCTGCGTCGGGCCCGGGAGCGCGTCGTTCCCGGAGGTCACCGCGCTCGTCTCGAAGGTGGGCGACGACCTCCTCACGAGGATGGAGCCGGTGACCGGACAGGTGGTGTGGACCATTCCGTTCACGAAGCCCGCGGCGACCGGGCTCTGGTGCACGGCTCAGAGCGCGTCCTGCGCGAACGGCGGCGTCATCCACGCCGCGAGCGACGCGGACAACCGCGTGTTCCTGCTCGACGTGTCCTCCGGCGCGGTGCTCGCACGCCGCTCGTTCGACCTCCTGCCCGGACGCGTCGACGACCCCGACGCGATCATCGACCTGACCGCGGTCCAGGGCGCGGCGTGGTTCGCGACCAGCTCCGCACCGGACGTCCCGAAGCTCTCGTTCGCGACGGCCGCGCCGCGGGGCACCCTCTGGATGCCGGTCACTGCGAAGCGCGGGAGCGGCCTGTACCCGCACTTCGCCGCGTCCGACGCGGTGGCGGTCGTGCCGGGCGTGACCGGCACGTATACGATGGTCCTCGAGGACGCGGCGTTCGACGGGAACGCCCTCACGTCGACCGCGCAGCTCGGCCTCGACGCTCCGAACCCGTACGCGCACGCCGCGACGATCGCCGGGCTCGAGACGCTCACCTATCACCTGGGCTCGCCGACCGAGCGGACCGTCTCCGCGATCCCGGACGCGCGCTTCACCTCCCTCGGGCGCCTTCCCGACGGCCGGATCTTCGCGTCCGTGCGGAGTGGCGCCGGCTGGAGCGTCCGGACGTGGACCGCGGCGGAGGCGGCGGCCGACGCCGTGTGGACGTCGCCGGGCGCCGGCGCGCTGATCGTCGCGAGCAGCGCCGTGCTCGATGGCGCGCTGTGGGCCTTCTACTGGGACGAAGGCAGCGACCTGCACGGGGTCGCGCTCGACGGGAACCTCGTCGCGAAGAGCGACGCCGTCCTCTCGGACGCCTTCTACTCGATCCTCGCCGTCTCGCCGAACGGGCGCACCTTCGTCTCCTGGGACTTCCAGCCCTACTCCCGGGACACGAGCGTCGTGGTCTGGTCGGCGAGCGCTGCGGAGGGCTTCCGGCGGCGCACCACCATCCCGGTGCAGGGGCAGGTGTCCGGCGTCGCCTTCGACGGCACGGGCGAGGCGCTCTACGTCGTGACGCGCGGCCCGGACCGGGTGCTCGTCATCGAGTGACGACTGCTACTCGCCCGACTCGCCGGGGACGTTCTCCTCGACGAACACGACGCCCTTCACCTCGTACTCCTTCGTGCCGCCCGGGCTCTGCACGACGGCCGTGTCGCCCTCCTCCTTGCCGATGAGGGCGCGGGCGATGGGGCTCGTCACGGAGATGCGGCCCTGCTTCAGATCGGCCTCGAGCTCGCCGACGATCCGGTAGGTGACCTCGTCGCCGCTCTCGCCGTCCTCGAGCGTCACGGTCGCGCCGAAGACGACCCGGGTGCCCGTGTGCTTCGAGACGTCGATCACCTCGGCGGTCGCGATCCAGTGCTCCACCTGCTGGATGCGCCCCTCGATGTGGCTCTGCTTCTCCTTCGCCGCGTGGTACTCGGCGTTCTCGGAGAGGTCGCCGTGCGAGCGCGCCTCCGCGATCTCCTTCACGATCTTGGGGCGCTCGACGTTCTTCAGCCGCTTCAGCTCCTGCTTCAGCCGAACGAGGCCGCCCGGGGTCATGGGGACGCGCTGGGACATCTCTCTCACCTTCCTCGAAAAAAAAAGCAGGCGGCCGGCCCGGGAGCCCGGGGCGGCCGCTTCCATCTCTTTCAGTAGAGCGGCGGAGGCCGCCCTGTCAACGGGATGCCCGGTGATACTCCTGGATCGTGCGGACGCCCGGGACCCCTCCCTGAGCCGCCTCCATCGCGGCGACGGCGGCCCGCGCCGCCGTGAGGGTCGTGCAGTAGGGCAGCCCCTTCATGAGCGTCTCGCGCCGGATCGAGTAGCTGTCCGCGATCTCGCGCTTGCCCGCCGTCGTGTTCACGACGAAGTGGACGTCGCCGTCCTTGATGCGGTCCACGATCGACGGGCGCCCCTCCTGGACCTTCTTCACCGGCGTCGTCGGGATGTCGCGCGCCGCGAAGAAGCGGCTCGTCCCGCCGGTCGCGAGCACCTCGAACCCGAGCCGGACGAGCGTGCGGGCGAGATCGGCCATCGCCTCCTTGTCGGCGTCGCGGACGGACACGAACGCCCGCTTGCCCGGTCCGGGCTGCGGCAGCGCGTTCCCGGCCGCGGCCTGCGCCTTGAGGAACGCGCGCGCGAAGTCCTGGTCGATGCCCATCACCTCGCCCGTGGAGCGCATCTCCGGCCCGAGCATCGTGTCGACGCCCGGGAAGCGGGCGAACGGGAAGACCGCCTCCTTCACCGACATGTGCCTCGGGCGCGGCGTGCCGAGCGCCCCCGCATCCTTCAGGCTCTTCCCCACCATGCAGAGCGAGCCCGCCTTCGCGAGCGGCAGCCCGGTCGCCTTCCCGACGAACGGGACGGTGCGGCTCGCGCGCGGGTTCACCTCGAGGACGTAGACGTCCTTCCCCTGGATGGCGAACTGGACGTTCATGAGGCCGACGACGTCGAGCTCCCGCGCGAGCGCGATCGACTGCCGCTCGATCTCGCGGATCACCTCGGGCGCGAGGCTGAACGGCGGGAGCGCGCAGGCGGAGTCGCCGGAGTGGATGCCGGCCTCCTCGATGTGCTCCATCACGCCGCCGACGACGACGTCCTTGCCGTCCGAGACGACGTCCACGTCCACCTCGGCCGCGTCGCGGAGGAAGCGGTCGACGAGGACCGGCCGCTCGTTCGAGGCCTGCACCGCCTCGCGCAGGTAGGTCTCGAGATCCGTGTCGTCGTAGACGACCTCCATCGCGCGGCCGCCGAGCACGTAGGACGGCCGGACCATCACCGGGTACCCGATCCGGCGCGCGATCGCGAAGGCCTCCTCGGCGCTCCGGGCCATCCCGTTCTGCGGCTGGCGCAGCCCGAGCTTCTCGATGAGCTGCGAGAACCGCTCGCGGTCCTCGGCGCGATCGATCGCGTCCGGGGTCGTGCCGAGGATCGGGACCCCGAGCTCGTGGAGCGGCACCGCGAGCTTGAGCGGCGTCTGGCCGCCGTACTGGACGATGAGCCCCTTCGGCTTCTCGACGTGGACGATCTCGAGGACGTCCTCGAGCGTGAGCGGCTCGAAGTAGAGCCGGTCGGCCGTCTCGTAGTCGGTCGAGACCGTCTCCGGGTTGCAGTTGACCATGATGGTCTCGAACCCGGCCTCCCGCAGCGCGAAGCAGGCGTGCACGCAGCAGTAGTCGAACTCGATCCCCTGGCCGATCCGGTTCGGCCCGCCGCCGAGGATCATCACCTTCGGCCGGTCGGTCGGGGCGGCCTCGCACTCCTCCTCGTACGTCGAGTAGAGGTACGGGGTGAAGGCCTCGAACTCGGCCGCGCACGTGTCCACCCGCTTGAAGACGGGGCGAACGCCCGCGGCGTGCCGCGTGTCGCGAACGACGTTCTCCGTCGTCCCGGCGAGCTGGGCGATCCGCTTGTCCGAGAACCCCATCCGCTTCACCGCGCGGAGCGCCTGCGCGCCGCGGGGAACGCCCTTCGCGAGGTCCGCCTCGGTCCGGACGATCTCCTCGAGCTCGCGCAGGAACCAGGGGTCGATCGCGGTGAGCTCGAACAGGTCCTGCACCGAGAGGCCGGCGCGGAACGCCTCCGCCACCCAGAACAGCCGGTGCGCGCGCGGGACGCGCACCTCGGCCTTGATCCGGTCGACCTCGGACGCCGCGTAGGCCTCGCCCGGCCGCTTCTTCAGGGGCGACTCGAAGCCGCAGCGATCGATCTCGAGACCTCGGATCGCCTTCTGGAGGCTCTCCTGGAAGGTGCGCCCCATCGCCATCACCTCGCCGACCGACTTCATCTGCGTGGTGAGCGTGTCGTTCCCCCCCTTGAACTTCTCGAAGGCGAAGCGCGGGACCTTCGTGACGACGTAGTCGATGGTCGGCTCGAACGACGCGGGCGTGTAGCGCGTGATGTCGTTCTTGATCTCGTCGAGCGTGTAGCCGACGGCGAGCTTCGCGGCGATCTTCGCGATGGGGAAGCCGGTGGCCTTCGACGCGAGCGCGGACGAGCGCGACACGCGCGGGTTCATCTCGATGACGACCATCCGCCCGGTCTTCGGGTGGACGCCGAACTGGATATTCGACCCGCCGGTCTCGACGCCGATCTCCCGGATGATGCGGATCGAGGCGTCACGGAGGATCTGGTACTCCTTGTCGGTGAGCGTCTGCGCCGGCGCGACGGTGATCGAGTCGCCGGTGTGGACGCCCATCGGATCGAGGTTCTCGATCGAGCAGATGATGACGACGTTGTCCTTCCGGTCGCGCATCACCTCGAGCTCGTACTCCTTCCACCCGATGATCGACTCCTCGCAGAGGATCGTGTGGGTGGGGCTGAGCGCGAGCGCGCGCCGCGCGAGCGGCTCGAACTCCTCGAGGTTGTAGGCGACGCCGCCGCCCTCGCCGCCGAGCGTGAACGAGGGGCGAATGATGATCGGGAAGCCGATGTCGCGCGCGACCGCGGCGGACTCCTCCCAGCTCGTCGCGTAGCCGGAGCGCGGCATGTCGACGCCGATCCGGTTCATCGCGTCCTTGAAGAGCTGCCGGTCCTCCGCCATCTCGATCGCCTCGAGCGAGGCGCCGATGAGACCGACGCCGTGGCGCTCGAGCGCGCCGTTCTTCGCCAGGGCGACGGCCAGGTTGAGGGCCGTCTGCCCGCCGAGCGTGGGGAGGAGCACGTCCGGCTTCTCGCGCGCGATGATCTGCTCGGCGGCGGCGGGCGTGATGGGCTCGACGTACGTCCGGTCGGCGAAGCCCGGGTCCGTCATGATGGTGGCGGGGTTGGAGTTGAGGAGGACGATCTCGTACCCCTCCTCCTTCAACGCCTTGCAGGCCTGGGTGCCCGAGTAGTCGAACTCGCAGCCCTGGCCGATGACGATCGGCCCGGAGCCCACGATCATGATCTTCCGGATGTCGGTGCGGCGAGGCATGGGAGGCGGGAAACTAGCACAGTTGTCTGGCGCGGAGACACGCGGGGCGCCCGGAAAAATCCCGAGGAACGGCGGGCGCTGGAACGGGCCCCAGGTCGGCGCGGTCGCTACGACGCGAGCCGGTTCGCGGCCTCCTTCTCGCGCGCCGCGGAGACCGCCTCCAGCAGCTTTCTCACCTTCGGAAACCGCTCCGCCATCGCCGCCACGACCGGCGCAGGGAAGACGACCACCGTGACCTCCGAGAGCGCCGTGAGCGCCGCGGGGCGGCGGGCGCCGAGCACGCGCCCCTCGCCGAAGAGCGCGCCGCGATCGAGGCGGGCGATCTCCACGGGACCGTCCGGGCCCGCGACGAGGACCGCCGCCGAGCCGTCGCGCACGAGGCAGAAGACCTCGTCCGCTTCCGCCGAGACGAGCTCTCCGGAGGCGAAGGTCAGGAGCTGGCCGAGCTGGAGGAGATCGCGGCGAGCGTCCGGGTCGAGCGTCTTGAAGAGGATGCTCGACTCGACGAACGCGGTCGTGGCGAGGTCGCCCCAGGCCTCCCGTGGCGCGCTGGCCATGCACACGAAGCTAGCATAGGCTTCCGCGTCGATGAACGGTCTCGCGCTCGTCGCGGCGCTCGCGGTCGCACAAGGGGTGCAGGCGCCCGACGCCGGGGAGCGGCGCGCGGAGGCACCGGCTGCCGTGAAGCAGCCGTCTCCCGAGGGTGCCGCCGAGCCCACGACGCGCCACGCGGAGCCGGCGCGCGAGCCGGCGGCGGAGGCGGAGGCGGCCGCCACGCCTGTGCGTCGACCGCTCCGCCGCGCTGCGACCCTTCCGACCGCGGCCTCGACCGCCAGTCCGACCGCAACGCCGAGTGCGACCGGGACGGCGACCCGAACCCCGACCGCGACCCCGACCGCGACCGCGACCCCGACCGCGATCCCGACCCCGACCGCGACCCCGACCGCGACCGCGACCGGGAGTCGTCCACCGCCTCGTATTCCCCAGCCGGTCCCCGAGCGCGAAGAGGCGGAGCGCGCCGCGCGAGCCTTCCTCGACGCGCTCGTGCGTTGCGACGCGGAAGCGCTCGCCCTGGCGTCCGCCGATCGGTTCAGCTTCGACGGTGACGTGCAGGCGGGCCGCGAGCCGATCCGCAGGACATGGCGGAGCCTGCTCGCGGCGCGCGCGCCATCCGCCGCCGCCCCGCGTGTCGGCGGTGTCGAGGTGCTCTCGGCGACGGACGCGACGGCGCGCTTCGGGAACCCGCCCGCGCGCGTTGCGCCGCTCGCGCGACCGGGCGCGCTCGTCGCGGTCGCGGACGTCGGCGGGAGGACGGTCGTCCTCTTCCTCGCGCGCGAAGGCGGCCGGATGGCCGTGCTCGGCATGCATGACTGAAGACCTGGTCCTGGACCTGGACCCTGGTCTCCGGCGGACGGCGGCTACCCCGCCTTCTCGCGCGCCTTCTTCAGGATCTTGATCTCGATGCGCCGGTTCTGGGCACGCCCCTCGGGCGTCTCGTTCGGGCCGCGAGCGCGCGTGTCGCCGAACCCGACGACCTCGAGCCGCCGCGGGTCGAGCCCGCTCGCGATGAGCAGCCGGATGACGCGCTGCGCCCGGGCCGCGGAGAGGTGCCAGTTGGACGAGAAGCGGCCGCCGCGCACCGGGATCGAGTCGGTGTGCCCCTCGATGCGCACCGAGTTCGGGAGCTTCGCGAGGATGGCGGCGGCCTTGACGAGCGCGTCGCGCGCCTCGTCGGAGAGCGCGTCGTCGCCGGACGCGAAGGTGACCTCGGAGGAGAGGCCGACCGTCACCTCGGTCTCGGTGTTCTCCACGAACGCCTGGTCCTTCCGGAACTGCGAGGCGATCTCGCGCGCCGCCAGCTCGAGATCCTCCCGCGGCTTCTCCCTCCGGATCATGTTCGCCGAGACGGTGTTGAGCTCGTCGACGAGCTCCTGCTTGCTGTCGTCCGAGAGCACGCTGAACGAGTACATGAGGAGGAAGAACGACAGGAGCAGCGTCACCATGTCCGAGTAGGTGATGAGCCAGAACGCGGAGATGTCCTCGTCCTCCTCCTTGCGCTGGCGCGTGAGCCGGATCACGGTCAGCCTCCCAGCACCACGATCTCGACGCGCCGGTTCGTGGCGCGCCGCTCCGCCCCGTCGTTCGGCGCGAGGGGATGGAACTCCCCGTAGCCCGCGACGGAGAGGCGATCGCGGGCGATGCCGTGCTCCTCGAGGTAGCGGGTGACGGAGATCGCCCGGGCGGTCGAGAGCTCCCAGTTCGACGGGAACTGCGCGCTGTGGATCGCGACGTCGTCCGTGTGCCCCTCGACGCGCAGGCGGCTCGGCGCGCGCGCGAGGAGCGGTGCGAGCCCGGCGAGGGCCCGCTCCGCGGCGGGCGTGAGCGCCGCCTGCCCCTCGGCGAAGAGGATCGCGCTCTTCATCCGGATGACGAGCCGGTCGGCGGCGCGGTCGAGCGCCATGGCGTCGGAGAGGCCGCTCTCCTTCACGTATCGCTCGACCTGCTCGACCGTGTCGACGAGGTCGTCCTTCTTCGGCTTCGGCGCGGTGGGAGCCTTGAGGCCGAGCGCCACGAGCATGAGGATCGAGAAGATGAGCAGCTGCGTCATGAGGTCGGCGTAGCTGTACAGCCAGGTCGCGTCGTGCAGCGGGTTCGAGTCGTCCTCCCGCGCCGCCCTGTGGCGCGGCCCCCTCACGTGGGCGACCCGGTGCCCGAGAAGACCTCGAGCGTCTCGCGGACGTACTCGGGGTTCTGCCCGATGCGGATCGCGAGCAGCCCCGCGATGGTCTGGTCGCGCTGGAGCCGCTCGTCGAGGTCGAGCGTCCGGATCTTGCCGGCGAGCGGCAGGAACAGCAGGCCTGCGAGGAGCACGCCGTAGAACGTCGCCATGAGGGCGACCGACATGCCCT
>WNFU01010274.1_pt1 | contig 14834 bp, 8 predicted proteins | sample 5400121 | NCBI WGS metagenome assembly WNFU01 (sample SAMN13153360, study PRJNA577476) | soil metagenome | isolation source: 100 cm soil or saprolite under grassland replicate 1 | place: USA:California | collected 2016-06-15
CAGTTGCCCGTGCCGGTGACCCCTCGCGTGTGGTAGAAAGTGAGGGGTTTGTCCGGTTCGTCGTAGGGCAGGTTAGGGAAGAACGCCATCTCGAAGTTTCCAGGAAGCAGCGTATCGGCGATAAACGACCCAAGCTCAACTTCGTCGATGTCCAGCTTGATGCCTACCTTCGATAAGTCGCTGGCAATTAGCGACACTCCTCTCCCAATGTCGAAGAGGCCCGCGGAATCGGACTTCGGAAAGGTCATTCTTGCGGCGAAGCCATCGGCGTAGCCGGCTTCTTCCAGCAGCTCGCGCGCTCGGGCCGGATCATACCTGTAGAGACGCCGCAGCTCGTCCTGCGGCAGCGCCCATTACTCAAGCGGCCAGGTGATGGGGCCGTTGTATTTCGCTTCACCGCCCCAGAGCCCTTCGATGAACCTCTCGCGGTTGAGCGCCAGATCGAATCGCCCATTCGGGCTTGGATATTTCGCGAAGCGTTGGGGTGAAGCGTCGCGTCAGCTTGAACGAGAACGTATGCGAGTCGGGTGTTAGCAGCGCGGCGCGAGCAGCGTCGAATCCAGAAGTCCCGTCCCGGCAATCGCGATCGGCAGACGCTTGTCCGCTGCGGAAAGCGCCGTGCTGCGACGGATGAAGCTCTGCTTACAATCTTCGGACGTCAGTTCCTCACCACCGGCTGGGTTGTCCGGGTGCGAATGAATTTTGACCCCCCGCCGCAGGTGGAAGACGAACTCCAGACCGGTTGGGTCCGGCATTTCCAGATCAGTGGCAAAGTCGTTGAAGATTGCGATTTGATTGACCGCGTCCCATGTATACAGGCGGCTGTAGATCAACTCGGCGATGTCGAGATTTGCTTGATCAACGTGCGGGTCCAGGCCCAATTCACCGGGCGTGCGGCCGAATACGACTTCTCCGCCTCGCCGCGGTCCAGGGGCGCCGCTGAACTTAGGTGCCTGACGCGGACCTCCGCCACCGCAACCCAGCACGAGCGCCGCGCCGCCGCTCACGACGGCACCGGCCCCGGCGGAGAGGAACACCCGCCTACTGATCCGCCTGCCGTCTTGTTGGTCCATCAGCCCGAACTCCAATGTCGATGCGTCCCGCGCCGCCGGCCGGATCGGGCCCTAGAACGCCCCCTGCTTCTGTAGCCACTCCCAGAACTCCGCCGGCGCCGACATGGTGCTCAGCCGCCCCATCCGCACGAGCGCCCAGTCGTCGAACTCGTGCGACTCCTTGATCTCACGCAAGGTTACCGGCCGCTTCGCGTGCTGCACGTACTCGAAGTCGGCCACCCACGAACGTTCGTCGCTCTTGTCGGGCCGCGGCGCCGATACGACCTTCGCGAGGCCGACGACCGCCTTCTCACCCCCGGTGTGATAGATGATGACGTCGTCGCCGGGCTTCATCGTCTTGATAGCGCCGACGGCTGCCGGATTGCGCACGCCGTCCCATTCGGTCGTGCTGTCGCGCTTGAGATCGTCGAGCGAATACGTCTCCGGATCTGTCTTCGCAAGGAAATACGCCATTGCGGCCACCTCCATGTTTGCTGGCGGCACAGATTATCGCACACTCGTAGGCAGCCGCCACGCTGAAGGGCGCGGAAGGAAACTACGTCCAGCTCTTGCAGTTCGCCTTGTCCTCAGGCCCGCATTCTCGGGGAGGCTTTGCCGGGCAATTGGTTGCTGATTGCGCCGCCGTGGGCCGCCGCTGGCGCAGGCAATGCCGGCGTTTGCAGTCTCGCCTTCGGCTTGCGCGATACTGCTTACCTCTGATAAGCTACTATAGGGCAATTCAAGTAGCGTACTGGGGGTTAGAATGAAATCGATGGAGCACGAACTCTCGACCTTCTGCCCGATGTACCACCGGGCGGTGGAGCTCATCGGTCGCCGCTGGACCGGCGCGATCCTGCGCGCCTTGCTTACGGACGTGAACCGATTCAATACGCTCGCGGCCGCTGTCCCCGGCCTGAGCGACCGCATGCTGGCAGAGCGTCTCAAGGAGCTGGAGGTGGAAGGGCTTGTCGTGAGGAGCGTTATCCCTGAAACGCCTGTGCGAGTCGAGTACAGCCTGACGGCGAAGGGGCGTTCCCTGGAGTCCGTAGTGCGCGCGGTGGCGGATTGGGCGGAGTTCTGGGCCGCCCAAGGGACCGCCCAGGAGCCGGCAATTGAGGAGAAAGCCGGCATTACCGCAGCGTAGACCTTGGGACTAAGGATCGGGCGCGACGCGCACGATCCGCTTGCCGACGTTGTCCCCGGCCAGCAAGCCGATAAGCGCCGCCGGCGCCGAATCGAGGCCCTCAACTACATCTTCCAGCACTTTCAGGTCGCCGCTCGCCACCCAGGCGGCGAGTTGCTCTTCGGCGTCGAGCCATTCGCGCAGGAAGTCCGAGACGAGAAACCCCTCCATGCGCAGGCGCTTGACGACCAGCTGGCCGGGAATACCGGCTGGCCCCGGCGCCGGGTTCCCCGTGTCATATTGCGAGACCGCGCCGCAACACACTATGCGGCCATGAGTCCTCATTAGAGGCAGCACTGCCTCCAGTACCCTACCGCCCACGTTGTCGAAGTAGACGTCGATGCCATCGGGGCATTGTGCGCGCAGGTCGTCCCGCAGCGTATCGCTCCGATGATTGACCGTCCCGTCAAAGCCGAGGTCCCGCTCGAGCATCCGGTTCTTGTCGTAGGAGCCGGTGACGCCGACGACTCTCGCCCCCTGAATCCGCGCCAGCTGGCCCACGACGCTCCCCGTAGCGCCCGCGGCGGCTGACACGACCACGGTCTCGCGCTTCTTGGGCTGGCCGATTCTGAGCAATCCGAAGTAGGCGGTGAGGCCGGTCACACCCAGCACGCTCATATGGTGCGTGAGTTCGCCCCGGACCTTGATCGGTCGCACCTGGGCGGCCGGGAGGACAGCATATTCCTGCCAGCCGGCCTCACACGCGACGATGCTGCCGGTCGGGATTGCCGCGTCCTTCGCGCTCATGACTTCGCACAGTGTGAAGCCCGCCATTACCTCACCCTCGTTGAGCTGCCCGCGATAGGTGCGCCCCTGCATCCAGGCTCGATTGGCGGGGTCCACCGACAGGAGGATCGTCCGGCAGAGCACCTCTCCCGGTCCCGGCTCTCCGATCGTCCCCTCAACCGTACGGAAATGCCGTTCCTCGAGCTTCCCTGAAGGGCGCTCGGCAAGCAGGATCTGGCGGTTAGGCTGTCCTATTACTGAACTCATCCGTATCCCCCTTCGCGACCAGAAGTGTACCGCAGAGCGAGGTAGAATGTAGCTGGGGAACACACATGGCGGTCGAGTCCTCGCTGGAAACCCGCATCAAGGACTGGGAGGAGCGGCTGGCCCGTGGCGTTGACAGCCACCCCCCACTGACCCTTACACCCGCATGGTGGCAGGCGCGTCTCCTCCGCTGGGCCACCAGCGACCCCGATTTCCGTGTCAAGCTCCTGCGCTTCGTGGACGTACTTCCCACGCTCCGGACCGCCCGCTCTATCGCCGACCACGTCCGTCAGTACTTCCGCGGCTCCGCTCCTGGCATCGTGCACACCGCTTCCGGACTCGCCTCCCAGGCGCTTTTCCGCCCTGTCCTCTCGCAGGCGGTCCGCCAGGGCGTGTTCTCGATGGCTCATCGCTTCATCGCGGGCGAGACGCCCGAAGCGGCCATCCCAGCCCTGCGCGATCTCGCTCGCGACGTCGTCGCTTCCACCGTAGACCTCCTCGGTGAGGAGACTCTTTCCGACGCCGAGGCGGACGCCTACCTCGCCCGCTACACCGCTTTGCTCGAGACCCTCTCGGCGAACCTCGACACCATCTCGCCCGAGGATGAGCGCTGGTCCGGCGTCCCCGCCGTAAACATCTCGATCAAGCTATCTGCTCTCGTCCCCCACCTCGAGCCAGCCGCTCCGGAATACGTGAGCGAGACCGCTAGCAAACGCCTCCGCCCCCTCCTGAGGCTGGCGATTCAGCACGGCGCATTCATCAACTTCGATCTGGAGCAGTACCGCTACAAAGATCTCGTCCATCGCGCCTTCGAGGATGTAGTGCTCGAACCGGAGTTCACAGGGTTCCCGCACGTCGGTCTCGTCGTCCAGGCCTATCTTCGCGACGCCGTTGACGACGTCGCCCGTCTCGCTGATCTGGCGCGGCGGCGCGCCGCTCCCTTCTCCGTCCGCCTGGTGAAGGGCGCCTACTGGGACGAAGAGCGCATTGTCGCCGCCCAGAACTCCTGGCCTCTTCCGGTCTTCGAGGAGAAGGCCGGGACGGACGCTTCGTTCGAGGCCTGCACGAACGCCCTGCTCGCTGCCTGGCCTCACCTGCGACCAGCCTTCGGCACCCACAACCCCAGGTCAGTCGCCCAGGCTGTCGTCAAGGCCCGCCAAGCCGGCCTGCTTGACTACGAGGTCGAGTTCCAGACGCTCTACGGCATGGCGGAGGGGCTGCGCGACACCCTCGCCGGCGCTGGGTACCGCACGAGAGTTTACGTACCCGTCGGCCGGGCCTGGTTCAACGCCGGGGCCATTGCATCCCCAACCCCCTCATCTGAGGCTCAGGACCCCAGCCCCATGCCTCTTCCCTCTCCCGCGCACGGGAGAGAGCCTGCCCTGAGTGAGAAGTTGCGGTCGGGGGAGGACACGAAGGGGGCCCAGGGTGAGGGATCCTCCAGCCTCCAGTCTCCAGCCTCCAGCCTCGAGCCCGCCTTCACGAACGCCTCACCTGCACAGTTCTTCGATCCGGAAGTCCGGGAGCGGATGCACGCCGCTCTCGCCCGCGCCCGCCGGGGCTTCGGCGCCTCCTACTCTCTTCTCATCAGCAGCCGCCAAGTCTCCGACCGCCCGTTCTCTCAAGTGCGCTATCCCGCCGCCCCCGATACCACCATCGGCCGCGTCGCCCAGGCCACGCGAGACGACGTTGATGCCGCTGTCTCTGCCGCCCGCGAAGCGTTCCCCGCCTGGCGCGACCTCCCAGCTGAAGAGCGTGGGGACATCCTCCGCCGCGCGGCCGAGATCATGGAGCAGCGCCGCTTCGATCTCGCCGCGTCCATGGTCTTCGAGAGCGCCAAGCCCTGGCACGAGGCCGACAGCGACGTCTGCGAGGCGATCGACTACCTCCGCTACTACGCTGCCCAGGGCGAAGACTTGGCGAGCGGGGTCGGCTTGCCCCGCCCCTGGCTGGAGGGAGGCGGCATCCCCGGCGAGCACAACGAGTACTTCTACGAGGGCCGAGGCGTCACCGCCGTCATCGCTCCGTGGAACTTCCCGCTGGCGATCATCACCGGCATGAGCGCTGGCGCCCTCGCCGGCGGCAACGCAGCCATCCTCAAGCCCGCCGCGCAATCGCCCATCATCGCCCATAGGCTGGTCGAGATACTCCGCGAGGCCGGCGTGCCCGATGCCGTCGTCCAGTACCTTCCGGGACCAGGCGGCGACATCGGACGCACCCTCGTCGAGCACCCCGGCATCGACAACATCGCTTTCACCGGCAGCAGCGCCGTCGGCCTCGGCATCATTGAAGCCGCCGCCCGCTCATCATCTGTCATCCTGAGAAGCGGGGGCGGAGAGGAGGCGGGTGGCGCGACGAAGGATCTCGGCGGTTTGCAGGCGCACGGCATCTCTGAACCACGGTTGCGCCCCTCCCTCAAACGCGTCGTCGCCGAGATGGGCGGCAAAAACGCCATCATCATCGACGAAGACGCCGACCTCGACCAGGCCGTCTCCGGCGCCGTCATCTCCGCCTTCGGCTACGCCGGGCAGAAGTGCAGCGCCTGCTCACGCCTCATAATCGTCGGCTCCGCCTACGAGGAAGCCCTCGAGCGCCTGAAGAACGCCGTCACCAGCCTCGTCGTCGGCCCGCCCGACGACCCCGCGACCTTCCTGCCGCCCGTCATCGGCCCCGCCGCCCGCGACAAGATCAGCGCCTATATCGACTCCGGCCGCACCTACGCCACCCTCCTCGTCCAGACGAACATCCCTGTCATTCTGAGCGACGACCACTCTCTAAGCGGTCATCACGCACCTTCGCGAAGGAATCTGGAGGCGGAGCGGGGTGTGAACAGCGATCCTTCGTCCGCCGGCACGGAGACGCCCGGCTACTACGTTTCCCCGACCGTCTTCACCGGCGTGCCCGTCGACTCTCCCCTCGCCCGCGAAGAGATCTTCGGCCCCGTCCTCTGCGTCTTCCGCGCCGCAACCTTCGAGGAGGCGCTCGAGATCGCCCTGCGTTCCGATTTCGCTCTCACTGGCGGCGTCTTCTCGCGTAACCCCCGCCACATCGAGCTGGCCCGCCGCGCCTTCCGCACCGGCAACCTCTACATCAACCGTAAGATTACCGGCGCCATCGTCGGCCGACAGCCCTTCGGCGGCCTCGCGATGTCCGGTGTCGGCGAGAAAGCCGGCGGCCCGGACTACGTCCGCCAGTTCATGCAGCCGCGTGTAGTCTCAGAGAACACGATGCGCCGGGGTTTCGCCCCGGAAGATGTCGCTTCGGCATAGCGTTCTGACGTTCCCTGACGACCGGTTACTCCGGAGTGCCACTCACCCCTTAGAATTCCGCGCCGAGTCCGCTACGCTAACAGCGGAGGTTGGTCATGTCGTCGCGAGCACAGCGCAGACTAGGCGCCGCAGGCCGGGGGTCTGGGGGTGTCCCCCAGTTTACCTACCCGGGCGGGCGGGTGGGACGAAGAACATCTCGACCGAAGAAAGAGGAACATGACATCCCGAGGGACACCGTGAGGGGCCAACGCGCCGATAACGATCATCTTGAAGTCAATCAAGATTCCGGCGTGCTGAGGCGCAGGCCAGAGTCCGGAAATCGAGATGTTTTCCGAAGCAATCAAGCGACAACCCCCGAAAATGCAACACGATCAAGGAAGCGAAACCATACCGCCGATGAAGCGCTGCCACCCCCGATACTTCCTCTCTCGGCGACGCGTTATCATTGGTGGAGGAAGCATCCTTGCCGCAGACCTACCAGAACTACATCAACGGCCGCTGGACCGGCCCCAGAAGCGGCGCCTGGCTTGAGCGCGAGAACCCCGCCGCCGGCGACATAACCTGCTCCTTCCCTGATTCCGGCCCCGATGACGTAGCGGACGCCGTGAAGGCGGCCGCGGACGCGTACGACTCGTGGCGCTTCGTGCCCGCCCCGCGTCGCGCGGAGGTCCTCTTCCGCGCCGCCGAGATGATGCTCGCACGCAAGGAGGAGCTATCGCGCGACGTGACCGTCGAGATGGGGAAGGTGCTGAAGGAAGCGCGCGGCGACGTTCAGGAGGGCATCGACATGACCTACTACGTCGCCGGCGAGGGCCGGCGGATGTGGGGCCAGACCACCCCCTCCGAGCTGCCGAACAAGTTCAACATGAGCGTGCGCCAACCTCACGGCATTGTCGCCGCCATTACGCCGTGGAACTTCCCCGTCGCCATCCCCTGCTGGAAGCTGATGCCGGCGCTCGTCACCGGAAACACGGCCGTCTTCAAGCCCTCTCCCCACTCGCCGATGAGCGCCTACAACCTCGTTCGCATCCTCGAGGAGGCGGGCCTGCCGCCGGGCGTTCTCAATCTCGTCTTCGGCGGCGACAAGACCGGGGCCGCGCTAGTTGAGGAGCCGCGCGTCAGTATGGTCTCCTTTACGGGTTCGCTCGAAGTCGGCCGCGAGATCGGTGCCTACTGCGGACGGAATAACAAGCGCCTGCATCTGGAGATGGGCGGCAAGAACGCGATCATCGTCCTCGATGACGCCGACATCGCCCTTGCGATCGAGGGCGCGGTCTGGAGCGCGTTCGGCACCAGCGGCCAGCGCTGCACAGCTGCCAGCCGCATGATCGTACAGGAGCGGGTGGCGCCGGCCTTCACCGACCAGCTCGTGAGTCGCGCCCGTGCGCTGAGGTTGGGCGACGGCCTGGAAGCGACGACTGACGTTGGGCCCGTCGTCAATCAGCCGGCGCTGGAGAAGGTGCAGCGGTACATGGACATAGGCCGCGACGAGGGCGCCGCGGTCGCCTGCGGCGGGTCTCGCGCAACCGGCGATGGACTCGACCGCGGCTACTTCTTCCAGCCGACGGTGTTCACGGACGTGCGCCCGCGGATGCGAGTCGCCCAGGAAGAGATCTTCGGGCCGGTGACGGACATCATCACCTGCTCTGACCTGGAGCAGGCGGTCGACATCAACAACGGCGTGCAATACGGACTTACTTCGGCGATATACACCAGGGACATTAGCAGAGCGTTTAAGGCGATGGAACGGATCTCGACCGGGATCGTCTATATCAATGCGGGGACGATCGGCGCGGAGGTCCAACTGCCGTTCGGCGGCACCCGCGGCACCGGCAACGGGCACCGCGAGGCGGGACAGGCCGCGCTGGACTCCTACAGCGAGTGGAAGAGCGTGTACATCGATTACTCTGGCCGCCTTCAGAAGGCCCAGATCGACCGCCCGGATGGATAGAGGGCGAAGTTGAGGCCGTGAGCCGAAGCATCTCTCCCCGCCGCTCCCACTCCACCACGCCGAGCGCGCCCCCGCGCCGCTCGCTCGCCAGCCCGGACGGCGCGCGCGCCGCCCCGCTCAAACGTCGATCATCGACGCCCTCACCTCGGCTTCGAGAGCGCGTCGTGATCGAGTCTGTCCAGCCGGAGATTGACGGCGGCCGCTTCCCGGCGAAAGCCGTCGCCGGCCAGACGTTCGTGGTCGAGGCCGACGTCTTCGCGGAGTACGAGCCCATCGTCTCCTGCCTGCTGCTCCACCGAAGGGAAGGCGAGGAAGCCTGGACCGAGACACCGATGCAGGCCGTGGGCGAAGACCAGGAGCGGGGCGAAGACCACCTGCGCGGCGAGTTCGTGGTCGATCAGCTGGGGACCTACTACTACACCCTCGAGGGCTGGATCGACCGCTTCGAAACGTGGCGCCGCCTGCTCAAACGCAAAGTCGATGCCCACCAGGACGTCTCCTCCGAGCTACAGCTCGGCGCCGCTTTCGTGCGAGACGCTGCTGCACGCGCTTCAGGCGCGGACGGCAAACGGCTCCTGACCGCCGCTTCGAGAATGGGTTCGAAGGGTCGCACACGCGAGAGCGTTCGCATCGCGCTCAACGACGATCTAGCCGCGCTGATGGAGCGCTACCCCGACCGCAGCCAGGCGACCCGATACGACCGCGAGCTTGCGGTCACGGTTGACCCGCCGAAGGCGGTCTTCAGCTCCTGGTACGAGCTTTTCCCGCGCTCCTGGTCGCCCGAGCCGGGACGCCACGGGACGTTCCGCGACGTTGAGGCGGTGCTGCCGTACGTGGCCGGCATGGGTTTCGACGTCCTTTACCTGCCGCCGGTCCATCCTGTCGGCCGCGCTCACCGCAAGGGGAAGAACAACTCGCTCACTGCGAAGCCGGGTGACCCCGGCAGCCCGTGGGCCATCGGCTCAGACGAGGGCGGGCACAAGTCCGTGCATCCGGAACTCGGCACGCTGGAGGACTTCCGGTACCTCGTCACCCGTGCGGCGGACTACGGTCTCGATATCGCGCTCGACATCGCCTTCCAGTGCTCGCCGGACCATCCGTACGTCAGGGAGCACCCGCAGTGGTTCCGCCGCCGGCCCGACGGCAGCATTCAGTACGCCGAGAACCCACCAAAAAAGTACGAAGACATCTACCCGTTCGACTTCGAGACGGACGACTGGCAGGCGCTGTGGGAGGAGCTGAGAAGCGTATTCACATTCTGGGCGCAGCGGGGAGTGCGCATCTTCCGCGTCGACAACCCCCACACGAAACCGTTCCGCTTCTGGGAGTGGACCATCGGTGCGGTTAAGCGCGAGTATCCGGACGTCATCTTCCTCTCGGAGGCTTTCACGCGGCCTCGCCTGATGGAGCGGCTGGCGAAGTGCGGCTTCACGCAGTCGTACACCTACTTCGCGTGGAAATCAACGAAGGACCAGATCAGCGAATACTTCGCGGAGCTGACCTTCGCGCCGCTCAAGCACTACTTTCGCCCCAACGCCTGGCCGAACACGCCCGATATCCTGACGGAGTATCTGGTGAACGGCGGCCGCCCGGCGTTCATCGTGCGTTTGGTCCTGGCCGCGACCCTGAGCGCAAGCTACGGAATCTACGGTCCGGCTTTCGAGCTGGGAGAGCACATCCCCGCTCAGCCCGGGAGCGAGGAGTATCTGAACTCCGAGAAGTATGAGATCAAGCGCTGGCCCATCGAGCGTGCGGACAGCCTTAGGGATATCGTCACGCGCGTCAACGCGGTCCGGCGCGAGAACCCGGCCCTTCAGACGAACGAGCGCCTGAGCTTTCATACTGTCGACAATGAGAACCTGATCTGTTACAGCAAGCGTACGAAGGACGCCGGCAACATCATCGTGACCGTCGTCAACCTGGACCCGAAGCGCACTCGCTCAGGCTTCATCGAGCTGCCGCTCGACGAGTGGGGTCTCGACCCCCGCCGCTCGTTTCCGGTGGACGACCTCTTGAACGGCAGCGTTCTGCGCTGGCGGGGCAGGCGCCGGGAGGTTCGTCTTGATCCGAGAGTCTTGCCGGCAGCGATCTTCCGGCTTCGCGGCAACGTCAAGGAGCGGCGGCTTGATCCCGCGTAACGACATCCCGCCTTCGCCCGCCGCTGCACTCTGGTACAAGGACGCCATCATCTATCAGCTTCACGTCCGCGCCTTCCTTGACAGCAATAACGACGGCGTCGGCGACTTCCGCGGACTGCTGCAGAAGCTGGACTACCTCCAGGACCTTGGGGTGACGGCCTTGTGGCTGCTGCCGTTCTACCCTTCGCCCCTCAAGGACGACGGTTACGACATCTCGGACTACATCGGTGTCCACCCCGCATACGGTTCGCTGCGCGACTTCCAGGCGTTCTTGCGCGAGGCGCACCGCCGAGGTCTGCGCGTCATCACCGAGCTGGTGCTGAATCACACGTCCGATCAGCACCCGTGGTTCCAGCGGGCCCGCACCGCGCCGGCGGGCAGCCGTGCTCGCGATTTCTACGTCTGGAGCGATACACCGGACCGCTACCAGGGCGCCCGCATCATCTTCAAGGACTTCGAGGCGTCGAACTGGGCCTGGGACGCCACGGCCGGCGCCTATTATTGGCATCGCTTCTATTCGCACCAGCCGGACCTGAACTACGACAACCCCGATACGAGAAGGGCGCTGCTCCACGTGCTCGATCACTGGTTCGGCACAGGAGTCGATGGGTTGCGGCTGGATGCCGCCCCCTACCTCTACGAGCGCGAGGGCACTAACTGCGAGAACTTGCCTGAGACGCACGCCTATCTCAAAGACCTGCGCCGCCACGTGGACGAGCGATTCCCCGGCCGCGTCCTTCTCGGCGAGGCGAACCAGTGGCCTGAAGACGCCATCGCCTACTTCGGCTCCGGCGATGAGTGTCACATGGCGTTCCATTTTCCCTTGATGCCGCGCCTCTTCATGGCCGTGCACCAGGAGGACCGCTTCCCTGTCATCGATATCCTCCAGCAGACGCCGCCGATCCCGGAAAGCTGTCAGTGGGCCGTCTTCCTGCGCAACCATGACGAGTTGACGCTGGAGATGGTGACAGACGAGGACCGCGACTACATGTATCGCGTTTACGCTCAGGATACGGAGGCGCGCGTGAACCTGGGCATACGACGCCGCCTGGCTCCGCTGCTCAACAATAACAGGCGCCGAATCGAGTTGATGAACGGCCTGCTATTCTCCCTGCCCGGCGCGCCGATCATCTACTACGGCGACGAAATTGGGATGGGCGACAACATCTACTTGGGCGACCGCAACGGCGTCCGTACGCCCATGCAGTGGAGCGGCGATCGCAACGCCGGATTCTCGCTCGCCAACCCGCAGCGCCTCTATCTGCCTGTGAATATGGACCCGGAGTACCACTACGGGACCGTCAACGTGGAGGCGCAGCAGAATAACGCGCACTCGCTGCTCTGGTGGACGAAGCGTCTCATCGCCTTGCGTAAGCGCTATAAGGCGTTCGCCCGTGGCTCCATTGAGCTGCTCTACCCGGAGAATCGCAAGGTCCTGGCCTTTGTCCGCCGCTACGAGAACGAGACCATGCTCGTCGTGGCGAACCTCTCTCGCTTCGTGCAATACGTCCAGCTCGACATGTCAGCATACAAAAGCACGGTCCCTATCGAGCTGTTCGGCCACACCGAGTTTCCGCCGGTTGGCGACCTTCCATACTTCATCACGCTGGGTCCACACTCCTTCTACTGGTTCTCTCTCGAGGCCCGCGCTGTCGAGCCGGGCCCGCTGGGAGCAGCGCCCGAGGCCGGCCGGGTGCCGGTGCTAACCGCGGCCAAATCCGGGAACGGCCTCTTTGAAAGCGTCCCCAGGAGCGCGCTCGAAGGCGTTCTGCCTCAATATCTCAAGTCGCGCCGCTGGTTTGGGGGCAAGGCCCGCCGTATACAGTCCGTCCAGATGATCGACGCCATCGGCACGCCGTCGGCCAACGGCGGGCCCGAGGCCCATCTCGTCCTCGTCAAGCTGAGTTATCGTGAGGGTGAGCCGGACCTTTATCTCGTCACAATCGCCTCCGCCGTCGGCGATCAGGCCGAGCAGGTGATCAGAGAGATTCCTAACTCCGTCATTGCCAGAGTTAAGCGCCCGGACGGCGACTCCACGGCAGTGCTCTACGAGGCGATCCATGATAAGCACTTCGGCGCGTCTCTGCTCGAATCGATTGCCAAACGCCGGCGTGTCAAAGGCTCTGCCGGTGAGGTCATCGCCTCGCCGACTGAGGTGTTCCGAAAGTTGCGGGGAGATCCTGGGGTGCGGCTCGATCCGGCTCCTCTCAGTGCAGAGCAGAGCAACTCTTCGCTCGTCTATGGCGACAGGCTCATCCTGAAGATGTTTCGCCGTCCGGGCGACGGAATGAACCCGGATCTGGAGATCGGCCGCGTTCTCACCGAGCGAGCCCCCGCCGTCCATGTACCGCCGGTGGCCGGCTACATCGAGTACCGGCGCGATGGTGGTCAGCCGATGACGCTCGGCATCCTGCAGGCCTATGTCCCTAATGAAGGCGACGCCTGGCACTACACCCTGGACAACGTCGGTTCCTATCTGGAACGTGTGCTCAGCAAGCCACCTGATGGAGGGCCGCCCGACACCTTCTTGCCGGCGAGCGACCCGATTGAACTCTCGCGGCTCGATGTTCCGCCTGAAGTGCGCGACTTGATCGGCTCTTACCTTCAGTCGGCCGGTCTGCTGGGTCAGCGCACGGCGGAGCTCCACCTGGCGCTCGCAGCCGCGGGCGGATCGCCTGCATTCGCGCCGGAGCCGCTCACCTCGTGGTATCAACGCTCGCTCTACCAGAGGGCACGCGGTCTCATGGCCGCGGTCTTCCCCGCCCTCCAGCGAAAGCTCGATAACCTGCCCCTGGGCATCCGTGAAGATGCGCGAACGGCGCTTGCCTTGCAGGAGAAGACTCTGCGGCGGTTCCAGACCATGCTGAAGGGCCAGCTCTCGGGGATGCGAATCCGCTGCCACGGAGACTACCACCTGGGGCAAGTCCTCTTCACCGGCAAGGACTTCGTGATAATCGACTTTGAGGGCGAGCCCACACGCCCCCTGTCGCAGAGGAGGCTCAAGAGATCTCCGCTCAAAGATGTAGCCGGCATGCTGAGATCGTTCGATTACGCGGCGCACGCGGCACTATACGATCAGACCGCTCGCGGAATCGTGCCTGTGGAGCGCGCCGCGGCCACGGAGGCCTGGGCACGCGTCTGGCACAAGTGGGTGGGCGCCGCATTCCTGAGGGAATACCTTGACACCATCGGCGAGTCGCCCATCCTACCGAGAACGCCGGAAGACATGCGGCTGCTCCTAAGCGTGATGGTCCTCGAGAAGGCCCTTTACGAAGTCGACTACGAGCTGAACAACCGGCCGGACTGGTTGCGCATTCCACTGCGCGGCCTCATCGAGGAGCTGGACAGCCGTCACCAAACCAACTGATGTGGCCGCATTCGCCTTCCATTGACCATCTCTGGCGCCGCCTCTGAAGCCGCCATGGCCCCAGCAACCAACCCAAGCCGGTATTTAAACCGAACACGCCCTACCCGACCCTGCGGAGCCGCCAAACCGGGGTCAATTCTAACGCAATTGTTATGTTTATAGGGTTGTAACGCTCTACCGAAGGGCGTAACCTTCCCACCGAACCAACTGCTGCCCAAGGGTTCGAATCTATATGGTGCGATTGCTGCTCATCGCAGCGTTTGTCGCTGCGTGCGGAATTTTCCTCCAGATGCTCGCCTCAAGTGCGAGCGCGGAGGAGCCTCTTCCAACATTACCCTCGCCTACGCCCGGGCCGATCGCGGACGCCGCCACCCTGATCACGGGCACGACCGACTCGATCTCTGGCACCGCTGACCCGGTCATCGCGACCACTGAAACCATCGGTTCGACCAGCGATACCCCCGCGAGTACCGACGCCCCCGGCGCTACCCCCGATCAGATCATCGCCACGACCGACCCGATCACGACAACAACCGACACTATCGTTACGACGATCGACCCCATTGCCACAACAACCACTGACGCCGTCGCAATCACCACTGATCCAATCGCAGACACCGCCGACCCGACTACCGGCACTACCGACCCGATCACTGCCACGGCCGAGCCGATCACTGCCACGGTTGAGCCGATCGCCACCACGGCTGACCCGGTCGCAGCCACCGAACCTGTGATGGATCCGATCGTCGGCGTCGTGGAGCCTGTGATCGACCCTATCGTCGGCGTCGTGGAGCCTGTGATCGATCCCATCGTCGGCGTCATCGAGCCTGTGATCGACCCCATCGTCGGCGTAGTGGAGCCTGTGATCGACCCTATCGTCGGCG
>WNFU01006016.1_pt1 | contig 14833 bp, 9 predicted proteins | sample 5400121 | NCBI WGS metagenome assembly WNFU01 (sample SAMN13153360, study PRJNA577476) | soil metagenome | isolation source: 100 cm soil or saprolite under grassland replicate 1 | place: USA:California | collected 2016-06-15
CGACGGAGGGTCTTGCGAGGGCGGCAGCGACGAGTTCCGCGAACTCCGATTCAGCCGCTGCTCAAGCTCCGACACCCGAGCCTCGAGCCGCTGGTTCGCCTCGACCAGCTCCCCCACCCGCAACAACAACGCCACAGCCCTCTCCCGATCACCATCGAAGATCGCCTCGGCCTCAGCCCGCTCCACACCAAAACACTTCGCCGAAAAACGCCTGGTCCCTGCCCAGGGCCTGAACGCTTACGCAAAAGGGCCTATTTGCTGCCGTTTTCAAGTGGAGCGTACCGGGATCGAACCGGTGACCTCCGGCTTGCAAATACCAGGATCCAGCGTCAGGTTAGGTCAGGTTAGGTGGATCAGGGCGAAGTTACGCTGGTTGCGTGCGGTTGGAATTGGCTATTCGGGGACACGGTTCGGGACACGCCTTTACGCGTCGTCCGCACCCGGGTGTCGGGTGGAGACAGCGGCTTAACTCGTCGGCGGGAGCGGAAATGCTTGCGCAATGAATGTCGAGCATCTACTGAAGGTGCAGCGGCGGAGCTATGCCACTGCCACGACCGGCCTCCGCTCCGCTTGGCCGGAGTCCGCCGCGCTCGACGGTGCCCGGATGACGACGCTTCTGGAGCGGCAGCGCTATTGCGTGCTGGCGACCGGGCGTGCCGACGGGCGTCCGCATGCCTCGCCTGTCGCGTTCGTCGTGGCCGATGGCGCGTTCTGGATCGCGACGGTGGCAGGACTGCGGCTTCGCAATCTTCGCGCGACGCCGTGGGCGTCAGTCGTTGTGATGGAGGGCGACGCGGACGAGGGGGAGGAGGGTGACGTCCATCTGGCGCTGACTGCTGAGGGGCCGGTGACGTTGCACGAGGTTGCGGCAGTGTTCGCGCGACTCGAGGCCGAGTGGCTCCGTCGGCATACGCATGCGCCTGAGTGGGCGGTTGCGTTTGCCGAGTTGCGTCCCGAGCGCATCTTCTCGCACGGGGCCGACTAGATACGTCCGGGCCGCGGCGTCGTAGGGCTTTTTCGGGTTATGTGCTGATCGTCGAACCGGTACCGAACGGAGCGAGCATCGGCGGTGTCGTGGTTTCGCCAACAACGACGGCTACGCAAGTCGACACGAGGCAGAAGCGCACCGTGGTGTGCGCTCCGTCAAACCGTGAAGAGCGGACAGGCCATCCGGCCGCAAGGCGAACGGTCCCTCGCGCGCGTGTAGGAGAACTCGCGCGCGTGTAAGAGAAAGAGGAGAAGAGCGTCCCGTCGGGCGAAAGGACGCTGGCGCAGTCGACGGCCATCGTTCACCGGTCCTCAGCGACTCGCGGGGCCTCGAAGAGCTCGGTCGGTGGAAAGCTCGACGGGTTCGCGAAGTCGCCGGCGGCCCAGATTTCAATTCCCGAGAGCCAGCCGTCGACGACCCAGAGAATCAGCCCGAGTGCTCCCTGAAGGTCGTCGTCGCTTGGTTGTATGGCCGCGTCGAACCGACCGTCTTCTCCGAGAAAGACGAGCGGCTCCCGTTCATGAACCGCCGCGCTCGGCGTTCGCGTTGACTTTGTCAAATCGAGGGAGGAGACTCGGAAGAGACGATCGCTCTCGTTGCGGCCGGGACAGGTTTTCGGCGGGAGGGCAGATGAGGGTTGCTGGGGTGTGGGAGTTGAGTTGCGAGGCGTTGACTCCAGCGCCGTGAGTTTCCTGCGTACCGCGCTTCGTTTGATCTGCATTGCTGCGGTGTTCGTCGGCGCTGTCGCGGCGTCGACGCCGGCACATGCGTCCTTTCCGGGAAGGGCGGGGAAGATCGCCTTTGGCAGCGACCGCGACGGGAATCGGGAGATCTACGTCATGAACGCCGACGGAAGCAATCAGGTGAACCTGACGAACAGTCCGGCTGACGACAGGTGGCCAGCCTGGTCGCCGGACGGCCAGCAAATTGCCTTCACGAGCACGCGGGACGGCAACGAGGAGATCTACAAGATGAACGCCGACGGCACGGGCCAGACGCGACTGACGGTCGACCCGGCCTCCGATCGCCTGCCGACCTGGACGAGCGACGGCAGGATCGTCTTCGACCGTGGCGCCGACGTCTCTCCCTTCGTATGTACTGGTTCACGCGACCTTTACATCATGAACGCGGACGGGACAGGCGTTAGCAACCTCACGAACAACGCGGCTGAGGATTGCGCGGCGAATGTCTCCGCCAACGGGCGGATCGCGTTCATGAGCAGCCGCGACGACCCGAACTTCGAGATCTACACGATCAACCTGGACGGCGGTGGGCTGGCGCGCCTGACGATCACGCCCTGTTTAGATCAGGCGCCGAACTGGGCTCCTAGCGGCACGAGAATCGCCTTCCTCCGCGACTGCAGCGGCCAAAACGACATCTGGGTGATGCGCGCCGACGGAACAGACCAGACGAGGCTCACCGACACTCCAACGCGCGAGGAGTCCTGGATGACCTGGTCGCCGCAGGAGGACAAGATCGCCTTCACGGGTGGCAACCAGATTTACGTGATGAACGCAGCCGGTGGGAGCGAGGCGCAGCTCACATCGGCGGGTTCGAACACGAGGCCGGATTGGCAACCGCTCCCGAAGACCAACCAAGCGATTACATTCGATCCACTCGCGGCTAAGACCTACGGCGATCCAGACTTCAGTGTCTCGGCTTCGGCCTCCTCCGGCTTGCCGGTCTCGTTCACGGCTGCGGGAAGTTGCACCGTGAGTGGCATCACGGCCCACATCACCGGCGCCGGGTCGTGCACCATCACTGCCTCGCAGGCCGGCGACGCGAACTACAGCGCCGCAGCGAGCGTCTCGCAAAGCTTCGTGATCGCGAAGGCAAACCAGACGATCACCTTCGGGGCGCTCGCGAGCAAGACCTACGGTGCGGCGGACTTCGACGCCAGCGCGAGCACGTCGTCCGGGCTGCCGGTCACGTTTGCAGCAAGCGGGAGTTGCAGGGTCAGCGGCGTGACGGTCCATATCACCGGCGTGGGCGTGTGCAAGGTGACTGCCTCGCAGGGCGGCGACTCGAACTACAACCCGGCGCCCGTTGTGTCGCAGTCCTTCACGATCTCGCCGCAGCCGTGCAGGGTGCCCAAGGTCGTCGGCAAGAAGTTGGCGGCCGCGAAACTGGCGCTGAAGCAGCGGCATTGCGGCGCGGGCAAGGTGTCTTATGCCTACTCAAAGAAGACGCAGAAGGGCAAGGTCAGCGCGCAGAGCCGGCGCTCGGGGCAGGTGCTGCGCGCGGGGACGAAGGTCAACCTCGTCGTCAGCCGCGGCCCCCGGCGCTAACTCCTCGTCGACCAATCGCGCGGACGAGTGCTCAGTCGGCCACGCTCGCCACTTCGATGACTCTTTGGCGACTTCGAATGAGTCGTGGTGACGCCCGAACGCGTCACGGACGGCGGTATCGGGAGATACGCTCGCGTCGAACTTGGTGCGGGCGAACGGGCCAACGTCGCTGGACGCGGTATGGCGCTCGACTGACTGGCGGAGGCGCGGGACGATCGAGCGTAAGTCTCGTGCGGACGTGCCCCTCTACTGGTTCTCCCAATGGAGCGTACGGGGATCGAACCCGTGACCTCCGACTTGCAAATACCAGGATCCAGCGTCAGGTTAGGTTGATCAGGGCGAAGTTACGCTGGCTGCGTGCGGTTGGAATTGACTATTCGGGGACACGGTTTTGCTTGTGGCCCCCGGACGCTCACGATGCGAGCGGCGCCAAAATCTCGGTCCAACTCGGCGAGGAGTCAGCGCCGCGGGCCGCGGACTGACGACGAAGTTGACCTTCGCGCCGGCCGCGAGCACCTGCCCGGCGCGGCGGCTCTGTGCGCTCACTTTGCCCTTCTTCGACGCCTTTGACTAAGTGTACGAGACCTTGCCGGCGCTGCAGCTGGAGAGAGGGCTCGGCCGCTACCTCTGAGGATCGGTTTGTCGTCGCGGCCATCGCTAGTAACTGGCGAGCCCGGGTGCGATCATCCCTCTAGTGGCGGTTCTCAGATGCGGAATCGTTTGCGTGTCACTCATGCTTCTCACTGGACCCGCCGTCGCGCAACCGTCGCCGCCGTTGATCGGCGTGACGTTCACGCACACCGCCATTCCTGGCTGCGATCTCGACGTCAACGGCATCGTCCTTCATTACGACCGGCCAGGAATGCGCCGGCTCGTGCGCAGCGAGCTCGCAGCGATGCATGCGGCCGGCATTCAGACGGTCCGGATCCTGCTGTGGAACATGTCCGACATCACGGGGCAGGACTGGGGCGTCGTCCCCTCGGCCGGCGGAAAGATCCCTGAGCCATATCGGTCGAACCTCATCCGGTTCGCATCCGACGTGCGCTCGGCCGGATTTCTCGTGCTCACTGTTCACTTCTCGCCGCAGTGGACGAACAACCCGATCGGCGAGTACGGGCCAAATGGATTGACGGCGGATCGATGGGATCCAACGAAGTTCGAGGAGAACTGGAGCTTCGTCGCCGACATCCATAAGCTCGTGAAGGCGTACGGCCCGGACGTCACGCACTTCGACTTCATGTCAGAAGGCCCACCCTCGCAATATCAGCCGGCCTTCATCATCGACCGCATGCAGAACTACATCGCGACGATGTGGACGCGTTATGTCGCGGCGTTCGGCAAGGACGACGTGACGGTCTCGATCATCGCTAAGGGAAGACCCGTCGACGCGAGCGATCGACTTCAGCATCTGATCGACGCGCTTCGACCCGCCGGCCTCGGCTTTCCCAACTGGTTCGAAGTTCATCCGGATTGGACGTCGCCGGAGGTCTTGAACGAACTGCAAGCCGTCGACGACACGTTGCGTGCGAACGGGTTGTTGACTCAACCGCTCGTGATCGGCGAAAGCTCGTACGACAACCCGGCCGTCGCAGCCGACATCAAGCGGTTCATGGACTCGTCGTCGCGAACCGTCTCCGAGGTTTACGAATGGTGGCAGACCTCGGACGGCGGCCCGTGCGTGTCGGCGCCGTATCGCGCCGACGCCTATATCACCACCCTGACCGGCACTCCGATGCCACCGCCCACGCCGTCACCTCTACCGCTCGTACCCGTGCCCAAGCTCACTGCCTCGGTCAGCGCGATCGGGAGCGTCACGCTCAAGACAGCGGCAGGCAATGTGGCTACGACACTCGACGCAGGGCCATACACCGTCGTCGTGCAGGACAGCAGCAAGCGCTACGGCTTCCACCTTTCGGGCGGTGACCTTCAGATGAGCACGAACAAACGGTTCGTCGGACGAAAGGTTTGGCACGTCGAGATCGGAACTGACGAGCCGTACGGGTCCGTGTTGAGGTACGGGTCCGGTCGCGGCGCGAAGAAGTCCTTCGTCGTCCACTAGCGCCGTCATTACGCCGCTGGGCTCGCCAGCTTCGTCGACCCGATGGAGCGTACGGGGATCGAACCCGTGACCTCCGACTTGCAAATACCAGGATCCGAGCCGAAGTTAGGTCAGGTTAGGTTGGTCAAGGCGAAGTTGCGCTGGTTGGATGAGGTTGAAATTGGCTATTCGGGGACACCGTTCGGGACACGCTTTTCGGTGTGCCCGCTTAGTTCCGACCTGAGCCTCGTTCGCGCCGACGCCCCACTCGACCCTCGGCGGCAGAACGTTCGTGCACGCGCAGCGTGCCGTCGTGTCAGAGGTCGGGGAAGGTCGCTGCCACCGCGTCGTCGAGCGTCGGCGCGGGTTCCGCCTTCATCCCTTCGAGGAGCTCGTTGCGCTCCTCGGTGGACGCGCGGTCGAAGATCGCCTCGCGGAGAGTCAACTCGGTCAACTCCTGGGGCTCACCCGCCTCTGCGTAGACACGGTCGACCACGCCGAGAAGCACGCCCGCACGATGTGCGTCGCCGCGTGTTGCGGCGACGGCGGCCGCGATGAAGAGACCCGCTGCAAGGCCCGTCGGATCACCTAGGCGCCGCATGCCTGCCGTCCCCTCGCTTGCGTGAGCGAATGCGTCGTCGGGTCGACCGAGAAACCACGCTACCGCGGCGAGATTGAGGTGCACGAGCGCGACACCCCACGGCCCCCACGGCGACACACCTGCGAGGTCCATCTCCAACGCTTCGCGGAAGAGCGTTTCCGCGGCCTCGTGTTGGTGCTCGAGCATCAACATGTCGGCGTAGTTGTGGACAGCGCTCGAGAGTTCAGGCGTCGCTCCGTGTGGCCGGAGAATGTCGATCGCGTGCTCGTAAGCGCGCCTCGCAGCGCTGCGGTCGAGACCCTTCTGCGCCATCCCGAGATGCGCGAGCGCCCCGCCGAGCACTTCGTCGTTCCCAAGTTTGCGCGCGAGCGCGACGGCCTCCTCCGCGCGCGGCACCGCGCGTTCCCGTCTTCCGAGCCTAATGCACACGTACACGAGCACGCGAAGCGTCTCGATTCGAAGCTCCGGATCGACATCGACGCCGAGGTCGAGTGCGCGTTCGAGTTCGGCCGCAGCGTGCGTTGCCCGTCCGACACACGCATAGAAGAACCCTGCCGCACGGACTATTCGTAGCGCCTCATCGCCGTCGCGTGCAGTAACCGCGTAGTCACCGGCGGCGCGTAGGTTGCCCTGCTCTTCCTCGAAGCGAACGAACGCATCGGCTTGTCGCTCGTCGCGGCGCATGCCCCAGAGCTCATCGGCGAGCGCCACTGCCCACGCTGTCTGCCGGCGCCTGACGTCCTGAGCGTCGTTGCTCGCCTCGAGGCGTTCGGCCGCAAACTCCCGGATCGTCTCGAGCATCCAGTAGCGTGGGCTCTGCGACGCGTCGCGACGCCGGAGCAAGCTCTTGTCGATCAAAGACTCGAGCAGGTCGGCGTCCGCGTCGCATACTTCTTCGGCGGCCTCGAGCGTCCAACCACCGACGAAGACGGAAAGCGCACCGAGCGCGCGCTGCTCGTCAGCGTCGAGGAGGTCATACGACCACTCGATTGTCGCTCGGAGAGTCCGCTGGCGCGGGTCGGCATCTCGGACCCCTTTCAGGATGTCGAGTCGGCGACCGATGCGTTCGAGGAGCTGCTCGACGCTGTACACGCCGGTACGCGCAGCGGCGAGCTCGATCGCAAGGGGCAGCTCATCAAGGCGTGCGCAAAGCTCGTCGACCGTACCCCCGGTCGCACGGAATGCCGGATCGACTGCGCTCGCCCGAGCGACGAACAGCTCCACACCGTCATGCGCGGTAAGCGGCGGCACCGGCCAGGCGTGCTCGCCCTGAAGCCGAAGCCGCGCACGGCTCGTCACCAAAACCGTCGGGCCGTCGAGATCGCGCAGCCGCGCGATCGTTAGTGCGATTTCAGGCAGCAAGTGTTCCGCGTTGTCGAGGACGAGCATGCCGTTCGTGCCCGCAAGGTCGGCCAACGCGTCCTCCTCATCGCGTCCCGGCTGCTCGCGAAGACCAACGGCTGCTCCGACCGCACCCGGCACGAGGCCGGGATCGCGAACGCTCGCAAGCGCGACCCAGAAGATGCCATCCGGGAAACCATCCGAGGCTTCCGCGGCAGCCTGAAGCGCGAGTCGCGTCTTCCCCGTGCCTCCGGGACCGGTCAAGGTTAGGAGGCGGATTGTCGAGTCACCGAGCAGCGCGACGAGTGATGCGATCTCATCCTCGCGCCCCAGGAACGGCGTGGCCGGCACCGGCAGGTTCGTCCGGTAAAGACTCTTCAACGGCGGGAACTCCCGCTCGCCAAGCTGATAGATCCTCTCTGCTGCCGCAAGATCCTTGAGCCGATGGTCGCCGAGGTCGATCAGGGGCCGCGCGACCAGCGAAGCAGAGGATGCAGAGAGGAGCACCTGCCCGCCGTGTCCCGCCGCCGCTATCCGTGCCGCGCGATGCAGGTCGACACCGACGTAGCCCTCGTCAGTGAGTAGAGGCGTCCCGGTGTGAATGCCAACCCTGAGCTGAACTTTGCCGTCGGCAAGCGCCTCCTGCAGCTCGGACGCCGCCGCAAGTGCGCCCGGCGCGGTGGGAAATGCGACGAAGAACGCGTCTCCCTGAGTGTCCACCTCGATACCTCTGTGCCGACGGCACGCTGCCCGCACGACGCGCCGGTGGTCCGAGAGCGCCGCCACGTAGGCCGCCTCGCCGAGCTCGTCGAGCAATCGAGTCGATCCTTCGACGTCCGTGAACAGGAACGTCACGGTTCCCGGAGGAAGATCCGCTCGTCGCATCGTCAAGATGATGCGCGACTCAACGGTCTCAAGTCCAGCGCCATTGCGCGGAGAAGGCCGCTTTGAGGTGCCGATGTCGATCTCGACCGTCGGCCACCGGGACACCATTCGGGACATATGGCCTGGCCACCCCGAGTCCTGACCGTCGTGGGCGCGACCTTTACTGCTTCTTCGAAATGGAGCGTACCGGGATCGAACCGGTGACCTCCGGCTTGCAAATACCAGGTTCCGAGGCGAGGTTAGGTCAGATTAGGTCGATCAAGGCAAAGTTACGCCGACTGCGTGCGGTTGAAATTGGCTATTCGGAGACACGGTTCGGGACACGCTCTTGGGTGTGCTCGTGCACGAGGCGTCAAGAATGAAGGTCGACGTCAGAGCTTCGATCGATCCCCGTGATCGAGACGACCCTCCGGCGGGGTTGACTTCGCTTTGCAACCGGAGTAAGCCGTCTGGGTCCGGTCCAGGCGCCGAACGCAAACGCCTTCGCCGAGCGTTGGGTGCGCACGGTTCGCGCTGACTGCCTCGATCGGATCCTCATCGTCGTCCGCCGCCATCTCGAGCGGGTGCTTCGCGTCTACCGCCACCACTACAACGAGCACAGGCCACACCGCGCTCTCCAACTGCTCCCGCCGAACGGCCGCGACCCGACGCAGCCAACAGAGCCTGCCGGCCTTCGCCGTCGCAATCTGCTCGGCGGACTCATCCACGAATACGGCCGCCTGCGTTTACGAACCCTTCGCGCGGTGTGCCCTCACCTCGCACCGACAAGCTGGTCGCGGTTCCGCCACTTTGCGACAACGGCCGGGCCATCAACTGAGGCCAATAACGGGAATACCCGAAGGGGCGCAAATCCGCTCTGCGAACCGGGTTTGCGTGCGCGCTGGGTGCAGGTGCCAAAAGGCGGGTCGAAAGGCGCCCGCGCACGCCGTAGACTTCGTCGATGGCGACCTGCTCCCGCTGCGGGGCGGTGAGTGGCGAGGAAACCCGCTTCTGCGCCATCTGCGGCGCCCCTTTGGCCGAGCCGCCGGAGCGCGAGGCGCGGAAGGTCGTGACGATCCTCTTTTGCGACCTCGTCGAGTCGACGAAGCTCGCCGAGCGTTTCGACCCGGAGGCGCTCCAGCGACTCCTCGCCCGTTACTTCGTCGGCGCGCGGACGATCGTCGAGCGCCACGGAGGCACGGTTGAGAAGTTCATCGGCGACGCCGTCTGCGCGGTCTTCGGCATGCCGGCGGTCCGGGAGGACGATGCCCTCCGCGGGGTTCGCGCGGCGGTCGAGCTGCGCGACGCCGTCGTCAGCCTGGACGCCCAGCTCGGCTCGCCCGGCCTCGTGACGCGGATCGGCGTGAACACGGGCGAGGTCTTCGCAGCCGGAACCGACCTGTCGGTCGCCGGGGACGCGGTCTGGACGGCGAAGCGCCTGGAGGAGGCGGCGCCGCGCGGCGGAATCCTGCTCGGGCCGACGACCTGGACGCTTGTGCGCGGCGAGGTCGATGCCGAACAGCTGCCGCCGGTCCCGCTCAAGGGGAAGCAGGAGCGGATCGACGTCTTTCTCCTGAAGGAGCTCCGACCGGGCGTACCCGGCGCCGCCCGCCGGCTCGACTCACCCCTCGTCGGACGCGCCCGGGAACTCGCCGAGCTCCGCTCCGCGCTGGCGGAGGCCGAGGCGCTCGCGGAGTCGCGGCTCGTGATGCTCTTGGGACCGGCCGGGATCGGCAAAACGCGCCTCGTCCGCGAACTCGCGGTGGGGGCTCCTCATGCCCGCCTCCTCGCCGGCCGCTGCCTGCCGTACGGCGATGGAATCACGTACTGGCCGCTCGTCGAGGTCGTGCGGCACGCGGCCGGCCTCGGCGGCGACGAGCCCGCGACCGAGGCCCGCGAACGACTCGGCAAGCTCCTCGCCAACGCGCCCGACGCCAATCGAATCGTCGACGGCGTGGCGGCGGCGGTTGGCCTCGGCGGCGAGGCGAGCGCGGCCGAAGTCTTCCTGGCGGCTCGACGCCTGCTCGAGTGCCTGGCCCACGAGCAACCCCTGATGGTCGTCCTCGACGACCTGCAGTGGGCGGAGCCCGTCTTCTGCGACCTCGTCCAGTACGTCGCCCGCGAAAGCCGGGGGGCTCCGCTCGTCCTGTGCTGCGTCGCCCGTCCCGAGTTCCTCGAGGGGCGCCTGGACTGGTCGGCAGCGCGGACGATCGAGCTGGAGGCGCTGCCGGCGGAAGAGACGCGGCTCCTGATCTCGAACCTGCTCGGCCACGAGCTCGGGGCGGTTGCGGGCGACCGAGTCGCTGCCGCCGCCGAGGGCAATCCGCTGTTCGTCGAGGAGCTCTTGCGGATGCTGGTCGACGAGGATGTCCTCGTTCGGGAGGAAGGCGACTGGCGGATCGCCAGGGATCCGCGGGGGGTTCCGATGCCGGCGTCGATCACCGCTCTACTGACGGCACGCCTTGATCGGCTGCCAAGCGAGGAGCGGCTCGTCATCGAACGCGCGGCCGTCATCGGCGAGGTGTTCTCCATCGAGGCGGTCGGCGCGCTCGTCGACGCCGGGGAGGTGAGCGACCTCAAGGCTCTACTGCGCGAGCTCGAGGGGAAGGAACTCGTCCGCGCGCGCATGGAGCGACGCGCAGGCGAAGCCAAGTGGCGCTTCGGCCACATCCTCGTCCGCGACGCCGCCTACGCGGGTCTCCCGAAACTTGCGCGCGCAGAGCTTCACGAGCGCGTAGCCAGGTCGATCTCCGATTCCGCCGGCGAGCTCGAGGTGGACGAGATCGCCGGCTACCACCTCGCCGAGGCCGCCGGCGCGCTCGTGGATCTCGATCCGCTCGACGAGCGGGCCGCTTCGCTCGCGGCGGAAGCGGCCGCTCGCCTCGCATCCGGAGCGCGCCGAGCGCTCGCCCGCGGAGACCGCCATGCGACCGTCGCCCTCCTGGAGCGGGCGGTGTCGCTCCTTGGCTCCGACGATCCCGAGCGGCTCGCGCTTCTCGTCGACCTCGGCGCGGCGCTGAAGTTCACCGGCCGGCTCGATGAAGCGGGGGCTTGGGTCCGGGAGGCCGCCGACCGGGCCGACGCCTCCGAGCTGACGCTCGTCGCTCACCGCGCGTCTCTCGAGCTTGCCGATCTCCACTGGTACACGGCTCCCGAGAGGGGAACGCACGACCTCTGGCGCGCGGCTACCGAGGCGATCCCGGTGTTCGAGCGGGAGGAGGCGTCGGCGCCGCTCGCGGAGGCCTGGTGGGCGCTCGCGGAGGTGCATCTCTTCCACTGCGAGTTCGCGAAGATGCGGGCAGCCGTCGAGCGAGGGCTCGAGGCGGCGCAGGGTGCCAGCCGCGAGGAGCGTGCCCGGTTTCGCAGCGCCACCGGGCTAGCGGCGATGCTCGGGCCGACTCCTGTGGAGAAGGCGCGTCGGCTGTGCGCGCAGCTGCGGGGGACGAGATCGAGGGACACCCGGTCTACGCAGCGATCCTCCAGCTCTATGAGGCGAATCTCGAGGCGCTGGACGGCCGCTTCGAGGAGGCGCGCGCTCGGGCGGAGGCGTCGCGCGCGCCGATGGAGGAGTTCGGACGGCGGATCCTGCTCGGATCGCAACGGCGTTATGCCGGTCAGATCGAGCTGCTCGCCGGCGACGCCGCCGCCGCCGAGGGCCTGCTGCGCGACGGGTTCCGGACGCTGCGCGAGTTCGGCGAGCGCGGGAACGCGGCTTCGGTCGCAGCCGACCTCGCGCGAACACTGCATGTTCTCGGACGGGACAGCGAAGCGGAGGCAATGGCAGCCGCGGCGTCCGACCTGGGGAGCCCTGACGACATCGAGGTGCAGGTGTTCTCGCGCCTTGTGCGCGCCGGTGCGAGAGGAGCCGCCGGCGCCGTCGATGAAGCGGTTGCGATCTCGCGCGAGGCGGTCGACATCGCCGAGCGCACGGACGCGTCGACGATGCGGGGAGACGCTCTGCTCGAGCTCGGGCGTGTGCTCCGAGGCGCTGGGTCCGACGGAGATGCGGACGATGCGGCGCGCCGGGCGCTCGAGCTCTATGAGGCCAAGGGGAATCGTGTCGGCGCCGCGGCGGCACGCGAGTTCCTCGCCTCCCCCGAGGTCAGCCTCCGCTGAGCTCGAGCGCCCGTCGCGCGTCTGGATCAACGGGAGGCCGACTCTGTCCCGGCACGCAGAGCGTCGACATCACCGACGGAGCCCGAGCCTCGCTGTCCCCGAGCGCGAACCGATCGACGGCAGGAGCCGTGCCCGGATACGGAGACGCCTCGTAGAGGATCGCCTCCCGCGCGAGGCCGTAGAGGCCGACCAGACGGTCGAGGAGAAGGCGGAAACGAGCGGCCACGGCCTCGGTCGCGGCACCGCCCGCCTCGCCGAGCATGCCGACCTGGAGCAGCACGAGGGTCGCGTGTGGATCGACCGGCGGCCGGCGGGTGAAGAAGTACGTCGCCTCATAGGTGTGCAGTCCCGACGTGGTGGGATCGACGCCGAGCTCGGCGAAGAGGCAGTCGAGGGCGGACACGGCCGGAAGCATCCGCGCCGGGAGACCGGCTGCGCGGACCCGCGCGACCGCCCTGTGCCCGGGGAGCGCTGAGACGCCCGGGTGCCCGTACAGGACGGCGCAGACGCGCGCCCCTCGCATCACCGCCCCGACGATCGCCTCCACGACCTCTGCGTACGTCTCGCGCCGCGCTTTCGTCGGGCCGTAGAAGTGATCGAGCGACCTCGCGCGTGGGTTGAGCGCCTCGACGTGGAGCGCGGCCACGGGGTCCGCGAGCAGATAGAGCACCTCGTCGGCACCCTCGATCGCCCCGCGCGCGCCGGGTGTCAGCTGCGAGACGGCGTCGATGCCGGTGCCGACGACCGTGAGCGACCCGCGCCGGGGAACCTCGCCGCCCGCCGGAGTTTCGCCCACGCTACCCCTGCCGGGAGCTCCTACGGCTCGTCCGGCTTGTCCGGCTCGTCCGGCTCGTCCGGCTCGTCCGGCTCGTCCCCGCCCTCGGTCGACATTCGCGGCGCCGTGATGAGCCGCCGGAGAGCCGGGTCGTTCGTCAGCTCCGTTTCCACTGCGGAGCGCACCGCGTCGGGGCCGCCGAGAACAGCGTCGATCTGGACGTCGCCGAGCCCGGCAGTGGCGAGCGTCGTCTGTGGATCGCGCTCGTACGCCTCGAGCAGCGACGGGTGGTCGGCGAGCCGTAGAAAGAAGTCGGAGAGGCGGCGTTCGGGAGCTACAGAGGTCATGCATCCTCCTACGATCGGAAGGCAGCGAGAGAACGACGATATGCCCGAGTCCGAACAGTGTCAATGAAGCATGTCCGCCTCGCGCTCACCTCCGAACAGTGATCGTCGATGGACCGGCTCGCGCATCTGTGAGAGCCCGACTTCGGGACACGGTTCGGGACACATTCGCTGGCAACCCGAAGTGGCGACAACAGTCGACTGCGAGTATGCCGCTGCTTGCGAATGGAGCGTACGGGGATCGAACCCGTGACCTCCGGCTTGCAAGCTCGATGAAGAAGAGGATGTAGAAGCGTTTCAGGAAGACGGTGTCGACGGTGAGGAAGTCGCACTCGAGGATGCTCGCGGCCTGTCGGCGCAGAAACTCGGCCCAGCTGGCTTCTGTTGTCGCTGCGACGCCGGCTCGATCCCCTCCCGCCTGAGGATTTCCCAGACGGTGCTGGCGGCAAGCGAGACGCCCAACCCGACCAGCTCGCCCTGGATGCGCCGGTACCCCCAGCCTGCATTCTCGCGCGCCAGCCGCACCACGAGCTCACGCACCTCCACCGGCGTCCCGGGACGGCCGGGGCGACGACCCGTATACGTCCAGCGGCGCGCCACCAGCTCCCGATGCCAACGCAGCAGCGTCGCCGGCGTCACCAAGAACGACGCCCACGCTCGCCGCGGCAACGCCCGACTGAACGCCGCGAGCAGCGCCCGATCAGCCGGCCGAAGCTGCGAACGAGCCACCTGGCGCTGGAGCAGCTGCTGCTGGTGGCGAAGCACGAGGATCTCGATCTCCTTCGCACGCTCCGACCGCATCCGCAGCAGGAGCAACTCCAGCAGCCGCCGCAACGCCCAGTACAGAAGCGACAACACCGTGCCCCGAGAACGACCCACTCGACCCGACCCTACAGACCCAGCAGGCAGCGCAGCGCGCGGACCGAGCCCCGCCGCGGGCGATCTCAGTTTCCGGCACTCACAGGTGGTGAACGCACGCCTGGGTGACGGCGATCCGGTCGAGCGGCAGTTGTGTCGACGGTGCCGCTTTGGTCGCCAGTAGCGGCGGACGCTGTCTGAGCGCGCCTCAGGCAGCGCGACACCGCCGTGGTGAACAGCGTCTCAAGACGTGCCAACGCGCCACGACTTCGAAACGCTCGGGGCGCGATCGGCCGCAGCGCTCGTGTCCTCAGCAGACAGTTCGGTCGCGTGCATGCTCATCACTCTCCGTAGTTCCGCGGGAGGCTGAGAGCAGCAGCCTGCGACTTCTTCGGCTGGCGCACCCTCGGCTAACAGCGCGTCCCGGCCAGCCGCGCGAGATTCAAGACCCCACAAATGCCAATCCTGCGAGCCCGAGCGCCCGCAGATGAAATGTGGTGGGACCCCCTCGGCACAAGCGTGCTAGAGCACGCGGGTCGTTCAAGACCTGGAGCTCGAGGAGGTCCCGATGCAGATCGTAGGCGCGTTGGACGTGCATCGCAGGCAGATCACGCACAAGA
>WNFU01006018.1_pt1 | contig 14832 bp, 7 predicted proteins | sample 5400121 | NCBI WGS metagenome assembly WNFU01 (sample SAMN13153360, study PRJNA577476) | soil metagenome | isolation source: 100 cm soil or saprolite under grassland replicate 1 | place: USA:California | collected 2016-06-15
CTGAGCGCACTGCTCAGCGGCGCCTCCGGGGCTGCGGCGAGGGCGGTGGCCGCCAACACGAGGTGGAAGCCGGCGGCGCGGCGTCCATCCAGCGCCGTGGCCTGCGCGTAGCGTTGCTGACGGTCGAGCAGCTCGGCGATGTCGTCGAGCACGGGTGCCTCTCGGCTGTCGCCGTCGACTTGGCAGCCGAGACGGGCGAGCTGCACGAGGTCGCTCGCCGGCCGACCTTCGAGCATTCGCGCCAGCGCACCGACGAGCAGGGTGAAGACGCGGTCGAGCAGCGGGGAGCGCGGCGGAGCCGGCCCGGGTGGCGGCCCGAGGTCGCGAGGATCGTCTCCGGCGAGGAGGCGCTCGAGCTGTCCGCCCACGACCGATTCGACTTGGGAGGATGTGAGGCCGACCTGGAACGCGCAGCGAATGGCGACAATGGCTGCAGCGGCGGGTGTGTTGAACGGGGCGTCGCTGCCGAGCAGGATCCGGCCCGGGGGAACGAGCGCGAACAGCGCCAGGTGATCGGCCGGGTTCCACCAGGCGGTGTCGAAGAAGATGCTCGGATGTTCACCGAGCCGCCGCCAGATCCAGGCGAGGTCGGTGACGCCGACGTGCGCAAGCACGAGCGGCGCCTCGGGATAGCGCTCACCGAGCGTCAGCGCGTCGCGGCCGAGCGAGGGGATCCCGAGACCGGAGTGGATGATCACGGGCAGCCGGCGCTCCGCGGCGAGCGCGAACACGGCTGTCACGCCCGGATGACGGAGATCGAACCGCTCCGCCCGCGGATGCAGCTTCACGCCCCGGGCGCCGGCGGCCAGGCAGCGCTCCAGCTCGCCGACCGGGTCCGCGTGGGGATCGACGCGACAGAAGGGGACGAGCCGACCTTCCGACGATGCCGCGGCGGCGAGCACGGCCTCGTTCGCTTCGCGGTAGCCGGCGCGCTCCATCAGCGGGAACACCGCTCCGCGCCCTCGGACCAGGGCGAGCGCGTCGGTGAGCTCGGTGGGCGAGCAGCGCCACCCGTCGGGATCGTTGCCGCCCAGGTGCGTGTGGGCATCGACGAGAGTCGCGCCCGGCAGCCGCTCCATCAGGCTGCGAAACCAGGGCAGCAAGAGCTCATCGGCGTACACGCGCGGACGCTAACCCGCATCGGCATCTGGTGGGACGCCTCAGTGCTTTCGCGGATGCGCTGGAGGCACGGCGGAGTATTTCTTTCCCTCAGTGACTGCTCGCGCTGACGCAAGCCGACCGCCTGTGCCGACTGCTGCCCGAGTCGCGGTCGGCCTTGCGGGGCTGGGATTCGTCGGCGTGGGGCTCTGGGCACGGCGTGACGTCAGGCGCGCCCTGGCGCAAGAGCGCATCGTCAGCACTTCGGAAGCGACGCCGCCGAATGCGCCCGTCACGAACGCGAAGGGAGCGCGCTCGATGGCTGAGGTGATCAGGCGAAACACGATCGGAGCGACCGGAGGCCGAACGTACGCAGAAATCGACCCATACGTCGACGCGGGCGGCAAGCCCACGGCCGACGCCGCGCGCGCCGTCAAGGACGAGCGGACCGGGCAGCCGGCCGAGAATCCAGACCATGATCTCTGGATCCAATCCACCACGCTGCAGACCGCGCTGATGCAGGCGTACATGGCGTTCCGCTTGTCGGAGTTGACGGTTGCTCTCGGGGCATCGTTTCGTCGCAGCCGGCATCGGGCTTGCGGCCCTGGGACGCGCGCGGTCCGGCAGGTAACCGCGGTCGGCAACGACCTCGTCGGTTCGCACCTCGACGCTGCGGCCGATCGGTGGGGAATTGTTTCCGAAGCGCGGCGTTGACGTAACAACTCATGCACACCCGCGTCATCAAGCCGAAGCACGGCCCCACCCTCATCGTGAGGCCGTTGCGCCACGGCGACGTTCGCACGGTCATGGGCGTCTTCGAGCGTCTCGGCGAGCGGTCGCGCCGTACGCGCTTCAACGGGCCGAAGCCGTGCCTGAGCACGTCCGAGCTCCGGCTGCTCGCGTCTGTCGACTCGACCCGCCATGTGCTCGTCGCGTACGTCGAGGGCGACCCGCAGCCCGTCGCGATCGCGCGTCCCGTTCGCGACGGCCACGCGGCCGAGATCGCCTTCGCGGTCGCCGACGAGTACCAGCAGCGCGGCATCGGCTCCGCCTTGGCCGCCGAGTTGGTCGCGGACGCCCGCGCGGCCGGCATCACGGAGATCAACGCACTCGTGTCGAGCGACAATCCTCCCGCAGTCGCAGTGCTTCGCCGTATCGCGGGTGCGCTCGACATCCGCTTCGAGGCCCCCGAGCTCGCGATCCGCGTGGCAATCGCGTAGCGGGGAGACAACGCGGTAGAGCCGCCCGCGCGCACGATCGTCGAAGGGCGCTATAGGTAGCCAGCACCGTTCGAAGAGGGCGGCCGGAGGCCGCCCTCTCCGCTCTCGACGCCTGCTGTGGGCGCGCGTCAGGTGGCGCACGTGAGCCGTGCGCCGGCCCAGTCGCCGTGGTCCAGCTCGTTCCCATCGCCGCCGTCGGAAATGACCAGCTCGAGGAACTGCGCACCGGTCACATCGGCGGTTACCGGTGTCGGCGCGGTCGTGATCGTCTGCACCGGGCTCACGTAGCGCTCGAGGCCGTCGGCGAGGACTCGGAACTGCGCGGTACCGCCGCGGCCGCGCGACTGCACCTGCGGCACGACCTCGTCGTCGACGCCGATGGTCGCCGTGAACGTGCTGCAGTTGCCGCCGAGGTAGATCCGCACGGTGCCCGCAGGGTGGACGCCGAGGCCCTTCGCGAATGCCGTGCCGCGGATGCGGATCGGCACGCCGTCGCCGGCGGCGTCCTCTCCGTTCGAGGTGTCGCGCTCGACCGGGCCCCAGCCGTTCGTCGCCGCGGCGAAAGGCAGGTCGGAGACGAAGACGGTCCCGTGCGGTGCAGGCGGCGGAGGCGGCGGCGTGAACATCGCGCGCGTATCCGAGATCGACGCGGCGGCGCCCCGCTGCACGTAGGTCGCGGTCGCCGTCACGAACGAGTACTCGGGCAGGTCGCCCGCGGGAGGCGTCACCGTCCATGTCGCCGTTACCGAGCCGCCGGGCGCAACCTTGCCGAACGTCGTCGGCGTCGTCGGCTGCGCCGACCACCCGTCCGGAACGGCGAGCGAGAGCGCGACGGTCGAGATCGCCGACTGGTCGCCGGGCACGCTCAGGGTCGCACTGACGGTGACGGGCGTCGCGGGCGCGACACGGTCCGGCGCGGAAACGTGCAGGCGCGTGCCGGCAACCGCCTCGGCGTCGCGTGCGCGATCATACGCAGGGCTGTCGACGTTTGCGACGCGGACGCCGCCGAGAACCGAGTAGTACGGCACGAGCTCGACGGTGCCGAGCCCGCCGCTCGCATCCGTGCCCCACGACGCGATCGCGATCGTGTTCGACCCGTTCGCGCGCAGGATCCCGGTCGGCAGCGAGAAGACGTGCTGCGGCCCGACGTCGTTGACGTAGCGGCCGAGCAGCCAGCCGTTGACGAAGATCTGCGCACGGTAGTGCCGCGCCGGGTCGTCGGTGATCCGCAGGCCGACCGCCGTGTCCTGGCTCTTCGGCACGTCGAGGTCGAAGGTCGTGCGGTACCACGCGACGCCCGGGGTCGGTTGCGCATGCGGCAGCGTCACCGTCTGCCACGCGTCGTCCGGGAAGCGCGGCAGCGCCCAGCCGTTCCGCTGGCCGTAGCCGCCGCCCGCGTTGAGCGGCCCGCGCACGACGTCGACCGGCGTCTCGGCGCCGCGGTTGCCGAGCAGGCGCCACGTGACCGTCGGGCTCGCGCCGACGAGGGACGCCGACGTCAGCCCGCGCGGCTCCTTGTGCGAGTCGTTCGCGTTGAAGTCCTCGTTGTGGCCCATGTTCTCGACGAGCACCGAAAGGACGTTGTCGGCACCGGCCTTCAGCGCGCCGGCCGGAATCGGGAACGCGTGCGTGCCGCTCCCCGAGCTGCCGAGGTAGACGCCGTTGAGCCACGCCGCGTAGACGCCCGCGCGGCCGGTGATCGCGCTCAGCGTCGCCGCGGTTTCCGAGCCGGTGGCCGTGAAGTGCCCGCGGTACCAGACGTCCCCGTGGTGGAACCGGTACTCGTCCGCGTAGAGGACGGGCAAGGTCCCCGGTGGCGTCGGGTTGTTCGTCGTCAGCTTGTCGGCGACCGGCCAGGCCGAGTCGTCGAACCCGGGCTGCGCCTCTGGCGTCTCGAACCTGTACTTCCACTGCGTGAGCAGCGGCAGCGTCACAGGCTGAGGGCCCGCGAGCGTGCCGCCGGCGACCACATGTCCGTTCCACGTGACGGCGTCGAGGGCCGGCGGCGCGAGCACGTCGAGCGACGTCGGCGCATCGGTGTCTCCGGTGAGTGAGAGCGTCGAGCCGGCCGCCGCCGCCGTCCGCATGAGCAGCGGCCCGTGGACGAAGGCGACGCTGGCCGAGGTCTCCGCGCGCCACCAGCGCGCCGCGTCGTCGTCCGTTCCGATGATCAGCTCGAGCCGGTGCTGCACGCCGCCGACCACGCCGTCGACCTGCACCCGCGTCTGGGCGCCGTGCGTGTAGTTCAGGCGCAGGTCGTGCTTCTCCGGATCCCAGACCGAGGCCACGCCGCCGGTCACCGTCGGCTGCGCGTCGTAACGGAGCACGGTCTCGCCGTCCTCGCCGAGACGCCCGTAGAGAATCGCCACGTCGCGGCCGCCGATCGTCGCCTCCGTCAACAGCTCCGACGTCGAGTAGACGAGCCGTTCCGAGCCGAGCGCGGCGTTCGCGAGCAGCAGCTTTGCGTCGCGGCCGTTGAGGCGGATCGCGGTGCCCGGCTGCTGCGGCACGCTCGGGTAGAAGTTCGCGCCCGGAGGCGGCACGTCGATCGCGTCGATGACGACGAAGCGGCCACTCGCGCTCGGGTTCTGCTGGCCGGTGACGACGATCCGGACCGTGTGCGTCGTGTTCGCCAGGCCGTCGGCTGCGTAGAAGACCTGCTGCGTCGCCTTCGACGCGCCGTAGCCGTCGACGGTCGCCACCTTCGCGCCGTCAAGATAGACGTCGGCGATGCCGTGGTTCGAGTCGTAGGACGAGATCCAGCGCACTGCCGTGCCGGTGAAGGTCACTGACATGCTGTTTCCGGCGGTGTTGCTGAACGACTCCGTGCGCTGGTAATCCGCCGCCGTGTAGCTCTCCTCGGGCCCTGCGTGCGTCCAGGCGCCGTCGTACGTGAGCGCCGGATCGCGGTCGTCGTACGTGTAGCTCGAGCGGGCCGCGAGGTCGACGGCGATGTGCGTGGTGTCGTTCGCCGTGGACGTGCTGTTCGCGTGCCGGAGGACGAGCACCTGCGTCCCGTCGTCCGGGTTGACGCGCGCAAGCTCGACGATCGCCCGGTTCGACGGCGCCGTCACCGCGGTCTGATCCGTCTTGGCGACCGACGGCACCGCGCCGAAGAAGTAGCCGAGCCGATGCACCTCGTCGTACTTCGGCCCGAGCCCGCGCTCCTCGCTGATGGGCGCGCCGTAGTCGTAGGACGTGTAGACCTGGCTCGGGTCTGGGATCCAGCCCCACGACGTGCCGCCGTAGGTCATGTAGAGGTTCTGCAGCGTCGCTCCGACCGCCACGTTGTTCGTGTAGAAGACGCGCTCGAAGTCGGCGCCGGTGAGCTGGCGGCACTTGTCGTACCCGGGTCCGCCCCAGGGATCGAACGACCCGCCCTGGAACTCGGGCGTGATGATCGGCGCGTCGTCGCGGTAGCGCGGTAGCCCGCCGACGCCGTTCCACCGCGTCGGGTTCGAGCAGTTGAAGCCCTGCGGGTACGAGTCCTGCCCGGGGAGGTCGACCGCGCCGGGACCCGTCGCCCACGTCGCGGAGCCGCAGCAGTGGTTGTGCATGAGCGGCACCGTGATCCCGTCGTCGCGGACAACCTGCTCGGTGTGCACCATGTACGCGGGGTCAGTGTTGCTGCCGTACTCGTTCTCGACCTGGTAGAGGATCACCGTCCCGGTCCCGTTCGTGAGCTGGTGCCTCGCGATGATCGGGTCGATGTGGTGCAGCCACTCGTCACTCGCCGCCTGGAAGTCGGGCGCGCTCGACCGCGCGCGTCCCTTCTGCGTCGCCAACCAGCCGGGGAAGCCACCGGAGTCCGTCTCGGCGTTGATGTACGGCCCCGGCCGCGCGATCACGTACAGGCCGACGTCCGCGGCCGTGTCGAGCAGCCGGTCGACGTCGCGGATCCCGCTGAAGTCGTAAACGCCCGGCCTCGGCGAGTGGTACGCCCAGTCGAAGTAGATCGAGACCGCGTTGAAGCCCGCGGCCTTCAGCTTCTGCAGGACGTCGCGCCAGAGATCGGGGCTCGGCAGGCGCCAGTAGTGGAACTCGCCGGACCACACGTAGAGCCGGTTGCCGTCGATCGTCATCGAGTAGTGGTCGTAGCCGACGGTGTGGACTTGCGGAGCTGCGCTCGCCTCGTGCGGACGCTGCGACGACGCCGACGCCAGTGCGGCGAGAACGACCAGGAGAGCGAGTCGAGCCGCGGGACGCCACAGCCTCGACAGCCTCGGGCGAACCATCAGCCTCCCTCGTACGCCGGCGAGTCCACGTTCTCCACGTGGAGGCTGCTCGCGACGGTTCCGAGGTTCGTCAGCTCGACGGTGCCGAGCCCGCCGCTGCCCGGATCGTTCGTCGTCACCGCGATCGCGAGCGTGTTCGCGCCTCGCGCCTTGAGGATTCCGTTCGGGAGGACGAACGTGTGCTGCGGACCGACGTTGTTGACGTACTGGCCGAGGTTCCAGCCGTTGAGGAAGATGAGCGCGCGGTACGCCTTCGTCGGCGTGTCACTGATCGTCAGCCCCAGCGAGGCGTCGATTCCGTGCGGCTCGTGCAGGTCGAACGTCGTCCGGTACCAGGCGACGCCCGGCGTCGGGTCGGCGAACGGAAGCGAGAGGGGCGTCCAGTCGCCGTCGGGGAAGCCGGGCAGGTACCAGCCCGCGCGCTCGCCGTACAGACCGCCGTTGTTGAGCGGCCCGCGCACGGTGTCGGCGATGTCCTCGCCTCCCGCGTCACCCTGGATCCTCCACTCCGGAGAGGTGACGTCGCTACCGTCGAGCGTCGCCGACGTCAGCCCGCGCGCCGACTTGAACGCGTCGTTCGCGCCGCCGTCCTCGTCGTGCGCCATCACGCGGACGAGCACCGAGAGCACGTGGTCGCCCGGCGTCTGCGACGGCTCGGGCAGCGCGAAGGTCACCGTCGCGGACTCGATCGGCGACGTCGCCTGCGACGGCGTCGGCGTCGGAAGCTGGTGCGAGCCGACGAAGACGCCGTCGTCCCAGGCCTGGAGCATCCCGACTGCGCCGGATGCGTACCTGAGCGTCACGCTCGTCGCCGCGCCGGAGTAGTGCCCGCGGTACCAGACGTCGCCATGGTGGAAGCCGTAGTCGTCGGCGAACAGATCCTTCTGGCCGGCGGGGATCGGCGTGATGCTGTTCGAGCTCGTCCTGTCGGCGATCGTCCAGCCGGAGTCGTCGAAGCCGGGTTGCGCCTCGGGCGTCTCGTAGCGGTACTTCCAGCCGCCGAGCGCGGGAAGCGCGAGCGCCGGCGGGCCGGCGAGCTGCGTCGTCGTAGCGAGTCTGCTGCTCGTGTTGGGCGCAGTGTCGACGGGCGTCCCGTTCCACGTCACGTTCTTCACGTCGGCGGGAGCCCACACTTCGAGGTCGCTTGCCGCGCGCGTGTCGCCCGTGAGCGCGAGTGCGCGGCCGTGCACCGCGGCGTCGCGCACGAGGGCCGGACCGCGGACGAGCACCGGCCCCGCAGCGGTGTCCTGGCGCCAGAACGTCGCGGCGGTCGTGTCGTCGGCGAGCAGGAGGAGCAGCGGCCGCGCCCGGCCGCCGCCCGAGACCAGCACCCGCGCGAGCCCGTCGTGCGCGTAGTCGAGCCGGAGGTCGCCGCGCGTGCCGTCCCAGCTCACGCTCACGTCGCCCGCGAGCACCGAGACGGACGGACGCGACGCGTAGCGGAGCACCGTCTCGCCGGACTGGTCGTCGCGCCCGACGAGCAGCGCGACATCGCGACCGCCGATCGCGCCGTGCGTCATCAGCTCCGACGTCGAGTACACGAGATGCTGCGCGCCGAGGTCGTAGTCGGCGGTCAGCGCCTTCATGTCGAGCCCCTTCAGCTCGAGCGCGCCCTCCTGCGGAACGACCGGGTAATCGCCGTCCGCGGTGTCGACCGGGAACGTGAACGTCAGGTCGCCGCGCGCGCTCGACGTCGCCGGCCGCGGGAAGTAGAAGTGCGTGCCGGTGTCGGGGTTGACGAGGTGGTACACCTTGACGGACGCGTTCGACGCCGTGACGAGCGCCGGCGAGCCCGGGTCGACCTTCCACAGCGGCTCGACGCTCTGCACGAAGTAGCCGAGCTCCTTCATCGTCGGCACCTTCGCCGTCGGCTGCCGCGCCTCGTCGAACGCGGCGCCGTAGTCGTACGAGGTGTAGACGACGGGCGCGGGCAGCCAGCCCCAGCTCGTCCCGCCGAACGTCATGTAGATGTTCTGGAGCTTCAACCCGTTCGCGACGTTCGTCAGGTAGTACTCGCGTTCGTAACCGGGGCCCTCGCGGACGCGCATGCACGGGTAGCCGGCGCCGCCGAACAACGCGTCGCCCCAGGGATCGAACCAGCCGCCGCCGAACTCGGCGACGAAGCCCGGCGTGCTCGGGGACGCGGAGGCGCCGCCCTTGCGCCCGCCGACCCCGAAGTAGCCCCAGTCGGGAGGCGTGCCCGGTGTGCCGGGATTGCCGCTCGTCGAGCACGTGCCGCCGGGATAGCCGTCGAACGCGTAGAGGTCGGGCGCGCCCGGATCGCCGGGAACCCAGAAGCCGTTCCGTCCCTTGTCGTTGTGGAAGATCGGGACGGTGATGCCGTCGGCGCGCGCCTTCGCGTAGAGGTGCGCCATGTACTCCTGGCCGACGGGACTGCCGACGTTGTTCGCGTACTCGTTCTCGATCTCGTAGAGGAGCACCGTGCCGGTGCCGTTCGTGACCTGGTGCCGCGCGATGATCGGATCGATGTGCGATTGCCACTCGTCGGTGTAGCTCATGTACGTCGCGTTGTTCGTACGCGCGCGGCCCGGCGTCGTCGCGAGCCAGTCGGGGAAACCGCCGGCGTCGGTCTCGGCATTGATGTACGGGCCTGGTCGCGCGATGACGTAGATGCCGACGTCGTTCGCGATGTCGAGGAACCGGTCGAGGTCGCGCACGCCGGTGAAGTCGTAGACGCCGGGCTTCGGCGAGTGGTAGCCCCAGTCGACGTAGATCGACACGGCGTTGTAGCCGTTCGCCTTCATCTTCTCGAGGACGTCGCGCCAGAGGCCCGGGCTCGGCAGCCGGAACGGGTGCATCTCGCCGGACCAGACGAAGAGCCGCTTGCCGTCCACGAGCAGCGAGTAGCGGTCCCACGTCACGGAATGCGCGCTCTCGGCCGCGCGCGCCGCTACGCCTCCCGACGCGAGGACGGCGAGCACGAACGCGGCCAGCGAGCTTCCGAGGATGACGACGGCTCTCGGTCGCACTCCGAACGCGTGCCCGAAATCGTGAATCTCACGCATCGTGATGCCGCGGTCGACCGAAATCGATTTTGTTCCGCGCTCAGAACCGGTGCGCGCGCTCCCAGCGTCAAAGCGGCACGAGCTTCGAGACGAAATAGAGAACCGAACCAGGCTCGGCGAACGGGCGCAGGCTCTCCCGAAGCTCGGCCGCGGCGTGACCCTCGAGTAGCGGCTCGAGCCACAAGTCGTACCGCCCGCCCCCCGAGGCCTCGCGGAAGTTCTCGGTCCCGTCCCGCATGAAGAAGACCGTCGCCGACCCCGTACCGTCGCTCGCGGTCGCGAAGAAGCGGTCGCTGCTGCCGCCAATGCCTTTCAGCTCGGCGCGGACCGGCCGACCGTGGGCGCGTCCGGCCGTCAACTCGGCGATCGTCGCGACCTCGCCATCGTCGGCGGGCGCCATCGGGCCGATGCCGAGGACGTCCCTCCAGGGTGCGGGCCAGTCGCGCGTGCTCGAGCGGGAGATCTCTTGCCGCGGCACACCGTCGGGCGTTCGCGAGCGTGGGTTGCGCTCCCCGATGATCCGCGTGATCTCCGGATAGGCATTGTCGTCGGGAAGGAGCCCGCGTTGCCAGAGATCGAGCGCCGTCGCGAACAACGCGGTCACGGAGTCGTACGACGTCGAAAGCTCCAGTTCGGCGTGATACCCGTACACCTGCCCCGCCGGCAGATGAGGCTCGAGCTGTAGCGCCACGAGCTCGCCGGACTGAATGCCGAAGACCGGGAACCAGAGCGGGTGCCACCCGTCGGCGCCGAGCGTCTCCCACCAACCCCGGTAGCTGCGGATCGCATCCGGGAGCGGAGTGAAGTCCGAGTCGGGCAGAAGGGATGTGAAGCCCTCGCCGGCACTCGAGTCCCAGCCGTCGTGCCAGCGGTAGAGCACCTCGAGCTCCGCCGGAAGGTAGTACGGCAGCAGGGTCTGCGCGAGGAGATCGAACTCGCGGGCCGACAAACCCGGCCGCAGGCACGGATACAGCGCCGCGTGCCGGACGCGAATCCAGGCGTCGAGCTCGTCCAGGACAGACTGCAGATCCTCGAGCCCCGCAAACACCGCACCAATCGTGACCTGGCCGCGAGCACAGCGTCAACGCCTCGACACGGAGGCCGGATCGCGACGGGGGGGCCGCGGGGCCGACGACCCCGCGGCCGCCGTTCTACTTGCCGAAGCTCGACTGCGACGCGTCGGTGAGCAGCGTCTGCGCGTCCCCCTTCAACAGGAATCGCCGCCCGACGAGGTCGTCCACAGCCTTCGTCACCTTCGAGACGTAGGAGCCGTGCGTCGGATAGAGCGACGCGAGCGTCGCCGGGTCGAACGGCGCATGTGTGCCGTACAGGACGCAGAACGCGCTGAGCGGGTTCGTCAGGCTCGCGGGGCCGTTGGCGCCGTTGACGAGAGCGACGGGCTGCAAATCGCAAACTCCGTGAAGGTCTCGAAAACCGCCTACCCACTTCGGCGGATCGACACCCGCGACCCATGTTCGTTTCTCTTGCCTGAAGAGGCAACGGTCTGGGCGTACAGTGGGCGTACAGGCTTGTCTCTACAACCTGCATCTAGCTTCAGTTCGTTGCAACGCTGAACCGCGCGATTTGCAGCACGTTTCAGTCTCTTGCAGCTTGTTTCAGCTAGTCGACCGGGACTTTTAATCCCAAGGTCGCAGGTTCGATTCCTGCCCGGCCCGCTCATTTGCAGGGATTTTGTGCCACGGCACCGAGCGTGAGCAGGGGTGGGTGTACAGACTGCGGCTTCCGCTGCTCCGTTTGCTCGCCTTTTTGCTCCGTTTTCGTTCGCCGGCGAGGATTTCCATTCCCCGCGATCGTGAGGCCGGCGCGGCCGCTCGCATCCCTCATAGCGCTCGAGGTTCAAGCCAACCTGCTCAGCAACGATGTCGGAGCGGCACCGGAACCACCGCACGTTCGGTAGGGCAGACGAGCTCGACGTCGGCGTCGCGCGAGGAGGGACGGCTTTTTGCCGTCCCCCCTCGTCGATCTCTACTCGGGCGGCAGGATGAACGGCGCGCCTACGGCGGGCAGACCGCGCGGATCGGCCGCCGCCGTCAGCGAGTACGTGTCCGGGTCGACCGCGATCGACTGGGTACCGCCGACCCACGGGTAGGGCTGGCAATTCGGGTTGTTCGGGTCCGGCCTATCGCCGATGAGTTTCAGCGCGTCGAGCGTCTCCTGCGGGAACTCGGGCGCGCCGTCGAACCACGGCGGCACGGGATCGGCGGCGCAGTTCCAGTAGATCCAGTTCAGGCTGCCCGCGATCCGCGGCGCCTCCAGCGCTTGCCGAAGCGTCTTCTGGAAGTCGATAACGTTGGTCACAACCTGGAAGACGGCAGGCATGATGCGGTCACCTCCGGCGCCGCCGGTCACGAGCACCGGTTCGCCGTCCTTGAGCACGATGACCGGAGCGACGTTGCCGAGCCCTCGCTTCCCTCCGGCGGCGTCGTTCGCGCCCGGGTTCGTAACGGTTTTCAGGGTCCCCTGGTCGATGACGGTCCGGGGCTTTCCGTCGAACGGCGATTTGTTGTCGTCGAAGAGACGGCCGCTGGCGTCGTTGAGGAGGAACCCGTAGCCCGGAACGGTGATCGTGCTGCCGAGGCCGTCTCCGAGCGTGGTCGTCTCGCTGACGATATTGCCCCAGCGGTCGACGATCGAGAACTGGGTCGTGTGGCCCCCTTCGGTCATCTCCGGCTCCGCGGTCTCCGGCTCCCCGGGCGGCTCGGCCGCGGCGTAGCCGCGGGGATCGCCCGGGTAGGTCGGCGCGACCCGCTTGTGCGGGTCGATCAGCTTGCACCGCTGCGCGAGGTAGGTCGGTGACAGGAGCCCGGCGAGCGGCATGTCCGCGTAGAAGCCGGGCCGGTTGTCGCCCATCCACATCTCCTTGTCGCGGAACCCGAGGCGCATCGTCTCCAACAGCACCTGGGTCGCGTTCGGGCTCTGGAAGCCCCAGTCGGGCTCGGACCCCCACTCCGGGAAGCACAGGCCCACCATCTCCAGCATCTGCAGGACGACGATGCCCGCGCCCGACGACGGCCCGACCGTGTCGACCTCGTAGCCGTGGTAGTCGATCGAGATCGGTTTCCTCACATCGACCGTGAACGACTTCAGGTCGTCCGTCGTCATGACGCCGCCCATCCCCGGGTCGTAGGACTTCTGCTGCGCGGCGACGATCGCCGGTGCGATCTCGCCCTCGTAGAACACCGACGGCCCCTGCGCGGCGATCAGCCGGAAGGTCTTCACGAGGTCGGTGTTGACGTACGTGTCGCCTTCCTTGAGCTGGACGCCGTTCGGGTAGAAGATCGCCTTCGTGTCCGGGTCCCTCCAGCCGCGGTTGTTGATGCTCGTCGCCAGCTGCTTGCTCACGACGACACCCTTCTCGCCCAGCTCGATCGCGGGCTGAAGCGTCTGCGCGAGCGTCATCGTCCCCCAGCGGCCGAGCATGTAGTCCATCGTCGCGAGCGTGCCGGGGACGCCGACGCCGAAGCCGTTCAAGCTGTAGTTCTTCTTCGACGCGTAGTACGTCGGCGTGACCGCTCCGGGCGCGGTCTCGCGCCCGTCGATCGCGAACTCGTCCCCGTTGGCGAGATGCACGATCGCGTTGACGCCCCCGCCGAGCCCCGTGTTCTCCGGCTCCGCGAAGTTGAGCGCCCACTGCACCGCCGCGGCGGCGTCGAACGCGTTGCCGCCCTCGCGGAGGATCTCCCCGCCGATCTCCGTCGCCTGGGAGTTCTCGCTGACGACGGCACCGCCGGCGTCGTACATCGCAACGGCGACCGCGGCGGTGTCCTTGTCGTTCGTCGCGTCGTACTCAGCCACAGACACATCGCTGATCCGGACGAGGAGATCGTGCGTCGCGACCGTCCCGATGCGCAACGATTCGAACGACACGGTCGTCGTCTCGCCGGCCGGCACCGAAACGAGCTTCTCCGCTAGCCGTTCGACGCCGTCGTACAGCGACACGGTTGCGCTCGCGCCGGTGTCGCCGTTGATCTCCGAGACGACAGCCTCGTAAGCGAACGGCTGCCTTCGGACGACGCGGCTCGGGCCGCTCAGCTTCACGGCCAGATCCGGTCGCAGCTCTACCGTCGTCTCGGTCTTGAGGACAACCGTTCGTACGGCCTCCGGCGTCTGCACGAGCGCCGTCACCTCGAGTTGCTGGTGGCGGCTGAGGCCGTCGGGATTGACGATGCCGACGCCGCCGGTCGACTCGACGTCGTAGTAGTTGCTGACGGACGCGGTCGAACCATCGTCCGCCAGCGCCTTGACCTGCACCTTCTTGAGCACGCCGGGAAGCGGACACTCGTCCGGCGTGCTCGTGATGTTCGCGTAGACGTCCGTCTGCTCCGGCCCCTGCAGCGCCTGCGCGGTGAGCGCGAACGGCGCATCGGTGGTCGCGGCGCAGGTCGGCACGTCCGCGCGCGCCGCGCCTGCGGCGGCGGCGCCGGCCGCGACGGCGACGGCAACCGCTGCCGAGATCGCACGTCCGCGGCCGGAGAAGACGCGGACGGCGCTCACGATTCCAATCATGACTGCCTCCTTGTAGGTCCCTGCCGCAGACCGATTGGACAACTGCCGCTCTTCATCGGTGAAGCCACTGACGTGCGTCCGGATGTCGGGCATCGTCGACCCCGTGGCGCCTAGTGGCCTTGATCGTGCGGGACGACGACTTCGGCGGCGCACTCTGCAGCGTTGCCGGCAGCGTCGTATCCCGTATAGGTCAGCGCGTATGTGCGGTCGCCGCCGTTGCCTGAGCGTTCGGCGCGGAGCAGCCCGCTGACGTCCGGTGTTCCGGTGGCGAAGTTGGCCGCGTCCGTGGTCGGGGCGTCGGTGAGCACGAAGCCGTCCGCCCCTGACATCGCATCGGTGACGCTGACGGCGACGCTCACCGGGACGAGCTTGCCGTTCGGCGGCCAGAGCGTCGACGGCGTGGGCGTGCACGTGAGGGTCGGCGGTGTCGCGTCGCGTTTCACCGTCACCTGCTCGGTGCTCGTGCCGCCTTCGCTCGTCGCCACGCACGTGAACGTCGTGCCGGCCGTGTCGGCGGCGAGGGGGACGGTGTCGCAACCCGCCTGAATCGAGACCGGTGTCTGCGCGTCGCGCACGTCCCAGCTCACCGTGACGTCACCGACGTACCAGCCATCGTTGCCGAGCGGGCCGGCCACGTGCGGGACGACGACGGGCGGCGTCGCGTCGGCGAACAGCGCGAACGTCTCGAGCGCATCGGTGGTGCCGCATCCAGGCGAGGTCGTGATG
>WNFU01006020.1_pt1 | contig 14830 bp, 11 predicted proteins | sample 5400121 | NCBI WGS metagenome assembly WNFU01 (sample SAMN13153360, study PRJNA577476) | soil metagenome | isolation source: 100 cm soil or saprolite under grassland replicate 1 | place: USA:California | collected 2016-06-15
CAAAGTGGAGGATCTCCCTCGTAGACGGCGCCAAAGAAGCACTTGAACCACTCGATCGTGCCCGTTGATCGGCCGCGTTTGAGTGCCCGGTGGAGGGCATCGGACGGGGTGATCACTCAATGCAACAGCACCGGGCTAACCGCTGCCAGCAGAGCGTCGCCGCTCATCAGCGACTCGAAGGCGCCGTCCTGCAACGGCGCTCCCGGGGCGGTCAGAGCTTTCTTCGACTTCGCATGCTCCGGGACAGTCGTTGACAGTGAGTGGCCTTGCTCTCCACGCTGTTGATCGTCCACCGGTGTCTCGACCGGGGTGTCGTCCTAGGCGAGGGCCCGTGATCGACTCTCCTCGAGTCTGTTTGACGCCTGTTGGCGACGCATCGACCGAGCATCGACGCATCGAGCGGCTGCGGTTGCGGTGTGGAACGGGTTCCTCGATGAGAACCCGTACGAGTTCACGCTCACGCATGAGGGTGGCGGGAACTTCGTCATGCGTGTTCACCAGGAGATCCCGACACCACCGGAGATGGCGGTGCTCATCGGCGAGTGGCTCTACAACCTCCGGTGTGCGCTGGGCTACAGCGTCTACGCCGCCGCCGTCGGTGTGAGCGGACAGGACCCTCCCCCGGGAGCGGGCCAGCTGCAGTTTCCGGTCTACGAGTCCGAAGACGCGTTCCGGGGGAACCTGTACCGCTTGAAGCCGCTGGGGACGCACCACCGGACCATCCTCGAAACGATGCAGCCGTATCGGCACGAGGACCCTGACACCTCGGCGCTCGGGTGGCTGAACCGCCTCGCCCGCATCGACCGCCACCGGCGGCTGACCATCACCACCGCCTACGTCGCTGAATTGCGGCCGATCATTGGGGTTCCCGTGGGGTGCACCGTGGAGTTGGAGTGGGGGGAGCGGATCATGGTCGACCGTGTGGCCGAGATCGCACGCTTCAAGGTCACGCCGTGGAAGGAGGGTTGGAGGGTAGAGACCAACCCGCAGGCGGGCATCGACCCTGAGATCGCCGAGTGGGCTGCGTCACCTTTCTGGCGTCCCATCGCCTACAACAGGCGTCTACGCATGCTGGATGTCGTCGTGGAGTCCATGGTTGCGACGCTGGAGTACGACTGCCGGGTTCTAGCCGCAAGTCCGACATGCTCACTGAGGCATTCCGAGCGGAGTGCGATGCTCGACGCCCGCCACCCAAGATCGGTCCTCGCAGCAGGGCCTGGTGACGGCCCGGAATGTGGTGTAAGAGGTGCTGCTGTCCCGGGCGACTGCGACCGTGGTCGGGCTTCAGTCTGCCGAGTGATGGCCAGATGCAACAGCGCCTGTCGGGGTACCCAGCTATGGTTGGTCCGCTCGACCTTCCGGCAACCCGAGCACCTCGGGGAGGCTGCCGGTGCTGCCGCGAGCAGAGGTGCCGATCCGTCACGATGACCCAGAGGGAGCCGCCCGCTACCCGTCCTGGGGGCAGAGGTCATGTCAGAGTACCCAGACGGCAACCGCGAGTACGATTCTTCCTCGCCACCCGAGCGTCTCTGCTGTAGGCCAGTCGATCTCAGGAGCAACCATGGCGGCAGGCGGTCCTGCTCTCGCCAGCATCAACCCGAACGTCCATCAAGGCTACTTCGCCGAGAGCTTCGTGGCCTCAATCGCCGCGGCAGCTGGTCTTGACGTTCAGCTCCCCCGATTGGGTCATAGAATCGACCTCGGAGTCTTCAGACCAGGGCCGAATGGAACCTCAGGCAGCAAGCAAATCAACCTTCAAGTGAAAAGCTGGTCGACCGGCACGCTCAATGCAGACGGGCACTTCCACTATCCGCTCGAGGTGCCTGCGTTCAACTATCTCGCCGGCGGTGGTCACGACGTCCGGCACTACCTCATCTTGTGCTTGGTTCCAGCCGACGCCGCTCACTACGCGGACGCTCAGCACCAGCGGCTTCGGCTGAGCCAGGCCGCGTACTGGATGTCGCTTCGCGACCAGTCACCAGACCCCACTCTCAAACCGGACAGCACCAAGACCGTCCTCGTGCCACGGGTCAACCTCTTGACCCCCTTCACCATTGGAGAACTGGTCGACGGGCGGGAGCAACTGGCGGTGGTTCCGTGAGAGTCCAAATCATCGATGAGCAGGCCTTGGCCAGCCCGGGCCCCAGGAACGTCCGGCTCTACCTACGTACGCGGGGGTGGGAGAGGCAACCGGCGGAATCGGGGGAGTCGGACGTGTGGACGCTTCCCTCTGAGGACGGAACCTACGAGGTGATCGCACCTTCCTCGCGCGAGGCTCGCGACTTCCCCGAGCGTATTGCGGAACTGCTCCGCACGCTATCCATTGCAGAGGCTCGGTCGGAACTCGAGGTTCTGCGGGACCTTGCTACGCTGGCGTTTGACATCCAGTACGTGCACACCACGCATGCAGGACCGCCCGGCACAGCTCCACTGCGAGATGCCGCCGAGGGGTTCAGCGCGGCCCACGGCCTCCTAGCAGCTGCTTCCAGCGCCTTTGAAGAGCCTCGCCTAGTCCTGCCGCCCAGGCGACCTGCGCGCACCGCGGAGTTCATGAAGAAGGTCCTCGCGGGACCAACAAGTGATGGCAGCTATGTAATCTCGATCTGGGTGCCTGTTCCTCCCCGGCTCACCCAGGAAGAGGACTCAGTTCTCTTTGATCTCCATGATGAACCGTTTGAACGAGCCGCCACGAAACATCTGAACCGTGCGCTGGTTGCAGCCAGGTCGGCAGTTCGCGACGCACTCGACAGCGATGCAGGACTGGACGCCTTCGTTGAAAGAGAGACCGACGGTATCAGCGCCAATCTCTGTGAGGCGCTCGTCTCGTTGTCCGGAGAAGACGAGATGCCGTTCGATGTTCGCTTCGCGTGGGCACTCGACCGACCGCTCGTCGACCTCACCCCTGTCGTGGCATTTGACACCGACTCGATCCCCATGCTGCGCGAAGCGGCACGCGAGCTGAGGGCGCGGCTCCCGGAGGACGACGTTCGGATCCGCGGGAACATCGTCAGGCTCCACCGTGAGGGTCAGCTGGGACCCGGGGAAGTCACGATCGCCGGCAGTGTGGCCGGGGATCCGGTCGAGAAGCTGCGCAAAGTCTCCGTCAGCCTCGGTGAGATTGACTACGCCAGGGCGATTGCTGCACATCGGGAATTCTTGGACGTGGAGGTCGTTGGGTCGCTGATCCAACGAGGGACTCGAACGCACCTAAGAGACGCTCGCGGGTTCAGCGTTCGGCCACCGATCTAGGATCCGAATCGGTCATGACCTCGACCGACTGCTCACTGCCGTTGTGGGACGCGGTGTCAGGCGCGGCGACTATGGGCAGCCTACCGATCTGGCGGTCGGATTCGATGCCCTCCTGGCGCGCCGCATTCATCGGTATTTCTGGTCCTGACGGAGCTGCGCCCGATCATCCAGCGCTGGCCATAGCATCGACGAGCTGATCCACCGGCTGGCCAATGTTGACGAGGAGAGGAGCCACTGATGGACAACGTCGATGACGCCCGTATCACCAGCTATCTGGCCCGGACCGAAGGCATCGTCGCCGAGCACGGCTGGGCGGTCCAAGGGGTCTTTCCCCGCGCTGACGACCCGGCGCTCAGCCCACCGTTCGCCTAAACCGTCGGGCTGCTGGCCGTCCACGACTCGGCTGACGAGCGCCGCTGAGCGTGGCCAACCGCAATCCTTCCGATGTGGATGCAATATCGAGTTCACTTTGATTGTCGGAGGGTTCCTCTAGACTCCCCGGCATGCGAGAGCCACTGACTGGAATCGACAGAACCCGGCGGGACCAGTCCATCACCGCCTGCTGTTTGGCAGCCGCTGCTGTGGGCGACATCGATGTGCCCGCCGCGCGGCGCGGCAGGCTGCTGATGGACTGCCTTGGCGTCTTGATCGCGGCGCACCCAGTGGGACGGGGCCCTTCGATGGCCCAGCTCCGTTCGGGCCTGGGCCAGCCGGTGCGGCAACTGCTCCCCGATGACCTTCCCGCCGGGAGGATTGGCGACGTGGTCCTTGTGGATTCGGCTGGTCAACTCAGCGACGAGGCCCGGGACCTGTGCGTGGAACATCTGGTCCCGTCTGCGGCGATGGATGAGCATTGGTCGTGGGCGTGGGTGAGCGCTGAGCAGGAGGAACGCAGGGTCTATGAGACCCTGCGTCGGCTGCGGGAGAAGGACTATTCGCGAGCACGAGGGTTGCTCGTGAAGGTCCCTGCCGGGGAACTGGGCAGCCTGCGGCGGAGGTGGGATGGGCTGCTCGGGCAGCTTGGCCTCTACGAGCCGATCAGCGGCTGGATGTGGTGCCAGCTCCGTGGATACTGGTTCGCCTGCCCGGTGTGCCGGTGGCCAATGAGGGTCAGAACCGGTGCGGTCTGGGACGTGCGGTGTGAGGCGCACGCCCGGGACGGGGTGATCTACACCTGTGAGGTTGGCGGACGGGCCGGTCGTGCGCCGAAGCTGCAGCCGGCCGGCGCGCAGGCTGCCATGGTGAAAGCGATACCGGCCACCGCGGATCACTATGCGGTGTCGCGGACGGTGTGGCGGTACATGACCTTACCGGGGCTGTTGGAATGCGAGCTGCGGGACTACGCGCGATCGTTGAAGGCGACGGTCACGATGTGGCCGCACAAGGATCGCTACGACTTGAAGATCCGCCTGCACCGCAGGGTCTGGAAGCTCGACGCCAAGGCGTGGGTGTCAGCGGTCAAACTCGGTGACGCGCTGCGAGAGACCGAGCCGGCGGAGCCCGGGCTGATCATCGTGATTCCCGATCACCAGCACGGCAGCAGGGAGCTTCTACAGGACATGATTGGCCGCCAGGGCTACCGGGTGCTGACCGCTTCAGGGCTCAAGGCGGAACTCGACAAGGTGAATGAGGCACGCCGATGAGCACCAACGGCCCAGGGCTGCAGGAATTGGCGACCCAGATCGCATGCGCTCTCGCCGAGGCGCTGTTCCCCGCCCCCGACGCGTCAGGTCGGCCGGTGGCGTCGCTGGACCAGGCGCACGTGATCGCCGCCGGCCGCCTCGACCTGTGGGATGGGTGGGCGAGTCAACCCGAGCGCGTGCACCGCTTGGTCGGGCGGTTCCTGCGGATTCGGCACAACGAGCTCGGCTCCCACCGCCGATTCATGCAGACAGCCCGCGATCTCGCCCATCGTCCGGACTCCCCGTACACGGTCCCGGGCGGAGTGCCCCTGCGCGAGGTGAGGCAGCTTGTTCCCCGCCACGGGCAGCAGCCACTGGATCTGGCCGAACGGTTGATCGCTGAGGCCGAAGCCAAACACCTCCAGAATCGTCGCCCTCTGCCGGTAGCGACCCGGGGTCGGTGGAGCTTCGGTCCGCAGGCCCAGTCAGTCGTGGAGTTCCCAGACCTCGGCGTCCCAGTGACGAACCCCCTGGTCGTGAAAACCGCGCCGAGCTTGAAGTCATTGATGGTTGCCATGGTCGACCTGTTCGATCTGGCTGACGAGCTGGACGCGGCCGGGGGCGGATCGCCGTGGCAGCGCAGGGTCCTCGAGGGCCTGTGCAAGGGGCTGAAGAACACCGACGACATCGCCGTGTCCGAACTGCTGCTTCGGGCTGGACGCATCCAACTGCTCAACGCACCCACCGGCGTCGGCAAGAGCGTGCTGACCCGGCTACTGGCGATCCACCTGGCTCGTCGTGGTGTACCGGTCGCGATCGTGGTCGGCACTATCAACGAGGCACAGAAGACGGCGGAGACCCTCCAGGAGCAGGACGACAACGCACGTCAGACAGCCAGAGCCCTCAACAGCGACCTAGCTGCGCTTGGCAGCCGGCTGCGCTGCGCCACGTTGATTTCTCCACATCGGCTGCACGAGAAGGCGGTCATCGCCGCCTCACGCGAGGACTGGGACCGCTACGACCGGCTGGCTTACGGCTGCGCTCTGCCGGCGCTGCTTGTCGACGGGCCGCCCCCACAACCGGGCAACGAGCCATGCACCGCGTTGTGGCCAAGCCAAGCTCAGGCGGACTCCAACGCCCGAGCGTCCAAGCCGCAGCGACACGCCTGTCCCCGCCTCAACATGTGCGACCGACACCGGGGGCTACGGGACGCGGCCACCGCCGACATCATCGTCACCAACCACCACAACCTGATCCACGGCACCGTGCCCGTCCCGGTGCGCGTCGACGATGTCGACTATGGCCGCATCGGGGTCCTGGAGTTTCTGCTTCGTCGGTGCCAGGTGTTGGTGATCGACGAGGTCGACCGCTTTCAGAGCAACATGTTCGACTCCGGCGCCCGCGAAGTCGTGCTTTCCGCTAACACCGGAATCTCTGACCTTCCGTTGGCGCAGCTCAACGCACAGCGCGCGATGCTGCTGCCCGCAGACGACCGCAACGTCCTCCCGGCACTGTCGCGCACGGTCTTTCTTGCCGACCAGTTCTTGAACTATGTACTCGAAGGCGACCTGTGGCTGGACGAACGCGAGCGTCGTTCCGGGGCGGGCTGGCATCTTCCCGGCGCCAACGACCGGCTGCTGCTGCTGGAGCTGTTCGGCGTCGACCAGGCCACCGATACCGTTCCCCTGGAGACCTACGAGCAGTTCAACGCGATATTCCCCGACAGCCCCGACAGCGACGACGTGAAGTTACCGAATGACCTGCGCAAGGTCGCTGAGCTTCTGCGCACGGTGGTGAGCAACGACGCCGGTATCGACCACATCCGCGAGGTCAAGAGCGAGCTGCACGCCAGGCTGGCTCGGCGCCTTCCCGACCGGCGCACCCCGCGCGGCGGCGAACCAACGCAGGGGACCGGCCAGAAGGACAACCAGCAGCAGGACACGCAACCTACCGGCCGGGAGGTGCGGCGAGAGGTCGCCAACGCGCTCCTGGTGCGCACCTGGCTCGGGGCCCTCCACCAAGCGCTGAACAGCCTGACCTACGCGGTCGGGTCACCGGCGACTGAGCTTCCGGCGGCACGCACCCTGATCGAGCAACTCGGCACCTTCGTGCAGCATGCCGCCATACCGTATGGGCCGCTGGGGTACCTGCTCTTCGGATTCCGAATCGACCGCGTCGGCGACGGAGTTCCGCGCGGGCAGCTGTCGGTGCAGGCCATTGCCGGCGACCCGCACACCACCACCGTCCAGCTTGGGGACATCGTGGCACTTGCTGCCGCCGGGGTCCGCCGGATCGCGCTCGGGTTGTCGGCGACCGCGTATTTCCCAGGCGCGGCCCGCGAGCACCTCCACGCTGAACCGACCTACGCCATGACCGACGCCGCCGAGGGTGCATTCACCACGCTCGCCGGCCAAGCACTTAACGCCGAGTTCCAGCCGTTCTCGGTGGGCGGGCAGCTGGAGAGCCGCAAGCCCGAAGTGATCCAGGACATCGGTCAGACGCTATGGGAACAGCGTCTTGATCCGCACCTGCGGCAACTGGCGGCCAGCGACCCCGACAGGGAGCTGTGCCTGCTGATCGGCAACTCCTACAACCACGCAGCCTTCCTGGCCGCCGGCATCGCGCGCGCGGTTCCAGATCCCAGCTGGGTGGCCGTGGTGGTGCCCAAAGACGACCGGCCCGCCCAAGTGCCGTTGCCCAACGGCATCATCCGGATCACCGTCGAAGACTTGGAGGACCTGCCGCGGACCCATCCCGCGGTCAAGGTGTGCACGGCGCCGTTGAGCCTTGTCGCCAGGGGCTTGAACATCCTCGTCCCGGGAGACCACCGCTCTGCGCTGTCGTCGATCTGGGTTTGTGTGCGGCCGGTGATCCAGCTCAACGCCCCAGCGGAGATCCTCGCCAGCGTTAACGCCTGTGCTCTGGGCGAAGGCGCACCCGGCCCAGACCCGGCATTGATCCTCAGCCAGCAGGTCCGTGCCGCCTACCGCCGTCTGCACACCCTGCTCAGCATCGATCCCCGATTCAGCCGGCTGCCGCGCCACCTCAAGGCCGAGGCAGTCGCCGGGATGCTGGTGGATCTCATCCAGCTCGCTGGCCGCGCGCGGCGCGGTGGAACACGGGTCGAGCTCTACCTGGTCGACAACGCCTTCCACGACTCCACGCTCGGCAGCGACCTGCCCAGCCTCCTGCGGTTCTACTACGACAATCTGACCGCCGACCAGCAGCAGGCGTTGCGCCGCATCTACGGCTCGACACTGGGCTCCTGGCTGGAATTCGCCGGCATCGACCCGACCCGATCGCTCCAGGAGAACCGGTGACCACTGGACCCGACAAGCTGACCCTGCTGGCCTATCCCCTTTCCCCTGACCTACTCGGTCAGGTGCACGTCTATGAGTTCCCGGACAAGATCCGCGAGGGCTGGGAGGAGGCCCTCGCGGGCTACCGCGACGCCACCGGGTCGCAAGGCAACCTGCCATACGCGGGTCTGGCCACAGCCCTTCGGGCAATCGGCAGAACCAGTCTCAACTTCGACCCCGTCCGCAAGAACTCCTCACCGTCTCGCATGATCACCCGCAAGCCGCTCAAGGCCGCCGACATCCACGACGCGGTGACGGTCTGGCATCAGGTGCTGATGAAGGTCCCCGACGACGACATCCGCTTCTCGTTTGCCAGCAAGCTGGCAGACATGATCAGCAACGTGCGGCCCAAGGCTGTCGGATTGGCCGACTACGTCACCTATCAGGGAACCCAACCCGACGCCCCATCCTGGGTATTCGACGCGGCGACCTGGGAAGTCGCCCAACGCATCGCACACGCGGCCAAGCCCGGGGTGGTCGACGGTCGCGCCGTAAGACTGTGCGCCGACACCAACGGCGATCTGATGGCCTGGGATCCCGAACTGCTGTGGGAAGGACGCTGGAAGCCCACCGATACGCCGTCGTATGCGACCCTGCGGGTCCAGTTGCGAATGAAGACGCTGCCCTGGATCAGCTCTCCGATTGTGGTGCTCGACCCACAGGTCTCGCGGTTCACCCAGTGGTCGCACTTTGCCGGCAGCGCGTGGCTGGAGCAGAACGACCCGAGCGCGCCGCTGCTCACCGTTGGACTGGAGAACTTCACCCTCGAGTACTCCTCCCGCATCGCGCTGAAGGTTTGGGCACAGCTCAAGGGGCGGGAGCCGGTTGTTGCCAGCGAATTCGATCTGACCGACAAGAACAGCCCCCTGCGGGCCGTGGTTCCCAAGTCTGTGCGATTCCCGGTTGGGCGTGGCGTCGGAATGCACCTGATCCGGGAACTCAGCACTCACGTCACCGCGATGCTTACCGTCCCGCCTGTGACGGCGCACAACGTCGCCGGCCACCAGTTCTCAGAGGCCAACCGTCGCCTGCTTGATCGGGGACGCGACGCTGAACTCCTGCATCCCGATGAGCTCCCGGCGATCATCACCGCCTCCGGCTGTCAGAAGCTGCGGATCCTCGTCCTCTACCGCTGCGAGCACACCCGCGGACGCCTCCAACGCCTCCTCGCCTGCCACTTCGAACGCCCTGACCTGGCGGAGGAAGGCATTACCGACGGCAAGGCCGTTCCGCTCGCCGACCGAGTCGAGGTCATCGTGCAGCCAGCCGTGGACCTGCTCAAGCACGGCGACCACGACAAGCGAGCGGCGCTGGCCGACGACCTCATCGGCCTGGATGCCCCCGACGAGACTCGCGTACTGGCTCTGTGTGAGACCGAGTACGACGAGAAGGAATGGGCCCGGCTGCGCAAACTGTCCCGCCGCAAGGGCAGTGGCGTGATCAGTCCCGACGTCGCCGACGCCAAGCATCCCGTCAACTCGCTCCTGGCACGGCGCAAGGTTGCAGCCCAGTTCCTGGTCACCGGCCCCGACAGCATCAGCACCACAGAAGATGAGCACCGCGGCGACCTCGACGGCGACCCTACCGCGGGTGAGGCCGCAGCGGCCTCCGAGCCGGCCGATCCGCTTGAGCGCTTGTCTGAGCAACTCAAGCGCGACCATGCCGGCCACAACGCCATCGCCGATCTGCTGCGCGTGGGCGGCCTGGTGCACCCGCGCCTCGGTCGAGCCCTCGCGCACGGCCAGCATGGCATCAGCGAGCCGCTGGCCTATGTCGGCCTGCATGTCCGTCAGCAGCGCGGAGAGCGCTACATGCAGGGCAGACAATTGCTGAGCTGGTCGCTTGTGGCGCTCATTCCCGACGGCGAGTACTGGCGGGTTAAGGCCTACGTGGTCCAGGCACACCCCGGCGGTGGGGCGACTGGCTGGCAGGACTACACCCCCGCCAACCTCGCATTTCGTGCCAACGACCTCCCCTTGGGCAAGCGCAAGGACGCCGCGTTCGTCAGGAGCGTCGATATCGCGCTCGGGCAGCTCAAGCATGAGCTACAGGCGACCAGTGGCTACGTCTTGTTCGTCTCCGGGGACAGCGTCCGGACGCTGTGGCCGTGGCTGGCCAACAAGAACCTCGAATGTGAGCTAGACGACGCAGGGCTGTTCCAAGGACGCGTCCCGTTTCCAGGACTGAGTCAGCTTTGCGGCAACCGACCGCGCGCAATCGTGCGGGTTACCTCCGGGTCGGACGACATTCCCAGGCCCGTCCAGATGACTCGGACCAAGCTCGTCGGCGGGAAAGAGGTTGTCGAGGTCACCAAGACCACCCGCGGGCTCTACCAGCTCGACGGAGCCACAGCGACCTGGATCCTGTCCAACGTGCCCCGGCAGTTCGATGGCGCAAGACTCCACAGCCGGGCTGGGAGCAAGTACAGCCGGTGGAGCTCCAGCGGCGCTGAACAGCGCAAGACCTGGTACGCCCACACCGCCACCGAGATCTTCGTCGCCTACTGCGACCGCGACCCGCTTCGCTACGCCGTGGCCGCCTCCCGCCTGTGCCACCATGCCCTGTTCTGGGAGGGCCGCACCAGCTACCCGGCACCCGTGCATCTTGCTATCCAGATGGACAAGAACCACCCGCAGTACCGGCGCACGATCGACATTGAAGAGGAGATCGACCCCGAGGATTCGACGGATTAGGTTCAGCCACTGCAGCAGCGATACTCCAGCCGCGCCTTGCTTGAGGCGACTTTCCCGGCTGCCGGCCTACCCGATGACCTGCGGTACGCATCGCAGAAGGGTCGTGGCAGGCCAGGCGCCGGGAGAGACGGTGGATCTCCATGGGCAGCGTCTCGACGGGCAGTAAGCGATGTGGCGCGGGAGGAGTCGTCCGGGGTCGCGATAGCTGCGCTTGCCGCGGGATTCGAGTCACCGTCGCTGCATATGCCTCGACGGGGTGCGGCCGCGGAACTGGACTGTGGCTCGGGCCTGTTCGCCAAAGGCACGTAGGAACGTGGGCACCGACCGGTGGCTTTGGTGATTCCTGGACGGTGGTGGGCCAGGGCGAGCTGTGGCAGGGTGTGAAGCGTCAGAAAAACGTCAGTCGATGCGCCGCAGAGATGTGTCCGCGAGGCTTCGCGCCAATTTCCGTTCGATGTTCCTCAGGCGCCGAGACTCGACGTTGAGCAAGACTTGGCGACACTGCCTATTGAGTCCTCGATGTCCCCTGCGGGGACGCCCCTGCTGGGCTGAAAATCGGGCTGGCTGCCCGCCGACGTCGAGACACCCTGGCGCTGGCCAAGGCCGTCATTGAGTCTGACGCTGGGAGCCGTCTTAGGGGCCCTGCATTGTCGCCGCGAGCACGAGAGCCCGGTTCTTATCCGTCCCCGCTGGCTCCCTGGGCAGCCATGTCGTTGTCCGCCGAGACAAGGGGATCGATGTGGAGGAGACCGAGGAGCCGGTGGAGTTGGTGGAGCGGGTCTGTGCGCTGGACATCGGCAAGGCCAGCGTGACGGCGTGTGTCCGGGTCCCGCACGAGGACAAGCCAGGACGGCGCCGCCAGGAGGTCCGCGAGTACGCCACGTTGGTGCGCGGGCTGCTGGAGCTGGTCGACTGGCTGCGCAGCCAGAGCGTGACCCGGGTGGTGATGGAGGCCACCATGGACTGCGTGCGACATGAGGGTGCATGAGTTCAAGTGGGGGCCACCGGAGGAGGTCCGGCTGATGCCGAAGGGGTAGTACCCAGGCCAGTGCGTGGTGGCCTGTCTCCGCCTCGGCGTGCGTCGCGGGTGACTGCGGGGTGCGAAGCCCGGGGAAGAAGCCCAAGGGCGCCCGTCCCATCCGGGGGCCACAGGCAAGGAGAAGACCGGCGGGGAGTGACCTCCCCGGCTCCGGCGGCTGGGAGGCTGCCGGGGTGATGGGCGAACGTGAGTGAACCTCCGATGATGCCTCGTGACGGTTACCCCCGCCGATGGGATGGTGCAGCGGGGTTGTAGGGACTGGCCGTTGGGAAGCGGCAGGTGCCGGCTGGAGAGTAGTCGCCGGTCGGGAGCGCACCACCGTCCCCGGGGTCAAGGAGGCGTCCTGCCCGGTCGCGGCTTGCTCATGCGCAACATGGCAACCCCGTTGGGGTCCGGCCTGGTGGCCGGTCAGCCGACGTAAGGAAGGCCCAGCTCCTCAGCGGGCGAACGATGACCCAACAAGCGAATGCCGGTGGTCGAAAGGCGGCAGGAAACCGGGACGGTGGCCAGCTCCTCCGCTGGCGGTCCCGTCCCGCATAACTGGCCGGATACCGGGCCTGGTGCCCGGGCTCGAAAGGGCGCTGACGTGGGTCAGGTGAGCCTGTGACGACCAGATGACCCGAAGCGATTGGAACCGATGGGCATGTTGGACACCAAGCGCCTGCTGGTGCGGTGGTGAACGGACCTGAGGGCGAGGCCCTCGACTGGGACGCCGTGGACTGGCGGGCCGTTGAGGACGACGTACGACGACTTCGGCAGCGGATCTTCACGGCATCCAAGGCAGGGGACCTGAAGAAGGTCCGCAACTTGCAGAGGCTGATGCTGCGCTCCCGCGCCAACACGCTGGCAAGCGTGCAGCGGGTGACGCAGGTCAACGCCGGGCGCAAGACCGCAGGCGTGGACGGGATGGTGGTGCTGACCGCCCGGGACAAGGCCGCGTTGGCCAACTGGGTGCAGCACGGCCGTGGTTCGTGGACGCCGAAGCCGGTCAAGCGCGTGGTCATCCCGAAGGCGGGTGGGAAGCAGCGCGCGCTGGGGATCTCCGTGATTGCCGACAGGTGCCTGCAAGCCCTGACGGTCAACGCGTTGGAGCCCGAGTGGGAGGCCCGGTTCGAGTCGAGATCCTATGGGTTCCGGCCCGGCCGGGGCTGCCATGACGCGATCCAAGCCGTCTATATCACCGCCCGGGGAGCAACCTCCCGGCGGCAGTGGGCGCTTGACGCTGACCTGGCGGCCGCGTTCGACAACCTCGACCATGATCATCTACTGGGGTTGCTGGGCGCCTTCCCCGCCCGAAGGCTGGTCAGACGGTGGCTGCGGTCGGGCGTGCTCGACCGGGGCTGCCTTGTCCCCACCGAGCGGGGCAGCCCGCAGGGTGGGGTGATCAGCCCGCTGCTGATGAACGTGGCCTTGCACGGGATGGAGCAAGCCGCCGGGGTCCGCTATCACGCTGCCGGGCACAGGGATGCCGGCAGCGCGGTGCCGGGCTCACCGGTGTTGATCCGCTACGCCGACGACGTGCTCGCCTTCTGCCATTCCCGGCAGCAGGCCGAGCAGGTCAAGGCGCGGCTGGCCGACTGGCTGGCGCCCAGGGGTCTTGCCTTCAACCAGGACAAGACCCGCATCACCCACCTCGACGACGGGGTGGACTTCCTGGGGTGCAACGTCCGCCGCTACCACGGCAAGCTGCTGATCAAGCCGAGCAAGGCGGCCGTCAAGCGGGTCCGGCAGCGGCTGTCCGCCGAGATGAAGGCCCTGCGCGGCGCCAACGCCGAGGCGGTCCTTATCCAGCTCAACCCGATCATCCGGGGCTGGGTGGCCTACTACCGGGTCGTGGTGTCCAGCAAGGTGTTCAACGCGCTGGACGACCACATGTGGAAGCTCACCTACAAGTGGGCGAGGTTCGGCCATCCGAACAAGTCGAGACGCTGGGTGAGCGCCCGGTACTTCGGCGTGTTCAACACCGCCAGGCGCGACCGGTGGGTGTTCGGCGACCGCGACAGCGGTGCCTACCTGCTCAAGTTCGCCTGGACGAAGATCGTGCGGCACACGATGGTTAAGGGTGGAGCGTCCCCTGACGATCCCACCCTGGCTGGCTACTGGGCGCAACGGCGCCACCGCGAGCAACCACCGCTGGACCGCAGCCGCCTGCGCGCGCTCACCGCGCAGCACGGCCGCTGCCCGCTCTGCGACGGGCTGCTGCTGCACGCCGACCACCAACCACAGACCCCACACGAATGGGAGCAGTGGTCGATGGTGACCCGCACGGCGATCCGCAAACAAGCGATCACCGCCGACACCGGGTCAGGCGCACCGCACGACACCACCACATTCCGCCTGATCCACGCCCACTGCCGACGCCGCCTTGGCAGCGGCAGCGGCCCGGCGCTTCTGCCTGCCGCGAGCCCTTGGGGCTTGCCCGAGCCGGATGCGGGGAAAGCCCGCCTGTCCGGTTCCTAGGGGGCGGCGGCGCAGCGATGCGCCGCCGCTACCCGCGTGGCGTGCCCCGTTCTACCTGCTGGAGCAACGCTTCGACTGCTGGCTGCTGAACGCCAAGCACGCCCAGGAACGTCCCCGGTCGGCCCAAGACCGACCGGCTGGATGCGGTGTGGCTGGCCAAGGTCGTCGAGCGTGGCATGTGCCGGCCGAGCCTGGTGCATCCCAAGCCGATCCGCCACCTGCGCGACCTGACCCGCTACCGCAAGCTATGCCGATGTCGGCATAGGCGCCGTTATGCCGAGGCCCGGATTATGCCGATGCCGGGTCAGGCGGCCAAGGGAGCGGCCGTGATCGGGGTGCAAGCCTCGGCATAATCCGGGGGCCTGTCAGGTCAGCTGCTCGAGGAAGGCGAGCAGGGTGTCGGGTGGG